>Ga0172382_10006368_pt1 | contig 17158 bp, 10 predicted proteins | sample Leawel138RmetaG_FD_122245 | JGI IMG/M metagenome (GOLD analysis project Ga0172382, IMG submission 122245) | Leachate microbial communities from a municipal landfill in Southern Ontario, Canada - Leachate well 138R metaG | ecosystem: Engineered > Solid waste > Landfill > Unclassified | place...
AGCATAGAGCCTTTTCCTTATGTGAGTGAACAGTCACTCACGTTTGACGGGAGCCCTCTAGCTCGATTATGATTGCGATGCAAGCGCAAGAGGGAATCACAATGAATGATAATGATAAGGAGAGAAAAGTCCGTGCGACACGAGCAATGCTCCGACGACAACATATTGCAGAAACTGCTCGTAAGTTATTTGTAACAAAGGGTTTTCATGGAACAGGCGTAGCGCAGATCGCTGCGGATTCCGATATCAAGGTCGGGCAGATCTATCGGGATTTTTCCTCGAAAGAAGATATTGTCGCGGAAATCGTCCAGCGCCATATCGGGGCAAAGCTGGATGAGAACGGCCTGTGCAAGGCGTCTCAGGAGCGAAACCCTGCGGCAGCGCGGGAATGGCTGCAACGTTTTCTCTATAATGATGCCCCGGACAGCAATTGCAGTCAGGACAATTGCGCGATGTTCGCCGAAATCAATGCCGAAGCGTCGCGCAATGAACGCATCGCCGCCATTGTCCGCGCGACCGATGCTCATGTCCGCGCAGCCATCGCCACGGCGCTCGAAGTAATGGCACCCGGCCCTGCTCTGGCGGAGCGCCGCGCCCTGCTCGCCCATATCATCATGTCGATCGGCCATGGGATCTGGTACCGGCGAATTGTTGCACCTGATGTGTCGCCCATATGGCTGGGCGATTATTCGCTGAAGATGATCGACCGGGAAATCGAGGACCTCGCTTCATCCGCCCGGCATTTGCAACAGCAGGAAACCAGCCAAAAGCTATAAGTGGACGGCAGAGGCGCTTTCCCTTCCAACGTTCCCGACCACATCCGTTCCAATCCTGTTGCGCTTAGGGTGGCCACCCATGGCTGCCGCCCTGTTTGTCCAGTTTCCCGCGGGCAGACGGCAGGCCTCAGCGTCCCGACGACGCCCTTCTCCCGCCTGCCTCCAATGGGCCCTGCCCCCAGAAACCGGTATCGGACGATGCGTTGCCTATCGCCTGCCCCCATGCAGGCGATCATCGGATAGTTGCCACCCGATATTGCCATTGCCCGTTATGTGGAAATATTACCCGAACCGAAATCCGATGGTGTCAGACGCTCCCCTACTGCGATGCTCGCCGCAAGGCCTGCGTACGCCGTCGTGTTGCACGATTGGCGGAAGCTGCCATCCTTGCGCCATGTGATGCGATCCGGTTTTCGGCCCGAACCGCCGTCACCCGATCGATCAGCGACCGCCATGCGGCCAGACTTCGGTCGACGCCATAGTGACAATGCACCGTATCGATCGCCTTCTGTCGTAACGGCGCATAGCGCTCCGGCGCATGCAGCACCCCGACCAGCCGGTCGGCAAGCGCAGGGCCATCGAAAAAGTCGGTCAGCAAACCATTCTCTCCATCGCGGATCACTTCCCTGACCGGGCCGGTATCCGACCCCACAACAACCGCGCCCACCGCCATAGCCTCGACACAGGACCAGCTCAGCACGAAAGGATAGGTGAGATAGGCGTGAACCGCGCCGATCGCGAGGACATCGAGATACGCCTCATAGGGCAGCTTCCCCATGAAATGCACATGGGAGGCATCATAGTGCACTTCGGCATCCATCGCCTCACGCCAACTGGCAAACCCGGCGGGGGAGCGACCATAGCTGACGCCATCACCGCCGACGATGACAATCTCGGCATCGGGCCGCCGCTTCTGAATCAGCGGTATGGCCCGTATGAAGCTGCGAAAGCCGCGATAAGGCTCCAGATTGCGCGCCACATAGGTGATGACCGGATCCCCCCGCCGCACCGTGCGGCCATTGGGCAAGGTCACAACGGCATCAGGGCGCGGACCAACCTTCCCGATATCGATGCCGTCAAAAATCACCTCTATCTTCGATTGCAGTGCCGACGCATGACTGGCTTTCTGCCACCGGGTCGGGCTGACCGCCGCGTCGGCCGCTTCCAGACTGAGCAACAAATGCGCATTGCGCGCACGAGCACGGCATATCGTACTCAGGCTGGTTCGCTCCTCAGGATCGAAGCCGACATCCAGCCCACGCCCGCGATAGCCGAACTCGGCAAAACAGATGAGCGGCACGCGGGGCAGCACATCCTTGATGAACAGCGCCTCGCCCCAACCGGGATGGGCGATCACCAGATCGGGTACGATCCCACGCTCCCTCAGCTCACCCAGCGCGCGCGCCACCGCCTGCCCATGCAGCACCGCATTCTCGAACGGACGCAAATAAAGGTGGCTATCCTCCCTGCCCTTTTCAGGCGTCGGATAAATAACCTCGGTCACGCCCGGCAAACGGGCGCGGCAGGCCTGAGTAAGGAAAAACACCCTGTGCCCATCCGCGGCCAGCGCCGGAGCCAGAAACTTGAATTGCGCCGGCATATTCTGATGAATGAAAAGGATGTTGAGAGGCCGGATCATGGTCTGGTCCCAATCCAGCGTCCCTGCGTCGCCCGATAATGCTCATCGGGATCATAAGATGTAACCTCAAGGTCGAAATCCGCCGCCGTTGCGGTACCCAAAGCCGCCAGCAGACCGAATTTGGCTACATATTCATCATGCACCGCCGCCACATGGGCGGCCCGTGCATCCCGCAATTCAAGCTCCGCATCGAGTATATCCAGCGTCGTGCGCGACCCATGCAATGCCTCGCGCCGAACCCCGGAAAGCGCAACCTCATTGGCCTTGATCGCATCGTTGAGCGCGGCGCGCGCCTGCTGCGCCGCGACGAACCTGTCCCATGCGACCGCTGCATCGGCATGGACGGACCGGCTTTCTTCATCCACCTCTATCATCCGCACATTGTGCGTATGACGGGCACGCCGGATCGCCGCATATTCGGCCCCGCCCTGAAAGATCGGAACGGTCATTACCGCCTGAAAGGTCGCGAAATCCTGACGCAGTTTACGGCCCAATATCTGAACGATTTCATCCCGATGGTTGATTGAGGCGACGAAATCCACCTGCGGCGCCAGCCCGCCCATCGCCGCATCGACCTGATGCTTCGCAACCTTCGCCTCCAGCTTTTTCTGCCTGATCCGGGGGCTGAACTCCATGGCAAGGTCGATCACCTCCTGCCGCGAGGCCGGAATCTGAGGCAATGGCGGCAAGGGCGCCAGATCCTTCCCCGCATCCTTCCCGACCAGAGAGCGGAAACGGGTCTCGCTTTCGGCAAGACGCTGCGCCGCGCGGCTGTATGTCGCCTGTGCCGAAGCAAGCCGGGCCTGCGCCTGCGCGACATCGGTCTTCGTCCGCTCCCCCAGTTCCAGCCGCCGCTCCTCCGCCAGTTTGACGGTGGTGAGATTGTCGATCATTTCGTGCGTCAGCACCATCACCTCCCGATCGCGCAGCACGGCGGAATATTGCTCGGCGATCGAATAGAAAGTGTCGATCTCGCTCTGACGCAGGGATTCCCGCCCCGCCCGCACATTTTCTTTCGCCGCGCGGATATTGTTGGAAACGCGAAAGCCCCGGAACACCGGCTGGGTCAGTCGCGCGCCGACGATATAGCCGGTACCGACCACATCCATTTCCGCGCGGGTGATCGTACCTTCCCCCTGAAGCGTAGGGCGCCCGGCGGAGCGCGCCGCCGCCACGTCCTCATCGAGTATTTTCAGCCCTTCCCGGTCCGCCCGCAAGGTCGGACTGTCTGCATAAGCAGCGACAAAGGCCTGCTGCAACGTCATCTGATCTTCCGCCCTGCCCGCCTGCGGGAGACAGAGCATGATGGCGGAAAGCGCCGCACCGGCGCGGAGGCAGAATATCACGGCCATGATCGGGGGATCCCTTTCGAAAGCTTCAAAATGCAGTGACAGGCGATGGAGACGAAGCGGCAGGCGGCGGCAGGGAAATGCGCAGCGGTGGCGCCAGCGATGCGAGCAGCATCCCCAGTTCGAGCTGGCTGCTGATCCCCAGCTTCGCATAGATACGCTTCATATAGGTCTTGGCGGTCTGATCGGTGATACCGAGCTGAACCGCGGCCTCCGCCGGGGAACCGGCATAGACGATAGCGCTGACAAAACGCCCCTCGGACGGGATGAGACCGTAAAGGCTTACCAGCTTCGCGGCGAGCGCCAGCATATCGTTCTGCGGTACGATCACCATCACCGCCCTGTTGCTTTCCAGCCCCTGACGCCCGGACACCGGCCGCAACACAATGACATCCTCCGATCCGTCATCGCGCGGCATCAGCAGGTAGCGGTCATTTTCCTCATCGTCGCAGGGAGCGAGCGCGATGGCCTCACTGATCGCTTCGCGCAACAAGGCCGTATTGGAAGGGGTCCGGGAAGCGAGCATATTGCCGCCATTGCGAATGAGCAGGTGACGCTCGGCCAGGATCAGTTCGGCGCGATAATTGGTCCAGAACACCTGCGCGGCCGCATTGACGAGCATCAGCGCGGGCGCCAGTTCGTCAATCATGCCCTCCAATATCTGGAGCCGCCTTTCCCGCCGGGAATAGTCATTATAGCTGATCGCACAATGCGCCAGCACACGCAGCGACAGCGAGAGACGGCGACGGTTGATTTCCGCCGATCCCATCTCGCCGCGCCAGCCGATCAGCACCCACAGGGCGCCCTCACTCGTCACTTCGGCGCGCCCCGCCGCCAGCGTCGAAAGATGTTTGAGCCACGGCAGATTGGCGACCTCCGCCACTTCCCGTGGATCGACCGTGGCGACGTGAACGCCCTCATGCTCATGGCTCGCGACATTGGCCTCCAGCCACAGGCGCAGGCCATCGACATTCATGAAGGCAAGGTCGGACTGGCTGCACCCCGACGAGAAGATGGTGCCCCGCACATTGGGGTTGGCGATCTTCAATATGCCGACGCAGCAATCTCCACCCGAAAGCTCCACCGCCGCTTTCCAGACGCCCGCTATCGGGCTGCCGTCAACGCTGATCTGGGGATTGCCGTTGGCGGGCAAAGCCCTCGGGGGATGCCGGGTGACGCGTCGCCGTTCGGTGACGATCTGCCGATCCCCTCCATCACCGGAAACGGGGACAGTCACAGCCAGTTCTGACATGGTTCACTCCAAGGATCATCTTATTGCTCCCGGAACGACCGACGGAAACTGTCGGCAAAGGGTTGAATAAGATAGGAAAAGAGCGACCGCTTACCCAATATTATATATGTATCCGTCGGCATGCCCGACAGCAGTTTGACGTTCATATTCTTCAGTTTTTCGGCATCGTCGATTTCGACTTCGACCGTATAATAAGGCTGTGCCCCCGGTTCGGTCGGGATAATCGCATCCTCCGACACCGAAACGACATGGCCGATCAGCATCGGCACCTTGCGGCCGCTATAGGGCAGCAATCGCACCTCGGTCGGCAGGCCCACCACGACATTCTCAATGTCGATCGGCCGTACCCGCGCGAGAATGACGAATTGCTGCCGATCCGGCACGATATCCATCACCGCCTCGCCGGGACGCACCACGCCGCCCACAGTGGTATAGCGCAGCTGAACCACCTGCCCATCCGCAGGCGCGACGATGGTCCGACGCTGATTGACGTCGGCAGCCGATTTCAACTGCTCACGCACCCCGTTAAGCTGCATCTGAATATCACGCAGCCGGGTCTGGTTTTCGTCCCGCCTTTCGCTGCTGAGCGCGCTGATCCGGGCATAAGCTTCCGACATGGAGCGGCTGGCCCGCGCCTTCTGCCCGGTGAGCGCGCCGATCTGCCCCTGCGCGCTCGCCACCGCACGTTGCAGCTCGAGCAGGCGGGACCGGCGCTCCAGCCCTTCGCTCACCAGTTGCCGCACGGTTGCCAGTTCCCCCTGAAGCAATTCGAGCTGGGATCGCTGAGAGGATATTTGCGCCTCCAGGCTATCGACCTCGGCCTGAGCCTGAGAGGCTGTGGTGCGCAATATATTGACCTGGCCGGAAAGGGACGCACTGCGCGCCGTCATCAACGCGCGCTGATTGTCCAATATATCCTGCGCCCGATTTCCAGCCGCGCTCAGTTCCTCGCTGAACGCAACCGCGCCCCGGCCGTTCAGCTCCGCCTCAAGCCGCTGCTTTTCTGCCAACAGCGAGAAATATTCCGACCGGGCAGCATCGGCGGCAGCGCCGGATTGCACCGTATCGAGGCGCATCAGCGGCTGCCCCTTCTTCACATGCCCGTTTTCGCGGACGAGTATCTCGCTGACGATACCGCCTTCCAGATGCTGCACGGTGCGGCGGCGACCTTCGACCTGTACGACTCCCGGAGCGACCGCCGCCTTGCTGAGCGGTGCGACCAGCCCCCAGAGGACGAAGATCAGGCCGAAACCAAGCACCACCAACCCGGCGATACGAATAAGCGGTGCTATTCCGGGGGTGGGACCGAACGGTTCCTCGGCGGCGATCGCCGGGTCGGCCAGCAACCGGGCCTTCATGCCGCCACCTCCGTCGTATCGTCTTGCGCCCCGTCAAGGGAGTCCGGTTCCTCATCATCCTCGTCACTCTTCGGCACGGCGATGGTCTTCACGCCTCTTTCCACCCGTTGCCGGGACGGCAATTCACGGGAAATCTGACCCTCGCCATCCTTCACGCCGTTGCGCAACCGGATCATCACTTCCGCAACCGGCCCAAAAGCCTTCACCATGCCGTTTTGCAGGAACAACAGCTTGTCCACATGGCTGATAAGGGACTGGCGGTGGGTAACGACAATCGTGGTGACATTCATCGCCCGCAACCGCTCCAGCGCAGCTTTGAGCGCGGTGTCGCCATTACTGTCGAGATTGGAATTGGGTTCGTCCAGCACCACCAGTCGGGGCCTTCCGAACAAGGCGCGGGCCAGACCCACCTGCTGACGCTGTCCGCCGGAAAGAAACACCCCGCCCTCGCCAATCTCTGTATCATAACCATTGGGCAGGTTGAGGATCATCTGATGGCACCCCGCCATGCGGGCGGCCCGGATGATCTCATTATCTTCGCAGGCCGTGAAGCGCGCTATATTCTGCGCAACCGTTCCGCTGAACAATTCCACATCCTGCGGCAAATAGCCGATATGCGGCCCCAGATCCTGCCGCTGCCACTTCGACACGTCCATGCCGTCGAGCCGAACCGACCCCTGCCCCGGCCGCATGATCCCGAGCAGGATGCGCGACAGCGTCGTCTTGCCCGATGCCGCCGGACCGATAATCGCCAGATGCTCACCGGGTTCGAGCGTAAAAGTGACGCTGCGCAGGATCGGTGCCGGATGCCCCGGCATTGCGATCGTCACCCGGTCAACCATGATCTGCCCCTTCGGACGCGGCAGGCTGGTCTCGGCCGAGCGCAACGGCGGCAGAGCGAAAAACGCCTGAAGATGACCGTAAATCTCTCGAATGAGCATCAGCGAGCGCCAGTGCAGGAACATCGATTCCATCGGCGCGAGCAAGCGGCTCATGATGATTGCCCCGGCCAGCATCGCCCCGCCGGTCATCTGCTGTTCCAGCACCAGAAGGGCCGCGCTGGCGTATAGCACTACCTGCAGCACCGACCGCGTCAGCCGCGTTACGCTGACCAATATCGCACCCCGGCAATGCACGCGATCCTGCAGACGCAGTTCCCGATACATGGCGCGCGACCAGCGCTTCGTTATCTGCGGCGCCATGCCCATGCTGTCGATCACCTCGGCATTGCGCATGATCGCATCGCCATTGCGCAGCACCTCAACGCCAACCGCAGCGGCCGCGCGCATATCCTTGCTGTTGAATTTCTCGTTGATGAAGGCAAGGCCGAACAGCAACGCCATGCCCACCAGCGAAATCGCGCCCAGCCAGGGATGGATCAGAAACGCGATCAGCAGGTAAAAAGGCATCCACGGCACATCGAGCATCGCGGGCACGCCCGGACCGGAGATGAAGCCGCGAAGCTGCGACACTTCGCGCAGCATTTCCGTGCGGAGCTGATTATCGACGAGCCGCCGTTCGATCGACCGGGCCAGCACGTCCGGACCGAGCCGCTGCATCAGCCATTCGCCGATGCGGCCGAGCACCAGACTGCGCACCCCGTCAAGACACGCCACGGTGATGAGCGCCAATATCGCCGCCAGTGCGAGAAAGAACAGCGTATCCAGACTGCGGCTCGACAGGACGCGGTCGAACACCTGCATGGTGAACAGGGGCAATGTAATGCCCAATATATTGATCGCCCCCGACAACAGGAGCATGATTGCGCCATAGCGCCTGATTTGCCTGACAGACTGGCTAAGCAGGTCGTCGCTACCGCCCGACCCGCCTCTCTCTCCACGAAGCGCGCGCACTGGTTCACCCCCCCACCCCGCGAACGGGGTGAATCAATTAATCGGATATTTTGCTGTAATTATCGCTGTGACACTCACGCCGTCGGTCAGAATGCCCCCAACCCACGACTCGACCCGGTGCATCTTAAGTAAATCAATATTTGGTTAAGATTGTCAACTTTAGATGTACCTCAATTGGAACTTTAGTTATAATTCCAGTCCTGTTTCGATACAGCGAGAAAAAACAACTTTCCTCAGCTGAAAACGGCTATTCGCGTTCCGAAACACTGTTCGAATTTTTAAAAATTATCCTTTATATTCAAATATATAACAAAAAAACACAACAGACTCTTGGTGAAGTTCCTGATCTCGGAACTCCATTACCCCAACCGCATCATGACACACCCCGCCACCTCCACTTTCGCAAACGCAGCAAGTCCATATTCGGGGACATGATATTGAAAAGCCATCTGCAAGCCTTCTGATCGACTCCACCCAAATATTAGGAAAGTAGTCATGACATTTTTTTGACGGCTATATTTAAAACAACATTGATACCCCATCCGCATGTCAGGGTCCTGACCCTAGGGTCAGGACCCTGAGGCGATGAAAAGCGCTCAAACCTCTTCATCCGGCTACGCTTCACACTCTGGCGGCGCTAGGGTCCTCATATCCGCCCTGATCGCATCAGAACCAGGCCTTCAGTGCATTGGCGCATAGTATTTCCAGCGCCCAGAATGGACCGCCGGACCCGGGAAATGGGCTATTCGAAAACGATCATGTCATATCCGGCCTGCCCCTGGCTCACCGCATTCAGATCATCAATGCTGTCAATCCCGAAAGGCGCAAAGCCGCCATTTCCCATCGACGCGATAACGACACCGGTATCACCGATCATCAGGTGCAGATCCTGACCGTCATCCACCAGGCGAAGCTGTTCCATATCGAAATGGGTCGGGTCGGGGATAGCGATAACGATCCGATCGAAATCGACGAAATCGAAATCGGTAACAAGGTCTACGCCCCCTTCTCCTACCGTAATGACGAACCGGTCCGCGCCCGCTCCCCCTGTCAACATGTCGTTTCCGCTATCCCCTTCCAGCCGATCGTCACCATCCTCGCCCATGAGCAGGTCATCCCCGGCATCGCCGAACAGAAAATCATTGCCCGCGCCGCCATATAGGCCGTCATCACCGTTCCCGCCTTCCAGCCCGTCATCCCCGGCGCCCCCATCCAGCACATCATCGTCATCACCGCCCATCAGCCAGTCATTACCCGCATCGCCATAAAGATCGTCAGCATCGTCATCGCCGAAAATATCATCATCCCCATCACCGCCACGGATGCTATCCGCCGAAAAACCGCCATGGATGGTGTCATTTCCGGCCTGCCCGAACATCCGGTCATATCCTTCCTCTCCGAAGAGGATATCGGCACCGCTCCCTCCCATGATCATGTCATCGCCCATGCCGCCATGGATCAGGTCGTCGCCCATCCCCCCGTCGATCGCATCATTACCCATGCCACCATCGATGCTGTCGTCGCCATCACCGCCCAGCACCGTATCGTCCCCGCCCCCCCCGGTCAGAACATCGGCCCCGACGCCTCCATCGATCTGGTCATCACCATCACCACCGGCGATATCATCCTCATCCGCCGCACCGAAAAGGCTGTCCGCCCCTTCGCCCCCGGCGATAGTGTCGGCACCATCCGCACCTTCGATCAGATCGTTGCCATCATCGCCCTGAAGCAGATCGTTCCCGGCTCCCCCCTGAATATAGTCATGACCGCCGCCGCCCAGGATCGTATCGGCACCGCTGTCGCCGCGCAGATCGTCGCTGTCTTCACCGCCCTCGATCCAGTCCGCCCCCAAACCGCCATCGATCCGGTCAATACCCGTGCCCCCCATCAGATGGTCGTCCCCATCCTCGCCGAAGAGAAGGTCATCGCCATCGCCCGCCACCAGCCAGTCATTCCCGGCTCCGCCGTGCAGCACATCATTACCGCTTTCCCCATCGAGACTGTCATCGCCTTCGTCACCAAGGAGGCTGTCATCCCCCTGCCCGCCGGACAGAACATCGTCTCCCGCGCCGCCATGGATCAGGTCGTCGCCATCCTCACCCAGAAGCAGGTCATTCCCCGCGCCGCCCCAGATTTCATCATTACCGGCACCGCCATGGATCTGATCGTCACCCGCGCCCCCGCGCAGAAAATCAATCCCCGCGCCGCCATAGAGCACATCATTGCCGTCATCGCCCGACAAGCTGTCATCGCCGCCGCCGCCCCAGATCAGGTCGTTCCCGGCGCCTCCGCGAAGATCATCGGCCTCATCGCCGGGGCTGTCGATGCCGTGCAGCAAGCTGATATTCTCACCTGCGAAATCATCGCCGATCAATATATCGTCGCCTTCACCACCTTCCAGACGATCACCCTCTCCGCCTTCACCGGCGGAAAAGCCGATCAGAAGATCATTGCCTTCATCCCCCAGCAACCGGTTCTGCTCGAACGTGCCCAGCACTATATCATCGCCGCCGCCGCCCCGCGCATTGTCAGGCATCCCGGCCTGATAGAGATCGATCCGTTCGGAATCCCCCGTACCGATCAGTTGCGCCGCCTCGATCGTCAGCCCCGGCGGATTGGGTGCCGCTGCGCCCTGCTCTCCCAGTCCGGGTAATAAACGAGGGCGCCCCGCGCCGGCATGGCCGCCGTCACTATCTTCGTTGCCGTTACCATCAGAACCGGGACCATCTTCCTCCCCGGCATTTCCCGAACCACTGCCGCCACCCTCACCATTCCCCGACGATCCGTCATCGCCGTCCCCAACGCCCGTCCCTCCCCCGGATGAACCGCCGCTATCGTTGTTTCCATCACCATCCGGCCCGCCATTATTTTCCGGATCGGGAGACTCATCATCTTCACCTGAGCCTTCGCCCCCGTCAGCCCCCCCACCGCCGGGGCCTGAAGTATTCCCTCCGCTCCCCTCTCCTGAAGAACCTTCTCCGCCATTGCCGCCACTGTCATCCGGTCCACCCTCAGGCAGGTCGCCATCGGAACCGGAGCCCCCTCCCTGGTTCCCTTCCTGCTCCTCGCTACCATGATCGTTTCCGCCGGCATTGCCGTTATTGCTGCCGCCCGATCCATTCCCTTCCGCACCGGATGCGCCTTCCTCCCCCGGCTCCAGCCGCGGGCGCTCATCATCCTCTGCCGGAGCCCCCCCTGTGTCACCCTTTTCGTCATCGCGACCACCAGAGGGATCATCATTGCTACCGGGCTGCCCGCCATCGGGATCCTCCGGACCGCCTCCCGTCCCCGGATCGGAAGGTCCCGTCGGCACTTCAGGAGCGTGCGGATCCGTTGGGTTGTCGCCATTCCCGCTCTCCGGAGGAAACGGCACTTCAGGTGGCTCGCTATTGCCGGCGGATGAATCCGCTCCGCCCTGCGAAGAACCAAAAAGGTTGAGACTGAACGCCGGGCGCTTGGGATCGACCGGCGTGATAGCGCCGGGCCCACCCCGCAACGATCCGCTTTCCGATGGCCGAAGGCTGAACACAGGCTCAACACGCTCCCCAGAAGAGGACCGACTCACCATAAGCCGTCCCCTCCGGCCGGTGATGTCTTATCTCCGCGGAATCTTATGCCCCCTTATAGGGACATTATACTTCTCATCCTGTCCTTGTTTCCAAAATGGGACAGACAGACAGCCCCTTTTCTTCACGTCCACTAAACGGCTGAATTTCAAAGCATATCCTTATCGTCATGGCGTAATGAAGAGCGAACAGGCAGCGCTCTGCTGTCCGGCCAGCGAACATCGGAATCATAAAAAAAGGGGCGCCCAAAGGCGCCCCTTCCCTTTACCCGAACCGGGCTTTCCCGATTTTGATCCCGTCAAAATGCGGTTCGGCCTTATGTGATTTTCAAACTGCGAAATTTCCCATTTCGTTCGAAATCACGCCACTCCGGGCAATTGTCGGTCGGATCAAAATCAGACGAACTGGATCACGTCATAGCCGGCATTACCCTGGCTGAACGCGTTGACATCCGCGACGCTGTCAAACTGCAGCACCGCGAAAGACCCACCGGTCAGCCCTTCGATGAAGACCGTTTCAGTTCCGAAGGTCAACGTCGTATCGGCGCCGTCATCGGTTACCGTGATCGCATTCTGGTTGAAGGTGAACGGATCGGCGACATCGATCTGGATCGTGTCGCGGTTCGCGAGGCTGAGATCCTCAATATAGTCATATCCGTTATCCGCGATCGAGAAGGCGAAGATGTCGCGGCCCATGCCGCCATTCAGAACATCATCGCCGTCACCGCCATCGAGGAAGTCGTCTCCACGACCGCCGGACAGATCGTCATCACCGGCATCGCCCCAGAGGCTATCATTGTCGATCCCGCCATCGAGAGTATCGTTACCCTCTCCGCCGCCGACCTTGTCCATTCCGGCGCCACCGTTGACGTAATCGTCCCCGTTATCGCCTTCAAGAACATCGTCGCCCGCCATGCCGTAGACGGAGTCATCGCCGTCGTCGCCATAGAGATAGTCGTTGCCATTCTCGCCGTTCATGAAGTCGTTGCCGGCTCCACCCTCGGCATAATCGCTGCCGTTGCCGCCATAAATGGCGTCATCGCCATCTTCGCCGAACATGTCGTCGTCGCCGTCGTCGCCATAGATGGTGTCGTTACCGGCACCGCCATACAGCCCCCAGACGCCGCCGACCTCGCCGTCATCGCCTTCATTGCCGTGGATAAGGTCGTTGCCGTCTCCACCGAACACATCGTCGGCGCCTTCATTGCCGTTCAGCACGTCGTCGCCGCCATTGCCTTCGACATGGTCATTGCCGGTGCCGCCATTGACGAAATCGTCACCGGCGCCGCCGACCAGATAGTCCGCCTCGGCATCGCCGTAGATTTCATCATTATCGGCGCCGCCATAGATGCTATCCATGCCGTCCGCGCCGTTCAGCACGTCCTTGCCCTCGCCACCATCGACATAGTCGTTGCCGGCACCCGCCTGAACGAAGTCGGCACCAGCGCCGCCATAGAGATAGTCGTCGCCGCTATCGCCGCGCAGGTCGTCATTGCCCGCATCGCCGTAAAGCGTGTCATCGCCGAGCTGACCGTCCATACGGTCATCCCCGTCGCCGCCGAACATCAGGTCATTGCCACCCGCATCGGTATCGACGCCGTCTTCCTGACCGTCATTACCCATGTCGCCGCCCGGCGCATCATTGCCGTCATCACCGAACATGGTGTCGTTGCCGGCGCCGCCATAGACTTCATCATTGCCCTGACCGCCGCGCTGAACATCATCGCCAGCATCGCCGTAGAGCGTGTCTTCGCCCTCCGAACCGCGCTGATTGTCGTTGCCATCGCCGCCAATCAGAAGGTCATCGCCTTCATTGCCATATTGCCAGTCGTTTCCGGCCCCGCCATCGAGATAGTCGTCGCCCGACCCACCGCTCTGGGTGTCGTTGCCGGCTTCGCCATACAGCTCGTCATCGCCTTCATTGCCGGCCTGGGCATCATTGCCCGAACCGCCGTAAAGCGTGTCATTGCCGGTACCGCCGGTCATGGTGTCGTTACCGCCATTACCGTAAATCAGGTCGTTACCGGCTTCACCATCGAGCTGGTCATTGCCGTCATAGATATTTTCGACCGGAACGATGCCCTGGGCATTGGGGTCGATTTCGTCACCAACGATGACGTCATTGCCCGAACCGCCCTTGATGAAATCCTGCCCGCTCGCGATGCGGGTATCTTCGGTACCCGGCAGGGTGCTCGAACCCGTACCGCCGACCAGTGTATCGGCGCCTTCATTGCCTTCGATGATGTTCTGGTTGAAATTGCCCATCACGAAGTCATTGCCTGCACCGGCACGCGCATTGGCGGGCAGATGTGCGGCCGAGGACGGCTCGCGCAGGTTGATAACGTCATTGAGATCGGTACCGATAATCCACGGCGTTGCGGGCGGTTCCGGCGTGGTCGTGGTCGGCGGCGGCGGGGTGCTCGGCCCCGAGCTGCCTTCAGGTAAACGTGAACGTGCCATCGTGATTCTCCCAACTGGTAGCCCCACACCATCCCCCACAGGATGACGCGGACTGACATGGCGTGTTTCCATGTCTGACGGGACAATCGCCATGTTGGCCGGTTGAATATATCCCCGCCCGGGGACCCCCTGATATTTGCCGGAACGGTGCAAAAACCTGTCCCATAAAGATACGGGAGAGTGATTGCAGGAGATCGGGAGAACAGCGTCAACTCACTGAATTTTTTATGAGAACGCCTGTTCCTCCATTCGTTGTTCGCCACTCTCCTGAAAAGGGCGTCCACCTCCGCTTTTCTTCATCACCCCGTTCGTCAGCATCCGGTCAGCATGAATCGGCAGAATATGCCTCCCTATCCGGATCGGGCGTTGATCCCCGCGCGCCCATCCGACATTCTAGGCGGACGTCGGGCAGAAAAGTCCGGTACGGCGCTCCTTATATCGGAGTCTGGGAAAAGAGGATGGCGCGGATATTGATAATTGAGGACAATGTCCGGCTCGCGAACCTGATCGCCGAAGGGCTGAAGGACAAGGGGTATAATTGCGACATCGCGAACACCCTCGCCGATGCCGATGCGGCTATTGCCGTCGCCCGGTTCGACGCTGTGATTCTCGATCTCGGCCTGCCCGACGGCGACGGCGAGCAGTGGCTGCGCATGCGAAAACCCGTCAGCGAACCTCCCGCCCTCATCCTGACCGCGCGCAGCGGCCTGGAAGACCGTATCAACGGTCTGGATGCGGGTGCCGACGATTATATGGTCAAACCTTTCGCCATAGATGAACTCGCCGCCCGGCTGCGCGCAATGCTGCGTCGTCCGGGCCCGCGCACGCAAACCGTGCTGCAAGTCGGCCCCTTGTCCTTCGACACCGCCTCGCGAGCAGCCTCCGTCAATGATCGCCCCCTCGATCTTGCCCGCCGCGAGGCCGATCTCCTTGAACTGCTGATGCGCAAGGCAGGGGAAGTCGTCCGGCGTCAGGGCATTGAAGATGCTCTCTACCGCTTTGACGAGGCGGTCACGCCCAACGCGGTCGAGGCGATCATATCCCGGCTCCGGCGCAAGCTGGACGAAGCCGGGGCGGGCGGATGCCTTCATACGGTGCGCGGGGTTGGCTATCTGCTGCGGGAACATGACGGGTGAAAAAACCGGTTTCGATTTCCGGCCGCCTGACCCGCAGCCTGACGGCCGTGGGCCTTCTCGGCGCGGCGTTGCTCCTCATTTTCATCGGCATCGAATATCGCATTTCCTTTCGTCACCTGTCCGACGCGGCCGCCTTTCACCGCGCAATGCATGAAATGGCGGAGCATGTGCTGCTGCCCATGATCGTTCTCATCATCCCGATGGCACTGGTCGGCCAATGGGCGATACGCCGGTCCGTCCGCCCGCTGATCGATGCCGCTCAGAAGATCGACAAGGCCAGCGGAGAGGCGCGCGGGGTCCGGATCGACACCTCCGATTTCCCGACCGAGACCTTGCCGTTCGCACATGCCGTCAACAACCTGCTCGATCGAGTGGACGGGGCCGCCGCGATGCATGAGGCCTTCGCCGCCGACATCGCCCATGAATTACGCACGCCGCTCACCCTGTTGTCGCTTCAGCTCGACCGGCTCGATCATCCCGAAGCCCCGGCCATGCGTTCCGATGTCGCGGCGATGCGGCGCCTGATCGACCAGTTGATGCTGCTCGCGCAGATCGATGCCGAACGCGCCGCCCATATGCCGCCCGCCACCATCGATCTGGTTGAGGCAGCCAGCGAAGTCATCGCGCAAATGGCGCCTGCCGCACTGGCCGACGGCAAATCGATAGAATTGCGGGGCGAAACCGCGGGAACCGTGCCTGGCCGCAGGGAAGCCATCATGGCCGCGTTGCGCAATCTGGTCGAAAACGGCCTCAGGGTCACGCCCGAGGGTGGCACGGTAACGGTATTGGCCGACCGGCCCGGCCTGATCGCGGTGCGTGACGGCGGCCCCGGCCTCTCCGAGGAACGCCTCACCCTGCTGAGCAGACGATTGCGCCGGGCCGACCATGCCAGCACGGATGGCGCCGGACTCGGCCTCGCCATCGTCACCCGCATCATGATGGCGCATGGTGGCCGCCTGACCACCGCACCGGAGCAACGCGAGCTGCGGCTGGAATTTCCACACGAGTGAAAAGCTATCGGGTTCGCCTGTCAGGAAGCTGTCAGGCGAACCGGCTAATGCCAGCGTTCATGGATCGGACAAAATGGATTGCGGGCGCAACGGCCCTTGTCGCGGGAGCTGGTCTCCTCTGGTGGATGATGCCGCGCAACGAAAGCGCGCCGGATCAGGAAGCGGCGAAAAGCGCGCCGGCCAATCCCGGCTCCTCGACCAGTGCTATCGCTCTGACCGACGAGCAGATAAAGACCCTGTCGTTACGCTTCGCCAAGGCCGAAAATGCGACAATCATGCCGATCGCTACCGTTCCCGCAATGATCGCGCCGCCGCCCAACGCCCGTGTCGCGGTCGCGGCGCAGCTTCCCGGTATCGTCACCCGCATATTCGTGAACGACGGCGATCAGGTGAAGGCCGGCCAGCCGCTCGCCAGCGTCGCCAGCCGCGACATGGTCAGCCTCAATGCCGACCTTGCGCGCGCTCAGGCGCAGCTCGGTGTCGCCCGGGCACAGGCGCAGCGCACCCGCCAGCTCAGCAAGGAAGGCATTATCGCCGCCGCGCGCGCAGACGAAGCCAATGCGATGCTGCGTCAGGCCGAGGTCGATGTACGCGAGCAGGCCCGGCTGATCGGCATGGCCAATGGCTCTGGCGGCGGCATGGGCTATACGCTTTCCGCGCCGATCAGCGGCCGGATCAGCAGTATGACGATCGAGACCGGCAAGGCGCTCGATCAGGGCATGGCACCGTTCGTGATCGACGCGGCGAACCGCTATCAGGC
>Ga0172382_10006370_pt1 | contig 17155 bp, 15 predicted proteins | sample Leawel138RmetaG_FD_122245 | JGI IMG/M metagenome (GOLD analysis project Ga0172382, IMG submission 122245) | Leachate microbial communities from a municipal landfill in Southern Ontario, Canada - Leachate well 138R metaG | ecosystem: Engineered > Solid waste > Landfill > Unclassified | place...
CTGGTCGCGACCGGCGCCGGCAAGGCCGAGGCGGTGCGCGCCATGCTCGAGGGGCCGGTCGGGCCGGACTGCCCGGCCTCGTTCCTGCGCCGGCATCCGGCGGTCGAGGTGGTGCTCGACCGGGCGGCGGCATCGCTGCTGCACCCGGGCTGAGGGGCTCCGCCCCTCGCGCCTGCGGCGCTCACCCCGGAGTATTTGGGCAAGGATGAAGGAGCGGGTCAGGGCCCGGGCGGCAGGTCCATCATGGCGCGGAAGCGGTCGTCGCGGACATCGACCAGCACCTCGGCCAGGGATTTCGCCGCATCCGAGCACAGCCAGGCAAGGACCGAGGCCGGCACGTCCGGGTGGACCAGATCGGCCTGCGGGATCCGGCTGACCGGGTTGAGGCCGGCGCCGCGGATCTCGCCCTGCATCATCGTGTCGGTGGGCGGGATGCCGCAGAACACCGCGCGCAACCCCTCGGGCCCGAGTTCCTTGTCCATCATCAGCACCATCATCCGCGCCGCGGCCTTGGAGGTGCAATAGGCGGTCCAGCCCTCCATCGGGGTGGTGGCGGCGCCGGTGCCGGCGTTCAGGATCAGGCCCTTCGCGGCCCGCAGCGCCGGCAGGCAGGCGGTGGTGATGCGGTGCAGGCCGATCACGTTGACCTCATGCGCGCCGCGCAGCGAATCGGGGGTGAGATCGGCGAGATGGCCGATCGGCGCGATCTGCCCGGCGTTGTTCACCAGCACGTCGAGCCGCCCGCCGGCCTCCTCGACCCGGGCCGCGGCCGCGGCGACCGAGGCGGCATCGGTCACGTCGAGCGGGAAGGCGGTGGTCGCCGCGAGCGCCGCGGTATCGGGGGCGCCGTAATAGCCCGCGAGCACCCGCGCCCCGTGTGCGGCGAGGATGCGCGCCAGCGCCGCGCCGATCCCGCGGCCGGCGCCGGTCACGAGGATGGTCTTGCCCGAGAGGTCCGGGACGGGGACGGGAGCGAGGTTGAACATTGTGCTTGACCTGCGATCTGGTTTGCGTCGTTAATTGGTCTGACCATTTCGACGCTATGACGCCGGCTGGACCCTGTCAAAGGGTTTGGCGTCCGATCCGGGGGGGATGCGGCCAGATGACCAGGATTGCGCGGATCGAGCCGATTCCCGTGGCCTATCCCGATCCCAACGACTTCGACACCATCCGCCGCACCGTGCTGGTGCGGGTCGAGACCGGCGACGGCGTGGTGGGCTGGGGCGAATGCATCGCCATGTGGCCCGAAGCCTGCAAGGCGGTGGCGGTCATCATCGAGGAGGGTTTCCTGCCGCTGCTGCGGGGCCGGGTGGCCGAGGATATCGACGGCGCCTGGGAGGCGATGCGGCGCCATGCGTTCTGGTATGGCGAGGGCGGGATCGCCTCGATGGCCATATCGGGCATCGACATGGCGCTCTGGGACATCCGCGGCAAGGTCGCGGGCAAGCCGCTTTACGAACTGTTCGGCGGGCTGAAGCACGAGAAGCTGGTCGCCAATGCCAGCGCCCATGTGAACAAGAAGGGCGAGGCCGCCTGCGTGGCGGAGGTCGCGGGGTTCTTCGAGGCCGGCTTCCGCTCCTGCAAGCTGGGCTTCGCCAAGAAGGGCGAATCGGATATCGGCGGCGATCCCGATACCGATGTGCATTTCGTGAAGGAGCTGCGCGCGGCGCTGGGCGACGAGGCCGAGATCCTCATCGACATCGGCAACGGGGTGCGCTGGGACGTGGACACGTCGATCAGCGTCGGGCGCCGGATGCAGGACTACCGCATCGGCTGGTATGAGGAGCCGCTCTATCCGACCGACGATGCCGGCTACATGCGGATGCGGGCCGAGACCACGCTCACCCTCGCCTCGGGCGAGCGCGAGTTCACCGAGGCCGGCTATCGGCGGCAGATGGAATTCGTGCAGGCGATCGACGTCTATGGCGTCGATCCGGCCCGGGTCGAGGGGATCACCGGCTTCCGCCGCGTCGATGCCCTGTGCACACAATATGGCAAGAAGATCAACGCGCATGCCTGGTCGACCGCGATCACCACCGCGGCGAGCCTGCATCTCTCGCTCGCCTCGCCCAATGCGGTGCTGTTCGAATACAAGCCGTTCCCGGTGGTGGTGCAGGATGTGATCGTCGCCGAGAAGCTCTGGCATCGCGACGGCTGGGCCTGGCCGATCGAGGGGCCGGGTCTGGGTATCGAGGTGATCGAGGCCGAGGTGCGGAGGATCGCCGCATGACCAGCCGCTACGGCGTCACCCCCCCGACCGAGGACGACATCCGCAGGGGCGGGTTCTCGACCCCCTGGGATGCGCCGATGATCCCGCCCTTTCCGTTCCGGTTCCGCGACGTGGAGATCCTGACCCTCTACTGGCGCACCGAGCCGGGGGCGCGCGAGTTCCTGCTGCCGCCGCCGCTTCAGGCGACGGGCGACGATATCGCCTGCGTCCATATCTACCGGATGCACGATCCCGCCTGGCTCGGCCCCTATGGCGAGGCCAATGTCATGTTCGGCGCCCGGCTGGGCGCGCGCGAGGGGGCCTATTCGCCCTGGCTGGTGCTGTCCTCGGATGTCGGCGTCGCGCACGGGCGCGAGATCCACGGCCAGCCCAAGAAGCTGGGCGAGCCGCGGATCGAGACGCGCGGCGATCTGGTCGTCGGCACGGTCGAGCGCAACGGGATCGAGGTCATCACCGGCACCATGGCCTTCAAGCAGACCGCCTGCGATCCGGGCGAGATGAAGCCGTGGTTCGACTATGTGACCAACCTCAATCTCAAGGCGCTCGACCATATCGACGGGCGGCCGGCGGTGCGGCAGATCACCTCGCGCCGGCTGGTGGATGTGGTGGTGCACGAGGCATGGCGCGGGCCCTGCACGGTGGAATTGCGCGCCAATGCGCAACTGCCGGTATTCCGGCTGCCGGTGGTCGAGCCGCTCGCGGGTTTCTACTGGCGCGCGGATTTCACCCTCGCGGCGGGCGAGGTGCTGCACGACTATCTGGCGGGTCCGGCATGAGCGCGGATCGGGGGCTCTGCCCCCCGGCCCTGCGGGCCTCCCCCCGGGATATTTGCGGAAAGATGAAGGAAGCGGGTCGATGCGCGTCGTGGTGACCGACTACACCTTTCCGGACCTGCACCGCGAGGAGGCGGCGGCGCGCGCCGCCGGGGCCGGGTTCGCCGCCCGTCAGTGCCGCAGCGCCGACGAGGTGGCGGCGGCGGTGGCCGGGGCCGATGTGGTCGCGGTGCAGTTCGCGCCCTTTGCGGCCGAAGCGGTGGCGGCGGTCGCGCCCGGGGCGACGGTGATCCGCTATGGCGTGGGCTACGACAATATCGACGTGACGGCGGCGCGGGCGGCGGGGCTGAAGCTCGGCTATGTGCCGGACTACTGCACCGACGAGGTGGCCGACCATACCGCCGCGGCGCTGCTGGCGCTGCTGCGGCGGCTGCCGATGCTCGATTCCAGCGTGCGGCGTGGCGAATGGGCGGCGGTGAAGGCCGCGCGGCCGCTGAAGCCGTTCGGCGAGACCCTGGTGGGGTTCTTCGGCCTTGGTGCGATCGGGCGGGCGGTGCTGGCGCGGCTGCGCGGCTTCGGCTTCGGGTTCCTTGCCGCCGATCCCGGCCTGTCGCCCGGGGATGCGGCGGCGCTGGGGGTGACGCTGGTGCCGGCGGCCGAGCTGTTCGCGCGCGCCGATGCGGTCTCGCTCCATGCGCCGGCCACCGCCGGCACCACCGGCCTTGTCGATGCCGCGCTGCTGGCGGTGATGCAGCCGCATGCGGTGCTCGTGAATGCCGCGCGCGGGCCGCTGGTGGTCGAGGCCGATCTGGCCGCGGCGCTGGAGCGGGGCGTGATCGGCGGTGCGGCGCTCGACGTGTTCGGGACCGAGCCCCTGCCGGCCGACAGCCCGCTGCGCGGGGCGCCGAACCTGATCCTGACCCCGCATGCGGCGTGGTATTCGGATGCGGCGATCGGCAGGTTGCAGGGCCTCGTGGCCGGAGACATCGCCCGCGCCCTGCGCGGCGAGGCACCGCGCCGGCCGGTGCCCTGATCACACGGCACCCGGTCCGGGAGGGGGACCGGGGGCGCCGTCCAGCAAACCCTCCGGGAGGAAGGCAATGACGATGCTGAGACTGGGCCTTGCGGCCACCCTGCTGGCCACGACCGCGGGCCTTGCGCAGGCCGATGCGATCACCCTCGAGGGCGGGCAGGCCGAGGACATGGTGCTCCTGCCCAAGTTCCTCGGGATTCTCGTGTTCGACCAGGCGAACCAGGGCGCGCAGGAAGCGCATGCCGAGCTGGGCAATCCCGGCGAGCTGCTGTTCCAGGGGCCGACGCCCGAAAACTCGGTCGCCGGGCAGATCGAGATCATGACCACCGCCGGCACCCAGGGCGTGGGCGCGGTCATGCTGTCGAACAACGCCGGCGACCAGATCGGCCCGGCCGCCGCCGCCGCGCAGGCCAACGGCACCAGGGTGGTGACCTGGGACAGCCCGATCCCGTCCGGCGAGGGCGAGTCGGTATTCGTGGCGCAGGTCGATTTCGACTCGATCGGGGTGGTGATGGCCGACATGGCGCTGTCGATCCTCGGCGAGGAGGGCGGCGAGATGGCGGTGCTCTCGGCGACGCCGGATGCCGCGAACCAGAACGCCTGGATCGCCTCGATGCAGGAGGCGCTGGGCGCGGACGACAAATACGCCGGCATCGACCTTGTCGATATCGTCTATGGCGACGACCAGTCGGAAGTGAGCTACAACCGCGCGCTGGCGCTGGTGGACAGCCACCCCGACCTGCGGCTCATCATGTCGCCGACCACGGTGGGCATCCAGGCCGCGGCCAAGGCGATGCAGGACGAGGGGCTGTGCGACCAGGTGGCGGTCTCGGGGCTGGGCCTGCCGTCGGAGATGGTGTCCTATGCCATGGCCGGCTGCGCGCCGGAATTCGCGCTCTGGGACTTCCGCGATCTCGGCTATCTCACCTATTACGTCGCCTATGGTCTGGCCACCGGCCAGCTCGAGGGTGTCGAGGGCGAGAGCTTCAACGCCGGGCGGATGGGCGAATACACGATCGAGGCCGATCCGGGCCGCGACGGGGCGCTGCGGGTGCTGATGGGCCCGTTCACCGTCTACACCCCGGAGAACGTCGAGGCCGCGGCCGAGTGACCCCGCGGCGGGCGGGGGCCGGCCGGCCCCCGCCCCCGTTCCCAACGGATGATGGTGCAGGCGATGACGGAGCCGGTTCTTGCGCTGGAGAACGTGTCGAAGCATTTCGGCCCGGTCGTCGCGCTTGCTGACATGACGCTGGCCCTGCTGCCGGGCGAGGTTCACGCCGTGGTCGGCGAGAACGGGGCCGGCAAGTCGACCATGATCAAGATCATGACCGGCGTGCATGCGCCGACATCGGGCCGGGTGCTGGTCGATGGCCGCGAGGTCAGCTTTGCCGGCACCCGCGCCGCGCGCGAGGCCGGGGTGGCGGCGATCTTTCAGGAGCCGATGGTCTTTCCCGATCTCGACGTGGCCGAGAACATCTTCATTTCCGCGACCGGCCTCGGGCTGGTGCAGAACCGGGCGGCGCTGCGGGCGCGGGCGCGGGCGCTGATCGGGCGGCTCGGCATGGCGCTCGACGTGGAGCGCATCGCCTCGGGCCTGACGCTGGCCGAGCAGCAGGCGGTCGAGATCGCCCGGGCGCTCAGCCAGGACGTGCGGGTGCTGATCATGGACGAGCCGACCGCCTCGCTGTCCGCGCATGAGGCCGGCGAGCTGCGCCGCATCGCCCGGCAACTGGCCGACGAGGGCGTGGCGGTGGTCTATATCAGCCACCGGCTCGAGGAGATCTTCGAGGTCGCGCACCGGGTGACGGTGATCCGCGACGGCGCCCATATCTCGACCCGGAAGGTCGACGAGGTGACGCCCGACAGCCTGATCGCCGAGATGGTAGGGCGCGAGGTCGGCAATTTCTTCGCCAAGGCGCCCTCGACCGCCACCGCGGAGGTGGTGCTCTCGGTCGCCGGCCTGGCCTGTGAGGGCGCGTTCTCCGGGGTGAGCTTTGATCTGCACCGGGGCGAGGTGCTGGCCATGGCCGGGCTGATCGGGGCGCGGCGCACCGATGTCGGGCTGGCGCTGTTCGGCATCCATCCCGCGACCGCGGGCAAGGTGACGTGGAAGGGCCGGCCCTACGCCCCGCGCAATGCCGCCGATGCGATCGCCGCCGGCATCGCCTATGTCTCCGAGGATCGCCGCAAGCTGGGTCTTGCGATGCCGATGCCGATCTTTGCCAACATCACCCTGGCCACGCTGGACAAGGTGCTGTCGCGCTTCGGCCTTGTCCAGCGCGGGCGCGAGCGCGAGGTGGCCGAGGGGCATCGCCGGCGGCTCAATATCCGGGCGCCGGATGTGGGGGTGGCGGTGGGCAACCTGTCCGGGGGCAACCAGCAGAAGGTGATGCTGGCCAAATGGCTGGAGATGAAGCCGGACCTGCTGATCTTCGACGAGCCGACCCGCGGCATCGACGTCGGCGCGAAGGCCGAGGTCCATGACCTGATCCGCGACTTCGCCGCCGCCGGCGGGGCGGTGATCGTCATTTCCTCGGACCTGCCCGAGGTGCTGGCGCTGGGCGACCGCATCCTCGTGATGCGCGAGGGGCGGCAGACCGGCATCCTGAGCCATGACGAAGCCGATCAGGAGGCGATCATGCGGCTGGCCACCGGCGCGCAACCGGCGAGGGCGGCATGATGATCAAGACCCTCTCGCCGCAGGCGATCCGGCTGCTGGCGCTGATTGCGGTGCTGGTGCTGGTGCTGGCCTTCTTCGCCAGCCAGATCGACAATTACTTCAACGCCCGGCTGTTCACCCGCATCTCGACCTCGGTCGCGATCATGGCGATCATCGCCTGCGCGCAGACCATCGTCATGCTGGCGCGGCAGATCGACCTATCGGTGGGCTCGATCACCGGCTTCACGGCCTTTGCCGCCGGCAGCCTGATCGCGCAGTATCCCGGGCTGGGCGGGGTGCCGCTGGCGCTTTACGCCATGGTGATCGGCGCGGGATTCGGGCTGGTCAACGGGGTGATCGTGGCCTGGCTGCGGGTGCCGGCGATCATCGTCACGCTGGCGACCATGGCGATCTTCCGCTCGCTGCTGGTGGAATTCTCGGGCGCGAAGTCGATCACCACGGCGAGCCTGCCGGAATGGCTGACCCGGTTCCCCAACACGGTGCTGTTCCGCGTCGGCGCGCTCGAGTTCCGGGCGGTGGTGGTGCTGGCGGTCGCGGTGGTGGTGGCGGTCTATCTGGTGCTGGCCTTCCTGCGCCCGGCGCGCCGGCTCTATGCCGTGGGCTCGAACCCCGAGGCGGCCGAGATGGCCGGGATCAACCAGCGGCTGGTGATCCTGCTCGCCTTCGTCGCCTCGGGCGCGCTGGCGGGGCTGGCCGGGTTCATCTTCCTCGCGCGGTTCGGCAACATCACCGTGGTCGCGGGGCTGGGCTTCGAGCTGAAATCGGTCGCCGCCGCGGTGGTCGGCGGGGTCAGCATCAACGGCGGCTCGGGCTCGGTGCTGGGGGCGCTGGTGGGGGCGGTGCTCGTGGACACGATCGACCAGAGCCTCGTGCGCTGGCCGCTGGTGAGCGAGTTCTGGCGCGAGGCGGTGCTCGGCCTGCTGATCCTGCTCGCGGTTGCCGCCGATGCGGTGCTGGGCCGCCGGCTCATGGCGATGCGCATAAGGCGCGAGCGGGAGAAACGGGCATGACGGCGCTGAAACGCCTGCAAAGCTGGGAAGGCTTCCTGATCGCGGTGCTGCTGTTCGTGGTGCTGGTCAACGCCTCGTCCAGCCCGCAGTTCCTGACCACCGGCAATCTGGTCAACCTGTTCCAGCTCTCGATCGAGAAGGCGATCGTGGCGCTGGCGATGACCCTCGTGATCGTCAATGCCGAGATCGACCTCTCGGTGGGCTCGATGCTCGGCCTCTCGGCCTGCGCCTTCGGCTACATGCACGAGGCGGGGCTGGATGCGCGGCTGGCGGTCGTGCTCTGCCTCGCGATCGGGCTGGCCGGCGGGTTGCTGAACGGGATCAGCACCGCCTGGCTGGGCCTGCCGTCGCTGGTGGTGACGCTGGCGACGATGATCGGCTTTCGCGGCGCGGCAAGGGTGCTGGTCGAGGATCGCGGCATCGGCAGCTTTCCCGGCTGGTTCACCGATCTGGGGCAGAAGGGCTTTCTCGGCCCGGTGCCGTTCGGCCTGGTCGCCTTTGCGGTGCTGTTCGCGGTGTTCTGGGTGGTGCTGCAAAGGTCGGGCTTCGGCCGCAAGACCTATGTGATCGGCACCAGCCGCGAGGTGGCGGAATATGCCGGGATCGACACCGGGCGGCACAAGATCGTGCTGTTCGCCGTCTCCGGGGTGATCGCGGCCTTCGCGGGGCTGCTTTATGCGGCGCGGGTGGGGGCGATAAGGGGCGATGTCGGCCTCGGGTTCGAGCTCGACATCATCACCATCGTGCTGCTGGGCGGGGTGTCGATCTTCGGCGGCACCGGCAGCCTGATGGGCACGCTGCTCGCGGTGCTCATCGTCCTGTCGCTGCGCAACGGCATGGCGCTTCAGAACATCACCGGCCATATCCAGACCGGCGTGGTGGGGCTGCTGCTCATCGGCTCGGTCCTGGCGCCGCGCATCCGGCTGCGGCGGCCGCGGCGGGCGGGAGGCATGCCATGATCGAGGAACCACTCGCCTTCGGCCAGCCGATCGAGCGCGAGACCGTCGCCGAACAGGTCGCGCGGCGGATCATGGCGATGATCTCGGCCCGGGCGCTGAAGCCCGGCGACCAGTTGCCGCCGGAACGCGAACTGGCCGAGAGCCTCGGCGTCTCGCGTCCCTCGCTGCGCGAGGCGATAAGGGGGCTGTCGATCCTCGGCGTGGTGAAGGTGCGCCAGGGCGGCGGGGCCTTCATCACCGAACTCGACGCCGAGTCGCTGCTCGGCCCGATCCGGTTCTTCCTCAGCCTCGAGGATGTGAACGTGCGCGAACTCTACGACGCGCGCAGCCTGATCGAATCCGATGTCGCCCGCCGCGCGGCCCTGAACATGAGCGCGGCGCAGCTCGATGCGCTTGCCGGGATCGTCGACGACCAGGCCGGCACCCTTGGCGATGCGCGGGCGTTCCGGCTCTCGGACTTCGCCTTCCACGAGGCGATCTGGGAGGGCTGCGGCAACGCCTTCCTGCGCCGCATCGGCGAGAGCCTGAACGTTCTCGGCCTCGAGGTGCGCCGCCGCGCCTCCGAGACCGCCGGGGTGCTGGAACAGTCGCTGGCCGACCACCGCCGCCTGCTGGCCGCGCTGCGGGCCCGCGATGCCGACGGCGCGGCCGAGGCGGCGCGGATGCACATGCAGAACGTCTATCAATCCAGCGTGGCACAATAGGGAGGCAGCCATGAATGCGCGAATCGCGGTGGTGGGCACCGGCTGGTGGGCCACCGGCACCCATATCCCGACCCTGAAGGCCAGCGCCGACGCGCAGGTGGCGGCGATCTGCGATCTTGACGAGGAGCGGCTGCGGATCGTCGGCGAGACCTTCGGCATCGCCGCGCGCTACACCGATGTCGATACGATGCTGGCGGCCGAAAAGCCCGACGGCGTCATCATCGGCACCCCGCATGTCCACCACGCCGGCCCGGCGATCGCCGCGCTCGAGGCCGGGGCGCATGTGCTGGTGGAAAAGCCGATGGCGACCACCGCCGCCGATGCCCGCGCCATCGCCGCCGCCGCCTCGCGCGCCGGGCGCGAGGTGATGGTGGCCACCGGGCTGAACTACACCGGCTTTACCGCCACCGCGCGCGACTGGGTGCGTTCGGGCCTGATCGGCGAGCTGCGCCATGCGGTCTGCGTGATGGGCAGCCCGCTCGACGATCTCATGGCCGGGCGGCCGATGGCCGAGACGAAGGACGCGCTGTTCCGCCCCCCCGCCTCGACCTGGGCCGATCCGCGGAAGGCCGGCGGCTATGGCTGGGGACAGATGAGCCATTCCCTCGCCTGGCTGGCCTGGGTCACCGACCTCGGGTTCGAATCGCTGTTCGCCATGGATGTGAAATCGCCGGCCGGGGTCGATTACTACGACGCGGCGGCGGGGCGGCTGAAGAACGGGGCGACGGTGGCGATCTCGGGCGCCTCGACGGTGCCCAAGCATGTGGGGATGCATACCGATGTGCGCCTGTTCGGCACCGAGGGGATGCTGACCTTCTCGAACCTCCCCGCGATGCTGGAACTGCGTCGCCATGACGGCGCCGACCGGGCGGTGCCGATGACCGATTTCGAGGGGCTCTATGACGGGGCGCTGCCGGTGCAGCGGTTCGCGGCGCTGTGCAACGGCAAGGACGTGGTGAACCCGTCCGACGGCATCTGCGGCGTGCGGGTGACCGAGGCGCTGGACGCGATCTATCGCTCGGCCGCCTCGGGCCGGGCGGAGGCGGTGTGATGCGGCTGTCGCTGGCCTGCTGGTCGCTCCCGGCCCTGACCCTGCCCGAACTGGCGGGCGTGGCCCGTGCGCTCGGGATCGGGGCGATCGACGTCGGGCTGGACGGGCGCTCGGCGCTGTCGCGGGCCGATATCCTGGCCGATCCGGCCCGCGCGGCCGCCGGGCTGCGCGCCGCGGTGCCCGGTCTGGACCTCGCCAACTACTACCATCGCTTCGGCGACGGGCTGGCCGGGCGCAACCTCGCGCTTGCCGGGACCGCGGCCGACAATGCCCGCGACCTGCGGCAGGTGATGACCTTTGCCGATGCCGCCGGGATCGCCACGGTCTTCATCCTGCCCGGCATCGTCAACCCGGGCCAGAGCCGCGAGGAAGCCGCGCGCGCGGGTATCGACAGCCTGAAGCGGCTGGCCGAGGCCGCGGCGCCGTTCCGCGCCCGGCTGTGCTTTGAGCCGCATGTGCAGAGCTGGTGCGAGAGCCCGGACCTCGCCGCCCGCGCCGCGCGCGAAAGCGGCGTCGGCCTTGCCCTCGACCATGCGCATTTCGCCTGCCTCGGCTGGCGCCAGGACGAGATCGACCCGCTCTGCGCCCATGCCGTCCATGTCCATCTGCGCCAGGCCCGGCCGGGAGCGTTGCAGGCGAAATTCGCCGAGGGCACCCTGAACTTCCCGGCGCTGTTCGGGGCGTTGCGGGAGGCGGGCTACACCGGCGCGCTGGGCCTTGAGGTGGTGCATCAGGACTACATGAACACCCTGTCCGACGACGTGATGACCGAGACCATCGCCCTGCGCGACGCCTTTCGCGCATGGGCCGGCAAGAAGGAGAACGGCTGATGGCGCAATATGCCTGGGTGCTCGAGGTGCGGCCCGGATACGAGGAGGAATACAAGCGGCGCCATGACGAGATCTGGCCCGACATGCTGGCCGCGCTGCGCAAGGCGGGGTTCCGCAACTACAGCATCTTCCGCCACGGGCTGACCCTGTTCGGCTATTTCGAATGCGACGACATCGCGGCCCTGAATGCCGCCATTGCCGCCGATCCGGTGAACGCGCGCTGGCAGGAATGGATGGCGCCGATCATGAAGATCGACGTGGACCCCCGGACCGGCGCGGCCTTCCTGCTGCCGCAGCAGTTTCACATGGACTGAGGCGCAGTCCGCGCGGTGTCTGGCGGACCCGCGACGATCGCCGCCCGGCTCCGTCATTGCGAGGCGGCGCAGCCGCCGCGGCAATCCACGGGGGGCCCATGGATGGAGTCGCCTGCGGCACGCAATGACGAAGCGGGGCGGCGATGCCCGCACGGTTTCCCTCTGGACAGGCGGGAACGCCTCGCCTAGAAGGCCCGAAACCGGGCCCCGGCCCGCAGGATGCCCAGGTAGCTCAGTCGGTAGAGCAGCGGATTGAAAATCCGCGTGTCGGTGGTTCGATTCCGCCCCTGGGCACCACCCTTCCCCCCCGGATATCCCTACCCCGGCACCACCAGCGTGTCGCAGGGGGCGTGCATCAGCACCTTGCGGGCCACGCTGCCGAGGATGTGGCGGGCCACCGCATTGGTGCCCTGGGTGCCGATCACCAGCAGGTCGGCGCGGCGGGCGGCGGCAAGCAGGGCGATGGCGGGATCGCCCTGGCGGATGCGGATCGTGGCGCCGGGCGCGATGCCGGCCCGGGCGAGGCTGTCGACGAGCTTCTGCCGCGCGATCGCGGCCCGCGCGGCCCGGTAGCGTCCGATCTCGGCCTGCGAGGTGCCGGTCTTGAGCATCGACTGCTCGAACCCCAGCGGGATGTCGTCGGCATGGACGAAGCTGCGCCGCGCCCCGGGGGCGATCCGCGCGGCCCAGCCGGCCGCGGCCCGGGCGTGGTCCGAGAAATCCATGCCGGTGACGACGCGCGCATAGGGTCCGGCCGGCGCGCGGCGCACCACCAGCACCGGGCAGGGCGCGCAGCGGGTGACGCGGTCGGCGGTCGAGCCGAACACCCGCTCGCGCAGGCCCCTGGCCACGCCGGGGCCGATCACGACCAGATCGGCGGCGCAGTCGCCGGCCAGCCGGGTGATGAGGGCATGGGGCAGGCCGGCCTCGACATGCAGCTCGGCCGCGGGGCCGAGCAGGCTGCGCAGGCGCTCGTGGCCGCTGTCCTCGAGCAGGGTGGTCAGGAGCCCGGGCTCGAGCCCGCCGGGCAGCGCCGCCTCGCTGGCGGGCAGGTCCTCGACCACATGGAGCGCGACCAGCCGCGCCCCGTGTTCCTCGGCAAGCTGGCGGGCGCGGGCCGCGACCCGCTCGCTCCCCGGAGCGAGGTCGAGGGCCGTGACGATGGTTGCAATGGTCATGTCCGCCTCCGTCAGGGAAGGGTGAGAATCGCCCGGGCGATCGAGAAATAGATCAGCACCCCGGTCGCATCGGCGATCGAGGTGACGAGCGGCGTGCTCGCCGTGGCCGGGTCCATGTTGAAGCGGCTGAGCAGGAACGGCAGCAGCATCCCGATCAGGCTGCCGACGATCACGATCAGGATCATCGACACCGCGATCACCAGCGCGATCTCGGGCCCGCCGCGCAGCACCCCGATCACCGCGATCGCGGCGGCCATGCTCAGCCCCAGCAGGATCGCCACCACCAGTTCGCGCCCCAGCACCCGGCCCCAGTCCGAAAGCCCGATCTCGCCGGTGGCGAGCGCGCGGATCATCAGCGTCGCCGATTGCGAGCCGGCATTGCCGCCCGAGGCGATCAGGATCGGCAGGAAGAACATCAGCGCCAGATGGGCGGCGATCGTATCCTCGAAATGGGCGATGCCGGCGCCCGAGAAGATGTTGCCGAACACCAGCAGCATCAGCCAGACGATCCGCGCCCGGTAGAGCATCGGGATGGTGGCGGCGCCGACGCTTGCCTCGAGATTGGTGACGGTGCCGACCCGGTGGAAGTCCTCGGTCGCCTCGGCCTCCATGACGTCGAGCGCGTCGTCATGGGTGATGATGCCCACCAGCCGCCCGCCGGCATCCACGACCGGCAGCGCGAGCACGTCGTAATGGGCGATCCGGCGGGCCGCGTCCTCGACATCGTCCTCGACCCGGATCGCATGGGTCTCGGTCTCCATGATGTCCGCGACCCGGGCCCGCGCCGGGGCGGTGATCAGGTCCTGAAGCCGCACCGCCCCGAGCAGGGCGCGGCCTTCGTCGATCACATAGGTGCGGTAGATGGTCTCCTTGTCCGGGGCCTCGCGGCGCAGGACGGTGAGCGCCTCGGTCGCGCTGAGCCCGGGCGGGAGCGCGGCATAGTCCGAGGTCATGAGCGCGCCGGCGGTGCCCTCCTCATAGGCGGCGAGGCGGCGGATGTCCTCGCGCTCGGCCTGGGCCAGCGCCGGCATCAGCGCGTCGCGCTGCTCGGCCGAGAGTTCCTTGTAGAGGTCGGCGCGGTCGTCCGCATTCATCTCCATGACGATCGCGGCAAGGTCCATCCGCGAGGTGATGGTCGCGAGCAGGGTCTGGAACTCGTGGTCGAGATAGCCGAACACCTGCGCCTGCCGCGCGCGGGTCGCCTGCCGCAGCACCGCCCAGGCGGGGGCGGGTTCGAGCCGCTGCAACGCCCGGGCGATGTCGGCGGGGTGCTCGCGGGTCAGCGCCCGGCGGATGCCGTCCGGATTGCCGGAGAGAAAAGTGTCGAGAATGTCCCGGGTTCTGGTCTGCATCTGCGCCCCCGTCCTGCCTTGCGGTGCCGTTCCGCCCGCCGGGCCCGGGAGGCGGGCGAGGCTCAGCGGACGGGTGCCGGAACCCTCGCCGTGCCGCTCAACGGGCCGGTCGGGTATGAGATGATCGCGCCGTCAGCCCGCGCGATCCGTCGAGAGTGTCCTTCGTCCATCATCGTCCCGTTCGGGTAACATCCGGTCCGCCCGGCGGCCGGACCGGGCGCAGATGTAGAGCAGCGGGCCCCGGGGGGCAATCCGTTACGGGGCCATGCGCCGGCATCCGCCCGAAGAAGGGGCAGAATCCCGAACCGCGCGCCGCCTGCCGGCCGAGTGCCCGTCCGTGCTCCCGTCATTGCGAGGCGGCGCAGCCGCCGTGGCAATCCATGGGGCCCGGGCCGGTGGATTGCTTCGCTTTGCTCGCAATGACGGGGGATGTGCGGAAGGCCGCAAGACAGGCGCGGATGCCGCAAGACTGGCTGGGGAGGCAGGATTCGAACCTGCAACCTGCGGTACCAAAAACCGTTGCGCTACCGTTGCGCCACTCCCCAGCAGTCGCGCGGTGCATAGCCGGGCGCGGCGGGCGGTTCAAGCCCCGACGCGCGGCAAAATCGGCGCGCCCGCCGGTGCCCGCTCAGGGGTCGAGCGGGTCGGCCTTGGCCAGCCGGTCGAAGGCCATCAGGCTGCCCACCAGCCGCTCCATCTGCGCAAGCGGGATCATGTTCGGGCCGTCCGACGGGGCGCGGTCGGGGTCCTCGTGGGTCTCGATGAACACCGCGGCGATGCCGAGGCTGACCGCCGCGCGTGCCAGCACCGGCGCGAATTCGCGCTGCCCGCCCGAGGCGCCGCCCTGTCCGCCCGGCTGCTGCACCGCGTGAGTCGCATCCATCACCACCGGCCAGCCGCTGCGCTTCATCACCGGCAGCGCCCGCATGTCGGTGACAAGTGTGTTGTAGCCGAACGAGACCCCGCGTTCGGTCAGCAGGATGCGGTTGTTGCCGGTCGAGGCGATCTTGGCCGCGACATGCTCCATGTCCCAGGGGGCGAGGAACTGGCCCTTCTTCACGTTCACCGCCGCTCCGGTTTCCCCGGCGGCAAGCAGCAGGTCGGTCTGGCGGCACAGGAAGGCCGGGATCTGCAGCACGTCCACCACCTCGGCCACCGGGGCGCACTGGGCGGGTTCGTGCACATCGGTCAGCACCGGACAGCCCGCGGCCGCGCGCACATCGGCAAGGATGCGCAGCCCCTCGGCCATCCCCGGCCCGCGCCGGCCCGAGAGCGAGGTGCGGTTGGCCTTGTCGTAGCTGGCCTTGAAGATGAAGCCGGCGCCATGGGCGGCGCAGATCCGCGCCATTTCCTGCGCGATCATCAGCGCATGGTCGCGCGATTCGATCTGGCACGGCCCGGCGATCACGGTCAGCGGCAGGGCATTGCCGGCGGTCACCGGCCCGATGGTCACATCCGTCATTCCGGCCTCCTTCGCTGCGCCTGCCGCCCGGCCCCCATAGCGCAGCGGGGCGCCTGTCTCAATTCGTCACCTGCTCGCGCAGGATCGAGGCGGTGAGCGAGAGCATCAGATAGATGCCGGCAAAGACGAGGAAGGCGAGGGCGGTGTTCTCGAACACGCGCGGATAGGTCGCGACATCGGGCGCCACCGGCGGCACCCCGGTGGCGAGATAGCGCACCTGGCGGTTGGCCTCGACCCGGGCGGTCTCCATCGCGGCGAGCGCCTGCTGCACCATCAGCGTCTGGAAGGTATAGTTCTCCTCGGCCAGCCGCAGTTCGGTGTTGCGCGCGGCCAGCGACGATCCCCCGTCGCCGGCGCGGGTCATCTCGGTGCGCAGGTTGGCGATCAGCTCCTCGATATTGGCGATCTGGCTGCGCAGGTTGTCGACCTGGGCCTGGTTCGGCCGCGCGACCGCCAGCCGCTGCTCGAGCTGGAGCTGGAGCTGCTGGCGCTCGGTCTCGAGCGCCGAGATCTGCCCGGTGCGGGCCGCGGTCTCGCCGACCGGGTCGATCTGCTGCACCTGCTCCTGGATCGTCAGCCATTGTTCGAGCGCGGCGCTGCGGCGGTCCTCGGCCGCCTGGTAGGCGGCATGGGCGTCCTCCATCTGCGTCTCGCGCAGGCGCAGCGACATCTGGTCGACCTGTTCCTCGGCATAGCGGATCAGCGCCTCCGAGAAGGTCTGGCTGGTCTGCGGATCGGCGGCGATCACCTCCATGCGGATGATCCCCTCGGTCGGATCGTAGGAGATGCGCACATGGTCGCGATAGGCCCGGTAGAGATCCTCGCCGGTGGCGTCCGGGGCGAGGCGCTGGATCGAATCGATCGAGGGCTGGCTGAAATGGTCGCGGAAGGCATGGTCGGAATCGAGCCGCAGCATCGCCTCGCGCGAGGAGAGATAGTCCTGCACCGCCATGCTGTCCTGCTGGGTGGCCATGGCGGTGCCCTGGAGCAGGCTGCCGAAGCCCGGCAGCGCGCCCTGCGGCTGGGCCTGCTGGATCACGAAGGCGGAGCTGGTCGCATACATCGGCGTCGCCATGACCGCGAAATACCAGCCGACCGCGAGGGTCGGCAGCAGCACGAGGAAGAACAGCCGCGTGAACAGCGCCGCGACCTTGCGCTGCCGGCGCCGGGCGATGTCGCGCTGGATGCGCATGATCTCCTCGGCCCGGGCCCGCGCGGTGGCAACCGGATCGGGCGGCGCGCCGGCGGTGGCGGGCAGGTTCCGGCCGCCCTGCGGCACCGCCTGCGGAAGCTGGATGCGCCCGTCGCCGGCGCCGTCGCCGGCGGGGCGCACCAGTTCGAGGATCTGGCTGGTCTGGAACGGGTCGATCCCGCGCTCGCGCAGCTGGCGCACCGCGTCGAGATCCGAGCTGACCGCCAGCCCGTGCTTCTGCGCCACCCGCCGGGCCATGCGCAACTGCCGCCCGGTCAGCCCCTCGGCGCGGATGCTCTCGAGCGCCGGGTCGACGGGCACCGGGGCGGCGGGGGCAGGGGTCGCGGGGGCCTGCGCCGGGTCCGGCCCGGCCGCTTCGGGCACCGC
>Ga0172382_10006373_pt1 | contig 17154 bp, 11 predicted proteins | sample Leawel138RmetaG_FD_122245 | JGI IMG/M metagenome (GOLD analysis project Ga0172382, IMG submission 122245) | Leachate microbial communities from a municipal landfill in Southern Ontario, Canada - Leachate well 138R metaG | ecosystem: Engineered > Solid waste > Landfill > Unclassified | place...
CATAGCCGGCTTTGGCATTCGAAGGGAGCTGTCCGTCGGTAATGGAGAAAGCGATGGTACGCAGATGATCGGCCACTACACGCATTGCCACATCTTTCGCGGGATCTTCACCATAAAGCGTGTTACAGATCTCTCCCATTTTTCGGATTATCGGTTGAAACAGGTCGGTATCATAGTTCGACAGTTTACCCTGAACTGCCATACAGAGTCGTTCAAAACCCATTCCGGTATCGATCACTCTCGCCGGAAGCGGCTCTAATGAACCATCTGCCTTACGGTTATACTGCATAAATACCAGATTCCATATCTCGATTACCTGTGGGTGATTTTGGTTCACCAGCGACAATCCATCAACGTTAGCCCGTTCCTCTTCGGGACGGATATCGATATGGATTTCGGAGCAGGGGCCACAAGGGCCTGTATCTCCCATCTCCCAGAAATTATCCTGTTTGTTTCCGTTGATGATCCGTTCCTTGGGCAGGTATTCTTCCCAATAAACTGCGGCCTCGTTATCCCGGTCGAGATTCTCTTCAGCAGCTCCTTCAAATACGGTGACATACAACCGTCCTTTATCTAATCCAAGCACTTCCGTCAGGTATTCCCACGCCCATGCAATCGCCTCTTTCTTGAAGTAATCTCCAAACGACCAGTTACCCAACATCTCGAACATGGTGTGATGATAGGTATCATGTCCCACCTCCTCAAGATCGTTGTGCTTACCGCTCACGCGCAGACATTTCTGTGAATCGGCTACCCGTGGATACTTCACCGGCGCATTGCCCAGGATAATATCCTTGAACTGGTTCATACCCGCATTGGTAAACATCAGCGTGGGATCATCCTTTATCACCATGGGAGCCGAAGGCACGATGCGATGTTCTTTCGACTGGAAAAAATCTTTAAACGACTGTCTAATCTCTTTGGAAGTGATCATATAAATTTTCTGTTTTGCATTAATTGTCCGGCGTCAAGAGAGATTCACACGCTCAATTTCTTAGCCTGTCATCTCCCTCTGTCCGGAACAAGATGCAAAATTACATGAAAAACTTCGTATCCCCAAGCAGGTAAGTGAAAACCATATATAATTACAGATAACCAATAATCTCATCCATCTGTAGGGAGATCTTTTTTAAATGATCCCTATTTCCGCCCGGCACCTCTGCCGTAAGCCATCCGCCTGTGTGACCGATCTCGCTTATTGCCTGCATCACTACCGGCCAGTTATTGTCTCCTTTCAGCAGATCCACTTTGAATCCCTCCCACAACCCTTTCGAGTTCATCAACTCACGGCTGTATTCCTTGATATGAAGCTTCATGATACGTCTGTTCAAAGTCCGGATCCACTGTTCCGGCCATCCATAACGCAACACATTGCCAATATCGAAATACCATCCCACCAGCGGATGGTTGATCTCGTCGACAAACCTTTTGGCTTCCACAGGACTGATAAGAAAATTATTCCACACATTCTCCAGGGCAATCTGCATGCCGGTCTCTTCGGCATAAGGGATCAATTCTCGGATAGAGTGCTGAGAATTGATATAGGCCTGCTCATACGAGACCTTTTCGTTGACAACCCCGGGGACAAGCAAAACGGTGTCACCACCCAGTTCCTTTACCTCGCGCAACGAAGTGGCCATCGATTGGATACACTTTTTCCTCACCTCCGGATCGGGATCGGAAAGCGGTGAACCCCAATGGTCCTTGTTGACAACTGACGGAAGTTCAATTCCCGATTTCTCTTTCGCACTGAGGATTTCCGCCATTGGAAAATCTACCGGACTGTTGAGTTCCACCCCATGGAAGCCCAGATCTTTAACAAGTTTGAATTTGTCGATCAATGACAACTCTTCGTTGATCATTCCAAACCCTAAACTTTTCTTTAAAGTTACTTTTTTCACTCCCTGACTTGACCTGGCTTGTGATACAGATGTCGAAGCCGGAGATGCGACAGCCGAAGTGAGAGGAGTGACCACCGATGCTCCCGCAATAACAGCGGCAGACTTGATAAATTCTCGTTTGTTCATAGGTCTTATTCTTTAAATTTTGTGATACCGGGTATTATCTCTTTTTGATAGTGTACAAAAATAGGCATAATAACCACAACTATCCCTAATATTTTCCAAAAAGGGAAAATAAAAAATTTGTCTTTCCATGAAATAATCGTATTTTTGGACTCAATCCAAAAATATGTCCATCATCACCATTACAAGTTGTCCTGTTTGTGGCAGCAACGATTTGAAAAAAGCTTTTAATGCCATTGACCGTTTCTCAAGCGGCGAGGTGTTCCCTGTGTGTCATTGCACTCGCTGTGGATTCGCTTTCACCAACGATTTCCCATCAGAAGAGACTATTGGGAGATATTACGATTCACCGGATTATATCTCACACTCCGACTCTGATAAAGGATTGATCAACCAACTATATCATTATTTCCGGAAAAGGATGTTGAGAAAAAAAGTTGATCTGGTCGCTGCTCATGCCACAGTCAATCCCATCCGATTGCTAGACATCGGCTGCGGCACCGGTTATTTTTTACAGGCAGCAAAGGAACAGGGATGGGTTGTTTCGGGCATAGAGAAAGATGAAAAAGCCCGGGAAAGCGCCACCATCCGCACCGGTTTAAACCTGAAAGACGAAAAGGAGTTCTGGGAAATAGGGAGCAACTCATTCGATGTGGTAACGCTGTGGCATGTACTGGAACATCTGGAGAAACTCAATGAGACTATCCATAAAATAAAGGAGATGACTACTCCGGAAGGAATCATCGTAATCGCACTTCCTAATTGCCGTTCCTTCGATGCAAGATTTTACAAAGAATTGTGGGCAGCCTACGATATTCCACGACATCTCTGGCATTTCTCTCCCGAAACTGTCGAGAGACTACTCGACAAGCACGGTCTGAAAGTCACACAAAAAACAGGTATGCCGTTGGATGCTTTTTATATCTCCCTGCTAAGTGAGAAATACAGGGGGAGCAACCTATTGACCCGGTACGGCAGGGCATTTGGAGTAGGTACGGTGGGTTTTTTACGTTCACTCAACCAGATAGAGCAATCGAGTTCTATCATTTATATTGTGAAAAGAACAGGTGATAGGTAGAAAAACCGACGAATAATCGCAAAAAAAGTTTGCCGTTCATAGCTGAAAGCACTATTTTTGAAATGGATAATACTTATCCGGTCAATTGTGCCAACCGGCTCCATTTACAAATAGATTATCATGGGCAAGAGAAAGAAGCCAATTCAATTCAACGACAAACGCCTCTTCTACTCCATCCAGGAGGTGGCCGATCATTTTGCAGTCAACGTATCGCTGTTACGTTTCTGGGAAAAGGAGTTCGATAATATCAATCCTAAGAAGACAGCCGGAGGCACCCGCCAGTACACCCAAGAGAACATACAACAGGTGGAGATCGTCTATCATCTGGTAAAAGAGAAAGGAATGACGCTGGAAGGGGCTCGCCAGACCCTGAAATCGAAGAAAGACGTAGAGGAAAAACGGGTGGAAGCACTTTCCAGACTGACAGAGCTCAAAAAAGAATTGCTTTCACTTGAGTCGGAATTCGACAGGCTACATGAACAGCAGAAATACACTAAAACAAGAGCGGAATGATCAATGCGTCCATATGCCAATAAAACAATCCCGACACATCGGAACAAGTTATCGGGATTGGCACATCAACTAATCAGCGTATTCGCTTTTTCTTGACTCTAATTTTACAATAATATGAAACGAGCATGATAACTGTTCTCACCCGAGTTCATGATTAAATGCGAGTTCCATACGATACATCTGAAAATCAATAATTTTAATCGTATGAAACGAGCATGAACATCATTACACCCAAGATGATGAATTACTTTGTAATCGACGGAGTCAATATCGCGAGTTCCATACACCAACAAGAAAAAATAAAATAATCGTATGAAACGAGCATCTAAATCATTACAGCCAAGAAGATGATTAAAGCGAGTTCCATATGATACATTTGAAAATAAATAGTTTTAATCATATGAAAAAATATTTATTCCTGCCGATTTTACTCTTATCCACTTTTATTTTTGCTCAAAGTGAAGCGCCAATCAGAGTAGGTGCTGAATTGACAGATAGTTACTTTTCGCTGCTAAAGGGCAAACGGATAGCTGTGATGACCAACCAGACGGGGATGGCCGGTGATGAGCATCTGGTGGATATGCTGGTCAGGTGCCGATTCAATATAGTGGGTATCTTCTCTCCGGAACATGGCTTTCGCGGTACTGCCGACGCAGGAGAACATGTAGCCAGTTCAGTAGATGAAAAGACAGGTATTCCCATCTGGTCGCTTTACGGTGGCGGCAGTGGTAAACCGTCGGCCGACAAGATGAAGGAGTTGGATATATTACTGTTCGACTTGCAGGATGTGGGGCTTCGGTTCTATACCTATTACGCCAGTATGGCACGGCTGATGGATGCTTGTGCCGAGCACGGAAAAAAAATGATCGTTCTGGATCGTCCCAATCCGAACGGGTTTTACGTGGACGGCCCGATCCTCGACATGAAACATAAATCGGGTGTTGGCTGGCTACCCATTCCGGTGGTACACGGTATGACATTGGGAGAGCTGGCGTTGATGATCAACGGCGAAAAATGGCTTCCGGAGGGCAGGGTATGTGATATAACGGTTGTCTCTTGCGAAAACTATAGCCACCAGACCCTTTACGAGCTACCTATTGCCCCATCTCCTAATCTGCCCAATATCCATTCTATCTATCTCTATCCTTCCACTTGTCTTTTTGAAGGGACGGTGATGAGCCTGGGACGCGGCACACCCTTCCCGTTTGAGGTATATGGACATCCGCAATACAAAGGGTCCGACTTTTCGTTCACACCACGGAGTGTGCCGGGTGCCAAGAACCCTCCGCTACTCAATAAAAAGTGCCATGGCGTGGACCTGCGGGAAGTTCCCAACGCATTCATCTGGGAGAACAAATTCGACCTCTCCTATCTGATCGATGCCTATAATAACCTGGATATGGGAGAGAAATTTTTCACCTCTTTCTTCGAAAAATTGGTTGGAACAGATTATATCCGCAAAGATATTATTGCTGGTAAAACAGCCGAAGAGATCAAGAAAAAGTGGCAATACGATGTAGAGGCATTTAAACAACAACGCAAAGCCTATCTTCTGTATGATGAATGATAACCGTTCATTAGTCCTGATATTTAACAAATATCTCCAGAATGCCTTGGATTTGCGTCCTTAAGGCACCTGGAGATATCGATGATTTAAAGAGAACCTTTCAGCTTACCAGAATATAGCCTGGTCTTCATCCGGGATCAGTTTACTTACATTACGTTGCATCAGCATGGTACCCTTACATCTATAGGGGAATACTATATTTTCGCTGGAGGCAGCATCTTTATACTTGTATTCCATCGTCAGCGTAAAGAAACGTTTCACAATGTGTGGACGATCGATATCCAACTCCTCCTTGATTTCATAAGTCGGCTCACCAATAACCTCAAATTCCAAAGCAGGATTATCGGCACTCAATACCAACCTGCCTTTTTTTATGAAAAGGCCGGTACCTTCTTCAGTTTTTGGATCAATAATCTCCTCCACCGTTGGTTCCAGAAATTCACATTTCACTTTAAAATCACCCCGGTTCTCGGCCAGTTCTTCGGTAATACCGGCATAAAAGAAGATGGTATTATCATTCACCACCCGTGTTTCCCGAGTAGTAGCTGTCATATATCTTGTGGTATTATCCGCAAAATAGACATACATACTGGCGGCGTTATAAGTGCCGGAATAGTCGTTAAACGGCATTATCCAGAGCAACGCTTTCTGCCTGCCCTTATAACTATTCAATGAGTAGGAAGGATCGGGCAAGACGGTCACGGGCAAGACCCATTTTTCCACAAGATCAATCCCCGAAAAATCGAAGTCAATATTAAAATGGGCTACGTCGGTTCCGGCCGGGATATGGCAGGTTTGCGATGGGAAAGTATAAAAATTCTCAGGCAATTGTTTGTAATATAAGTCTGAACGATCGGTATATTTATCACGATTCAAATAATTCAATGTATCGTTATCGACACCAATACGGACAATATAATCTTTATCATTGGTGAGCGATCCGCTTACGATAACAGGAAGCTTAAAAGTCACTGTCTCATTATTTGGCTTGTATCTCAAATAGATAACCGACACGTCGTCTCTATTGATCGGCGCTTTCAATGATATCATCCTGGAATATAATTCATTTTTCCATTCGTCATTACAACCGGAAAAGATAAAAAGCGCACCAATCAGTAGAGTCAAATATATATATAATTTTTTCATATTATTCTATTTTTTATTGCTGAATTAATCAAATGAAGGCCATCCGGGTGCCTGGGTGAGGCGGGCATTCCTTTTCAATTCATCGTAAGCAATTGGCCAGAAATATTTTTTCATAGACCAGGAAGTTTGTACACTGGGAACTACAACTTGTTCATAAAAAAACTCTCGATATTCTTTGGGAACGGTTGTATTGCAACCGTAAATCATCTGGCTTTCTTCCTCTGGTGCATCCTTCCAACGACGAAGATCGTAGTAGCGTTGATTTTCGCCTAAGAACTCAATCTGACGTTCACGTTTGATCTGCGCCCTTAATATTTCACTGTTCGCATAGGGGTCACCAATACCGATTTCATCGAAATTAGGTAATCCGGCCCTCAGACGTATTGGAAGTACGGCAGCCTTCATCGCAGCCACATCGCGGGAAATAGCATAAGTTTCACTCTCGTCCCACGACTTAATCTGATAAGTAGTTGTCAGCTCGTTCAATGCTTCGGCATACATCAACAGGATATCTGCATAACGGATAGCCGGGTCCACTTTAGCATATACGGTTCCGTCCTTATAGCTTTCTTTTGGATTGACAAATTTCATCATGCCTATACCGGTCGGTATCCAACGGTCTTCGGTACTCACAATTTTGCGTCCATCATCTTCACCATAATAGTAGAATGTCTGGAAGTCACGGTTAGCAGCGTCTTTCGCACTTACATTGGCCCAATGGGCGCCACTAAAAGCCACCGACGCATAGAAACGGGGTTCCCGGTTGGCATATTCCAGCCATACATCTTTTCTCAGATAGGGATACTCTCCATCATACTGCGTAAAACCTTTCGGGCTGACCTCCCTGTCGAATAGCTTTCCGTCATTCATCGCGTAAGCATCACATTGCTTACCGGTGATACCATGGCAATTCCATCCCCCTCCCTTGCTTACCGGCATCTGGTGGCGGGTCATAGACTGTATACCATATTCATCATGCAACTGGTTATTACCACGAGAAAAGATCAATTCCGGGTTTTCTGCCACATAAAGGTCTCCATTGAACAGGGCGCGGTAAGAATCCAACGGGTCAATATCCTTCCATCCCCCTTCTTTAAAGGATTTCTCCGAATAGACCGGGTGATAGGGAGGATCAATGGTCTTGGGATAGGCTCCCCAGAGTCCCCCATTAACCCGTTTGGGAACCACGTAGATTTCATATTTTCCCAATTTCATCACATCTAAGGCGGCGGCGGCGGCTTTCGCCCATTTCTCCTCACTATATTCCTGAGAAATAAGTTGTCTACCCTTATCATCCACGAAAGAGGCCATCTCCGCATTTCCGTTCATTAACGGACTTGCGGCATAGAGGTATGCCTTGGCGCGTACCGCCAGTGCAGCACCTTTGGTCGGACGGGAAGCACTTGCACTGTTCCGTTCGCTCTCCAACAATTCAGCAGCCAGCAACATCTGCTCAGAGATATACTCCACGCACTCGTCATATGAATTTCTGGGACGAGCCAAATCGGAATAGGATGATTCATAATCGAGTCCTTCATCAGGAAGGATTGGTACGGGACCATATTTTCTCAACAAGAGCCAATAGAGGTAACCACGGATAAAATAAGCCTGTCCCTTGAGATCCCGATACATCTCTTCTGTAATTTCAGGTCCGGGATGCACATGCTGTAAAAAGATAGAAGCCTGACGGATTCCCTCATAAGATTGATCCCACGGGCGGGCAATAAGGGCATTGACATTACCGCCATACTGCGGGCCATATTGGCCAAATTTATAATTCGAGAATGAGATGCCGGCACCTCCTTCGGTAAAGATCATATCATCGGAGTAATTGGTAAGTGTAAAGCGCACATGACCTATTTCCAGATTAAAGGAGAGCAACTGATAATAGGCGTTGGCCAGCCATTCCTCGGTATAATCCCTGCTGTTGAATATACGCTCCAGATCCTGTCTATCGTTGAAATAGCGTTCCACACTCAAAAAGTCGGAACAGGATTGGAAGAATGTTCCCAGACTGATGATAACGCTGAATAGAATATATTTTTTCTTCATCTTATTAAATTTGTTTTTTCTAATATGATTCAACATTTAAAGATTAACCGTCAATCCAAATGTCACTGTTTTTCCCAATGGATATTTCATCCCGTTAGAACTTCCCATTTCCGGATCCCAAAGTTTGAAGCTGGAGAATGTCAATAAGTTTTGACCAATAACATGGAATCGCATTTTGTTCACATAAAACTTGTTGGTCAATACTTTGGGTAAGGTATACCCCATTTCCAATGTTTTTAGACGCAGATAGGAGCCATCGCGTAACCAATAAGTAGACGCGCGGTAGTTATTGGCATTTCCACCATAACTCAAACGGGGATACTCGGCATTTGGGTCTTCATTGACCCCTTGGATCCAACGGTTGGATTTTGCCATCTCATCCAGGATATTACCCCATTCTCCATCGACGAACGGATATACAGTAAACCCATTGATAAAGAAATGGGATTTCCCGGCACCCTGGAAGTGGAGGTTGAAATCAAACCCTTTCCAGCTAGCAGAGACCCCCAATCCATAGATCAGGTTTGGACGTGTAGTGGCTCCAATCGGTACGATATCATCATTATTGATGATTCCATCACCATTGATATCTTTATATTTGATATCACCCGGCATCACGTCCATGGCATTGCCAAAGTCTTGACGGGGGCTGTTGCGAATATCTTCATAGTCTTTAAAGAGACCCAGTGCCACCAGGCCTTTGGCCTGATCCACACGGTAACCGGTACGACGAAGGTAGGGATAACGGTTGACCATCTCATCGGCTTCAGTAATTTCGTTTTTGCTGTAGGTGAAGTTACCCCTTACCTGCATAGCGACTTCTCCCACTTTTTGATCCAGCTTGAAGTTACCGTCGTATCCTTTTGTCTTTACACTTCCCACGTTTGCGAAAGGATTTGTTCCCTGAATACCGACCATGTCGGGTAGAAAGTTTCGTTGCATATAGATACCATCACGTCTTTCATCGAAATAGTCGACTGTCAGGCCAAATTTATCATTCCAGAGGTAGAGGTCCAATCCCAAGTCATGCTTCTTGGCAATTTCCCAAGTCACATTATTGGAGGATACACGAGTATAGGTCAGTCCTGGATACCAGAAAGGAGCTCGGGCAGGGCTTCCCAAATCACCCCAAGTATAAGAGACCTCTTGCTCACCTGCGTTAGTGACACGATTATAATTTCCGAAGTTGGCCAGATAGGGGAATCGTGAAGAAGAGTTGTCAGTTCCCACTTCACCGTATGAATAACGAATTTTAAACATTCCCAACCAGCTAAGGTTATTTTTCACAAAATTCTCTTCTGCCATGTTCCAGGCGGCTGAATAAGCCGGGAAGAAACCAAATTGATGGCCTTTGGCAAAGTTCTCAGAGCCGTTATATCCAAAATTGTAGTTGAGCAGATAACGATTCTTATATCCATAAGAGAAATTACCGGCCATTCCTTGATGGCGACGGGCAATACCGGCCATAATATCACTTCCATAACTGGAGGTATTCACATAATTATCATGGGTATACTTGAGCACACTCCCCACATTGTGATCACCAAAAGCCCGGTTGTATGAAAGTTCGGCCTCAGCAAATTCCTTTCTATCTCCGGAAGCCGAAGAACCTTGACTCATCAAACGTTCCGGTATCAACCGGTTAAATACAATTTGCCCGTCCGAATTACGTTGTCGCTCAGCTCTCCACATCTCCGGATTCTTCCGGCGCTGTATATAATTGTAGTTAAAAGTATCATATCCGAAACGGCCAATAAATTTCAATCCTTTCGTGATAAAATCAAGTTTTTGGTCTAACGTAATATTCGAATTGATGGTGTTCTTCCAAATCTCCGAGTATCCTGTCTGTGTGGCGGCTGTCCATGGATTATAAATAGCTTCCCACGATGATGTGATCACACCTTCTGTCATCATGACAGGTACATATCCGTTCGAATACATGATAGGCATCGTAATAGGGTTATAACCGAAAATCGAATACCAGATATCATCGGTACTTACCGCTCCGGAACGATTGGTCTTTTCAAGTGCCCCACCGATACCTACCTGGATCAGGGTCGTCTCGGTAACGTTCATATCAATATTCATGCGATAGTTATACCGTTGGTAATTGGCATTGGTATCGTATTCTCTCATATTCTTGTCAACATGATACATCCCCCCTTCATCCAGAAAACTTCCCGAGAGATAATATCTTGCCTTGGATCCCCCTCCCTTTACACTCACTGAAGTACGGTAAGTAGGAGCGCCATCTTTCAATAAAAGATCCATCCAGTCTACGTTCGGATAGATATCCGGGTCTAACTGCTCATCGATCATCATCAACTCCTGATCAGAATAGATCGGCCTTTGGTTGCGGGATATGCGGGCCTCATTCGCCATGGATGCATAGGTAAGTCCATCGGCAAACTTGGGAGTACGGGTACGGGTGGTCCAAGTATATTCCGTCTTGCCATTCACTTCCACCTTTCCTTCATTCCCTCTTTTTGTATTGATCAGGATAACCCCGTTCGCACCCCGAGAACCGTAGATTGCTGTGGCAGAGGCGTCTTTCAACACAGAGAAAGACTCAATATCCTCAATATTGAGTTCATCCATACTCCGTTCAAATCCATCCACCAGGATCAAAGCGGCGGAACTGCCACCGAATGTGGAGATACCACGGATCCAGAACTCCGAAGTGTTGGATCCCGGCTGTCCTGAACGCTGCATAGCCAAAACTCCGGCAACATTCCCTGCCAGAGCATTGGTAATACTAGAAACCGGAGTCCGCAGGGTTCCCACATCCACGGTAGTGATAGCACCCGTAACGGTTACCTTCTTCTGCGCCCCCATACCTGTCACAATTACTTCATCCAGGACAGATGCTGACGATTCCAACATCACTATGTCGAGTACAATATCCTCGTCTTTTATCAAATGCTCCTGATTTTCATAACCAATATAAGAGAATACCAGATACTGAAACGATTCAACATTGATTTTATACTTACCATCAATATCGGTAGCTACCCCCAGACCGGGCTTTTCTTTTATAATTATGGTCGCACCAATCAAGGGAAGCCCCCCCTCATCTACAACGGTTCCGGAGACCTGCACACTCTTTTTTTGAGCAGACGCGCCCATTGCATATATAACCAAGCATAAAATGGTTAAAATATATTTCTTCATTTTTATTGTGTTTTATTCCTTTGATTCAATTGATTTATTCCACGGAGATGGTGCGAATACGCTTGTTTTCACGGTCTGCCACATAGAAGATCTCCTCTTCCGGATCATAAGCTATTCCACAAGGTTCCCTGAAGCGGGCAGTCTCACGGGCTTCCCCGTCAATCCAACCCCATACCCTGCCATCAATGCCGACACTACCGCGTCCGGCGAAAGTGCTCACTTCACCGTCGGGAGTTATCTTCCGGATGGCGTTGTTGTTATGATCGCAAAGATAGAAGTCATATACATCTTCTTTTCCTTGATTCACATAATCCTGGTTTTTCACGAACACACCCTGACGCGGACGATTGAATCGTGCCGCACTACCCGGAGCATCTACATAGCCTGCTTCGCCGCCGATCGCCCCCACATGAAGCACAGACGAAACCAGTTCCTTCTTTTCTCTATCATAGGCACATCGGTATACACCATGGAATCCTGTCATATAGACATATTTATCTTCAGGATGCCTGATCATAAATACGTGGTCACTTGAGTTTGCTTTCACACTAAATAACGACTTTCCATCCCACATCTGGCTTTGTTGGTCAAATACCTGTCGGGCCTTATACACTTCCGAAGAGGTCCATGTATTGTAGAAAATGGTGCCGTCACCCATTGATACGGCAGAATAGGAACACTGCGCGTAAAGATAGGGATACACCTTTCTGAATCCTTCGCTACGAAGGGCATAAAACATATTGGGCATTTGGTGCCTGTCATTCCAGCTTCCGCGACCGTTGTCGTCCACCAGGAAAAGCGTGTCTCTGGTAGGCGTATCGAATAACATCGATTTCACCTGATGCACGCCAGCCTGTCCTTTCATAAATACGGTAGAAACTTCTTTGGTAGCCAGATTAATTTTCCGAAGTGCTGCCAAATTCTCCGCATCTATCAAATAAAGGATTTTCTCCCCTGTTTCCGGGTCTTTGTCAAATTCCAACCACCAGGGATTTTGAAATTCGGCCTCTTCAAAGGTACCGTTGATAATACTGGAAGAATTGGTTTGCGGATCTACCTTCCCAGCCAATGTATTCACCTGCAAAGCAGTATGAAGTACAAAGAGATCTTCAAACTCATGCTCCTTCACTATTTTCCCATTCACATCCTTGATATGCACAACAACATCCCCTCTGTTGGAACGTCTGGGTGCCATCGCGGCAATTTTAGAACCGGAGGAGCCAATCACAGGAGCTGGTATACCTCCAATGAGTACCTCTATTTTTGAAACATCCGTTCCGAAATTGGATCCTTCAATGAAGACCAATGTTCGGACAGCCCCCTCTTTGGGTGAGAAATCAGTAAAAATCACCGGCTTCGAAGGATCGGTCGGTTGGGTAGGTTTGGGCCCTTGATACCCTCCATCCTGACTACAACTTGTAGTATAACAGCCTATTACAATTAGAATTGCGACAAGGCTTACCGAAAAAGAGTTTTTAATTTTTTTACGCATTTCTTATTTTACTAGATTAATTAATTATTTGACAATCAACATTAAAATTTATTTCTCTTGAACTATTTTTATTTTTCATCACAATTGCCTGACGGAAAAAATAGAGAAATGATCAATCATTATACGCAAAAAAGTTTACTATAATATATAGTATAAGCTATGTTCAGATTTAATATCATCTATTTCAATACTCCCTTGCTGATTGGTTATTTTTTTATCTTTTTCGAAGGTTCACTTTATGCACGGACTATCAATGTATCAAATGAAGTCAATGTGCTGATATTGAAAAAATTTATAAATTTCTCATCGTTCTTCATGTTTCACTAATATCTCTCATATTACTCATATGGTTTTTTTATAATTTTTGTCCCTTTATTGTTATTTTTTAAACTGAAAGGCACAAAGATATATCTTTTTAATTTATTAAACAAAAAAACATATCTTTTTAATTTACTAAAAAGTTAAATATTGCAAATAGATGAAAGGCAATTTATAGAACAATTGGGAAGAGCAAAAGGAAAACTGGGGCCCAAGTTGAGCAAGCAAGTCAATCTGGTCTCGGGAAGATCTGCTCATCCGAACTTGAAGCCACACATAACGCAAGACCTGAAAATAATCTACAACAATGAAACATAAAGATCTATTTCTCCAGGTCCCTTTTCCGTTTTAAAGCTTCCAGAAAATAGTAGTCGGCATAATTTAATGGCACATCAACCTCTGCATTATGTGGTAAACTTCCTACCGAATGCATCAGGATAAAATTTCCATTTTCACCTAAAGGAGCCCTAAAATCAGGGCTGGCAAGCGTATCCATAATTCTATCGGCCCACTCTTTATAATCTCTTTTCGTTGAGTAGGTAGACAATTCATACAAAGCGGAAGCGAGGATGGAGCCTGCCGAAGCATCACGGTAACTATCTGGTATCTCGGGTGCATCAAAATCCCAATAAGGCACTCCGTCCTCAGGATAGTTAGGATGATTCGCAATGAATTCAAGCACATTTTCCGCCTGTGACAGGTACTTCGGATCTTTTGTCTTCCTGTAACACATCACATAACCATAAACACCCCATGACTGCCCTCTCGACCAGGCGCTCTCATCAGCATATCCCTGGTGGGTATTCCGATGCCTTACAGAACCATCTTCTTTGCTATAATCAATGACATGCCATGTACTGTAATCCGGCCTGTAATGGTTTTTGATGGTATTATCAGCATGGGTCACCGCGATATTATAAAAAGTGGAATCGCCCGAAAATTCAGTTGCGTCAAAGAGCAATTCCAGGTTCATCATATTATCGATAATCACCGGGTATTCCCACTCTTTTGATGAGTTGGCATTCCACGATTGAATAAGCCCCACAACCGGATTATAACGTGTAGACAACGATTTAGCCGCTTGTATGATCACCTCCTTGTAATCTTTATTTCCCGCAAGCCTGAGTCCATTCCCATAGCTGCAGCCGATCATGAACCCTATATCGTGGTTGCCTGTGAAATATTGGATAGTGTCCAACATCTCGGTATACTTGATCGCCACACTCTTCCAACTTTCATCTTCCGTCAGTTCATATATATACCATAAGCTACCGGGGAAAAAACCGGACGTCCACTCCTGTGGTGGAATCAATTTCATTTTTCCATCGATAATCGATTTCGGATTGACCAGTTTTTCCGAATTCTCTATCCTTTCCAACAGTAATCCATACTGACCTGCTGCAAAAGCAATATTCTCGTCGATGCTATTTACTTTACCCACCTCTTTTTGCCGGCAGGATATTATACAAGAAACGGTAAAAACTAAACAAAACAGAAGTGATAACTTTTTCATTTGTAGCAATTTTATATAGTAGAGTTCATATTATTATTCTCCTGACAACCTGATTTTTATTATTTCTTTTCCATCTTTGATCATCCAGGCGGGTATTCTCAGTTCCACCCTTTTGAGTCCTTTTATTTGTCGGTCGAGTTTCAACGGGGCGGGATGCAAAGATAGCACCGAGAACATCAATTCGGGATGTGACAGATTTTCTACTTTAAGCTTTTTCCCTTCCTGCAGTAACTTTATACCATACTCTGTAAATTCAATATCAGCCCGTGTGATCAATTGCCATGTAACTAACTCCGTAGAATCCAATGTTTCAATAACATCTTCAATGATGAGGGAGTGGCGACTATCTTTGATGAATTTTCTTTCCGCTTTTGCCAACCCCTCCCTAAAGGCAGGAGTCATCTCTATTGTGGCCTCCGGATTACTTCCGTTTTTAAACTCCTTGATGGTAGCCAGTCCATTTACAGCATGCAATTGATTATTGACAGTCAAAGTACTATGTCCAAAATTATTTTTGGTGAGTAACGTCCATCGCTCGCAATCCTGGCAATTTCCCCAAAGATTGAAACCGGTTTTTTCCAGTTCGTAATAATCCTGATTTCCCGGATCAATAACCCAACGGATACCATCCAGTTCAAAGACAAAAGAGCCGGCATCCATATTTCCATGATTTACCGTTCCCCTGCCGCCTTTTCCTCCGAAATAGTAATGACGGGGATCATTTTCCTCTCCTATGAATAGGACGATAGGATTCGGACCATCGCCCTTCCATGCAGTGGGAATTTTCTCTTCGGCTCTCTCCTTGTATTGTGCGATCCAGACCAATGCGGCAGCATCTAACCGGCCTAATTTACCCATGCGGTCGACTGGCATCAGAAATCTCTCTTTTTCAAAAAAGGCTCTATTTCCTGTTTTTTTAGCGAACCATGCGAGTGTAGCATCACCATTGGCTCCTCTTTTATCGCCACAATCGGCAAAATTATAATACATTCCCGATGGAGCATTACACAAGACCCTAAACAGGGCGCTTTCTTTAAATCCGGGATAGTCTCCATATCCAAAATCTTTGCCAAAAGCACTTTCCAACATCGCGATCGTCACCACTGAAAAACTTGTCCCATAGTCCCAATAAGTAGACCCCTCAGGATATACACCATCCGGCATATAAGATGCAAGAGAGCGGGGTAATCCGTCAAGTGCCCTATGGATAGTTTTCGCGGCAAGTTCAGGCTCTCTCCCGGCAATGGCGATGGAAGCCGCGATCATTCCTCCATTACAGACCTGATTCCAATTATTATTACCGTATGCCCAACCGGGATTTTTTCCATCTTCTGACCAACTGGGTTGAATCCCTTTCTCAATCAACGCCTTTTCGGCCAACTCGATGGTAGGACCGGGAAGATCACCTGCTGTCCAGTCAAGACCGATGGCTACCGCCATCGCCATCTCTGCCACATCAAGGAAGTGGGATGGATTCCAATCCCGAAAGTTGCAGACAGCGACCAATTCGTCGTTGATCCGCCGCAGTATCTTCGGGTCTTTATCGATGCGGTATACCATTCCCAGCATGTTCATCCGGTAAAGCATCTCACGGGAAACACTCAAAAGTCTTTTTCCGGTCTGAATTCTTTCAAGAAACGGTTTTTCATGAATCTGTTCCGCATTGAGTTTTATGGCATGGTAGATATTTCTGACTACGGAATCAGTCCCAATTTTGGTTTTCAGCTCCTTCTCAATAGATGAGTTTAATACCAACCGGGGATGTGATTTTCGTAAATTCTTTTTTAAATATTGTACAGACATCGGATTGTCCAGTTTTGGAACACCCTCCTGATGTACCTCCTGCGCATTGATAGCAATTTCATTTATCTGGCAAACAAACTGGAAGGAAAACAACAACAACAATAAATGAATGGAAAATCTCGTCCTCATACCTCTATATTTTTGATTACCGTCTCATTGCAAGAACCTGTCATCGAAATTTAACGTGTAACCTAATCTACTACAAAAATAGTGATTTTATACAAAAAAACAAATTTTATACATTCTTCGAAGCTCTTTTGACTAATTTAAATTTGTTAAAATGACAAGGAGGTGTTTGTTTAGTAATCGCTAAACAACCAATTAAAAACACTTCCTTATGTACAAAGTATTAGACAAAGATATAATAGAAAATGAGATATTGACTCATTTGTCGATGGCAAAACGGGGCTGGCAGAGTCAACCCCCCAAATCCAACACTCCAAATCCCAAATTCCAAATAGTTTTTGTACTTTTGCA
>Ga0172382_10006375_pt1 | contig 17152 bp, 16 predicted proteins | sample Leawel138RmetaG_FD_122245 | JGI IMG/M metagenome (GOLD analysis project Ga0172382, IMG submission 122245) | Leachate microbial communities from a municipal landfill in Southern Ontario, Canada - Leachate well 138R metaG | ecosystem: Engineered > Solid waste > Landfill > Unclassified | place...
AAGGAGAGTGTTTTGCAAGATGTCGCCCCGCGCGACAGTTGGCGGGCCAGTAAAGAGTTTCGGCTACACCTTATTCAAGAGCTGGCTGCCCGGGCTGTAACCAGTGCCATCGAAAAAGCAGGAGGAGCCATCAATGGATAAGAAGAGTATTAAATGTAGGGTGAATGGAGTAGAGCGGGAATACCTTGTCGATGTGCGCTCCTCTTTAATGGACCTCTTAAGGGGCTCGGCGGGTTTAGACAGCGTAAAGCATGGTTGTGATGTCGGTGAGTGTGGCGCCTGTACGGTCTTGATTAACGGTAGGCCTTTTAACTCCTGTATCTACCTCGCTATTTGGGCCGAAGGGAAAGAGATTATTACCCTTGAAGGGGTCACCAATAAAGATGGGTCTTTAGCGGATATACAGCAGGCCTTTGTCGATGAGGGGGCTGTGCAGTGCGGAATCTGTACCCCTGGCTTCATCATGTCTTCAATTCCGATTATTAACAAAGATACCCCCTCTACACGACAAGAGATTAGAAAACAAATTTCAGGGAACCTGTGTCGTTGTACAGGGTATCAGAAGATAGTTGATGCTATCGAGAAGACTCAGAAGAAGAGAATCGCCGAGAAGGCTAAAGCTCGTACGTCGTAGAGGAGACCTCGCCTCCCTCACCACTCCAGTTGGTGTGGAAGAATTCACCCGGGGCTCGGTCGATCCTCTCGTAGGTGTGCGCTCCGAAGTAATCGCGTTGAGCTTGTATTAAATTAGCCGGTAGCACGGCACTGCGGTAGCCGTCGTAAAAAGCTAAAGCGGCTGAGATTGCCGGCATAGGGATGCCCTTGAGAGCCGCTCGGCTGACGGTATTACGCCATCCGGTGAGGCTCTTTTCAATAGCCGTAGCAAAGAACGGATCTAATAAAAGGTTGTAGAGGTTAGGGTTTTTTGTGTAAGCCTCTTTGATCTTACCTAAAAAGGCACTGCGGATTATGCAGCCACCGCGCCACATTTGGGCTATGCCTCCGTAATTTAGGTGCCAGGCGTAGGTTTTAGCCGCTTCACGCATTAACATGTAGCCTTGCGCGTAACTCACAATTTTGGCCGCATAGAGACCTTGGCGCAGCTCTTCAATTACCACCTCTTTGGGTTCGGTAATCTGCTTTGAAGGCCCCTTTAAAATTTTAGAAGCTGCAATGCGTTCCTCTTTAAGGGCCGAGAGAGAGCGTGCATAAACCGCCTCTGCTATCAGTGTCACCGGAATGCCCAGTTCCAATGAATTGATACCGGTCCACTTGCCGGTCCCTTTCTGACCTGCTTTATCCAGAATTTTTGTGAGGAGAACCTCTTGATTCTCATCTTTAAAACCCATTATATCGCGGGTGATTTCGATTAGGTAACTGTCGAGTTCACCTTGGTTCCATTGGTCATATATTTTATATAGCTCGTCGTGTGATAAATCGAGACCACTGTAAAGCAGGTCGTAAGACTCGCTAATCATCTGCATATCGCCATACTCGATACCGTTGTGCACCATCTTAACATAGTGCCCACTGCCGGCGTCGCCTACCCAGTCACAGCAAGGGGAGCCGTCATCGACTTTGGCAGCGATAGCCTGCAAGATCTCTTTCACCAATGGCCAAGCTTTTGCGTTCCCCCCCGGCATAATAGAGGGGCCTTTACGGGCACCCTCTTCGCCGCCACTGACGCCGGTGCCTACAAAGAGAATACCCCTTTTGCCGAGCTCTTCAACTCTCCGGTTAGTGTCGGTAAAAAGGGAGTTTCCCCCATCTATGATAACGTCTCCAGCTTCTAAATAGGGCAAAAGTTGCCCTATAAACTTATCGACAACTTCTCCGGCTTTCACCATGAGCATCACCTTGCGGGGGGAGGCGAGACAGTCAATCAGTTCTTTTATAGAGTAGGCGGGGAAAATATTGGTGTGACCCTGAGCTGCGTTGGCCAGAAAGTCATCAACCTTGCTGGTGGTACGGTTGTAAACGGCAACTTTGTAACCGTGGTCACTCATATTCAGAACAAGGTTCTGCCCCATTACCGCTAAACCAATTAACCCTATATCACAATGGTGCTGCATGTTTCACTCTCCACAAGCCATTTATCATATTTGAGATGTAGTAGACATCCTTTTCACCCTGGTACTCTTTAACTTCGCCCCAGAGGAAGCCTACCGATTCCAGTACTCTCCTGTTCAATCTACTACTACAGTAGCGTACCGTAAAGCGCCCCTCACTGGAGCTGTTAATTAAATGGGCGGCAATGGCTAGATTCTCTTTCAAATCATCGTTATGGGTAACGGCGTCCAAGATAGCCTCTCTGCCACTGTACCCATATTTCCTAATCAGAGTCTCCCGCTTTGGGTTAAAGCAAAACCTCTCAACCAGCGGGGCTATTATGACGAGTTCTCCGCCATCGGCGAGTGCCCCTCGAGTGTGGGTAATCGCCTGATTAGCACGCCAAATAGTGGTGTAACTCTCATCAAGAGAGACCACAATTTTCTTAACCGGTTGTTCGAGTTGGGTAATATTAAGGCGTTTAACCAAATTACACGCTTCGTTAAAACTCTCTCTGTCGTCCCCAATGAAAAGGGCTATGGCTTCCCCTTCAATACTGAGGAGTGAGTGGACAAACACCAGCGGTAGGTCCTTTGCGTAGTTAGTGAAAGCGTAATCCAGTAGCTCTTGGACGGGGTTTTCGACCTGTCCAATAATCTTCTCTTGCCCGTAAAGGGCTGCTAGGTAGCGGTACTTGTTAACCCCTTCGGTCCCCCCTGAACGGAGAAAGATATTGTCTAAGGGTCCGCTAAAGCCGGTAAATTCGTTAGGAGTCACTCCGCTGAAAGAGAGAATCAAATCGAAGCCACCGGTGACTAAGAGCTTGTTAACTTGAACTTTCCATGAGAGTGAAAGGTGTCCTCCGGAGAGCTCTTTTATCATGGGGGGATCAACTGTCCCCAGAGTAACTACATCTTCTTCCCACTCTTTATTGGCCAGAAGGTCTTTATCAAAAAAGTGCCCTTTAGAAGAGCAGAAATCCCGAATGGGCAATATTACCTTGTAACACTCTGCATAATATTCAGTGGCCCATGCCGTTAGTTTCTCTTCCAAGGGGGTTGCCGGAGTTATGAAGAGGATCCTCTCGCGCTTGCCTAAAGCCTTGAGCCCCTTAAAAAGGTGTTTTTTTAACGCCTCATCAGCATAACCACTACCGTCCTGTGCTTTGAGAAAAATCATCACGCCTCCTAGTGCGAGTGGACCAATACTAACATATTCGCCCTCTTAAGCAAAGACGGCAATTCTGCTATTATCGCTATATGAAAACATTCCTTGAAGAAGCCTTGAAGAAAGCCACCGATACAAAAATCTTCCTTAGTGAGGTGGGAGCTATCAAAAAATTGCCCCAGCTTTTGCTAGAACACCTCCCCGGAAAAACCTTTACCCTCATCGCCGATGAGAACACTTGGAAGGCGGCCGGAGAGATGGTGGGGCACACCTTAACTGAAGCTAAAATTCCCCTAACATCACCGGTTATAGAGAACTTTGAAGGGACCTATAAAAGTGCAGAGCAGATTAGCCGCATAATTAAAGAGAGAGCTACTGTGCCTATAGCCGTGGGCAGTGGGACTATCAACGATTTAGTAAAGCTGGCAGCCCAGCAAAACTCTCAGCCCTATATAGTTGTAGCCACAGCCCCCTCTGTCGATGGTTATGCTTCGGCGGGCGCTGCCCTCTTAACCGATGGGGTAAAAATGACCCATCCCTGTAACGCCCCCGCCATTATAATCGGTGAGAGTGCGGTGCTAAGTTCAGCTCCCAAGGAGCTAAAGAGTGCCGGGTATGCGGACCTTTTAGCTAAAGTGCCGGCGGGAGGTGACTGGCTAGTTGCCGACTACTTAGGCGAGGACCCTCTAAACAGGGAGAGTTGGGCCCTGGTGCAACACCATTTGAAAGAGTTTTTGACCATCCCCGTCGACTGGGATAACCTTTTTAAGGGCCTCACGCTAGCCGGTTTGGCTATGCAATACCAAAGGGACTCAAGGCCGGTATCCGGTGGGGAACATCTGCTATCACACATCTGGGAGATGGAGGGGAAAACCCCCTATTTGCATGGTCATAAAGTTGGCATCGGCACTTTAATCACCACTGCCCTTTACACCTATCTCTTAGAAGAGGGGGTTGAGGGAGGCGAGCCTTTAAAGCCGCGCGAAGAGGTCTTAAAGGCGAAATTAACCCTCTTAGAGGATAGTTTTAGCTATTTAGGGGACCTCTCTAAAATGGAGAGGATCTTACAAGAGAAGTACAGTGTTACCAAAAGTCAAGCACAACGCCGAGAATCCTTAATAGAGGGGTGGCCTCTGCTTCAAGAGAAGTTAAGGGCACAACTGTTCAGTTACGAGGAGAGTGAAGAGCGCCTTAAAGCTGTCGGAGCTCCTACCACTGCCAGAGAGATTGGCTTAGTGCGTGAAACGGCTATCGAGGATGTCCGGAAAGCCCAACTCCTTCGTAATCGTTACACCATCTTAGATGTGATTGATGATCTAGGAGTGCTGGAAAAGGCCTTAGAATACCTGAAGGATGGCCCCTTTTTAAAGTCTTAGAGCTCCACTGGAGTCCCCTGTGGCCACCTTTTTGCTCCAAAGGTCACCAAAGATTGCCGTACCGATAGCACCCGAGAAATCGCCCCCTTTGGCCCTTATAATCTTGACCCCCTCTCCATAGGGGCGCCATTCGTAGATATCAAGGTAATCTCTCAAAGGGGCCAACAGGTTCTCCCCGGCATTGGCTAAACCTCCTCCAATAATAATTACCTCGGGGTCGAGGATATTGATTAGGGAGACTATCCCGATAGCTAAGTGTTTTACCATCTTGAGCCAATATTCAACAGCAACTGTTTTGTTTGCCACATAGTCGCGCTCTAAAGCGATGTAATCTTTATATAAACCGTTGGTGCGCTCTTCAAGTTGGACATTGCCCACGAGATTATCGAGGCCACCGGGGACTCCCGTCAAGGCGAGGGGGCCGTCCACATCAAGGCTCATTGAGCCCAAATGGCCGGCGCGTCCACCTTTGCCTTCGAGAAGCACTCCGTCGGCTTTAATGGCCCCTCCTACACCGGTGCCAAGGGTAAGCATTAAAACATTTTGGACGGTTTGAAGCCAGGGGTCTTGTAGCTCGGCAATGAAAGCGGCCTTCCCATCGTTGACGACGTAGATGGGGTGAGGATACTCCAAGAGATCACTCCAGTTTAAGCCTTGAATCTCGGTTAAACGCCCCGGCATATTCCTGATAGCACTATGGTCTAAAAGGGGAATCCCGGGAGAGGAGATTCCAAAGGCGAGAGGTTCTGCTTTGTATTTAGTGATTGTTTTGTCGAGACAGCTGCGCATTAAGACTTTCCAATCCTCACGGCCCATCTCACGGGTGTTTTTGCCGTCTTCTGGCGTGCAAAAGAAAGTTTCTAAAACATGGTAGTCGGTGTCTAGGACGGCACACTTTAATCTAGTTGCGCCTAAATCGTAGCCTAATAGGTAGGGAGTCATGCTTAATCTCCTTAAATTATATCAGTTAATCTCGACTTCTGATATATTATACTTTACGTTTAACCTCAAGTCCACTATTATTATTATAGATTTTAGTCTTGGGAGGAAGTCAATGAGATTTACTTTCATGCAAGAGATTCGTAAATTAATCGACTCTCTGGAGGAGAAAAGCTCCCCCTCTATTGAAAAGGCCATCACGATCTGTACTGCAAGTATTGCCAAAGGGAGGGTGGTAAATCTGTTTGGTGCGGGCCATAGCGCCCTACCTTGTATGGAAGCCTTTCCGAGAATCGGCTCTTTTGTCGGTTTTCACCAGATTACTGAACCCGGATTGGGTTTTAACGGGTTTGTGACCGGTAAAGGGGGTCAGAGGCAGATGTCTTTCATGGAGAATACCCCTGGTTTAGCTAAAATAATCTTTGAAAACTACAACTTCACGCCTGATGATTCTCTAATTATCTTCTCCCACTCGGGGATAAATGCCGTACCGGTAGAATTAGCCGAAGAGGCTAACAAAGTAGGGATGCAGAGTGTTGCCGTGATGTCACTGGCGCACAGTGCCACACAAAGGGCAAAAGCCCCTTCGGGAAAGAAGCTCAACGAAGTTGCTTCGGTGGTGATAGATACCACCGTCCCGCCCCACGATGCGGTGGTAGAGGTGGGGAATTCGCAAAAGAGTGGAGGGGCCTCCACTGTTATTGCGATGATTATCATCGACACTATTGTTTCTGAGTGTGCTAAGCGCCTTTACATACAAGATTTCCCCTTGAAGATCTACCCCAGCCACAATGTTAGTGAAGATTTGGAGAGTGTTTTAGATAGAGAGAGGGCGTTGTTTGATGCTTACAAACAACTAATCGCAAAATTATAGGTGGAGGATTTGACTATGAGGTTTTATCTTGCTAGTGCTAATTTACAAGAAGCTGAAGAGCTTTTGCCTTTAGGTTTTTTTGATGGGATAATCACCAATCCCACTATAGTGGCTCAAGAAAAAAGAGATCCACGTGAGGTTTTTAAAGAACTGGCGCCTTTAGCTGGGCGTCTTTATTACCAAATAGCCGATGGTAGTTTTGAACAGATGATTAAAGAAGGGGAGATGATGACGAATGTTGAACCTGACAAGATTAGGCTAAAGGTGCCCTCTACGCGTGAAGGGTTTGCCGTAATGCGCTACTTTAGTGACCAAGGGCTCTCTCCAATGGCAACTGTTGTGCCAACAGCCCCTTTAATGGTCCTCGCCTTTGCCGCCGGAGCCCATGCCGTCTCCCCCTACAGTCGGGATGTCCAAAAGGCAGCGGTCAGTACAAAGGTAGAAGAGATTTTCAAGATGCAACATATTATCGACACGCAGGGGATTGACGGCGAAATTTGTACCGGTATCTACGATGTCACCGATATAGGATTCTATGGAGCCCATGGCATTGCCAGTGGTTTCGTTTTCCCCAAAGAAGCCCGCAGTTTTGTGCAGAATGCGATGGTGGAGAGCTCTTGCCGCCTGTACGATAAAGATATTAAGGTGGTACACGAATTTCTGGCGTTGTAAGGTGGTGGTTGTGCCGAGAGCGAGAACAAAAAAGGTACTTGAAGTCAAAAAGAGATTAATTGCGCGCCTTGAATCGGGCTATTTTAGTTCGGGGGAGCGGTTCTTTTCCAACCGCTATGTGGCTACCCATTTTAATGTGAGTTATAAGACGGCGCACACCCTCCTCAACGAACTTGAAGAGGAGGGGTACCTTAAGCGCAAAGGGCAGTCAGGCTCTTTTGTCGCCGGCTTACAAAGGAGTTACCAAGGGGTGGCCATCTACGCACCCCGGCGTATTGAGGACCCGGCTAGCTATAGTAACTTTCTCTTTGAACTCTTAAAAGGACAACTAAAGAAAGAAAACCTCCCCTACGAGGTCTTTATAGCCGACTGCTCGACTAAACTCAAAGAAGAGCTCTATCCCATTGTGATAGACCTGCCGTGTCTGCAGGAGCAGCTCTACCACCTCAACTCTTATGGGTTGTTCCTCAATGACAAGCCTCAACCGGGGCTCTCTTCAATTCTTGTTGACAGCATCTATTGTGATAACTATTCAGGTGGAGTGGCTGCGGCTCAGCTTATTCAACAAACCTTTGGCAATGCTAAAAGTACCATATTTGCCGGACCACGCAATGATTGGCGCGGAGAAGCCCGTTTAAAAGGGTTCCTTTCCCGCATACCGGATGCCAGAGTGGTCTTTGCGGAGACGTGGCACCAAGAGATTGCCTTTAAACGCTTAAATCTCCTTTTTGCAGAACCCGTGGAGACCCTCTTTTGTTGTAACGACAAATTAGCCGCAGCCGTAGTTGAGTATTGTGAGAAGGCGGCTTTTAAGCGTCCCCCCATTATTGGGTTTGACAATCTACCCATCTCGGAGGTTTTGGCCTTTACTTCTATTGGGGTGCCCTGGCAAGAGGTGATTGAAATCGCCGTCAAATGTGCTGCCGGACGGTTGAAACAGAACGGTAGTGCGGTGCGTCATACTATGGTAGCTATTAAACCGGTGTTGCGTGGTGAATTTTTGAAAACGGAGGAAGAAAATGGTAGAGGTAAGTAGTAGAGAGAGGGTCCTAACTGCGTTAGAGTTTAAAGAGCCCGATAGGGTCCCCATCGATATCGGGGCGACCAACGTGAGTGCCATTGCCTTGCAGGCTTACAAAAATTATGTGGCTTACAAGGGGCTTGAGGGGGAAGAGCCTTTCGAATTAATGGACATTATTCAGCAATTGGCACAGCCTTCTGAAGCGTTTCTTGACCTGTTTCAAAGTGACGTCAGGGGGTTAATGCCCCTTTACTATGCCAATTATCCCCTGCCGGAGGGGGGCGCTAGGTGGCTCTCAAGTCATCAAAGTGTTGGGGATAAAGTTCTCTACCGCGACGAATGGGATATCGTCTACCAGTTTAGGAGTGCCTCTGATCTCTATTATGCAGTAAAGGCCCCTGTTTTACCTAATGAAGAGATTACCCTTAAAGATGTGGAGGCTTTGAAGATTCCCGACTCGAGTGCTCCCTGGAGGTTTGAATTCATTGAGGAGAAGATTGCGCAGGCTAAAGCACGCCACAAGGCGATTATCTGTAAAACTCTCAACTCAGGTTTTATAGAGACGGGGGCTAAAATTAGGGGTATGGAGCAGGTGATGGTCGATCTTCTACTCAACCCCCTAGAGTTTGAAGCCCTTATGGAGCGGATTTATCAGTTTAAATACCTCTATTGGGAGAGTGTCTTGGAGCGCTTTGGTAAGAGTATCGATATTATTGTGGAGGCCGACGACTACGGTACCCAAAGTGGCCTCATAGTGGGTAAAGAGGTCTTTCTGAAGTACTTTAAGCCCCGCTGGCAGAAACTCTTCGCCATGATTAAAAAGCGAGCCCCCCACCTTAAAATCTTCTTCCATTCGTGCGGTGCAGTGCGTGAGATAATTCCAGAGTTCATCGAGATGGGAGTCGACATCCTCAACCCTATTCAGTTTAGTGCCGACGGAATGGAAAAAAAGGGGCTAAAAAAAGATTTTGGCCGCGACATAGTTTTCTGGGGTGGTGGGATCGACACCCAACGCCTTTTACCACAAGGCTCACCTGAGGAGATTAGAGAAGCCGTTAAAAGAACAGTTGATGAATTGGCTCCCGGCGGGGGATGGGTCTTTGCTACAGTCCACAATGTCCAGGCAGATGTACCTCCTGAGAACTTGGAGGCTCTGCGCGATGCAATCGTAAATTTCAGATAACCGTTGGAAAAACCCTTGACAATGGGGATTTTTGTAGTAATCTAGTTATAGGTATTAAATGTTACATACATTTGTAACTTTACGGAGGTTAACTATGATAACTACAAGGGATATCGCCATGATGATCGACCATTCGCTCTTAAGACCCAATTTGACAGTTAGTGACGTTAAAGAGGGGCTCTTTTTAGCGCGGGAGTATCAAACGGTGTCGGTATGTGTCCATCCATGTGACGTAAAATTAGCCACTGAGATGCTCAAAGGTTCACCTGTTTTGGTAACCACGGTTATCGGATTTCCCCATGGTGCGCATACAACAGCAACGAAGCTCTTTGAAGCTGAAGAGGCTATCAAGGATGGAGCGGTTGAACTCGATGTTGTTTTAAATATTGGGCGCCTCCTCTCAAAAGATTATGGGTATGTTAAGGAAGAGTTGATGGCAGTTGTCCAATTGGCCCACAGCAAGAATGTATTGGGTAAGGTGATTTTTGAGAACTGCTATTTAACCGAGGAGATGATAGTAATGGCTTGCCAGATTTCTCAGGAAGCAGGTGCCGATTTTGTCAAAACATCAACAGGTTTTGGGACCGGAGGGGCCACCATAAAAGACCTGCAGTTGATGCGTAAGAGTTGTAGTCCTCACGTCCAAATAAAGGCAGCCGGAGGGGTGCGAACCTTAGACGCCGCCTTAGAGGTGCGCAGTGTGGGAGCGACTAGATTTGGGGCTACAGCCACTAAGGCCATCCTCGAAGAGGCTAAAAAAAGAGAATCAGAAGGAAAGTTGGAAGGGTAGATAGGTATGGAAGAGGCAATACGTGAAATAGTTACATCTGTAGTTGCGGGTTTTGAAGCACTGAAGGGTGCAAAAATAGCTGAAAAGGATAAATTTATAAAGGCCGTCGTGGCTGAATACCGACTGGCGGTAGAGTCATCGGCTTTAGCCAAGGGAGAGGAACCCTTCAAGGGCGGTGACGACCTGCCGGCCTTGTTCGCTTTTTGTGTCGATTTAAGCCTATTCATCCGTACCAGTGGAGAGCTCCCTTTTTATAGTGCCAAGTTGTTGGCCCTATGGTTTTCGCTAGATGAATCAGATGACCTCTTCGTTCAGCGTATTAATGCCTTTAGGAGCCAAGTAGGGCTAAAGGATGCCCTTAGAAGCTTCTCAAAGCTTGACCGTGAAGTTGAGCTGATTCAATTAGTTTACGAGCAATTTGAAGCAATTGAAAAAAAGGAAAAACTAAACCCTCCTGAGGAACAAGTAAGAATCCTCAAGGCGGCTTATAGAGAGGGGTTTAACATGGAGGTGCAATACCATGGGTGTTCGCAGTGTGTTTTACTGGCCCTGGGGAGAGTGTTTAGACCTGTCCACCCGGATGTTTTTAAAGCGGCTACCTCTTTAAGTGGCGGTATTGCACAGTGCGGTGATGGTGCCTGCGGTGCCTATAGCGGGGGCGTTATGTACATGGGAATCCACATGGGGCGAAGTTTAGAAAAAATCACCGGAGATAAAGAGAATCAATACAGGTCCTTTGCGATGGCCCAGCGACTCCACGACAAATATGTCGAAACTTATGGCGGGGTAACCGGAGAAGCTGTCCATAAAGCCGTCTTTAAGCGCTTTTACCTTTTAAGAGACCCCCAAGATAAGTTGGTTTTTTCGGAGGCTAAAGCCCACGAGTTGGTTTGTCCTACGGTCGTGGGGAGCGCAGCGCGTTGGGTTGCACAGATAATGATGGATGAAAAGCTAATCTAGTTTGGTTAGCTAAAAAGCAAATAATAGGAGGTTTGAAATGAAGAGAACAGTAATAGTTGTACTAGTCCTTGTTTTCTTGGTTTCTTTGGGTTTGTTTGCTGCAGGAGTAAAAGAAAAAGCAGTCGGAGCCAAAGAGTTAAAGGATGTAGTAATTGGGTTTTCATTCCCAACTTTACGGGAAGAACGGTGGGCTATAGAGAAGGATATAGCTATTGAATACGCTAAAGAACTAGGGATTACCTTGAAGGTTCAGGATGCAGATACGGATGTTAACATGCAGAACCAACAGATTGAGAACTTGATTACCCAGGGAATCGATTGTCTAATTGTTGGCCCCCAAGATGTGAATGCCATGCAGTCGAGTGTCAATGCTGCCAGAGAGGCGGGAATCCCCGTCGTCTCTTACTTACGGCTGATCGATGGCAAGGGGCTCACCATGTTTGTCGGTAACGACTTTGTGTTAGTCGGTGAAGATATGGCCAAGAGCGCTGTTGAGAAAGTCCCCCAAGGGAAATATGTAATTATTGCGGGGGACTCGGGTGATAACGTCTCTTATCAGTTGAAAGAGGGGTTCTACAACGTAATTCAACCTAAAATTGATACAGGTGATATCAGGGTAGTATTCGAGCAACACATTAAGACTTGGGCAGCAGAAAACGCAATGGCTAATATGGAAAATGCCCTCACAAACCAAAATAACGATATCCAAGCAGTATTGGTAGAAAACGATACCATGGCTGGAGCCTGTATCCAAGCCCTCAAAGCGCAAGGGTTAGCCGGAAAGGTCTATGTAACCGGAATGGACGGAGACTTGGCAGCACTGCAAAGAATTGCTGAGGGGACCCAGAGCATGACGATGCTTTTTGAGCACGATATTATTGCCAAAGCAGCCGTCGATGCAGCTGTCGATTTGGCTATGGGCGTTGACCATGCCGCCGTAAATGGGACTATTGAAGTTGCCGGCGAAACAATTCCGGCAGTCCTGCTCTCGGCCAGTAAGATTACCCCGGAAACTATTTATGACATTGTCATTGGTAAAAACATTTACAAACTGGAAGATGTTTATAAAAATGTTCCTAGGAGCCAATGGCCACAGTAAGGATTTAGATTAGAGAGCCATCGGAGGATGGCTCTCAATTCTACCGGCGCAAAAAAGGAGAGATAGGTGGACAAGCAAGATTTTCTAACCTTTAAAGATATTAACAAATCTTTTTCTGGCGTAAGAGTCCTTAAAGATGTGAATTGTTCCATCAAAAAAGGGGATGTGCATGCAATTGTGGGGGAAAATGGCGCCGGGAAATCGACTTTAGTGAAGATATTGGCAGGCGTTTACCCTGTGGGGGAGTATACAGGAGTCATCACCCTTGAGGGTCAAGAGTGTTGGTTTAAGGATATAAGGCAAGCAGAAGACGCGGGTATCTGTATTATTTATCAAGAACTGGAGCTAATACCTAGTATGACGGTGAGCGAGAATATCTATTTAGGCTATGAACCGGGTAAACGTGGTGTTATTGACCACGATTTAATGCATAAAAATGCGGTTCAACTTCTCGCTAGGCTACATGCAGATATTAGCCCTGAGGTTTTGGTAGAACAGTTGAGGGTTGGGCAACAACAAATTGTTGCAATTTGCCGCGCCCTCTCCAAAAATGCTAAAATTTTAATTTTTGATGAACCCACTTCAGCTCTCTCTGACACCGATGTGGTAATCCTCTTTGATATCATCAGAGGGCTTAAAAAAGAGGGGGTAACCTCAATATTCATCTCTCACAAGTTACACCGCGTGCGTGAAATCAGTGACTCCCTGACTATCTTAAGAGATGGGCGGAGTGTCGCCGGCGGGCCGATCGAAGAGTTTAGTGAAGCTGAGATAATTACCCATATGGTGGGCAGAGAACTTTTAAAAAAATATCCCCGTGTTCCCCACCAAGGGTCAGAGGTTGTCATGGAAGTGAAGAACTTCACAGTCTTTGACCCCGGCATTCCCAAAACCTTAGTCGATAATGTCAGTTTCTCCGTTAGGAAAGGGGAGATTCTAGGCTTTTCAGGATTGATGGGTGCCGGGAGGACCGAACTCTTCATGGCGATGTTTGGCTCTTATGATAACTATGAGATAACAGGTGAAATATATTTGGAAGGCGAAAAATTGACGATATCTACCCCCTATGACGCTATTAAAAAGGGGCTAGGGTTGGTTGTAGAGAATCGCAAGGAACATGGACTGGTGGCCTGTTTGAATATTATCAACAACTCTACGCTGGCAAATCTAACCCAATTAACGACTCGCCTCGGGGCTGTTGATGAAAATGAGGCAATTCACCGGACCAAAGAATATGCTGAAAAATTTTCACTAAGGTACTCAAGTTTGGAACAACTGGTAGAGAGCCTTAGTGGGGGGAACCAGCAGAAGGTGGTCATCACTAAATCCCTGATGGCTAGTCCCAAGATTTTAATCCTTGATGAACCTACAAGGGGTATTGATGTACTGGCCAAACACGATATCTACAACATTATGAATCAATTAATTGAGGAGGGGGTCGCTATTGTTATGATCTCCTCAGAGATGCCTGAGATTATGGGTATGGCCGATCGAATTTTTGTAATGTGTGAAGGGAAAATAACAGGGGAGTTGATGCACGAAGAGGCAACTCAAGAGAAAATAATGCAATTTGCTACGAGGTTTAAGGGGTAAGAAATGGAAGAAAAAACAATACAGAATAAAAAGAGAACACTAACCATCAATGTGCGTCTAAGGTCGTTTGCAATGGTAGGTGCATTAATCGTAATTTGGCTCCTCTTTACACTTTTAACCCACGGGACTTTCCTTTCGATGCGTAATATCTCTAACCTTTTCCGCCTAACCGGAATAATGGGAGTCTTGGTAATAGGGATGGTGGGTTGTTTAGTCTCTGGTGTCTTTGACCTATCGATAGGGTCGGTTGTTGGCTTAACAGGGGCAATTACCGGAATATTATTGGAACAAGTGGGCGTGAATTATATACTGGCCCTCTTCATCTCACTAATTTTTGGCCTTTTGATAGGCATGTGGCAGGGGTTTTGGATTGCTTACCGCGGGGTGCCCGCTTTTATCGTTACCCTGGGGGGTATGATGATCTTCAGAGGTATAACCGTATTAATCACCAATGGGTGCTCAATACCAATATCTAATCACCAATTTGCTATTTTTGGGCAAGGGTACCTGCCTAGATGGGTAAGTATCGTCATAGGGGCGATTGTGGTTGTTTTGTTTATTATCTCAGATTTAAGTAAACGCAAAAAACGCCTCTCCTACGGATTTAATATCTCCTCGGCGCTCATGGCAGGTATAAAATACACGGTAGTACTCCTTTTTGTTGCCCTCTTTGTCGTGAGTTTAAACTCTTACCAAGGCTTGCCCTTAGCTGTGGTGATCCTTATAGTGCTCTATTTCCTTTTTGCCTTTATTTACAACAAAACTAAATATGGTCGTTATGTCTACGCTGTAGGCGGGAACCAAGTTGCCGCCAAACTTTCGGGAATAAACATAAAACGGATCTATATGCGCGTCTTTATGCTGATGGGTCTCCTCTCAGCCTTAGGGGGGAACATTTTAACTTCTCGTTTGGCAACAGCTACCCCTAATGCCGGCAATGGCTTTGAGCTTGATGCGATTGCTTCCTGTGTAATCGGAGGGATAAGTCTGGCCGGCGGGAGAGGACAACTCTTTGGGGCAATGGTCGGAACTTTGGTTATGACCAGCCTCGCTAACGGAATGAGTCTAATGAACATGACAGCTGCTTGGCAGGATGTAGTAAAAGGTCTCATCCTCCTCTTTGCAGTCTGGTTTGATGTATCCTACAAGAAATAGGAGGTAAAGATGTTACAAACGAAAAGGTTAATTCAGTTACGTGACACTTATAAAAGGCTCTTGCTCAACGATATTGCCCCTTTTTGGATGAATCACTCATTGGATAAAGTGCATGGAGGGTACTACAACTACCTCGACCGTGATGGCTCGATCCTCTCCCCCGATAAAGCCGTATGGCTGCAGAATAGGGCAATCTGGTTTTTTTCCAAACTTTATAGGGAAATTAGCAGGGATGAGAAGCATTTGGAGGCGGCTCGACTCGGTTTTGATTTTGTGAAAGACCACTGTTTTGATAAAGATGGCAGTATGTACTTCCTCGTGAATGAACAGGGAGGGCGGTTACGTAAAAGACGCTATTGGTTCACGGAATCTTTTGGGGTAATAGGATTTTCTGAATACTATTTAGCCACTGCCGACCCGGTAGCCAAACAATTAGCCGATAGCACTTTTGCCCTAATTTGCGACCTTTACAACCATCCTGAAAAGAGAGAGCCTAAATTTTACCCCGAGAACTTTAAAGCGAGGAGTTTGTCTACACCGATGTTGCTAATGTCAACAGCTCAAGTCTATCGAACAACTCAAAGCAATTCTAATGAGGTTGATGCTGTCATAGATACCTGTATTGAAGATGTTAAAATGCACTTTCTACACCCTGAAGTGGGGGCGCTTCTTGAGATGGTCGCTATAGATGGCTCTATTATAGATACTCCTGAAGGGCGCAACATTAACCCCGGTCACTCTATTGAAACAGCCTGGTTTTTAATGCAGGAAGGCCTCCAGCGGGGCGACAGTGACTTAGTTGAGATTGGCTTAAACATAATCGATTGGTCCTTAGATAGGGGGTGGGATGACGAATACGGGGGGCTTTTCTCCTTCGTGGACCTAGAGGGCAAACCCTCGAGCCATGTCGAGTGGGATATGAAGTATTGGTGGCCCCATACAGAAACCCTCTACGCCCTCTTACTGGCTTATATAGTTACAAAAGACGAGAAGTACTTTAAGTTTTATGAAGAGGTACACGAATGGACTTTTGCCCACTTTCCAGATTATGAATTTGGTGAGTGGTTTGGTTACCTACATCGGGATGGCTCGGTGAGCCTGCCCAACAAGGGGTCTCACTGGAAGGGGACTCTCCATATACCCCGACTTTTAATAAAGGGGGTACAACTGATCGATTCAGCCTTAAAGTAAGGGGTGATTGAGATAGAACCAATTTTATGGTATGAATCAAGATAATACTGCGAGAATAACAAAGTTTGTAAGGGGAGAATTTGTGGCAGGGGAATTTGAAAATAACGACATTAACCACAGCTCAAAAAATCCAATTTTTTCTTACGAGCTAGATAAAATGGATGAAAATCCCCTCTACCATCAACTCGTCCTCATTGTCCGTCAAAGCATTAATTCGGGAGCGCTTAACATTAATGATGAACTCCCTTCAGAGGCCGAGTTGTGTAAGTTTTTTGGCATCAGTCGCTCCACAGTGCGCCAAGCCTTTGCCCAACTAGAGAAAGAGGGGTTGGTTTACAGGCGCAGGGGGTTGGGGACTTTTGTTGCCAACCTGAAGTTAAAGAAAAATGTAAACTCACTCTATAGTTTCACTACTCAGACAATTCTGGCCGGTATGACGCCCTCCTCCAAGGTGATTAAATTCTCGGTTATTGAAGCCGACTTTGAGCTAATGCAAGCCTTTAAAGTGAAGGGAACAAACTTCAAGGTCAATGATATTTACCGCGTTCGTAAAGCCGATGGAGTGCCACTCCTTCTAGAACACACCTATATTCCCTACAGTATTTGTCCCGTATTAACCGCCCAGCGTTTGGAAGAAGACTCACTTTACTCAATCTTAACCAGTGAGTGTGGCGTTTTACCGCATCACGGTTATGAGTCGTATGAAGTGACACAGACCGATAAAAAAACTTCTTCTCTTTTGGAATGTCCGGTGGGGACACTAGCCTTCGCTGTTGAGAGGATAGCTTCTCTTGAGAACAACGAAGTTTATGAGGTTACCCGCTCTATTGTCAGAGGGGACCGCTTAAAGTACGAAGTGCCTCTCACTAATGATATAGATAGCCCCTACCGGAAGTTTAAGTAAATCTTCCTAATTAAGAGAAGCCAATCAGTCGAAAGGGTATTGCTCGTTAAAGGCAAACAGTAGATCAAAAATAGCACTATTTTGATGGTAAGCTTTATCAAAAATCGTTTTCAGTTTAGCGTATAGTTCCTTAGTATCCCTATTTGGTAGAACTGTTTTACTGATGGGATTAAAATCTA
>Ga0172382_10006378_pt1 | contig 17146 bp, 19 predicted proteins | sample Leawel138RmetaG_FD_122245 | JGI IMG/M metagenome (GOLD analysis project Ga0172382, IMG submission 122245) | Leachate microbial communities from a municipal landfill in Southern Ontario, Canada - Leachate well 138R metaG | ecosystem: Engineered > Solid waste > Landfill > Unclassified | place...
CCTGGCGGGCGTCGGCCTGATCATGTACGCCCCGCGCTGAGCGCGGATCAGGCCGGAGCGCTGAGCGCGGATCAGGCCGGAGCGCTGAGCGCGGATCAGGCCGGCTGCACGCCTTCGTCGTCCAGGTAGTCGCGGTTGAGGCCCATCGGTGTCACCGCCGGGATGTCGCCGGCGGCGACGACCTTGCGGGTGATCGGCGTCAGCGCGGCGAACAGCGCCTCGACCTCGTCGTCGGCGAGCGCGTCGAGGGCGGGAAGCGCCACCGCATCGGTGCGTTCCTCGATGCGTTGCTTGAGTTCCCGCCCGGACACCGTCAGCTCGCCGCGGTCGTCGAGCAGTCCGCGTCGCCGCAGCGCGCTCTGATGGTGTGCCCACTGGGCATCGTCGTAGTCGCGCGAGCGTTTGATCATCTCTTCGGAGACTCCGCCGGCGGCGGCGTGCAGCACGTTGCACTCCCGCCCGGACACGCCCTCGGCGACCAGGACCGCGACATGCCCGTCGCCGCGGTGTTCGCGCAGCAGGGTGGTGGTGTGCCACAGCCGGGCCAGCGGCTCGTCGGGCCAGTCCAGGGCCCGATTGGCGGCGAACAGCGGACGCCCGCCGACGTCGGCGCCGGCGAGTGCCTTCGCCCCGAGGTCGGCCACGGCGCCGGCCTCGTCGTCGGTCACCCCGCAGCGGCGCAGCGCCGCCACCGCCGATTCCTGCCGGGCCCGCAGCGCAGCGGCCGGTGGCGCGACATCCCAGGCGGCGGGCAGTGCCTTGGCCACCCGTTCGGGTGCGAAGTTGTAGAACGCGGCGGTGACGACCTCGGCGGGCACCGCGCCGAGCGGGGCCGAACGGGCCGCGACGTAGCCCATCCAGAAACCCCGGTAACCGAGGTCGTCCAGGGCGGCCCTGGCTTCCGGTGCGAAGTAGGTGACGGCGTGGACCGGCTCGATTCGGTCGTGCAGGCGGCGGGCGATGGTGTGGTTGCGGGGCACCCCGGCAGTCAACCACCACCCCGATCGGGGTCTGCTAGGGTCCTGCCAATTCCCCACCTGTGACGGGACAGCATGCATGCGGAAGGCCTTTGGTCGACTCGCCGGTCCACTCGTCGGAGTGGTGGCGGCGGTTGCTCCCATGGTCGGCTGCGGCACGGACGCGGCGGATGGGGTTCCCGCGGTCTCCACCGCAGACCTGCAGCGTGACATCGCCGAGCGGTTCGCCGAGGCGGGAGCACGTCCGCAGTCGGTGACCTGTAAGGATCCCCTCGTCGGCGAGGTGGGGCAGACCGCGCGGTGTGACGTGACCATGAGTCCGACTAACAGTTTCGAGCCGATCGTCACCGTGACCGGTGTGGACGGGGAGACGGTCGACTACGAGTTGTTGCCCGCTCTGTCCGTCGAGCAGCTCGAGCGCGCCGTGGCCCGGCTGGTGGCCGAGGACGGCGGGCCGCCCGACTCGACGGTGACCTGCCAGGCCGGTCTGCTCGGTCGGCCGGGCGAGGTGGCGCGCTGCGACGTCACCGCCGGGGGCGTGACGTTGCGCCGGACCGCGGAGGTGACGGGCGTCGACGGTCTGATGATGAATTTCGACCTGGTGCCGATGCTGACGAAGGCGGAGGTCGAGCGCTCGCTGCTGGACGAGCTCGCACGGCATCTGGGCAGGCGGCCCGATTCGGCGACCTGCTCCGGTGATCTGGAGGGACGTCCGGGGAACAGCGTCGACTGCGCGGTCACCGACGGACCCGAGAGTGCGGCGTTCATCCTGACCGTCACGGCGGTCGACGGGGACCGCATCGACTACAGCTACGCGCCCCGCGGCTGAGGTGGCCGCGGCGTCTCTCCGGCGCCGGGTCAGCGCAGGCGGCGCTTCTGCTTCTTGACCTCTGTGCCCGCGGTGTCGGCCAGCATGGCCGCACGTTCGCGGGCGGCCTCGGCGCGTTCCCGCGCCGCCTCGGCGAGCTCGGGTCCGCGTTCGCGGGCGAGTTCGGCCAGCACCGCGGCGCGTTCGCGGGCGGTCTCGGCGCGTTCGCGCGCCGCCTCGGCCAGCACAGGGGCGCGTTCGCGGGCCACATGTGCCAGCTCGCCGCCGCGTTCGCGGGCCACGTGGGCGAGCTCGCGTCCGCGTTCGGCGCCGACCTGCAGGCCGTGTTCGACCTTCTCGACGAACTCGCTGTCGGCCAGTGAACCCCCGGCAGCCGCGCCGGCGGGCAGCGCCGCGGCGACCGCTTCCGAGACCTTGTGCGCGGCGCGGCGCCCCCGCCAGCCGAGCGAGGGTTTGCCCTCGGTGTCGACCGCGGCGATGATCAACCCGCCGATCAGGCTGATGTCGGTGACGAACGCGCGCCTCTCGTCGGCCTTGCGCTGTGGATCGGCTTCGTTCCAGAATGCGTGCCCGCCAAGCGAACTCGGAACCACACTCAGTGCGAGTGCTGCCGAGGCCACCCGGGGCAGACGGCCGGTGGCCAGCAGCAGGCCGCCACCGATCTGCACCGCGGCGGCCACCTTTGCCACGGTCTCGGCGTTGGACGGGACGTTGGTGCCCACGGGATCGGGCAACTTGCTCAGACCCTCCAGGGTGTGGCGGGTGGCGTCGGCGGCCGGTTTCGGACTACGCAGTGCCTCGACCCCACGCGAGATGAACACTGCGGACAGCATCGGGCGTGCAACACGTCGGATCAACATGCGGGCGGTGTTCCCCGGCGCCCCGAGCGGCAAACCCTCTCTGCACACGTTGCCGGAGTACCGTCGCAGAGCTATGGCCGCTGGACCTTCGCTGGAATGGGAACGGATCACCGCGCAGGTGATGCGCTGCCGATTGCCCTTCTGTGATGTCACCGTGGGCGTCGTCCACGCCGGCGGCGAGGCCCTGGTCGTCGACACCGGCACCACGCTGGCGGAGGCCCGCGCCGTGGTGCGCGATGTGGCGGCGCTGACCGATTGTGTGGTCCGTCATGTCGTGGTGACGCACAACCACTTCGATCACGTTCTCGGGCACTCGGCGTTCGGCGGCGCGCAGACGTTCTGCTCGGCCGAGGTCGTCGCGACCATGGCCGATGCCGGGGAGTCGCTGCGCGCCGATGCGATACGGCACGGTGCCGACCCGTGCGAGGTCGACGACGCGCTGGCGGCGCTGAGACCGCCGGTCGGTGCGGTGTGCGACGGGGTGGTCGAGCTCGGTGACGTCGTCGTGACCATCGCCCACCCGGGCCGCGGGCACACCGCGCACGACCTGATCGTCGTCGTCGAGGGTGGTCCCCGCACCGTGGTGTTCTGCGGAGATCTGGTCGAGGAGTCCGGTGACCCCTGCATCGACGCGCAGTCCGACCTCGACGCCTGGCCTGGGACGCTGCGGCGGGTGTTGGCTGCGGGAGGTGAGAGCGCGGTCTACGTGCCCGGGCACGGTGCGCTGGTCGACGCGTCGTTTTTGCGGCGTCAAGCGGACTGGTTGGCGACCGCGGCCTCGGGGCGGGGCCAGGTAGGGTGCTGAAGCAACCCGGCAGGAGGGCGCATCCGGTCGAGGATGGCGCGCAGCGGGGACCACGCTGAGCGACCTCGTCGCGTCACGGCATACGCCGTCAGCGTGACGTCGGGATTCTGCAGCGGCAGGACGGTGACCCCCGGGCTGGTCGGCCTGCCCAGGGGTAGCAGACCCACTCCGAAGCCGGCCACGATGAGGTCCTCGACCAGGTCGAGGCTGTCGATCTGGTGCGCGATCGTCGGGGTGAAACCCGCCAGCGACGCCAGCGTGCGCACCGCGGTCTCGTCAGCGGTGTTGCGGGAGTTGACGATCCAGGTGGAGTCCGCGAACGTCATGAGCCCCCTGTGGGCCGCGGTGCCCGAGGGCACTCCGAGGCCCCACCCGATCGACCACAGCGGTACCGCGTCCAGGTCGGCGCCCGGCGACGCCGGTGCCAGGTTGTAGTCGTAGGTCAGCGCGAGGTCGAGGTCGTCGGCGGTGAGCAACTTGAACGCCTCCACCGGTTCGTACTCGCTGATCACGACGTCGACCTCGGGGTAGCGCACCGCCAGGTCGGCGACGATGGGCAGCAGTGACACCCGGATGCCGGTGGCGAAGCCGCCGACCCGGACCGTGCCCGCGGGCTCCGCGTCGGGATCCAGGTCGAGCCGGGCCCTGTCGACGGCCGCAAGAATCGTGACGGCGTGATCGGCCAGCCTCCTGCCTGCCGGGGTCAAGCGCACCCGGCGGCCCTCGGGCTCGATGAGCGCTGCCCCGGTGTCACGGGCCAGCGCGGCGATCTGCTGGGACACCGTCGACGTGGTCAGGTGGTGCGCATCGGCCACGGCGCGCATCGAGCCGAGCCGGGACAGGGCCAGTAACAGTTCGAGACGCCGAGTGTCCATCCCCGGATTGTCTCCAGTGAACGCCTGCGCGGTCGGTAAGTTCGCCGCATGACCGACCTGACCGTCACCGTCGGCGATGGTGTCGCGGTACTCACCCTCGACCGGCCGGACCGGCGCAACGCCTATACCGCCCGGATGGGAGAGCTGCTCAGCGCCGCCTACCGGGACTGTGACGAGGACGACGGAGTCCGTGCCATCGTGCTCACCGGGGCGGGCGACGCGTTCTGCGTCGGCGCCGATTTCGGTGCGCAGGAAGACCCGTTCGCGTCCACCACCGCCGCGTTCACCGCATCACCCGTCGACCCCGCCGCGTTCGAACTCCGGACCCCCGTGATAGCCGCCGTCAACGGACACGCGATCGGCATCGGACTGACCCTGGCGCTGCAGTCCGACATTCGCATCATGGCCGCCGATGCCAAATACGCTGTGGCTCAGGCACGCCGCGGGGTCATCGGGGACTGCATGTCGCACTGGACCCTGCCGCACCTGGTCAGCGGCGCCGTCGCCGCGGATCTGCTGCTGACCGGCCGCACCTTCGACGGCGCGGAGGCGGCCGCGATGGGCGTCGCCTCGCGTTGTGTGCCCGCCGCGCGGGTGCTCGACGAAGCCATGGTGATCGCGCGCGACATCGCGACCAACGTCGCACCGATGTCGGCGGCGCTGAGCAAGCGGCTGCTCTGGGACACCATGGCCAGGGGATACGGCCCCCGCCAGGTGGCGACGCTGGAGACCGCGGCGCACCACCGCGTGATGGGCGGTGCGGACGCCCGGGAGGGTGTCGCGGCGTTTCTCGAGCGCCGCACCCCCCGGTGGAGTTCGTCGGTGTCGAAGGAGTGGGAGCCGCTGCGCGAGATCTAGGGGCCCCGGGGGCGCCGCGCGTGGCACCATCGGCTACATGCCGACTTCACGGGCGCGGCGGAACTGGGGCGACGACCGGGCGCTGCTCAACGACGAGGAAGCCCGGGACCGACTGCTGGATGCGGCCGAGCGATGCGTGGCGCGGCGCGGCGACACCCAGATCCGGATGTCCGAGGTCGCCGACGCGGCGAACGTGGTGCGGTCGACGGTCTACCGCTACTACCCGAGCCGGGACGATCTGCTGCTCGGCCTGGTCCTGCGGCGGGTCGACAGGGCATGCACCCGCTGGATCCGCGAGCTGCGACGGCCACAGGACGCGGCGGCCAGCATCCGCGAACTCGTACTTCTGCCCGCCGCTTCCGTGGACAGCGGGGACCCGGTCAACCTCGCGCTGTATGCCGGCGAAAGTACCGGTCTGGCAACGGTTCTGGAGGCGGGGGCGCAGTCCGTCACCGAGATCGTGGCGGGAAATCTCAAGCCGCTGTTCAAGGCGTGGAAGGACGAGGGGCAGATCTATCCCGACCTCGACCTGAACGAGACGGTGCAGTGGATGTCGGCGACGTCGTCGTTCCTGTTGACGCCCACCTGGCGGCACCGTTCGCCGGCCGCCAAGCGGCGCTTCGTGGATCGATACCTGTTGCGCGCGTTGATCCGCTGACTCGGACATATCCTGCGGATTGCCCCGATAACAGACAAAATCTGAAAACTGTCCGATAACGTCACGATCATGGGGTACTCCGCCGCCGACGAGTCGTTCACCCATCAGCTGCCCACGACATTCGATCAGGTGCACGACCCCGATCCGACGTGGTCGGACCGCTGCTACTTCTTCGCCGCGTCGCCCGACGGCACGATGCTGCTGGCCAGCGGCTACGGCAACAACCCGAACACCGCCACCGGGCTGGGCTATGTCAAGGTCAGCCTCGCCGACGGCCGGCACTGGGATCTTCTTGCGGGCCGTCCGGTGACCGGTGGCGATCGTGACGATCTCGCCGCCGGCCCGATGCGCTGGACCTGCGTGGAACCGCTGAAGAAATGGCGACTCGACGTCACGCCCAACGACTCCGGGATCGAGTGGGAGCTCTACTACGAGCCGACCGCACCGATGTGGGAACTGCTGCCGATGAAGGTGCGCGACAACGACGGACGAGTTCTGGCCGACATGTACCACATGAAGGAGCCGGGCCGCTGGACCGGATGGGTCAAGATCGACGGTGAACGCATCAGCGTCGACGGCTTCCACGGCGGGCGGGACAGGACCTTCGGCGTCCGGGTGTCGGACAAGATCGATTTCTGGCTGTGGCTGGACGCGGGCTTCGAGGACCAGGCCATCGAGGCCTGGGTCATCGAATCATCCGATGGCACCGTCCATTACGTCGACGGTGGCATCACCCGCACCGACGGCACGCTGTCGAAGCGGTTCGTCAAGATCGACCACGACGTCACGTTCGACGCCGGCCGCAAGCGTCCGGCCGGGGCGGTGCTGGTGTTCACCGACGAGGACGGCCAGACCTACCGGGTCACCGCGGACAGTCCGCACCGGCACGTCAACGCCTACTACGGCCTTCCGATGTCGCACTGCCGCTACCAGGATCTCGGCGACGGCGGCTACTTCATCCACTTCCGTTGGGACAGTGACGACGCCGGTCAACTCGCCGAGACCGAGGACAAGTCGATGGCGTTGGACCAGCTGATGCGCTTCGATTTCGACGGTCGAACCGGCTGGGGTGTCTTCGAACTGCTCATGGGCGGGGCGGGGTACCGGCGCTACCCGAACTGGCCGGCCATGGACATGACGTCGTTCACCCAGGACAAGACGCCCGTCGATCGGCTGCAGTCGTGACCACCGAAGACATCGCCGACCGGCTCACCGGTTGGCTGCGCAAGCAGATTCCCGACGCCGACGACGTCCGGGTCGAGGGGCTGGACCGGGTCACCTTCGGTCATTCGGCCGAGATGATGGTCGTGACGGTGGTCACGTCTCGTGGCGGCCATGACAGTTGCCGGGATGTGGTGGTTCGGATGCGCCCGAAGCCGCCGGCGCTGCTGGAGCCCTACGACCTCGGACGGCAGTTCACCATCCTGCGCGCCCTGGAGCCCACCACGGTACGGGCGCCGAGGGCGTTGTGGTGGGAACACACCGGAGACGTGCTGGGTCGTCCGTTCCTGGTGATGGAGCGCGTCGACGGGGTGGTCTATGAGATGGACGCGCCTGCAGGCGTTTCCGACGACACCGTCGCCGAAATGTGCAGGAGCCTTGCCGAACAAATCGCTGCGATCCACTCGGTGGACCTCGACACCACGGGCTTGAAGGCGCTCGACGACGGCCCCACCCACCTGGTCCGGGAACTCGACCATTGGGCCGGCGAGATGGCGCGGGTCCAGCGCGGCCCCCTCCCCGCCCTTGAACGTCTGCACGCGGCGTTGCGCGACAGTATGCCGGCCGGCTGCCCGACGGTCACGCTGGTGCACGGGGATGCCAAGCCCGGCAACTTCGCGTTCGCAGGCGGCGCCGTCAGCGCGGTCTTCGACTGGGAGATGACCACGATCGGCGATCCACTGACCGATATCGGCTGGCTGGAGCTGCTGTGGATGCAGCCGGTCGGGATCACCAGCCACCCGGGTGCGCTCGGCGTCGACGACCTGGTCGCGCACTATGAGGCCGTCAGCGGCATCACGGTGGCGAACCGCTCCTGGTACCGCGCGTTCAACGCCTACAAGATGGCGGTCATCTGTCTGATCGGCGCGATGCTCGTGGACTCGGGTCACAGCGACGACAAGAAGCTGGTGCTGGCCGCCTACGGGACCGCGATGCTCACCGCGATCGGTCTCACGGAACTGGGCATCGACGACAAGCCCGCGGACGGCCCCGTGATGCCGCGGGAGGACCGCATCGAGGCGGTGCTGGCTCAGGCCGACTGACCGTGGCCCTCGGCGGCCCACTCCTCGGTCACGCGCGACTTCTGCTCTGCCGCCACCTGACTCAGGTGGGCAGCTTTCGGCCAGCCGTAGTAGGCAGCGAAATGCAGTGTCAGCTCGTCCATTTCGGTGAACGACAGATCACGGCTCTTCAGCGCGGCGTAGACGTGGCTGATGATCGGGTATGGCGCGTCCTGGAAGGCCACGCAGGCCACGGTGATCAGCCGTCGTTCCCGCATACCAAGCCCGGGACGCAACCACATCTCACCGAAGACGAAGTTCAGGATGCCCGCGCCGTGGAAGGGGTCGTCCCGGGCCGGCGCGAAGGGCAGGCAGTTGACGTCCTTGAACGACTGCTCCCCGGCGGCCAGCCGGGCTTCGGGATCGCTCGGTGTGGTCAGCGGAAGCAGCGGAGGCGGCGGAGGTACCTCCACACCGCGCTCGCCGTGGATGCGGTGCCACTGTTCGTCGACGATCATGTTGAACCGGGACGCCTTGGGCCATCCGCCGTAGACCGCGAAATGCAGTACTGCTTCCCGCATCTCGGTGATCGTCACCTCCCCGCTGTTGAGCGCGGCGTAGACGTGGTCGCGCAACGGTCCTTCTGCATCGGCGGCGGCGACACAGGGGAGCGTGACGAAGTGCCGGTCCCGGCGGCTCAGCCCGGGGCGTTGCCACACGTCGGCGAAGACGAAGGCGAGTATGTGTGCCGCGGCGGGGCTGGTCACCTCGGGTGGTGGAAAGGTCATGATGTCGGTGAACGCCGCCTCGGCGCGGGCAGTGGAGGTCATGGCATCGCCCTTTCGTAACCGCTCACCGCAGGGTGACGCCGGCGTCGACCTTGAACTCCAGACCCGTCACGTAGCGGGACTCGTCGGAGACCAGGAACAGCACCGCGTTGCTGACGTCGACGGCCTCGGCCATCTGGATCGGCATCGCGTTGAGGAACAGCGGTCCGAGGTCGGGCCGCTGTTGTGCGATCAGATCGCGCAGCGATTCCGGGCGCATCCCGGTTTCCACCCCGGTCGGATGCACGGTGTTGACCCGCACGCTCTGGGCGGCAACCTCATTGGCCAGCGCCTTGCTCATGCCGACCACGCCGTGTTTGGACGCCGTGTAGGGCGTGTGCAGCGGCGTGCCCTTGATCCCGGCCGCCGAGCTGATGTTGACCAGGCTGCCGCCGCGGTCGACCAGGTGCGGCAGCGCCGCGGCGCAGGTGTTCCAGGTCCCGATCAGGTTGACGTCGACGACCGTTCGCCACTGTTCGGCGGTGGTGGTGTCCCAGGTTCCCGCGGTCAGCACTCCGGCGTTGGCCACCGCGGCGTCCAGGCCGCCCAGCCGGGCGACACCGTCGTCGACGGCGGTCGCCAGCGCGGCGCCGTCGCGCACGTCGACGACGTGCGTCACCGCTCGCCTGCCGATATCTTCGACCAGCCTTGCGGTTTCGGCCAGATCGTCGGGGGAGGCGAGCGGGTACTCGATCTCGGGCAACGACTCGCAGATGTCGACGAGGATCAGGTCGGCGCCTTCCCCGGCCAAGCGGACGGCGTGACTGCGGCCCATCCCGCGGGCGGCGCCGGTGATCAGTACCCGCTTGCCCGCGACGCGCCCGGCGCTCATAGCTTGTTGCAGAAGCCGGCGTCGACCGGGAACGTGACCCCGGTGACGTATCTGGCGGCGTCGGAGACCAGGTAGGCGACCGCGGCGCTGATGTCCTCGGGTTCCAGCAGGTCGACCGGCATCGGGTTCTGCAGGTGTGGACCACCGTCGGGATAGTGCTCGAGGAACTCGGTCATGGCGGGATTGACGGCCATCATCGTGTTGACCGCGGTGGGATGCACGGTGTTGACCCGGATACTGTGCGGGGCAAGCGCATTGGCCAGGGCCCGCATCAGCCCGACAATGCCGTGCTTGGAGGCGGCGTAGCCCAGCCCCCCGCCCTGCATGCCGCCGAAGCCGCGCAGGCCGGCCGTCGAGCTGGTGAATACCATCGACCCACCCCGCCCGCCGGCGATCAGGTGGGGGATCGCGGCCTTGGCGGTGTGGAACGTCCCGACGAGGTTCACGTCGAGCACGTCGGTCCACATCTCGAGGTCCTCGGCGTCGGTGAGCTCGCGGAACGACATCGCGGCGATCCCGGCGTTCGCGCACACGATGTCGAGGCGGCCGAAGTGCTCGACCCCGGCGTCGAGTGCACCCTTGACCGCCGAGAAGTCACGCACGTCGGTGACCGAACCGAGCATCTTGGCGCCCTGTGCCTCCACCAGGGCGACGGTCTCCTCCAGCTCCGCGGGCGTGGCCATCGGATAGCCGTTCGATGCGATGTCGGAACAGATGTCGACACCGATGATGTCGGCGCCGTCGGCGGCCAGGCGCACCGCGTGACTGCGGCCCTGTCCGCGCGCGACCCCGGTGATGAACGCGACCCTGCCGTCGAGAGAACCCATGAAACCTCACTGTCTGAGTAACTGCGTTACTCCGGTACAGTAACGGCGTTACTCACGAGCGGCAAGGACATTCGAGAAATGGGTGCAGAGGATCCGATACTGACCGTGGTCGTCGACCTCCTGGAGAACGAGGGCTACGACGCGGTACAGCTGCGCGAGGTCGCCCGCCGTTCCCGCACCTCGCTGACCACCATCTACAAGCGGTACTCGAATCGCGACGAGCTGATTCTCGCCGCACTCGAGGCCTGGACCGACACCCACCGGTACGCCGCGGTGGTCGAGCAGCGGCGCGAGCCCGGCGAGACGCTGCACGACGCGTTGATGAGGCTGTTCCGTGTGCTCTTCGAGCCGTGGGAGCGTCATCCCGCGATGCTGGCCGCCTACTTCCGCGCGCGCACCGGCCCGAGCGGAAAGCGGCTGCTGCGAAGGGGTCTCGACGTCGTGGTGCCCGCGGCCCTCGACGTGCTCGCGGGCGTGGACGAAGAGTTCATCGCCGACATGGACACCGTCATCGCCAATGTCATCTACGGCCTGCTCGGGCGGTTCGCCGCGGGCGAGATCACGATCACCGACATCCTGCCCGCGATCGACCGCACCGTGTATCGGCTGACCGCCGGTTATGCCCTGGAAGCTGCAGGGGATGGCGTCCGCCGCGGCTGAGCAGCGGGCGTCGGATTGTCCGCGATTCATGAATGGTATGTCCTGGAAAATCACGTGGACCGCAACGGTCTGAATGCCGTTCAATGCCAGTCATGGCGACAGATCAGGCGCGCACCGGTGCCCTCATGGCTGTGGGGTCGATGGTGTGCGTACAGCTCGGGCTGGCGATCGCCGTCACGTTGATCGAGGACATCGGGGTCGAAGGCGCCGCGTGGTTGCGATTGGCGTGGGCGGGCATCCTGTTCCTGGTCATTGTCCGCCCACGCCGGAAAGCGTTCACCCGCAACAGCTTTCTGATGTGTGTGCTGCTCGGTGTGGTCACCGCCGCAATCACCTTGCTGTTCATGGCCGCCTTGGCCCGCATCCCGCTCGGCACCGCGAGCGCGCTGGAGTTCCTCGGCCCGCTCGGGGTGGCGGTGGTCCGCGGCCGCGGGCAGGGCCGGTGGATATGGCCCGGCCTCGCCGCCGTCGGCGTGCTGTCGCTGACCCAGCCGTGGAGCGCAGCGGTGGACCCGGTCGGAGTCGGGTACGCGCTGTGCGCGGCGGCCTGCTGGGCGGGCTACATCCTGCTCACCCAGAAGGTGGGCGACGAGGTCGCCGGGATCAACGGGCTGGCGGTGTCGATGCCCGTCGCGGGACTGGTGGCCACCGTGACCGTCGGCCCCGCGGTCATCGAGAGGATGACCCCGCAGATACTGCTGATCGGCATCGGTCTGGCGATCCTGCTCCCGGTGGTGCCGTTCGCGTTGGAGCTGCTGGCCCTGCGCCGGCTCACCGCGGCGGCGTTCGGCACCCTGATGGCTCTGGAGCCCGCCTTCGCGATGCTTCTCGGATTCCTGATCCTGAACCAGGCGCCCGGCGCCGCCGGGGTGATCGGCATCCTGTTCGTGGTGGCGGCCGGGGTCGGCGCCGCCAGGTCGGGCGCCCGCGCTGCCCCGGTGCCCCTCGAAGTGGGCTGAGCCCGGTTAGCGTGGACGGCATGGGCAGAGGCATCTTCGACACGCCCCTGGTGGGGATGTTCAACGCCGGCGCGGAACGTCTGATCGACGCACCCGTCGTCGGACCGCTGATCCGCCGCAGCACGGTGGTGATCCGGTACACCGGTAGACGGTCCGGTCAGACGTTCCAGACTCCGGTGAGTTACCGGAAATCGGGTGAGGTCATCGCCATCCGGGTGATGACGCCGGACAAGAAGACGTGGTGGCGCAACTTCACCGGCGACGGGGGACCCATCACGCTGATGAACTTCGACGGTGCAGACCGCACCGGACACGCCGTCGCGGAACGGGACGAGCGCGGCCGGGTCACCGTGACCGTCACGCTCGACGCCTGACCGCGACCGGTCAGCCCGCGAACCTCTTGCGGCGGTAGAGGGTACTCACCGCCAACAGGACCAGGCTCACCACGAGGATCGCCGTCGCCAGCACGTTGATCTGTGGCGGCACCGCGGCCTTCACCGCCGCGTTGACGTAGAGCGGATACGTGACCTCCGCCCCGCTGACGAAGTAGGTGATGATGAAGTCGTCCAGCGACAGCGCGAACGACAGCATCGCCGCCGCCACGAGGCCGGGCACGATCAGCGGCAGCGTCACCTTGAAGAACGTGCGGGCCGGGCCGGCGCCCAGATCCAGCGACGCGTCCTCCAGCGTCCAGTCGAATCCTCGCACCCGGGCGCGGACTGTCATCGCGATGAAGCTGACCTCGAAAGCAATGTGCGACAACAGGATCGTCGTATAGCCGGCGGGCCAGCTGAGGTCAAGGAACAGTGTCAGCAGCGCCGCGCCCATCACCACCTCCGGCGCCGTCAGCGGAAGCACCAGGAACGTGTCGACCGCGCGCTGCCCACGCCAGCGCTGACGCACCAGAGCGATCGCCACCAGGGTGCCCAGCACCAGCGCGACCGCCGTCGACACCGCGGCCACGTTGAGACTGAGCTTGAGCGCCTCGGTCAGCGGCGGGTACTTGAACGGGTCCAGCCAGTTCTCCAGCGTGAAGCCCTGCCAGGTGTAGTTGAACTTGCCCGCGGGTTTGTTGAAGGAGAACAGCACGATGACGAAGATCGGCAGGAACAGGTACAGCAGCACCAGACCGGCGGCCATCTTCAGCGCCAGGTCACCCCAATTGGTGCGGCCGCGAACCTTCTTGGGCTCGGGATCGTGTTGGGCAGCGGTGGCGATCGCGGCCCCGGCCTGGGTCGTCATACCAAGTCCTCCGTACCGAGCGCCCGCGTGTACAGCAGCACACCGATCAGGATCAGCAACATCAAGCCCAGACTCAGAGCCGCCGCGGCCGGGTAGTCCTTCACGACGAGGAACTGCTTCTGGATGACGTTGCCGATCATCGTGGTCTGCGTGCTGCCGAGGTAATCGGCGTTGATGAAGTCGCCGACGGCCGGGATGAACACGAGCATGCTGCCGGCCAACACCCCCGGCATCGCGAGCGGCAGGATCACCTTGCCGAAGCTGCGCGGAGCTGACGAGTACAGATCCTTCGAGGCCTCCAACAGGCGCGGGTCGATCTTCTCCAGGCTGACGTACAGCGGCAGGATCATGAAGATGATCCAGTTGTAGGTCAGGCCGCCGATCACCGCCCAGCTGGTGGACAGCAACCGTCCCTCATCGGGGAGCAGCCCGACGGCGCCCAGCGCGCTGACCACCCAGCCCTCGTCGGCCAGGATCGTCTTCCACGCGATGGTGCGGATCAGGAATGTGACGAAGAACGGCAGGATTACCAGGCCGAGGATCAGGTTCTTGAACCGGCCTGCCTTGAACGCGATGACGTAGGCGAGCGGAAACGCGAGCAGTAGGCACAGCACCGTGGCCGCGAACGCATAGCCGAACGACCGGAATATCTGCTCGCGGTAGAGGGTGAACGCGTCGGCGTAGTTGGCGAAGTCCCACGCAAACGTCAACGTGGGCATGAACACCGAGCCCGCGGTCTCCGACAACGAGGTGCGTGCCAGCGAGTAGAACGGCACCACGAAGAAGATCGCGAGGTACGCGAGCGCCGGCAGGATCATCAGATACGGAGCGGCCTTGCTTCGCTGACGACTGCTGGTGGCGACACCTGCCATCGCGTCAGCCGCCGGTGACTGCGGCGTACGCGGTGTTGTACTCCTGCGTCTGCTCGTCGGTCAGAGCGGCCCAGCCCTTGGACCTGTCCAAGACGTCCTTGGGCGGGTTGATCAGCGGGTTGCTCGCCGCGGCCGGATCGACCTTCTCCAGCTCCGCGGTCATGTCCGACAGCACCGGGACGAACTGCGTGTAGGCGACCAGCTTGGCGTAATTGGGCTTGTCGTAGACGTAGTTGATCCACGCCTCGGCGGCCTTCTGGTTCTGGGTGGTGTACGGAATCACCATGGTGTCGACGAACGTCGTGCCGCCCGAGTCGGGAACGATGAACTGGAGGTCGGGGTTGTCGGCCTGAAGCTGGACCACGTCACCCGAATACGCCTGTGCCACAGCGATGTTGCCCGCGGCCAGGTCGTCTGCGTAGTCGTTGCCGGTGAACCTGCGGATCTGGCCCTTGTCGTTCTGTTCACGGACCAGATCGATTGCCTGCTGGACCGACTCCATGGAGGGGTTCTCCGGCGAGTTGCCCTGCGAGAGCATGATCATGCCGAGGCCGTCCTGGGCGTCGGAGAACAGGCTCACCCTGCCCTTGAACGCCGGATCCCAGAGGTCGTCGATCGTCCTGATGTCGCGGCCGGTGGCAGCCCGGTTGTAGGCCAGACCGACCAGGCCGGACATGTACGGGGCGCTGAACTTGCGGCCCGGGTCGACACTGGCCTCGAGCAGATCCGGGCGGATGTTCTTCTTGTTCGGCACACCCTCGTCACTGATGTCGTTGAGCCAGCCGAGCTGATGCAGCCGCACCGCGAGGAACGACGTCGGCACCGCCAGGTCGGCGCCGATGTCCTGCTTGCGCGACAACGGCTCCTTGACCTTGGCGAACCACTGCTCGTTGTCGTTGAAGTCCTCTTTGTAGTCGACGGTGATGCCGGAGGCGGTCTGGAATGCGGCCACAAAACCGTCCGCCATGTACAACGGCCAGTTCGAGATGCGCAGGGTGCCGCTGGCGGGGCCACCGTCCTCCGACGTGGTGCTCGACGTTCCGCTGTCGGACCCGCACGCCGCCAGGAACGACGAACCGAGGGCCAGGCCCGCGGCGGCTGCCGCGCCACCCCCGATGAAACGGCGGCGGGAGGTCCGGCGAGCGCTCATGCGGGCCAACAGTTGGGGGTCGATCTCACGGGACATGGCGGGCCTTTCGTGGGCTCCTGGGAGGTGGATGTGGTCGGCAATCGGGATGACTCAGGAGTCGTCGAGCATCTCCTCAAGATCCTCCGTGGTCGGAATGTCGGCGCCGGGCAACACCAGCGACGCGTCGGGGGCCCAGCTGACGAACACGTCGTCGCCGGGCCGCAGCAGCGGCAGATCCTGTTCGGGGCCGACGTGGGCGATGACGGTCGAGTCGTCCGGCGCGGCCAGTGACAATCGCACCACCGGACCCTGGAAGGTCAGGTCGGACACGGTGGCGCGCACGGCCGCGACGTCCCCGGTGGGGGCGTCCATCGAGACCCGGATCCGTTCCGGTCGCACCATCAGTGTGGCGTGCCCACCCGGTTCGATCGTGGTCTCGCCCGGACGTGCCTTCAGCGTCGAACCGAGCACGTCGACCTCGACGTAGTCCCGATTGGCGCGGCCGGTCTGACGGCCGGCCCACAGGTTCGCCTGCCCGATGAAGCTGGCGACGAACACCGTGGCCGGCCGGTCGTAGATCTCGGTCGGCGTGCCGATCTGCTCGACATTGCCCGCATTCATGACCGCGATGCGGTCACTCATCGTCAGCGCTTCCTCCTGATCGTGGGTCACGTAGATGAACGTGATCCCGACCTCGCGCTGGATGCGCTTGAGTTCGAACTGCATGACGTGGCGCAGCTTGAGGTCCAACGCGCCCAGCGGCTCGTCGAGCAGCAGCGCGCTGGGGTAGTTGACCAGCGCACGGGCCAGCGCAACCCGCTGCTGCTGGCCGCCGGACAGCTGCGCGGGTTTGCGTTCGGCGAAGTCCGTCAGCCGCACGATGTCCAGCAGCTCGTCGACACGCTTGCGGATTTCGCCCTTGCCCAGCTTCTTGCTGCGCGGCCCGTAGGCGACGTTGTCCCACACCGTCATGTGCGGGAACAGCGCGTAGTGCTGGAACACCGTGTTGACGTTGCGCTTGTTCGGCGGGGTTCTCGAAACATCCGCACCCTCGAGGCGGATCGCCCCTTCGGTGGGGGTCTCGAAACCCGCGATCATCCGCAGCGTGGTCGTCTTTCCGCATCCGGACGGGCCGAGCATGGAGAAGAACTCTCCCGACGCGATGGAGAAGTCGGCGTCGGCGACGGCGACGTAATCGCCGAAGCTCTTCGTGACATGGTCGATCTCGATGACCGGACCGCCCTTGGTGCGGGCAGCCGCCGATCCGTGTGAGCCCTCCGCCTGTTCAGCAGCGGTATGTGTGCCGGTCAGTGCAGGTCCTCCTCTGGTACAGCCGCCGTGGCCGTGGATAAACCTTCGCGGATAGAACCGACCTTCGCAAGCGATTCCGCAACGAATTTACATTTCCACAATGGAATCCTTCGTCTGACCCGCCTTCGGGCGAGAGAATCCGCGTGCGGGGCCGCGATCAGGTGATGCCTGACCAGGCCTGGCCGGCAGCGCTGTCGTCGTCGAGTTGAGTCTCGCAGCTCAACGTCACGGTTCGGCGCCGTTTACGGCCACGATCGAGTGGGGTAGTCGAACACGCATGGCGACAGTCGATGTGTCCGTGACGTCCGATCTGACTCCCGAACGCGCCTGGATGCTGGCGTCCGACCTCAAGCGCTTCGACGAGTGGTTGACGATCTTCGGCGGATGGAAGAGCGCAGTGCCC
>Ga0172382_10006379_pt1 | contig 17146 bp, 14 predicted proteins | sample Leawel138RmetaG_FD_122245 | JGI IMG/M metagenome (GOLD analysis project Ga0172382, IMG submission 122245) | Leachate microbial communities from a municipal landfill in Southern Ontario, Canada - Leachate well 138R metaG | ecosystem: Engineered > Solid waste > Landfill > Unclassified | place...
AGGACGGTACCTGTTTCAGTGCGGCGGCATGAAAAACATAGTCGACGCCCCTTAACGCAAAATCAACGCTTTCATAGTCCCTGACGTCACCAATATAGAACTTCAGTTTGTCATTATTGAGTGACAATCGCATGTCTTCCTGCTTCTTTTCGTCCCGGCTAAAAATCCGTATCTCGCTAATCTCGGTATTCAGAAACCTGTGTACAACCGCATTCCCGAACGATCCTGTTCCCCCGGTAATTAATAATGTTTTTCCCCTAAACATGTCCTCTCTCCTGGTTTTCGGGCCTATCTATAGCATTCTGACGCCACATAGTGTTCGTGCATTTTTCTGATCATATGCCTCCAATCGGGAGGTTTATAACCGGTCCTGCTGCGAAAGCGCTCGGAATTTAGCGACCTGTCGATCTTGAAATCGTCGTAGGACTCTATCTCGATATCTTTGCCATATTCATCGGCCACGATAGTCAGCAATTCATACTTCGATATGGGTTCCGATGAGACATTATAAATCCCCGATATCGAATAGTCTGGAATAATGAAATCACGTATTATGCGCACCATTTCTATCGTGGGGAAACCTGTGTAAACGGCGTTCGTGAAACCTCGGACCTTGCCGGACTGCCCGAGGAACCAATCCACAAGACCGTACCCGGTCTTCAATTCATGGCCGATAATCGAGGTCCTGATGGTAATGCAGTGATCTTCGTACCCAACCTCACCGAGAGACTTGGTTCGCCCGTATAAATCCTCAGCACTGAAAGGTTCCTCATCGCTGTATCCACCTCTCTTTCCGTCAAAGACGCAGTCGGTACTGATATGAATCATGCGCGATCTCACAGACTTGCACACCCGCGCTATTCTGTGGGGTAAAAGCGAGTTGATCGATATTGACGGGATAGGGTCATTAGCTATCGGCAGCTGTTTGATAATTCCGATACAGTTAATGACCATATCGGGTTCTACGGATGTCACCGTACTCTCTATGCCGCCAGGTCTATCCGCATCGATATCCGGTATCACCCGGTGCCTGCCTTCGTCTCGTACCCATCCCTGAAGAGGCTCCGTCGATCTCGCAGTCCCATAGACATCGATAACGTCATCCTTCATGAATTGTTCGAACAGGATATGGCCGAGCATACCCGTGATACCCAGAATTAATATTTTCAATTTATATCCTCGCCTGATCTAAGGCATGTTTTTCGTATTAAAGACAACATTCTTCATATATTTTTTTATACATCCCAATTGCAGTCGCCTTGACCGTATCATAATCGAGTCTTTCCGTAACTGTTCTCCAGTTTGCTTCTGCGGCCCTGTCAACCATTTCATCGTCTGAAAGGGTTTTCCGGATCGCCTTTTCGATGATTTCAGGATCTTCAGGCGGGACGATCATTCCCGTGACCCCGTCCTCAATCCATTCATCCGCTGCCGCCGTATTGCTCTGGATCGGAAACGAACCCATTGCGATGGCCTCCAGAAACGAAGTACTCACTGCATCGCTTATACTCAAACCAATGGAGATCCGGGCCTGTCCGTGGTACCGCAAAATAGTCTCGTGCGTCTGCCCCGGCGGGAGAACGGTTACTTTCACGTTCCCGTCTATGCTAAGGAGGTTGCACGCAATTTTGACATCCTCTCCGGATGCAAGGTAGACGACAACTTCGTAACCGCCCAGCACATCCAAGCATCGCTGCAAAGCCCTTATGGCAACGAGGGCGCGTCCGGCCCAGTTCTGGTAGCCTTTTATCATGATGATCCTTCTCTCGGATGTCCTCCCGGAGCTTCTCCAGGATGCCAGTCTGGCCAAATCAAAACCGCCGGAGTTGGGGATCACAGGGAGCACGGATCCTTTAAAACCGAACCCCCTCGCCAATGATACGTCCCTCTGGGTCTCGCAAGAGTAATAATCACAACGGGACAACAATTCCCTTATTTTCTCCCGATGCTCGGGAAACCTGCCGTAAAGAAATATATCGCTGCCCCAGTTGGTTGCGAGCCAAGCCGGGAACTTTCCTTCCATAGCTTTTTTGGCATGAAGTGTCAGATATCCATTACTTTGAAACTCCATGGAATGAATTATGTGCGGGCGCACTTTTTGGATAGTCTTGACGAGGTGCTTCGACCTTTCCTCGGGATCGTTAATTTTCGCCAGAATTTTCACCAAAGGGTTATCTATTGCCTTCTTTAGCTTCGCTGTTTTGATAGAAGAGAGTTTCAGAAACGCACCTAATCCTTCAGAAATGGCCTTGTTCATCATTTGTGCAAAAGCATGGTATCGAATATCCCGGATCTCCGGATTAAGGTTGGCAAAATAGCCCGGATAAAGGTGCAATTCCCACCCACAACCCTTCAACTGAGATATCCACCGTGCGGCATGGACACTGTTTGGCATGGCAACGAACAATATTCGCATTTCGGCGCGCCCGCGAGCAAACCCTTTATTTCAGGGCACTGATATGTAACAGATCACAATCTCGCTTCGGGTCTTTGATCTGGTTCTGATATCCCCTCACCTGTCCGTCCTTGATTCGTGTCTTCTGATCATCATAAATTCCTCTTTTTTTGGAAAGATTGGTCTCGTTTTAACAATCTTTTAATATGTTTTCTTAAATTTAAAGGCAGGCGTAACCAAATTCTACCAACCGCATATTCCCAAAACATCGATGGATTCATACTCACAGCTTTGAGAATTTTTTTGTAAAAATCGAATCCACCTTTCTTTGTATAATAGGATGACGTAAAATAGGCCCTGCCTAATATTTTATTCTTTTTGAGCAGCAGCTTTCGTGGTATTAACGGACTTTCCAAACTCGTTTTGCACAGCTGAAATACTTCATCAGCCATCACGACTCCCTTCCCTACTGACGAAGCCGCTTGACCGTGGACCCGATGAGTCGCAAGAAAACCATGCACATGGCTTATTTTACCTAATAACGCGAGACGGAACGATACATCCAGATCGCCCGTATATTTGAGCGATTCATTACGATAACCAATGGATTCCAAGGCCGTACGCTTGATGAACATGCCCGGGCCAATCATGACATTGAATTCTCTAAGCATGGTCTCAATAGAATATTCCGGCAATTCAAACCGTTCGAGAATATTTCCATTTTCATCGATGGAAACCCAATCAGGATATACGGCAAGAGCATCCGAATTCCGGCGAAAACAATCTGCTATTCTCGAAAGAGCGTCAGGTGTAAACAAAGGATCATCTGAATTGACAACCCCGATTATGTCTCCGTTACAGAGCCTATATCCTTTATTGACCGTCTTTGATTCCCCCATATTCTCGTGACGAATGTATATTATTCTGTCGAGATAAGGTCTTACAATTTCTTGGGTTTCATCGGTTGAGCCATCGTCCAGAACAAGGTACTCAATATCAGGGTAATCCTGGCCGAGCACACTCCTGATGGTTTCTTCAATAAAGCGCGCCTGATTGTATACGGGGGTGATAACGGAAGCTTTCATTTTACCCATGCTGACTGTCGAGCAAGATTCGCTCATAAATTTTTAAATGGGCCGTGGCATAATTATCAAAAGAGTAATTTTTACTGGCAAGTTCTCGAGCACATTGCCCTATCTGAAGCCGTTTTTTCTCATCTTTGATGAGCAGAAGAAGAGCTTCGCCAAGCTCTTGCGCATTTCCTTTTTCCACGACAATTCCGCCTTCCGGAGCAAAACAGATCTCAGGCAAAGTAGTTCCGGAAAATACTACGGACGGAACACCACACGCAGCCGCTTCCATGGCCATCATTCCGAAGCTTTCAACCATGGACGGCATCAGATGAATATCTGTTGCCCTGAAAAACTCAACCATGGCGGCATCTCCATCGATTTCTCCAAGTTCTGTCAGCCCAAATTTGTGCGACACGGATGTCAGTAAATTTTTGTTTTGACATGTCAATATATGGACGGGAAGGCCTTCCGGCAGTGATTCCAACACTTTGATCGAATATTCGAGTCCTTTATAAGGACTTTTCATGGCCCGCAGGCCGATTACAACACGGTCCGTGGGTATGTTAAATCTTGCCTTGGCTTCAGTCTTATTCCCCGGCGAAAACGTCTGCACGTCGAGGCCAAACGGTACATGATATATTGGAAATTGCTTCAATAGCGGAGATTGTTGAACCTTGGCCAGCATCCATCTGCTGGCGACGACCAGGTGAAGCCGGGAATGATGATAAGCAAAGTGTTTCACTTTGTAGTTCAGCCAAGCCCTGTCCTTACGTAAGGCGAACGGGTAATCAAGGTGCGAGCAAGGGCTGCAGCCGCTTTTCCAGCGATCGCAATCGAATGGGTGGACGCAATGTCCCGTCAATGCCCAGGGATCGTGCAAGGTCCAGACCGCAGGTTTTAGTCTTGTCAGCCACGGGAAGGCTAAGTGGCTGATAAACTGATTGTGTATAATGTGATAATGGACAATGTCCGCCGCCTTAAAAACAGGATTAAACGGAAGGAGAAATGCCTGGGGATAGAAAAGGTTATATATACTGGCTGCCGTTTCTAGACGGTTTACAAGTCTTGATGTTGTCCTCCCGTAAAAATTCTTCGGGGAAGGCGATAAGCTTACCGAACCGTTCCCGGGAGCCTGTTTCAGGCCTACCGCGTGAAGGGCATGATGTCCACGGGCACGCAACCACGGGATAAGAGCGCCGCCATTGAAACGATGGCCCAGGCTATCCGTATAATTAACGAGGAGAACGTTCATGGTTCATATCGAAGCCATTCGCCATCATTCGTCATTTTCTGTTGACCAATAGTTGACGCCGTAAAATGCTCAGCATCCACCAGATCTTACGAGGAACAACCCGGCGAACCCATGCTTTAAAATAACCCTCAGCAGCAGGATAGACTCCAATCGTCCCGGTTTTGCCTTTAGCAAGGGAAAGTGGATAATCCACTATCATCAATTGACGAATCGCGCCCCACAGAACCTCAGGTTCCGTCCTTTGTGCTTCACATAGGATCAATTGACGAGCGACTGCTAGGACAGCACCGCTGAAGTGACGGTTACGCATCTCGGCTCCCAATGACAGAAAAGCATCCATGCTTTCCGGTGATGTAAAATTGGCCTGCATGTAATCCTCGGACAATAAAGGGATATGCTCTATGAGGAAGCGTTCCACTTCTTCCAGGTGAGCGGGCGTCAAGCATCCTTGTTCCGAATGGGAACGAGCTTTCAACAGTATTTCGGGAATTTCGATGAATGGGTGTTTTAACCCCATCTTAACCAATAGATCATAATCCTGGGTCGTAGGCAGATCTTCCCGGAAACAACCGCTCTCGATATAAAGGTCCTTGAGCGCCAGGATTGTGCAGCAATGAAGCCACGGCCGCAGGATTAACTGATAGGCACCCTGGCCTGGCGAAAACGCAGGTGGTTTTGGAGCATCAAAAAGGTATTTCCCTTTGGCGTCCATTACAGAATGTCTGCAAAACACCACAGCATTCTTGTCGGGTAACGAGAGCAGTTTTGCCATTTCCTTCGCCACTTTTTCCGGCAAGTATACGTCGTCATGTGACAGCCAGCACAAGTAATCGCCCCTGGCTTCTTTCAGGCCCAGATTTAACGCCGAAGCAACACCGCCATTTTTCTTCTCAAAATATCTTATATTGTCACCATAAGACAAAGCGATCTGCCGGGTTGAACCATTATCATTCGAGCCATCGTTTATTACCAATACCTCAATATTTCCGTATGTCTGGGCAAGTGCGCTATCTATGGCTTCACCCATATAATTCGAACCGTTATATACGGGAATAACTATTGATACTTTTGGGCTAAAATTCATTTTATATTTTCCACAAAATCAGGTTTTCAAAGATATTCATTGGCTAATTGTTTATTGTTATCCGGTCGACTCAGGATTTGAATTAATTCGGCAAATCCCAGCGGTCTTTTCCAAACCTCTTTGTACCGGGTACTGCGGATCATATCCCAAAAGATTTTTTGCCTTGTCGATATCGGCCAAGGAATGGCGAATATCTCCCGGTCTGAAATCCTTGTATACCGGAGCTTTCCGCGCTGCTTCGGGATGGGACAGCGCGACCAGCGAGCGGATCAAATCAAAAAGTTCATTGAGCGTGGTCCTGCCACCGTAAGCGATGTTGTAGATCTGATTCATGGCTTCCGGGTTTTCAGTACATCCCGCAAGGAGGTTCGCTTGTACGACATTTTCAACGAAACAAAAGTCCCTACTCGTCTCACCGTCGCCATTGATGAAGACTTCTTTTCCCGCTGTGAGATCGGCAAACCATTTAGGGATGACAGCGGCATACGGGCCATTCGGGTCCTGGCGGGGACCGAAGACGTTGAAATAGCGAAGACCAATACACTTCAACCCGTAGAGGCGCGAGAAGACCTCGGCATATTTCTCGTTTACTTGCTTGGTAATAGCATACGGGGAAAGCGGATTGCCAATCTGGTCTTCTACCTTCGGCAATTGGGGATGATCGCCGTAGACAGAACTGGATGTGGCAAAGACAAATCTCTGCACATTGGCGTCCCGGGCGGCAACGATCATATTGAGAAAACCAGTTAAATTATGTTCGTTTGTGGCGATAGGGTTCTCGATGGAGCGCGGCACAGAACCGAGGGCCGCTTCGTGAAGCACAATATTAACCTCTCTCGAGATCCCCCGGCATGTGTTAAAATCACGGATATCTCCCTCATAAAAGGTAAAGTTCGCCCATTGCGCGGTAGATACGAGTCCGTGCACCTCATCCAGGTTATGCTGAAAGCCCGTCAGGAAATTATCCAAACCAATGACCCGCTGATCAAGTTTTAGAAGTGCTTCAAGCAAGTTCGAACCAATAAATCCTGCAACTCCCGTGATGAGCCATTTCTTGGGCTTCTCTTGCAGGTTTTGCTTTATGCTTTCATAGTGATTCATCTTTTCTCATTTCTCTTATACGTAGCCATGGACGACCGCCCCGGTAAACTCTCGCTGGCGAGTAGGACAAAAGCTATTCATGCCTTGTACACGAGCTTATGTTTCTTTTTGATCACGTTTCTCGTATCGACTATTGGAATGCCGAAAGAAGGGAAATCAATCGTTGAATATTCATCGTGCGCTGTAACGATGAGGAACAGATCATACGCGCCAGTTATCGCTTTTGATTTCTTTCCTGCATATTTTGCAAATTCACGGGAAGGCCGTATGATCGGTACATATGGATCGTTGTAACTAATCTTGGCGCCCAGGGCTTCCAGTTTGTCCATGAGCCTATATGCCGGCGATTCGCGATCGTCGTCGATATTCGCTTTATAGGAAAGGCCAAGGATTAGGATTTTTGCCCCCTTAATGGGTTTACACGCATCGTTTAACGCCCGCATGACTGCCTTCATAACGTAGTCCGGCATGGAGGTGTTAATTTCACCGGCAAGTTCGATAAACCGCGTTGAAAAATCATATTTGCGGGCCTTCCAGGTGAGATAGAAAGGATCAATGGGAATGCAGTGTCCTCCAAGGCCGGGGCCGGGATAGAAAGCCTGGAATCCGAAAGGCTTGGTTTTCGCCGCTTCGATGACCTCCCAGACGTCGATCCCCATTTTATCGAATAGTACCTTCAGTTCATTGACAAGGGCAATGTTGACGGATCGGTAAATGTTCTCGAGGAGCTTGGCAGCCTCTGCGACACGGGTGGACGAGACAGGGACAGTTTTCACCACGATCATGTCGTAGAGGGCCTTTGCGGCTGCGAGGCATTTGTTCGTATACCCGCCGACGACCTTCGGGATTGTGCTCGTTGAAAAATCCTTGTTGTTAGGGTCTTCGCGCTCGGGTGAGAAGGCGAGATAAAAATCCTTCCCCGCTTTGAGCCCATCCTTTTCAAGGACCTCCCTCATATCTTCATCGGTCGTTCCCGGATACGTCGTGGATTCCAGGATGATGAGCTGCTCTTTTTGCAGATACCGGGTAATCGTCTTCGTCGTATTCATCACGTAAGAAATGTCCGGTTCCCTGTACTTGTTGAGTGGTGTTGGGACACATATGACGATGCAATCCATGTCGCGAAGGCCGGCAAAATCGCTCGTAGGAATGAATTTACCCTCGGATTCACAGGGAGCGATAAGGCTCGACACGTCGATATGTTTGATATAGCTCTTACCCTTCTTGAGCATGAGAATCTTGTTCCTGTCGAGGTCGAAGCCCGTCACGTGCAAGCCGGCTTTACGGAATTCAATGGCCAGCGGGAGTCCGACGTAACCTAAGCCGATGATGCCGACGCGCGCCGTACGGGATCTGATCTTGTCTATTAAATTCATGGTATTACTTGTCATCCGTTATATTTTTATAATATCAGTCACTGTTATATGCCGGCTTTTTTTGGATGGGGGCGATTTCATACTTATCCATTTCATCTTTTGATCTATTTCTATCATATTAATCTTCTTATTCTCTTTAGTTTGCCTATCATCCAATACCAAAGTAACGAATTATGTCCCATTTCATATTTCAATTTCAAATGTTCGTGTTGTAACATCAAGCGTTCATGATCCGCTTGAAATTTCTCAAAAACTCGATCAAAAGAAATTTCGGTCCACCATAGAGGAAACATTGTATTAAGAGGGACGGAGCCGAAAAATTCAACCATTTTATTTGAAATTACCTCAGTTGAATGGTTATCTCGAACATATTTAAACGCCCACCCTACTATCCGATCGCGTTTGTCTTTGTCGTTCAATAAACTTTCAACAGCCTCAGGTATTCGGTTTAAATCTCCGGAACAAAAAATGCCACATTCATGTCTTGTAAATAAACCATCGGGGTCAACGTCCAAAGAGATAATAGGTACACCATGTGAAATGGCCTGTAAAAATATGTTCGGAAAACCTTCATTTGATGATGTCGAGAGCAATATTTGACTTTTCTTATACACTTCGCCAATTTCATCTGGAGCAACATATTCGACGATCTCAACATTATCAGGTTTAGAGCGCACTAATTCCTCAAAATATTGATTGTTAGTATTGTTCAATATCATTAAAAATCGATATGCTGGTAAATGAATAGCAATTTGGAACAAAACTTCAGGCCTTTTAAAGACCCGTTCAGTGCGGCCAATCCACAATATAGTTGGACGAGTACTTATCCCACTTGAATTTATCGGCGGGACTTCAGTAATTTCAACGGGATTTCTGATTACAACAGATCTCAATCCGTGATTCTGAAAGAGCATTCTTTGCTGATCTTCGGTCTGGCTAATAAGATGATCCGCAAAATAGAAACAATACGCTCCCTCCCTCCCTATCCAATCATAATAATACGATTCAGAATTATCGAGCGTGCATGCCTTATCATAATCAATAAAGCTCGTGGCCCAATGCACAACGGGTTTGCTGATCATATTGCATGTTCTAACAACGTCGGCAGTAAAACAATGGGACTCAAAAACAATGTATATGTCAGCATTGATTTTAGCCAACCCCCGATTAGGCGCATTGGAAATAACAGCTGGTTCATAACGAACGACATTCAGGTTGTGGTCGTTAATCACGTTTCCCGCAGTATTCCTTATCGCGAAAGAGACTTTCCTAAAATACTTGGACATCATTTCAGCCAATCGTACAGAACGAGTTTCGACTCCGCCAATTCCATTACTCTTATCATCAGTAAAAAGAGGATATGAATTGGCACAAACAAAACAAAGATGTCTATCGATTTTAGGAATATCCAACAAAAAATAACTCCATAATTTTTTTCTTTGGGATTACAAACCGTATTTAGGTTTGGATTATCGACCTTCTCATTCGCTGCCTGATGCCAATTTCTATGAGAATTTTCGGGTAATTCTCGAACACCGCGATAAAAAAATTACGTTATAAATTGTTACAAAGAAAAACTTATTTATTTCAAACGTCCAGAACCTCCTGCGCCCATAATTCGGCCATCATTAAAAGCCATGGCCGTGTCCAGTGAACTTGATTGTCCTCAAAGGCTTTTTTTATTTTATTAACTTCTACAGGTTGAAAGAAACCTCTTCGTTTCACAGTTTCCTCTGAAAGTAAATATTTCATTGAATCCGAAAGCACTCCTCGCAACCAGCCATCGAATGGCAAAGTAAATCCTCGCTTTGCACGGTGGGAAAATCCTTTTGGCAAAAGAGGTTTCCCGATCTCCATTAGAATTCTTTTAACGCCGGTTGACGCATAACTTCCGCTTTGCGCTGTCTGATCTTTCCCGCCGATTTTTGATTCTTGGGGCAACGACATTGCGAGGTCGAGAAGACCCTCATCAAGAAATGGAACACGTACTTCGAGACCATGCCACATTGCAGCTGTGTCAATATCAGCAAGCAATTGATCACGGGTATAACCAGACAAAACCATTCCACTGACCCGGGACAACACATCTGCTCTTGAAATGGGATCTGGATTTCTATAGTCACTAAACTCACCAGAGATTAAATTATTGGACGTTTCATGGTCGAAAATGTAATACTGCTTCTCGAAAACTGACCTAAATGATTGACCTCTTGCCCATCGTTTAATCTTCTCTATCCTGGTTACTGAATCATACTGCCGCATGAATTCAAACCATGGATAACCAGCAAATAGTTCATCTCCGCCTGTACCAGATATTGCTACGGTGAGTTCAGTCCGCGCGGCTCTGGCAACAAACCATGAATTAACACCATCGACCGTTGGGTGATCAAGTCCCTTGGCAACTGCGCGCAGATTATCTGAAATTTCATTCTGCTCGACGATTACAGTGGTATGATTTACACCCAGATATCGCGCCACCTCTTCAGCATCATCGGTCTCATCCTCGCTCCTAGTCTCAAGTCCTGACTCAAAACCTACAGAAAAAGTTCTGACTTTGTTATGCTTCTGTGCCATAAGAGCCACAAGCAGAGAACTATCAATGCCTCCCGATAGGAACGCTCCCAGCGGAACATCGGATATCATCTGTCTTGATAGACAATCACTTATTTTATCACGACATAAAGATGTAAGTTCTTGCCAATCTACACCTTTTAAATTCAATCTGCCGGACTTCATGACGTGAAATTTCTCAATTACGGGTTCCTTACCATTCTCAATTGTCAAGACTTCTCCCGGAAGAAGGGACTTCACATTTTTCAAAATTGAACGCGGTTGGGGAACAGAACCTCTTTGTAAAAGATATTTCAGGGATTGCCTGTCAATTTCCTTCGATACGATCTTTGATGCAAGTAATGATTTGATCTCGGAGGCAAACATAAATTCCTTTGAATTAAAAGAATATAAAAAAGGTTTTATTCCCAGAGGGTCCCGTGCGCATATTAACTTTTTCTTTTTAGAATCCCATATGGCAAAAGCATACATTCCTCGAATTCTTTCTAAGAATTTTTCTCCGTAATGTAAATACATCGAAAGCAAGACTTCTGTATCTGAATGGCTTTTGAATCTTATGTTTTTGGATTCTAAAATTTTTCTTTCTTCGATAAAATTATAAATTTCTCCATTATAAACTATAGTAACACCATCAATTGTCATCGGTTGCTTTGCTGCATCGGTTGTATCAATGACGGCAAGGCGAACCTGGCCCAGCGTGCATGGACCATCGGAATAAATCCCTGAATCATCTGGACCTCGATGTAGCATCGCAGAAAGCATCCTATGCATAACTTGTTCATAGTTATCTTTAGCAAAAGCGATTGTTCCGGCTATACCGCACATTTTATCGAGCTTATATCAGTTTAGCTTAAAATGTTATCACAGCGATAATCAATTTCAAAAAAAGAAAATCCGCTGGAAGACGCATTCCCTTCAACATATACGGGGAAATTTCTATTCCAGAAAAGCATTTCCGTTCTCCCTTTATTCCATATTGCCAAATCAAGATACATTCCTATATTGTTCAATGTCACTTTATTTATAACCGCTTCCAGCATTCCTCTTCCTTTTTTCAAGTTAATTGTTTTGCTGAGGGCTCTATTTGTTGTTTGCATAAAATATGGTCCTGGAATGGGAATTCTCATGCAAATATCAAAAAGAACGTCGTCATAATCAACATCAGATTCATACATGATTCTCACGATGAGGTCCTCATTGCTGTGCATGCTAAGCTTGTTATCTATCAGCGGATAATTAAAAGAGACATCTAGTACTTTAAAATATTGATTTCCATTCGTAACTCTTTCTATCTCACCCTCTGAAGTAAAAACCTCCGAAAACGTTTTTTTGTATAATGAAATAGCTTTCGACGGATTGCCGTAGAACTGGGCAATGCCTTTATGTAAGAATAAGACTGAATCACTCATGTTAATTATGCCCTGCATATCATGCGATACGTAAAGGATTGAAACCCCATTTCTTTTCAATTCGCCTATCTTGTTAAAACATTTAAGAATAAATCCAAGATCACCGACAGCAAGTATCTCATCAACTAGAAGAAGATCAATATCCGCATGGATCGCTATTGCAAAACCAAGCCGTACATACATACCGCTTGAATAAGTACTGACAGGTGCATCAATAAATTCGCCGATTTCTGCGAAATCAACTATGCTGTCAAATTTGCGGTGTATCTCCCGCCTGGTCATGCCAAGGATCGATCCGTTTAAAAAGATATTCTCCCGTCCGGTCATGTGCGGATGAAACCCCGCTCCAACAGCAATGAGAGCACCCACTCTTCCTTTTACCGTGACCTTCCCTTGACTTGGTGGGAAGATCCCATTAACCAGCCTGAGAAGCGTTGTTTTCCCGCATCCATTTTGCCCAATGATGCCAAGAGTTTCGCCCCTTTTCAATTCAAACTGAACATTTTTTAGTGCCCAGAACTCTCCTTGCCTGAGATCCGAAAAATCCTGACTGATTCCCAACATATTTTTTACTGTATCCTGGGCACCATAAAACATACTTCTTTTTAACGAGCGGCAAAATTTTTTGCTTACATCGTCGATCTTAAGAACAACGTCATCGTCGGATAAGGTATTGCTACGTAATATGTTTAAGCTCATACCGTTGCTTTAATTCAGAGATCTAGTTAAATTCTCTTAGATCATCTTCTCGATAATAAGGTCTTCAGATATGTAAAATATCTTCCAGGATATTATAAAAAGCAGCAAGGCCACACCTGATACGATAAGATAGCCGGTAAAATAATCGGACTTTCCGTAAAGAATGACGTCCCTTATTGCACAAATGAGATACGTCAGGGGATTGTATCTGACAATCCGTTCGAGCGCAGGATTTGACGCTGCGGGGGAATATATTACAGGTGTAACGTAAAGGGTCAATCCAAAAAGAACATCAAACGCCTTATTAAAATCTGTTGAGGCGACGGTTATTACGGACATAACAAGACCGATGGCTGCGCCAAGAAAAAAAAGAGGCAAAACTAACAATGGGAAATAAACGATCTTCCAATGAGGATAAACACCAAAAGCAAAAAGAACGCCTAGGTTAATTAGAAACGAGATAATAAAATTCGAAAATGCCATTAACGTCTGATGTACAAGCAAGGCTTCATGGGGATATTTCACCTGCATGACGAAACCGGTGCCTGCGGAAAGCGTATTCTTTGCAGACGTGTAAAAACTCATGAAAAGGCCCCATATGGAACTGCTCAAAAGCACATATGCCGGATAAGGTATCCCTACATTTCCCGGGGTCAAAATACCGGTGGCATTCATAAATATCCATGAGATAACACCAAAAATCGGTGAAAGAAAGATCCATGACCATCCCAGAAATGATTTCTTGTAGGACATGAGAAAATCTCTGATGAAAAGCTGAAAAATAAGTTCACGTGAACTTATAATATTCCTTATCATCAAAGACAACGTTAGCAAAAAACCTGTCTTGTGCCTCTGGTTCGGCTCGTAAATTGTTATGGTGCTATTCCCTGACATTTTTTTCCTCAAACAATATCCAAGCCATACCAATTCATATTATTATGGCTTATCAAAAAAAGATTTTTCCTCGCTCCTTAATTCATCAATCTCGCGTTTCAATTTTTCGTATTCTTCTATTTTTCGTTGTAAAAATAGTTGCGTTTGTTGCATACGTGCACTTATACCATTCGGAGTTAGAACATATATGTATGCTGCTTTGTTTTTCGAGTTCTTGAATCTCTGGGTTTTGATATATCCTTTTCTTATTAATTCCTTCAAAATAAAATTAACACTGCCCAAACTGAGCCCGATCTTTTTTGACAAATCACGTTGAGAGATTTCTTTCGACTCCGAGAGCTCTCTTAATGTCCTGAATTCTGCTTCATTCATAGATAATAAGTGAAATTTGAACAGGCTACCGCCATCCTGTACGGATCAGGCAATATAATAATCATGGATATGTTCAAACATTGAACGAAACATATTCCCAATTATACTCTCATAAGTCAAGATTTTTCTTAAATGATAAAAGTCTGATATGGGGCTGATGTGAGGCTTGGTTGATTACGGGATCGAATCTTATGTTGGCTAAATTTCTAAACACAAATAAATGCAAAGTATCATCTGCCCGCCTATTCATAAGGAGAAGAGTTTAATACACGGTAAATCTTAAAGTCATTATTTTTAAATACCAGTTCGATATATCGTTTTGCCATCAGGTTTTTGATGTCATTTATTGATACTTGATCTCGTTCATCGCCTTTATTATAAAAACACAAATACTGTCCACGGGTAACCTCTTCAGGTTTGTTAATCATTATTGATTTTCTACCAGTCATCATTTTCATAAGCCGAGGTTTAAAAAAAATTATTGTACTTGCGGATTCAACATTATCTGATATATAAGTGAACATATCTTTCGATGTTTCCATATACGGACCGTCGCCAATACATCTATTTGCCTTTATATTAATATAGGCACTCTGCACTGTTGAGTAAGCAAAATACGAGATAACGGCAATAATAGGAAAAACATATATAATCTTATAAAATAGCCTGCGCACACCCAAATTAGATCCGCTTGCTTTTTCAAGACTTGTAATAATAAATGAAAAATAAAATGGTAGTATTGGAAATAAAAACCTAAGCCCTTGCCTGCCCGGCCAAATGGAATAAAGTATAAAAGTCAACACAATATAAATGATAATTTGGAAATCCGAGCGCCAGCGTCTCATTACACCTGACAAAACGAGGGGAATTGTTGCACCATACATTATGTATTTATTGGGGAAATTAGTGAAAAAGTCAGCTGGCAATTCCAAATTGTAATAAATCAGCTCACTGACAGATCTATAAGAAACCATGCCCAACGGAGGCGCATGACCAGAACCCCCACCGGGCAATATCATATGCCATAGTGCGCATAATATGACGAAAGATAAATAGGGCGTTAGATTAATAAATAAGCTACCAAAAATATTGTGATTTACTGGTATTAATTTTTCATGAGTTGACTGGTCATGATTCTTGGATTTTCGATAGTAAATATTCGACAAGAACATGATGCATTGTGTCATTCCCAGAGTAATTAACAGGATAAGACCATTTGTCCTAATAAAAAAAGCAATGGCAATTACAGCCCCAAGAACAACAGGATCCAAAACATGTGAAAATAACCGGCGTCTTTCAATTATCACGGCGCCCATCAACATAATAGAAACTGTTGAGAAAAGAAGGAAAGGTATGTCAGAAAGTATGCTGTTCAGGAACTCAATCAAAAAGGGGTTAAAAGCAAACAGACAACAAAAAAGGAACCGCCAAAAAATTGAATGATATTTGCGAAAAGCAATCCATAACACCAAAATAAAAGTTAAAAAACAAGCAACTGAAACGGATTTAAAGGCAATCATATTAGACCCGAAAATAGCATAAACAGGAGCCAATAGAACTGGGTACCCCCACGGGTAAACAATTGGTCCCATTGGCCGGGATGATTGTTCAACAGTAAAGCGGTTTGTCTTTATGAAATCAAGCGGCTTTCCCTCTACAATGCTCTTCGCTTGCATTATATAAGCGGAGAAATCATCTCCCCAATTGTGACCTTTTGTCAGATTCATGTAGCATAAGGCAGCAACGATAAATAAAAAAATACAAAAGAAGATATTAATCGACAAGTTTTTCAAGATAACTCTTAATCTGATATGCATAACGATTATCTGTTCCAAGATTAAAGACTGAATATTATTCCTACAATAAACAGCCATAACAGATAATTACAATTAATTTTACTTCAGCATATTTCGTTCGATAATACAAGGAATCATCTGACTGACAATAAAAATCCTTGTTCAAATAAAAAAATACTAATCCCCGGTATTAAGAAACTATTCGCGATATTATCTATTGGAATATTTATAGCACCTGTCCATACATGTTACTAAAACTTACTCCCTGTCAAGGGCCAGGTTAATTCCCCACCACCGGGGCCAGGTTAATTCCCCACTTTTGCCGGATGACGGGTTCACTATTTGTTGTTCCTCGGGCTTAGTTTCCTCCTGTACGTGTCCCCTTCATCAATCATGATATGATGGGCCTGGTGGCTCAATCGGTCGAGCGCCGAGTTCGCCATGACCGGATCCGGGAAGAGCCCCACCCAGTCCTGCGGGGGCCGGTTGCTGGTGATGACGATGGATGATCTCAGATGTCTCTCCGTCACGACCTCGTAGAAGTCCTCCGCCTGGATGGAGTTAAGCGCCGTCAGCCCGAAGTCGTCAATAATGAGAAGATCGGGACGCACGTATTTCTTCAGCTGCCTCTCCCACGAGTGGTCCACCCGCGCCGCATAGAGACCGCGGAGCATCTTCGCCGATTTGACGAAGAGCGTCGTGTATCCCCGCCTGCACGCCTCGTGTCCCAGTGCCTGTGCGAGATGCGTCTTCCCGGCACCCGGAAGTCCGTAGACGAGGACATGCTCCTTTTTCTCGATAAAGAGGCAGGTTGCGAGGTCGGTCACGGTACTTCTTCTGATCCGGGGATTGAAGGTAAAGTCGAACCCTTCGAGCGTCTTCTGTTCTTCGAACGATGCCTGCCGGATACGCTGTGCGGGCTTCTTCGCCTCCCTGCGTTCTATCTCGTCCTGGATGATAAGGGAGAGGAAGGCGAGGTACGGCAGGTCCTCGCTCTTCGCGAGTTATTGTCAATAGTTGTGTACGAGATTGTTCCCGACGTATCCTTCGCCGCCATTCTTATGCCACCCGTTCCTCTTCCTTAGGGCTCTCTCCGTCAATGAATATATCGCCCTCAAGTACCC
>Ga0172382_10006380_pt1 | contig 17145 bp, 18 predicted proteins | sample Leawel138RmetaG_FD_122245 | JGI IMG/M metagenome (GOLD analysis project Ga0172382, IMG submission 122245) | Leachate microbial communities from a municipal landfill in Southern Ontario, Canada - Leachate well 138R metaG | ecosystem: Engineered > Solid waste > Landfill > Unclassified | place...
ATTGCTTGATCTCTTCTTGATGCACTATTTTTAAGAGCTTTTTTTATCATACGAATACTAAAATAATATATTGGTAAGGTTGATAATGTTATTAAGAAAAACCAAGGTCCAATAGATAATAAAGTAGCAAGTAGTCCAATAAAAATAAAAGAGTAGTGAATAAACGGAATTAAATTACGGGAAATATAATTAGTTCCAATTTCTTCAGAATTTTTTATAATTTTATTAATTGTGTCTTCTTTATCTAAACGATTGAAATCTAATAATTCAGATCTCAATACTGTTGAATAAGCTTGTTGATTTAATGCCGATGATATATCACTTCCTAAAACACTTGATTTAGAAACGCGATTTGCTTCAAGGATGAATGTCATTGCGGTAACTACTAAAACAAGTGAACTTGTTAAAATGATATCGCCAACAGAAGCGCCTTGGGCTACAACTCTATTTACAAGAGTTCTAAGCAATAGTGGAGTCACAATTCTAAAAGCTGCTGCAAAAAGAATCATTATAAATAAAGAAAAAATTAATTTTTTACGAGAAAATACGATACTTTTAATAATACTTTTAGAATTCATAATCAACACTCCTTTGTATATATCATACTATATTTTAAGTTTTATGTCAAAAGAAAAAACATTATTTATCTATACGAGAAATAAAATTGATTTTTATTGTGATTTATTGTATACTATTTACATAAGAGGTGAAAAATTATGAACATAGCAATTTATCCTGGTTCTTTTGATCCAGTTTCCAATGGTCATTTAGATATAATTGAAAGAGCAGCCAAAATATTTGATCATGTTTACGTGCTTGCATCAATTAATCCTAACAAAAAATACATTTTTACTGATGAAGAACGTTTAAACATGTTGAAAATAGCAACTAGACATATAGGTAATGTAACAGTTGAGGCAAGCAAAACATTAGTTTTAAATTATGCTAGAGAGAAAAAAGCTAAAGTAATTATTAGAGGCTTACGTAATTTTATTGACTACCAAAATGAAATTACACTATTTTCATTTAATAGATCAATGGATAAAAATATTGATACCGTAGTATTTTTTCCTTCTGCAGATAATTTGTTCTTATCAAGTACTTCTATTAAAGAACTAGTATTATTTGGAGGTAGCATAAATAAATATGTTCCTGAAGGAACAGAAGATATAATTATAAATGGAATAAAAAGAGCAAATAAATAAAATACTATGATGAACTTAGTTCATCATAGTATTTTTTAATAATTTGAATAATCTTTTAATATTATCTTTTTTTGATTTCTAGTTTCTATCATGTCAATTATCCTTTGATTGCTACTTCCTCGGTATAATAAAGAAAGTGATTTTTTTTCAATTTCAAACTTCCCATCAATTAGAACATCAATTATATCTAGAACTTCATAAATATGAGAATTATTCATGTTTAATAATTCTTCATATGTATAACCAGAATAAGCAATTATATGATATTGTTCTTTTTTTACTTTAATACATAAATCTAATAATTGTTCTGGTTGTAAAAATGGTTCTCCACCGGATAATGTTATACCAGAAATCAAAGGGTTTTGTTTCATTTTTGAAACAATTTCATCATTTTCTACTAAATAACCTGTGTCTAGTGAATGGGTTTTTGGATTATGACATCCCGGACAGTTATGCAAGCATCCTTGGGTAAAAATCGTATATCTGATTCCCGGGCCATCAACTGTAGACTCAGCAATTTCCCCGGCAAGTCTTATTTTCATCTTAAAGTTCCATTATGTTTTACACGATGATCCACTTCTGCTTTTTTAGCATTATTAAATCTGTCTAATGTTCCTACTAAATAACCTGTTATTCGACGTATTCTCTCAAATTTAACATTATTCTCAGCTCTTCCACATTTAGGGCATGCATCATCAATTATTCCATTATATCCACATATAGGATCACGATCAATTGGATGGTTAACACTTCCGTAACCAATACCAGTATCATGCATATGTCTAATAATTCTTTCAAAAGCTTCTGGATTCTTAGCAATATCTCCATCAACTTCAACATATGAAATATGACCAGCATTCGTTAGTGCATGATATGGTGCTTCAATATTGATTTTTTCAAATGCTGATATATTATAATAAACAGGAATATGGAAAGAATTAGTATAGAAATCTTGATCAGTTACATCTTTAATTTGTCCAAATTTCTTCTTATCAATATTAACAAATCTTCCAGATAAGCCTTCTGCTGGAGTTGCAATTAAAGAGAAGTTCAGCTTGAGTTTTTTTGAAAACTCATCACACTTTTCTCTCATTCTTCCAATAATCTCCAAACCAAGTTTTTGAGATTCAGCCGATTCACCATGATGTTTTCCATTTAGTGCTTTTAAACTTTCAGCAAGACCGATAAACCCTATGGTTAAAGTTCCGTGTTTGATTATATCTCCAACTTCATCATCCCAATTTTTAGTTTTAGAATCCATCCATACACCTTGTCCCATCAAGAAAGGAAAGTTATAAACTTTACGATGCATTTGAATATCTAATCTTTCTAATAATTGATCTTTAACTAACTCTAATTTTTGATCTAATTCTTTGTAGAACCCTTGGAGATCATTTCGATGATTTAAGCCAATTCTTGGTAAGTTAATAGAAGTAAAACTTAAATTACCTCTACCTGAAGCTGTTTCTCGGCTTGGATCAAATGTATTTCCCATAACTCGAGTACGACAGCCCATATAAGTAACCTCAGTATCATAATCACCATCTTTATAATATTGTTTATTATACGGTGCATCTAAGAAAGAAAAGTTAGGAAATAGTCTCTTTCCACTGGTTACTATTGCTTGCTTAAACAAATCATAGTTAGGATCCTCAGGGAAGTAGTTAACCCCTTCTTTAACTTTAAAAATTTGTATCGGGAATATTGGAGTTTCTCCATTACCTAAACCACTTACTGTTGCATCAAGTAAGCAATTCATGACCATTCTACCTTCTTCTGAGGTATCAGTTCCATAGTTCAAACTACTAAAAGGGACTTGAGCTCCTGCTCGAGAGTGCATAGTATTTAAATTGTGAATTAAAGCTTCCATTGCTTGATAAGTTGCATCTTTAGTTTCTTCATGAGTTAACTTTACAATTTTATCAATAATTTTATCTTTATTTTCAAAATCAAGTCTCTTTTTAAACTCAGAAATATATCCAGTATCTTTTAGTTGAACAGGATAAACTTCATTTATCTCATCAACTAGATCTTTTAAATATTCAGCAGAATAAGATTCATCAATTACTTGCATGAATTTTTGTAGATTTTTTCTAAAAGTTTTTTTGTATGTTTTTCTAACACCAACAGCCATTGAATAATCAAAATTAGGAATGGATTGTCCACCATGTTGATCATTTTGGTTAGCTTGTATGGCAATACATGCTAATGAAGCATAACTTCTAATATTTTGTGGTTCACGAATAAAACCATTACCTGTCGAGAAACCACCCTCAAATAATTTTATTAAATCGATTTGACAACAAGTCATAGTGAGGGTATAAAAATCTAAATCATGTATATGAATATCTCCATTTGCATGCGCTTCTGAAAAACGCGGATTAACTACTTTCGATAAATAGAAAGCCTTGGAAGATTCACTTCCATATTTTAACATAGTACCCATGGCAGTATTACCATCGATATTAGCATTTTCTCTTTTAACATCATTTTCACTTGAATCTTGATATGTAATATCATATAAAGATTGCATTAAATTTGTTTTAGCCTCTCTAACTTTTGTTCTTTCAGCACGATATACGATGTATTTTTTTGCAACATCATATAATCCATTTTCTAATAAAGCTTTTTCAACATAGTCTTGTACTTCTTCTACGGATGGGTTCTTATCTTTAAAGTTACTGTTAATTTCACTAACAACAACTTGAGTAACTTTCCCAGCCATTTCGAAGTCAACTTGATCAATTGCTTCTTGTGCTTTGATAACGGCATTTAAAATCTTCTCAGATGTAAATTTTTCTTTTCTTCCGTCTCGTTTAGTAATAAATTTAACCATTTCTTTCCCCTTTCTTTATGAAAACATAATGAAAACTAATCTTTATAGTAAAAATTTAACTTCACTAGATGATTCTAGCCAAGTTAAATTCAATGATATATTTGATCAATTATTGTGTAGTTTTCAATGCCTTTAACCCATTATATACCTTTAAAAAATATAAGTCAACATGTAAATTAAGTTTTTTATTTACATTTTTTTACTAAACTTTTTCATTAAATAATCACGTTTTTTCATATTTTAACAGTTGATTTTCTTTGTTTTTTTCAACATTTTATGTTATACTATTATTACTAAATGAAAAGGAGAATGCTATGAAAAAGAAATTAATTGGGGTTACACCTCGTATATTGTATGAAAAAGAAGTAAGAAAACAATTTGTAAATGAAAGATATCTAAAAGCTCTAATCCAGAGAGGTTTTAACACAATTATGTTAACATTGGATAATCCTAATGTTGAAGAAATTCTTGATTTATGCGATGGTTTTTTAATTACTGGGGGAACTGACATTGAACCAAAGTTTTTCAATGAAGAAAATACTGGTGAATCAAAAAACTGTGACATTCATTTAGATGTGTTAGATCAACAAGTAGTTCTTCATGCGAAAAAACATCAAAAACCATTATTAGGAATATGTCGTGGTCATCAAGCAATTAATGTGTTCTTTGGTGGTAGTTTACACCAAGATATAGGCACCAGCCATGAAAATTGTACCCATCAAGCAGTATCTGTTAAAAACAGATTTATTGATTGGCCATATGAATTTGAAATAAACTCATACCATCATCAAGTTACTAAAGTAGTTCCAGAAGAATTTGAAGTGGTTGCAAGAAGTAAGGAAGACAATTATGTTGAAGCAATTATTCATAAAGAATTACCAATTATTGGAATTCAATGGCATCCTGAAATGAGACAAGAAAATGAGATTAGTATCAAAATATTTGATAGTTTTGCAAAATTATTCTAAGCAAATAAAAAAAGATAATTTGAAATGAATTATCTTTTTTTATATTTTCTCATGTTTATAAAAATAATAACCCTAAAACAAACCACATTCAAAATTAATAAGTATTTCTTGTCCATCCATTTAACTCTATCTTTTATACCTTAAATATTCTACTTGAATCTTTTAGACTATAGGATCTTATGAAAAAATAAAAGTATCACAAAATGTTGTGATACTTTTATCATTAATCACCAGAATATATGCTTCTAATAATCGCATCAAATTCTGTTTTCATTATTTCAAATGCTTCAAGAATCCTTATTCTTGGTTTTTCTTCAGGAACTGTAGTATCAATTTCATAGAATAATTCATCTTTAGATAAATCTGAATAAGTGACTACAACCTTAAATATATTAAGTTTATTTGAGGAAATATCAGTAAACGTAAAGCTGTTTATATCAGGATGATACATATATGCTTGTTTAATTACATAATCATAATCAGTCTGTACAACTTGCATGTTAATAACATTTTTGTAAGCTGATTTTGGCCAAGTAAGTGTTGCAGTTAAAGGTTTAGCCGAAGTTTGTTCTAAAACTATAGCTTCCTTAAAACTATCCCTTGAAAAATTAGGATCTGATGAACCCACTCTCTTTGTTAATATTGGTTTAGGATTTCCTTGTGAATCCTTTAACTCATCTACTGTGTTACCTGCTAAATTTATCACATCAATATAAATTTCTTTATCTGTGACTGTTATTAGGTTTGCTAGACTTGTTCGTTCAATAACTTTTGCATATAAATCATTTTCCTCAGCTGAATAGAACTTTTCTCCACCAGAACCACCGATTATATAAGTTGTTCCTCTGATTGGGTCAGTAGAAACTTTATTATTGTATGCTATATGACTTCTAGAATATATGTGGTCATGACCAGATAATACTAAGTCTACACCATAACGATCGAACACCTCTAACCAATTATATCTTACGTTTATACTATCGGATGCATAAATACTTCCATACATGCTCCTATGCATACCAACAATAATAAAATCGGCATCATTATTCTTTTGAACAACTTCTTCAAACCAAGGTTTTAGAGTTGCTTGTGTTTTGCTTTCAGTATTAAGACCAATAAATAAAGCATTGTTATATCTAAAATAATAAGTATTATTTAGGTGGTTTCTAGCACCATTATCTGGATTGTTATTATTTATATTATAAAATTCACCAAAATAAGAACCAGAACCCATCGCATCATAATATTCATGATTCCCGGGAATAGTCGCTATAACTTGTCTATTAATATTTGACTTATTATAAAACATATTCCACTGATTTTCATCTCCACCGTCATCAATAATATCACCTGTAAAAAAAGTGAAAGTAATATCAGGATTTTTATTGAAAGCTTGCGTCATTAAATTGTTAAATATTTGGGAAGTTGTTTCATTGTAGTATTGCGGATCTGTAATATGAAGAAAAGTAAAGTCTCCTTCTTTTGCTGTTGAAAAATAATAATTTTTAGAGAAATCACCCTCTTTTCCTACACGGTACATATATTTGGTATCAGGACTTAAATCTTCAAGATTAACTCTAACTCGATATCTATCACCAAATCCAATGATTGCAGCACCTTGTGGTGCTGACCAATTTTCATAAGTACCACTAACTCTAGTTGCATTATTAAATGAAGTATCACTAACAGTTGTAAATTCTACAAATGTGTCTAAAACATCTGTATGATAATTTATACGAACAGAATTTGCTAAATTCTCACCAGGGTTGGTTATAATGTTATATGCAGTCTTACCCGCGGCATTAATGCTAGAAAACCCCAGCCCAAAAAACGTTATTAAAAGTAGTATTAGAAACTTCTTCATTTTTACCTCTTTTCCTCTTCTTTAAATAAATAACTAGTCATTGATATTGATCCAGCATAGATTTCTTTTAAACGAACGATAACTTCATCATTTTGATTAGTAGCACCTAATACAACTAGTAAAGGATTGAAGTGTTCAGTAGTTGGTACAGCTAGACGGCTGACCTCTCCAATAGAATCATAGTTGATAATAGCTTTATGATTTTTAATGATAATATTTTGATAAATATAATTATCAAAAGTTGAAGCCCAAGGATAATTTGCTTGAAAATTAGCAAGTCTTAAATTATGGACTATATTTCCACTACCAATAATTAAAACATCTTCTTCTCGCAATACTTTTAGTTTTTCACCTAATTCATATAACATAAAGTTAGATGCATAATAATCCAAACTCACTTGAACAACAGGAATGTCATTATTAGGATACATTATTTTTAAAATACTCCATGCTCCATGATCAATACCCCAACTATCATCTAATGTTGAATCTGGGATGAGTAAATTAAGTTTTTTAGCTAATTCTAAATCTGTTGGACAATCATATTTTGTTTCATAGAGAACTTTTGGAAATCCATAAAAATCATAAATGAGTTTTGGTGGTTGTTGATACATAATTTTAGTGCCTTTTGTGAGCCAATGAGCAGATACAATAACTATTTTTTTTGGTTTTGAAAACTCCTGGCTTAACTTCTTCCACTCTTTTGTGAATGTATTTGATTCAATTGCATTCATTGGTGACCCATGGCCGATAAATAATACTGGTAGCATATAATATTCCTTTCATTACTGACTATATAATAACAAATTTTTTAATTAATTTCAACTATAAAAGTTATTAATAAAAATTTTAAAAAAAGTTAATAATAAAAATTAAACTACCTACTTATAATAGTTTACTAAGTAAATTCTTTATATTTTAATAAAATTGTTGTATAATTATTAATAGAGGTGAGTTTTATGTGTGGACGTTTTACAATAACAGTTACCTATGATCAATTGGAAGAATATGTTAAGAACCAATATGACTTGACGTTAAAAGGCACTGAACTTAATGTTCCAAGTTATAATGTTGCACCAACAACAAATATTATCTCGATTCTTAATGATGGAAAAAATTATCGAGTTGGCACTTTAAAATGGGGATTCTTACCACCTTTTCCGATAAAAAATAATTTTGGTTTTATAAATGCTAAAGCTGAAACGCTTTTTGAAAAACCATCATTTAAAAAAGCTGCACTTTTTCAAAGATGTGTTGTTTTAGCTGATGGATATTATGAATGGAAACAAGAGGAAACTAAAATTCCTTATTTAATAAAAACAAATGATGGAATCTTCAAAATGGCAGCTATTTGGAATACAATTATCAATCCCGATGGAACAAAGTCAAACACGGTTGCTATAATTACAACCAATGCCAATAAGGAAACAATTAATATTCATGAGCGTATGCCAGTTATCTTAAATAATGATACCGAAGCAATTTGGTTAAATCCCAATATTAAAGATTCAAATATTTTAAAACCTCTTCTTAAACCCTATGATCAACCTTTAATTATATACCCAGTTTCAACCGAAGTTAATTTTGTTAGAAACAATTACCCAGATTTAACCAATAGATTATAATCAATTTTTGAAAACAGTCGTGTATAAAACATGACTGTTTTTTCATGAAAAATATACTTTTTTTTCACATTGACTAAACTGATTTGTCTATTGTATAATGGATTAAGGAGGAGTTTTTATGGAAAATCTAATAAAATACCAACTTAATAAAAATATTGTTTGTATTGATCTAAAAAGTTTTTATGCAACCGTAGAATGCGTTATCCGTGGATTAGACCCATTTAAAACTCCATTAGTTGTAGCTGATAGTGGTAGGGGTGGGGGATCAATTGTTCTAGCAGTTAGTCCCTATCTTAAAACCAAAGGGATTCCATCAAGATGTAGAATATTTGAAATTCCTAAGGGTCTTGATATTATATTTGCTAAACCGAGAATGCACACTTATTTAGAATATAGCACTAAAGTAATTGAAACTTATCTTGAGTTTATCAGCGATGAAGATCTGTATGTATATTCAATTGATGAATGTTTCTTAGACTTAACTCATTATTTGAAACTATATAAAAAAACTGATTATGAATTAACAAAGGAAATTTTAGATCGAATAACCAAGAAACTTGGTTTATATGCAACTGCAGGAATAGGACCAAATATGCTAATGGCTAAACTTGCTATGGATATTGAAGCAAAGAAGTCACCTGATTTTATAGCAAAATGGAATTATTCAGATATATCCACTAAACTATGGGAAGTATATCCGCTCTCAAAAATGTGGAGTATTGGACATAGAATGGAAAAAAACCTTAATTCATTAGGATTATTTAAAGTTGGTGATATAGCTAATTATGATAAAATGAAACTCAAAAAAATATTTGGAGTATTAGGCTTAGAACTATGGTATCACACAAATGGAATTGATATGTCATTAATAGCTGACAAAGGAAAATTAAGAAAAGAACATAAATCATTTGGTAATGGACAAGTCTTGTTTAGAGACTATCCTGCTTCTGAAGCACTAACTATTATTTTAGAAATGGTAGATGAGGCAACAAGAAGATTACGTTTATCAAAAAAGATGGCAAGAACAGTACACTTGGGAGTTGGATATTCAAAAAATTATGGAGGCGGGTTTTCGCGACAAATAACACTAGATCAACCCACCCAAAACGAAAGCATAATATATAAAAATTGCTTAGTTTTATTTGATCAATTCTATGAAGGTCTACCAATTAGAACTTTAAGTGTTTCTCTAACTAATCTTGTTGAAAACAAAAGTTATCAATTTTCAATTTTTGAAGACCCTGACTATTTAGAAAAAGAGTATTCATTACAATCAACTATTGATAAAATTAAATTTAAACATGGTAAAAATGCAGTAAATAGAGCTTCAAGTGAATTAAAACACTCGACTATTAAAGACCGAAATAAACAAATTGGAGGCCATAATAGTGGATTATAAAGATCGTGGAATCATAAAATGGGCGCCTTTTGATGCATTAGTTGGCTTTAACCAAATGGTTAATGATTTAAAATACAAAATGGGTAAAAAAAACAAACCCATACTTGAAGAAGACCAATTAAATGAAATGGATTACATTATTAAAGAAGCAATAAATTTAAATAAAGAAATTCAAATTGACTACTATCATGATGGGTATATTAAATCTATATATGGATATGTAAAAAAGGTTAATTTATATGACCAGACTTTAATTCTTGGTTTTAATATAAAGATTGAATTAACAACAATCGTAAATATCCAAATGGTAAGTTAAAAGGGCCAACTCAAAGAGTTGACCCTTTTTTAAATATCTTCAAAAGTTTTAGTTTCAATGATTTCACCAACATATACGTCATGAACTTCACCAAAAGAATAGAATTTTTTTTGAATATCTGTTGTTACATTTTCTAAATTAATTGAACCTTTATAAATCTTCTTGCATAGAATTATCATATATGCTTCTTTAAAACCTACAGATTCACCAAATTTAATTGGTGTTAGTTTGGATTCTTTGACCTTGTCTACATCTTTCCCACTAACTGTACCTAAATAAGACATCGTCTTTTTATATCTAGGATAAAAGAAAGCTAAAGTAAAATAGTCATTTTTGTCCATAAATTTATGAGTATATCTATTTGGTCTTACATAGACTGTAGCTACTTCTTTTTGCCATAAATGGCCAACTTGAGCCCATCCTATAGTCATTGTATTAAAATCATCTAAATTACCAGATGTTAATAAACAACCATCTTCAACCATTGAACTAAACTCATTCATGGAAACAACTTCCTCCTATAAATTCTCTTAATAGTGAATTTGTTGGAACAATAGCCTCATCAATATCCTTAACATATTTTAAAAACTTAACTAATCTATTAGCAGGAATATAATATTCACTATTTTTATCAATTGCCGCTAGAACTGGAAGTGCGTATTTCTTCATTACACCCATCTCGTAAGTAAGTTCAGTGTTAAAAACAAAATCGCTTGATTCTTGGAATGGATAAATCCATTTAAACTCGCCACGACGTACAGATTGCCACATTGCTAATGTATCTACTGGTGAGGTTTTACGATATTTGGCATCACGAACAATACGACGTAGTAATCTTAAATCAGTCGCGCTAATTGGATTATGGTTATCAATATTAATTTGTGAAGTTGGACTAATGTATATTTTAAATTTTTGATGTTTAGGAATTGAATGCGTCAATCTTTCATTTAATGCATGAATACCTTCAATAATTATTGGTTGATTACGACGAACTTTAATTTTCTTTCCTTTTAGTCGCTTTCCTTGTTTAAAATCAAAAATTGGAAGTTCTACTTCTTTACCTTGAATTAAAGCAAGTAATTGTTTATTAAAGAACTCAACATCCAATGCTTCAACATGTTCTAAATCTGGATTACCATATTTATCTTTAGGTGCTTGATCTCTTGGTAAATAATAATCATCCATTGATATCTTTACTGGTTTTAAACCTCTAGTCATTAATTCAATTCTCAATCGGTGTGAGAATGTTGTTTTACCTGATGATGATGGTCCAGCGATACAAATTAGACGTAAGTTTTCAATATCATTTTTAATAGTTAAACCTAATTCACTTAACATATTGTTATGTTTAGTCTCACACATATTAACAAAATCAACAACTGTATTATTTTCAACATGTCTATTTATATCAGCAATCGTTTGCCCCTCAGCTGTCAAACTCCAAGTTCTAGCATCAGTTAACATACGACCAAATCTAGGAGAATCTTCAAATGGTGGAATCTCCCCATCATATTCAGCTCTTGGATATTGAATAACAAACCCAGGATGATATGGTAAAATTTTAAATTTAGATAAGTAACTAGTATTTGGCACCATATATCCAAACATATAATTAACATATCCATCACACTCATAAGCATTAACAGTGTCTTCAGGACGATATTTTAAAACTTCAACCTTATCATGATAACCACGTTTACGATAAAGTTCTAAAGCCTCTTCTTTAGAATATTTCTTTCTAATAATCGGTAAAGATGCATTTATTAATTTATTCATCTCGTTTTCTAACTTTTCAATAAAATCATCATCGATATCTTCATCAATCCCCTCTAGATGACAAGATATTGATCTAGAAACAGATTGATGAAAATAAACCTTTACATCCTTATACATTTTTTCTAAAGCCATAATAACTAGATAACGCAAACTTGTTTCATAAACATTTACTGCATCAAAATTATCTAATCCTAAAAATTCAATCTCACAATCATAATTAACATAATAACCTAATTCACGTAAACGATTATTCACTTTCGCAACATAATAAGTATTTCCGGTTTTTTTGGCGATTTCTTCTAATGTTAATTTCACTTCACTCTCATACTTCTTTTTTTCTAAAACATATGTGTACATAATTTCACTAATAGCCTAAGCTACTCCTTTCTTTTCTTCTTCTACATTACTTAGCAATATCGAAAGAGTTATCATAACAATTCCCGAAAATATGCTAGTATCAAACAAACTTTGAATAATGATTACTAAAAATATCAATAATACATATTTATTATAACATGATTTTTTAAGTAATGTTTTTATTACCGCAAACAAATAATATCCCACTCCACAAAGACCAATTAAACCTAAAGTAGCCATTGTCTGAATAATGAAGTTTGGAAAATAATTCGGGTCATAAATGAAGTAAACATTGCTGATAAACAAGCTACTAATATTAGCTCCCAAACCAACAATCGGACTCATTTTAACAACGTCAAGACCAAGCGATAATAAAACGTCTATCCCATCTTGGGAAACAGACCCTCTTCCAATTCGGTCATACCAATTTAAGGTAATACCTAATGGATTAGAAACAAACAATCTAAATAGTAATGCTATTATAACATATAAAATAAATTGTTTCACTAAATATGGATTTTTCTTGCTATCATTATACATGTTCATTAAATATGGAACACTAATAATAACAATGGCGATATAAGTACCCTTTGTAAGGGTAAGTATTGAAAAAGAAATCATAAGAAAAATCAATATTAAATATCGATTCTTATAAGTTTGTATATATTTTATTGATGAAAGAATAATCGTTGAAAGAAAGAAATATGATATTACATTATATGAACCCCAACCTAGAGTTAACTTGCTTAAATTTTCTAAAAAGTCAAATTGTAAATTTGTTATAAAATATATAAATATTTGTAATACAATTATAAAACTTATATAAATAAAACTATTAATAATAATATCTTTCTTATCACTCTTAATATTATAAAAATATACTAATAATACCGTATATATCAAAAATTTAGAAATACCAAGCATTGATAACTCAAAACTTATAGTATAAAACAGTGAAAACATCATTAATACCAATATTATAAACATCGCTTTTATAATATTATTTATAGTATACATTTGGTATTTAATAATATCCAATACTAAAATAACCGCAATTATCAATCCAATAATAATACTTAAAACACTAAAGTCCGGATTATAATGCATAAATGGAACAGCAATAATTATTGGTATTAATAGTCTTCGGTCAATATTTTTATATGTAATAAAACCCGTAAATATTAATAATGATATTAAATATAATAAGTCCAGCTTAAAAAACCAGTTTACTAACCCAATTAAATAAAAAATTAAAATATAATACTTTTTTAAGTCTAGTTTATTCATTTAATTCACCTATATAAATTATATCAAAATTCATCATAAAAGTAAAATGAAAAAAAGAGCAAAATGCTCTTTTTATTTATTTGCTTTTTCGATTGCTTTTTTAGCACTCTTAACTAAACCTGAAAAAGCTTTTGGTTCGTAAATTGCTAATTCTGATAACATTTTTCTGTTAATTTCGATATTAGCTAATTTTAAACCATACATTAATTGACTATATGACATTTCATTAATTCTAGCTCCCGCATTAATACGAGTAATCCATAATTTACGGAAGTCTCTTTTTCTTCTTTTTCTATCTCTATAAGCGTAAGATAATGATTTCATTACCTGTTGATTCGCTACTCTATATAACGTGTGTTTTGATCCAAAATATCCTTTGGCTAATTTCAAGACTTTTTTACGTCTTCTTCTTGAAACTACCCCACCTTTAGTACGTGGCATTTTAATTCCTCCTTAAATTATTTAATATTAGCAAGTTGCTTTTTGATACGTTTTAAATCTGATGCTGAAATTGTTGCAGCTTTACGTAAATGACGAATACGTTTTTGTGTTTTACCTGGAGCTAAATGACTAGTTCCTGGACGACCTCTTTTAATATGGCCTGAGCCTGTTTTCTTAAAACGTTTTTTTGTTCCCTTATGGGTTTTCATTTTAGGCATAAATTTACACTCCTATCTCTTATTTGTCTTTTTTAGGGCTTAAAATTGCAGACATATTTCTACCTTCTAATGTCGGTTTAGATTCTACAACAGCAATATCTGATAATTTTTCAATGTATTTTACAATCATATCAAAATTATTTTCACTATTGTTACTTAACATTCTGGCACGACGATTGAAAGTTAATGTTACTTTTAATTTGTCCCCATCTTCTAGAAATTTAATTCCTCTTTTTAGTTTTGTTTCAAAGTCATTACTGCTTATAACCGGAGTTAATCTAATTTCTTTTATTGTAACAACCTTTTGATTCTTTTTTGCTTCACGAGCCTTCTTTTGCATTTCGTAACGATACTTACTGTAGTCCATAAATCTACATACTGGTACCTTTGCATTAGGGGCAACACAAACCAAGTCAGAATTTCGAGATTCGGCCATCTTAATAGCATCTTGTAGGGATTGCTCTCCTAAAGATTCACCATTTTCATCAATAACCAACACTCTATCAGCTCTAATGTTTTCATTCACTAAAGCATCGTTTTTACGATCCATATTCTTAATAAAAGACACCTCCTACGTGTTTTTTATCTATCAAAAGCGAAAAAAAGTGAGTGCTTAAAGCACCCACAAAAAATCACAAAAAAAATACTATTTTTAAAGCGACATAAAACCTACCAACGTTAGTCAATCAGGTGAGAAGTGGGTACTTCTTCTTTCCACTATGATAAATTACTTATTCATTATACTGTATAAATCAATATAAGTCAAGTTATTAATAGTTAATATCTTTAAACTTATAAATTATTAAAGCAATCAACCAATAAATAACTAGAATTATTATACCATAAATAATTAAAAAATCACTATTTATTTTATCATTTAATAAAATACTACTAAAACCCTCTAAATTATCTCCAAATATGAATAAACCAAAAGGGATTAACATAATAAATTGATTATTGACTAACATAATCATAATAAATGCAATCATTCCATATACATTGTTTAAAATAAAGATTGTTATAAACCTAATATGAATTATACTAAAATAATAGTATTCATCAATAACTATTCTACTAACAAATAGAAATAATAAATAAAACATCAATATAATTACAAAATTGATAATCAATAAACAAATAAGTTTAGTAAATAAATATTTAACTCTACTAATGCTCCCAACATAAAAGTAAAAATAATAATCACGAGCTTCACTCATTGAATAACAATATATAAAAATAGAAATCAAAACCGAAATTATTTTCAAAAATGGATAAACATTATCTAAATAACTATACATATTCTTATCATTTACTAATAAACTAAATAATATCATTAAATTAGTGATTAAAATTATAGCAATAATTAGCTTATTAAATAGATAATACAAATGAATCTTGATCATGCTAATACTAAATCTCTATTAACAATATTGATCTTTTCAAAATCAAAACCTTCAAACTGTTCGAAATAATGAGTAGATATTATAATTGTTGAATCAACATTCATTAAATGATTTATAAAATATTGCTTACTCTTAATATCTAAACCATTAATGGGTTCATCAAATATTATAATTTCACTTTTTTTAATTAACGCTTGAATTATTATTGCCTTTTGTCTCATTCCCTTTGAATACTTATAAAATGGTTTATTAATATTTAATTCAAATTTTTCAGTAAATTCATTAATTACTTTCAAATCATATTTATTTAAAAAAGTCTTTAAAGATATAAAATCTGGTAAAATACTTTTTTCTGGTACATAACTAATACTATTATATTTTTTAAATATCAATCCACTATCAACTTTTATTAATTCTAATATTATCTTTAATAAAGTAGATTTACCACTTCCATTTTCACCAACTAGTAAATACTTCTTGCCTCTTATAAAACTAAAATCTTTTATATCTAATACTAAATCTTTCCCATAGCTCTTTTTCAGATTTTTAAGTTCAATTATTTTTGAATTCATAGAAATTCAGTTCCTCAACTAGTTCAGTATACTCATGGTCAATAAAAAAGGTAAATTTAGGATAAAACATTGATTTAGCACCATTATTGCCCTCATACTCGACTTTTATCCCTACATCGAGTATTTGATAAAGTTCTTTATAAGTGAATTTAAAGAGAAATTTGCTTTCACCATTAATTGTGAATTCTTCAAAATTTGAAGAGTTTTTAACTAATTTATGATTAATATCATTAGACTCATTATCAAAATCATCAATTTTGATAACTTCATGAAGTTCTAGATTATTATCGCTAAATGTAATATTCTTTACTAATATTTCTTCATTTGCTGTAAAGCCAACATAACACCCTACTAAATAGTTTCTATTATCTTCTTTTCTTGATAAACCCAATAAATAATTAATTGATAAATTATTATCTATATAACTATCTGCACTCATTATTGAAACACTTCCAATATTAATTAAGTAATTATTATTATCAGTAATTATATTTAAATAAGCATCATTTAAATATAAATTGTAATTATAATCACTTGTTAGTTTAAAACGATACTTATAATAATTCTTATTACTAATTTTCGCTTCATACAAAAAAATCACTTCTTGAACATTCACACTAATTAAGTCACTATCATTTTTAATTACAGAAGATTTTATTTTATTAGGATTTGTAAACTCAGAATTTTTCTTATTCACAAATAAATCTACTTCCATTAACAACGACTCATCGCTTAAGAGTATATTATTATAACTTGATTTAATTATAGCAACCTCTAAATTCTTTGGTTCTATACTAATTAAAAGAATAATAGCGCAAATTGTAATTATTCCAATAAAAACATAAAAAATCTTCTTATGCATCTGTTTCTACCAACTC
>Ga0172382_10006381_pt1 | contig 17145 bp, 35 predicted proteins | sample Leawel138RmetaG_FD_122245 | JGI IMG/M metagenome (GOLD analysis project Ga0172382, IMG submission 122245) | Leachate microbial communities from a municipal landfill in Southern Ontario, Canada - Leachate well 138R metaG | ecosystem: Engineered > Solid waste > Landfill > Unclassified | place...
AAACTAGTTAATGGTTGATTAACTTTACTTCCATCACGATAAACAGTAATTCCTTTCAAACCCATTTCCCAAGCACGTCTATATATCTCATGAATGTCATCAAAAGTAGCGGAGCTTGGAAGATTAATTGTTTTACTTACTGAATTATCAATGTACTTTTGAAAAGCAGCCTGCATTCTTAAATGCCAATTTGGAGTTATTTCATTAGCTGTTTTCATATATTTTGGTAATGAAACTTTAGCTGTTTCATCGCTATAAGACTTTTCTAAGTCTTTAATTTCTTTCCATGCCCAATGTATTTCATCATATTCTAAATCCACTAGTTTATGATGTGTGTTCCAAGCAAACACAGGCTCAATACCAGAACTAACTCCTGCGATTCTACTAAGAGTTCCAGTAGGAGCTACACAAAGAAGAGTTGCATTTCTTCTGAACATCCCTGTAATTTTAGAATTATCAAGAGGGAATAAACCTTTTTCTTCTCCTAATTTCTGAGAAGCTTCCTCTGCTTGTTCTTTTATAAATCGCATTAAGAGTTCAGCTAAATCTAGAGCTTCTTGTGAATCATAAGGAATCTTCATCTTAATGAGACAATCTGCCCATCCCATTACTCCAAGACCAATCTTACGAGATTCTTTACTGGCCTTATCAATTTCGGGCAGAGGAAATGGGTTAACATCAATAACATCATCAAGAAAACGTACCATAGTAGGAATATCTTCTGCTAATGTTTCCAACTCCATCTCATACTCTCCATCTATTGTTACCTCTTGGAAAAGATTAATAACATCCTAAATAGTTACTGGTTTCAAGTATGCCATTAAATTAATGCTGCCAAGATTACAACTTTCATATGGCCTAAGAGGAATTTCACCACATGGGTTTGTTGTCTCTATTTCCTCACTAAGAGGATGGCCCTTATTTATAGTATCCAGAAAAACTAATCCTGGGTCGCCTGTTTTATGAGCATGTTCTATAATCTTATCCCATAAATCTCTAGCTCTAATACTTTTTATTGGGTCAAGAAAATCTTTCGTAGGAGAGTAAAAATCCCAACCATCATCATCTTTAACTGCTTCCATAAATTCATCAGTGATACCAATACTTATATTGAAATTACTAAATGAAACACCGTCATCTTTCATTTCAATAAACTCCATTATATCGGGATGCCAAACAGGAAGAACAGCTATAGCTGCGCCTCTCCTAGTTCCGCCTTGAGCAATAGTATCAATCATAGTATTAAACACTGACATAAATGAAATTGGACCACTAGCCTTATGACCTGTGGATTTGACAACAGCGTTTTTTTCTCTCAACTTCCCAAATGAATATCCTACTCCACCGCCTGCTTTCATAATTAAAGCAGACTGTTTTACAGCATCAAAGATTCCTTCCATTGAATCTTCAACGGGCAAGACAAAGCAAGCCGAGAAACATCCCGGTCTTGCTTTGCCTGCATTTATTAATGTAGGAGTATTAGGAAGAAATTTATTATCGTTCATTAGCATATAGAACTTATTCATCCAATTCATTCTATTGCTAGGAAAATTATTATCTTCTTTTTCTGCTGAAGCGACAGCAGTAGCAACCCTAAGATACATTTCACTAGGACTGGTTTCTAATAAATTACCTTCCTCATCACGAAGATAATAACGGTCTTCTAATAACTTTTGAATATGAGGTTGAGAATGTTCCAATTAGTTTTCCTCTTTCGCAGTTTCTTCATTAACAATATTTTGTAACTCTAAAGAATCCATAGATAATCCAGTTGTTCTATAAGCATGAGAATAACTGGCTAAACCACTTGACATACCTCTCATGCCTGCTTTAGATTGAACAAAGTTAACAGTAGTACCAAAACCATAAGTACCACCAACAGCGTAGGAATCAATATTAGCCCCAAGAAACATAAAATCCCAGCCTGCTTCTTTTCTGCCATCAATTAATGTTTTAACAGAAGACAAGGTAAATTCTTTAGAAGAATTTTCCATGCCATCAGTCATAACAACAAATAGAGTCTTTATTTGCTTATCGGATTTTCTATTCTTCAAAGTGTTAATAGTTTTACCTATGGCATCATGAAGTGCCGTCATTCCAGTAGGAGTGTACGTATCTTTATTAAGCTTTTTAACTTTTTCTATCGGAGTGTATTCATACAAAGGTCTAAACTCTGTATCAAATTTTGTTAGAGTAACCCAAGTTTTACCCTGTTCTTTCCTCTGTCCATCTAGAAACTCATTAATAGCAGAGATTGTAGAATCTCTAACTGTTTCCATAGAACCGCTCTCATCAAGAACGATTACAATATGGAGGTCTTTGTCTTCTAATTTTGTACCACATTCTGGACAATACTTACCCATCTTCATACTTTCCTTTCAATTGTTCTAACAATTTACGTTCTTTTTCTTCCTGGTTTTTACGACGAGTTTCTTGTCGTCTTTTATTAATTTCTTCCTTCTTAGCCTTCTCTTTATCTTGCCGTTCTTTTTCTGCTATGACAAGCTTCCTTATGCTTTCCAAATGAAACTGTATAGTTTGTTCGTCTTTCACTATAAGAATATAATGAAAACCATATAAAGGGGGTTTAAGAGTAGGAAGGTATTGACGTAGCCAAGACAATTCTTCTTCAGTTACTTCTTCCCAATCTGTAATTCCACCTATCAGTTCACTACGATAGTAATTAAATTGGTCGCCACTTGAATTAGTCGCTAGGAGTATCTTCGCTTCCCTCATAATCATCCCTCACAATAGTCACAGCAATTGATTCAAAATCTTGAGTCTCTGATATATTAAACAATACATCAGCCATAGTTGGAATAGCACAACCAAGATTAGCCTCACTCCACCATCCACAAACTTCTCTCCAACAATCATGCCTTGTAAGTGGACAAACTTTTTTAAGCATCTTAAATATCCTTTTTGTAAAGATGGGTTCCTATGAAATTAGCATCCATCCATGACGTAAAACCTGCATTAATTACCTCTTCAGCAAATCCATAATCTTCTCCACCAGTATGCCATTTATATGTACACGTATTGAAAACTTCATTTTTCATAAGAGACACAGCAAATACTGATGAGACTTCATACAAACCTGCTTGTGGATAAAACTGGTCATATGGTTTTCTTCTACGAAAACCACCACCATTAGGTAATTGAGTGACGCAATTAGGAATTCCATTTGGCGGAACTAAATCTACCCACGGACCAACAATGTCTTTCTTATCTTTGATAAGACCTTTAAGAGTACCTTCAGGAATGAGAATATCTGAATCATAAGAGAAAAAATAGTCTGGTTGAAGTTCACGCAAAACTTCAAATATTCTATTCCTAAGAATAACGAGCGAATAGTAACGGTCAGAGTCTCTATTACCAAATGCCCGTATATCGTTACACTCGATGATATTAAGGCTATTAAATTTCTGTCCATATTTATTAAGAATGTCAAGAGTTTTATCGTCACCTTCAGTGTACGCAAAGACTAAATCAGTGTTTTTTAATGACACTTTTTGGTCAAAAACACACTGGAACCATCTAGGAAGACTCCATTCTCTATTATATACCGGACAACCTATTGCTAATTTCATTATTTCTCCAAGTTCACACTAAGTTGCAGAGTAAAATTACCATAATAATCTCTGTTAATGGCCTCAAATTTAGCAGTTCCATCGAAAGTCCATTCCATTAATTCAGTATGAATCTTGGCTTCTCCGTTGGAATCAAAATAGTCTAAGATTCTTTTCCAATCATTTAATGGAATAAGAGCATATAATTTATCAAAATCATAACCATAATGAATTACTGGTAACGTTAACGACCTAAACTTTTTCTTAATAGTAATTTGCATTTCTTTAGTGTTCATCTTCATCTCCATATTCATACAAATCATATTCTTTAGCTGCAAAGAATACACTTACCACATTAGCAGACATTGGTATAATTTGAACTATTTCAGTTTCAGGAACAAGCAGAAATCTTGCTGCTGTACCTAACACTTTAGCTTCCTTTTTTTCAAGTAAAGCATCTAGTTCTTCTCTTTTAAAAACCCCATAGCAGGCAGCTTTTTCTCCTGGAAGTCTTTCAAATCCTTTTTTATCAATAAATGGTAGTTTCATTATTCCTTTCCTATGTCACCAAATAGTCTTTCAAGAACACCTTCAGTTGCCTTACCCTTAGCACGAATAACTAAATAATCATCATCACTAAGAATCTTCTTCAGTTTCTCTACGAGAGACACGAATATCATCAATTCGTTGGTAACATTCGGGTCCGGCATACCACCTTCAGCCTCTTCAATCTTGACAAAACGAAAAACACGCTCCGCTTGAATCTTGAGAAGCTGCTGTACAATACCTATTATACCCTCTCCTGTCGTAGTGTCAACCTCTTCTAAAGCTTTCAGCGCACAAACTTCGCTGTTCACATCGCAGTAAGGGCATTCTTTCCTGAGATAGCAAGTTCTACAGCGAAGAAAGCTAATCGTCGGCTTTCCTGGTCGCCATACTTCAACTTCTGAGCTTTCATCCGGCATTATTTCAATTTCTTGTGTATCAAATTCTTCTTCTTTCATATACACTCCATATAATCTTGATATTTTTTCCAAGCAATGCAGTTTAGCTTGGCAACTTCTTTCCATTCTTCTCGCTTTATCTTATTGAGGTCTAGTTCATATCCTTCCACAACAAGTTCTCGCGCAAAAGCTGTTCTAGTATATCTATCAGTATGTATTATCATTGTTTTACGCTTATCAAAATGAGAAATAACACCACCTTTACCTCTCATCCACAAACCTGAATTAATAGAAGCCATAAAAGGTTCTTCTGACTCTACTCCGTGAATTATATCTCCAGCCTCAACAGCCTTTTTATATTTTTGCCGTGCAAATGGTTTTTGTAATGTACTATATGTTATGTAATATTCATGTCCTCTATTATAAGGAAGAATTTTTACAGAGCAGTCTTCTAAATCATAAGGAGCTAATGCAAAAGAAAAATAATCAGCATAATTATTAAGCCAATCTCTATAATCTAATAAACCAAAACCCATCATACTGCCTGGAGTAGCTATCAACTCTTCAAAGCCAGCACATTCTTCTTCTAAATCAAATCTTGGTGTTCTAGCCCAAATGTATTCATAGTTTATACATCCAAGCCTTACACCAAGATTTAATAGTATCTTTCTATAGGTTTTGTATTCTACTCCGTTGAGATAAATTTTCATTATAGATTACGTGTTATATACTCCCAAATTGCATTTACTACATCATACGGATAATGTTTTTCAAGGTCTTTATTCCAAAATGGAAACCTGAGAATTCCATCTGCAACTGATGGTCCAAGCTGGCAGCAAAATTCTGTTTGGTCTGAATAGCAATTTGCCCATACATCGGGGAAGGTTCTTCGTAGACCAGACATTATTTCACTTCTTTGACTATCTAAGTTACTTTCCATCTGTAAAATCCAATTGGTTGTCTTCAATTACAGTAGCTAATCCTACGGACATTGTTTGAATTTGTTCTTCTGTCAATCCTACTCGAAAATTGCTATCAACAACATGCATTAGTTCATGGAGAAATACCTGCTTTTCATGCCCTGGAGTAAACTCCGAATCTCTTTCCCTTAGAACTATCACATCTCTCATAGCATCTAGATAACCCCAGCACTCCATTTTATTAGTGGTGTCATTATCTCTGATTATTTTATAAATTCTTCCGAATGCTTTAACTTGTTTAGGAATTTTCAAATATTACCTCCTTATTTTGGAATTACTAGTTTAGAAGCTTTCTGACCTTGTGCTAAAGTTCTTACAATTTGAGTAGTAAGCTTTTGAGCGAACAAGGCTTCATCTACATCACGCTGTACAATACTACAGGCAGTTAGTATATCATTAAAAGTAGGCTCTCGCAAGTAAGAAATATTTACACCCTCAGTAGTCATGTAAGCACCTTCTCCATCTTGTCTAAGAACAACTAAGAAGGCAGTTTCAGGGAGTTTCCTCATTACTCTTTCGTTTTCAGGAATCTGATTCCAACAATTTTTGCACAGAGGACCAACAAATGTACCATCTACTTTTGATACATATCCTAATTCTGGTTCCGCAGCATTTACTTTAGTACATTCCGCTTGGCATCTTTCGCATGTAAAATCTAAGTTCTCCATCAATTTATCTTCTGTTAAAACACCCATTATTTCTCCTTTAATAACTCAACGCCTAGCCATCCACCAGAAGGAAAGAAAGCTACAACTTCATTATTTGTATCCATTATTCTCAAGTGAGTTTGTTCTTGTGTATCGTTAAAGAACACATCAAATTTTTCTGCTTCTGGAAAAACCTTATAATAAATATTTGGTGTTCCTGTAGCAAAATCTCGTTCTAGAATCTTTACTTTAACTCCCATAGATTATCCAGTAGAAACGATTTCCATGTCTCTGCCAGAACTAATTAAGGTAACTGATTCTAACTGAAGCTCTTGCCCACCATACCGTCTTCTAATTGCATTATTTACTGAAGAGAAAATAAAGTTGCAAAGCTCAAAATTATCCATATCTTCTCTTGCTGTTTTAATAGCATCTTGAACGGCTTTTCTTAGAAAAGGGTCACGCCAAAATCTAGCAATATTAGTGCCTTCGTAAGTCGCTTTTATGTTACCTTCTATAATAGAGACTTTATCGTTCATTATTATTTCTCCACAATTACCTTGAACTTCAAAGCTGTAACTTCAGCTTTGGGTTCTTTCCCTTTTTGAGTTTCTTTGGATAGGTCAAGAGTAAAGAAGCAAGGCTTTACTGACAAAGCCATACCACTAGAACCAAGCAGTCTGTTAGCAATAGCAACTGCTTTCATAGCTTGGTTACATGGACCAGCACCAATAGTAATCAATTCGCAATCTGCGTTTTTATTAATTATCTTAACGATTGCTCCAGCAAGGCTAGAGGGATTCGTAGAACCTGCAACTTTAAGAACTTCTAGTTCTTCAACTTTCTTCGCCATTTTCTATCTCCTTTGGTTCAATAAAATATCGTTCATCATTTACTACTTTTATAAAATCCTCAATGTCTATAACAATGAGTTCACTTCGCATATTCTTTTTCTTGATTACTAGTATTGGCACCTTCCTTCCTTTTCCATAGATTTTCTCATTATCTTTAATGAGTTTTTGAAACCAAGTAACAACCGCTAAAGAAGTTCTCCATTTACAGTCAATAGCAAATAAAGGATGCTCAACATCTAGAATAGATTGTGAAAAATCATCACCACGAACTAAGCGTACTCCACCTAGTTTACGCGCTGCTGTTTTTTCTAATGCCTTCCATTGTTGAGAAACTTTTCCCATTATTGCAATCGCTGTTCCTCTCCACGAATAGTTGCGGTTCTACTAAAAACAAAAATATACTTATCGTAGCTAGTTCTAAGGGCTGAAAACAATTTCAGTTTAGACTCAGCTACAGTAAGTTTTTCTTGTAAACGAACAACACTCTCATCAATAAGAGCTTCTTGTCTTTTATCGGTGATTTTGGATGAAGAACTTAGCTGCATTACTTGACTTTTTCTCATCTCAAGTTCTCGTTCATATCCAGCTACTTCAGTCATAGCCAAAGCTTCATTAACAGAGACAGAAGCATACAGGGCAGTAAATACAGCCATTTTATTTAAGATATCTTCATTACTTAACTCAGATAAATTAGTAGGAAACTGCTTATCTTCTTCTGGAATAGCACCTATTTCTTCATCAGAAGGAAACACAAAACCTTCTTTCTCAACCAGGGAGAGATTATACTTATTCAACTTTTTTACATCAACATCAAATTCTAGCATCTAATTCATCTCCTATAATTTCACAAAAGTCAATTTCATTTCTTGTGAGCTTTTTGATAGTAGCATGAGTGATACATAACTGCCTAATAAACTCCATTATACCACAATTTAAAGTATCTGCAACCAATCTATTCCAATAGTCTCTACAAAGCTCTTTTGGATGCTTAATAATATACTCTCCAAGGTCTTCATAATAAAGACTAGTCATTTTTATGTACGTTACACCATCTAGTTTCTGTTCTACGGCGTAGCCAGAGGCTAAGAACTCTTCTAGAAGTTCTTTTGAAAAATCAGATGGGTCTGATAATTCTCCGTAAAATTTTATGTCCAATTGCACAAACTCCTATACTGGCATTTTTTACACTTGCCTTTACCAGTATTATAGTCTATACCATTCAAGCTGTCAATATCATCTTCAAGAAATGCTTTCCAAATTAACTGCATCTCATCGAGAAGAAATTGAACTGATGCTTGATTGCGCTTGATGAGATAAGATTTCTTTTCAGAAGAATTCTTAGCCACATATTCTACTATACCTTGGTTAATAACTCCTATTATCTTTGCTCCATCATATACAGGTCCAGCCAATTTTTCAGTGGAAACTGTACCATCTTCATTAATAATTAGCTCTTCTTCTAGTGGAGCCTTTTTAGCAATTTCATACCAACCATTTAAATAAAGTTGTGTCTGAATAAAATGGTCATCCATAGGTCTAGTAGTCAAGCACTCAAATCCATACTGAGCGTTTGGCCTATCTTTATTTTTAATAGATTTAATCTCTAGTAAAAATCTAGTTCCTTGCTGATTTAAAAATCCATCAGCGTGTCCTCTAATTAAACCTGTTTGAATAGGCACTTCTTTGAAATTTAAGTAGCTCCAGTTTTTAAAAAACTGTCTACAATTAGGGCATTGGTCATGTGGAGAAGTCGCCCAAAACTTATGTCCACATGCTATACATTCATATACACCTTCTAAAATACCCATTTCATATAGAGTGCGCTGTATCTGGTCATGGATTCCTTTTCCAACCATTACAGCAGTGAGATTCTCATCAGACCAAACTTCAGGAAGAGCTTCCTGATTTTTAAGAAAATAGTACCACCATAATTGACATTCAACACCTTTTGAAATTAATGATGGATGGAATGCAGGGGTAAAATGAGATGGGGATTGATTTTGTTTACTTAGGAGGAACTTATCAATAAGTTCATTAAGATTTATGTCTTCTTTAACATATTTCTTGTTCTTCTTCACTAACTCCTTCAAATTGCTCGCCATATGTCTCCTTCAAATATCTATCAAGAGCTAAAGCTTCTTCATACCTAATAACGGCTAGCTTTAACTCGGGTTTACCAGTGAATTCAATTATCATCATAGGCAATTTGCCTATCTTAAATGCTTCATCTATCACCCCCTTGAAATATGCCTTCTTAATAACATAACCTTTTGTTCCAGGTTCAGTATATTTATGTTCTATGAGAAAATTATCGGCATTAATATCTTGTTTCCAAAATGGGAGAGCGCCAGAAGCTATTTGCGCTCTCCCACCGGAAAAGTCTTTAGCCGTTTTTTCTTCTAGTTTTCTAGACTTACGACTTGACATTATTTTTTCACAAGGTAATAAACTACTACACCAAGCAACATTAGAAACAGCAGGAAGATTGTAAAAGCCGCTCCAATCCAAAGAGGGCTTAGAACCCAAACCCAACTCCAATCAATTACATCTGTCAATTTAAGAACGACAAATACAATAGTTAAAATTGATGCTAAAGGCCAACTAGCTGCTGTTGTTCCACCTGTTGCAACACCTGTTTTTTCTGTACTCATTTTAACTCCTATTTTAAATTCGGAATTTCTGACATTATTATTTCTTCTAATTTAGGAAATTTATCTGGATTATTATCAATCCAATCAGCTACAGCCACTTCCCCCTGAAGAGACTTTTCTAATCCAAACTCTTCAGGTAAAGAATACCATGCACCAGACCGTTGTATTACTCCAGTAAGAACACCATAAGTTACAATTTCACCAGCACGATAAATTTGGCCTTTTTCACCTTTTTTATTGTCTTTAGTATTAAACCAAAATGAACCAACTTTATTAGGAGGATAAGTTTTATTTTTTGTAACTCTAAATTTACTCTCTTGCCTCAGAAGAGTACCATCCTTGTCATTCTCTAGTTCGCCTCTTCTTATGTTTAACCGAAGCATAGCTCCAAATCTTACTTGTTGACCACCAGGGGTAACTTCCGGGTCGCCGTATCCCCCAATATTTGTATAAGTTTGATTAATAATAAAGAGGGTGGTTTGACCTAAATTAATATCCTCTGACAAGAGATTTGTTTTGGCCTTGCTTTTACGAACAAACTTATTGCCAAGTCTTGCACGAAGTCCAACAGTAAAGTCTGTCATATCACCTTCATATTCTGCTTTAGGACAGGCAGCAGCTAATGAGTCAATGACTATTGAGAATACATCACCAGATTTAATAAGGTTAACTGCAATATCAAGACCGTCTTCCATAAATTCTGGAGAACTAATAAGCAACTTATCTGTATCTATTCCTATAGCTCTGCCCCAATCTTCATCAAACGTTCCTTCAAAATCTATAAGGGCATTAGTAGATTCTGGATAGTCTTTTTGAATCTGAGCCATAGTTAATTGCCACAAATAAGATTTACCACCAGAATAAGGACCATAAATTTCATTTAAATGGCCCATAGCCCAACCACCACCAGTGGCAACATCAACAGAAAGAGAACCAGATTTGATTCTATTCAACTTTAAGCCTCTGGCTTGTGCGCCTCTTACTAAAGCACCAGCCCCATATTTTTTATTAACTTCTTCTATTACTCTTTCTATTGCCAATTCTTTCTCCTGTTCTGTTAGAATTTTCATTCCACTGGCATCAACGTTGCTTCTTCAATTCCTAATTTGAAGAATCTAGTTTTATCATCAGAATGAGTAACTATAACATAGTAGCCATCATTTTGTTCAACGGTATATGTAATATTATTATCATCATCAACATACACACAACTCTCATTAGCTATTACATCATCTAACATAGCTATTATTCCTTGTAAAATTTCTTTTTCAAAACTAGTTTCCACTTTATCTCCTTAAAATATCCAAAGAAACAGCCTATATCCAAAGGCTCCAATCAACAACCAAAGGATAGCATAACAAGCAAAGACTGTCAAACCATTACAAAGCTCCTGTACAGTTCTAACAAAATCTCTTTTGTCTGGTTTTGCCAGTTTTGGTTCCGAGAGTTTTCCCATGTTTCATTTCCCTTTCATAGTCATATCCACACTTTCTACACATCATAGAGTCTTGGTCTATGTAGTTGCCACACTCAGGGCATCTAATAAAAGCACTTTTATAGTCTTGGTATTTCATATCTTTCCAAATACTACTTGTTCTATTTCAAAATGTCTATCTTGTAATGTATATCCTTCTATAGTATGAAAAGGAATTTGAAAGTAATCCAAATAGAATTGAACTAGGAAGTCAATCTCTTTTTGATATTCAGGGTCAGTACTTCTAACTCCATCATCTTCTAAAGGAATAACAGGTGGAAAATAAAAGTATACCTCTTCTTCAGTAAATCCTGGGAAAGATTGAATATTAATTATGTGCCATGCATCAAGCAATTCTTCATTGAATGGCAACGCAGCAGAATAAGCACATTTACAAATCCAGCTTCTATCAGAAATAAATGGAGAAGGAGTTGCTAAAATTCCTAGCATAACATTGCCAGCTATTACAATTTCATCCCACGGAGCAGCCCTTTTGTTAAGATTTATAATACCTTTAGCATGTAAATCTCGTCTTTCAACATCCAATACATTATATTCAGGATGGAACTGTCTAAAGTAATTCAACTGTGTAGTTTTACCAGTACCATGAGAACCTGTGAACCAGATTTTCTTTATCTTACTTTCCATCTTTTCCTTTCTTTTTTGATTTAGAGCGCAGGCTTGCTAGAATCGGCGCGGCGTGACATACCATCCGATACTACCGGCGCGCGGCGCGCGCGTTCTAGCGGTACTGTAGCGCGCGCTAGGCGTACTGTAGCGGCAGGCGTTCGCGCCGGTTTCGCCAGCCAACGAACAAGATTAGTTTTTAGGTCGTGAATATCCACAGTAATATTTTGCTCCAGTAAATTTATTTCTCTTGCAGCACCAACAATCTTTACCTAACCTATACATTGGTTTCGTAAGCCAATATTTACAATCTCTACAGCGACTCATCCACGGCTGTTTCATTAATCTTTACCCTCACTCCATTTATCACAGATGATAGGTTTCACTTCCAATGGAACAGCAAGCTCTTGATTGAAAGGATGTTCCATGTGTCTTTTAACAATTTCAACTACTTGTTCCGTTATTTCTTCTTTACATTCTACCACAAGTTCATCATGAATCTGAAGAAGAATGTGAGCATCAAGACCTTTTTCTTTAAATTCATCAGAAATCCAAATCATAGCAAGCTTTAATACGTCTGAAGCAGAGCCTTGAATAATTGAATTCACAGCTTGACGTTTAGCTCTAGCAACTTGACCTATTTCTTCAGATGTAACTTCAGGAATTCGTCTTTTCCTGCCGATTATTGTTTTTACATGATGGTCTATGTTTTTAGGATGTGCAACTCTCACTCCTACTTTATCAACCCACGCCTTTACTCCTGGAAAGGTATTAAAGTATTTAAATCTGAATTCCTTAGCCTTGGCTTTATTTTCTTCAGATATATTTTGAAATAAAGCTTCTGCAATAGCTTGAATACCTTGTCCATAAGAGATTGAGAAATTCATAGTTTTAGCGAAACGTCTTTCTTCAGCAGAAATCTCTGATTTATTGAAGATTAACTTAGCGGTAGCCAAATGAACGTCTTCACCAGACCTAATGGCTCTTACCAAGTAAGGGTCTTTACTCCAATGAGCCAGCAATCTAACTTCTAGCTGAGATTCATCAGCAATTACTAGCTTGTATCCTTCAGGAGCATGAATAGCTTCTCTTAGCCACCAACCCTCAGTAGCCTTATGAGAGATATTTTGCATATTAGGAGCCGACGAACTTAATCTTCCTGTTACCGTACCGTACTGGTAACTTTCTCTTCCAGAGTTATTAAACGTAGGATAAATCTTACCGTCTACTACGTACTTTTGATATCCAACAGCATAGGTGGATAGGAGTTTCTTTATTCCTCTATATTCTCTAATTAAAGCGGCAGCAGGAGTATCTAATTTCGCTAATGCTTTCTCATCAGTACTAGGAGTGCGTTTCTTAGGGTCATTCTCGTTGTTCCACCTAACCACTCTAGGATATTTACTTTGAGAATAATCTTCTACTCTAGTAAGAGTGACTCCTTCACCTTTTTTTCTCTTAATTTTAATTCCATAGATTTTTTCACATAACTGTTGCGGAGAACCTATGTTAAATTCTCCAAGCTCACGATATATCTTAGCCTCTAATTCTATGGCTTTATTAGTTAATATCTCTTCACCATGCTTTAGATATTCTAAATCACAAGTAGTTCCATATAGAGTCATATCTATGAGAACATCTATAAAACGCATTTCTATAGTAGAAGCTAAATAGAAGTGTTCTTCTTCCAATTGTTCTTTCAGCATAAAGAACAATCTATATGTTACTTCAGCATCGCGTTTTGCATAGTCATAAAACTCTTCTTTTCCAAGCTTTTTTGCTTCATTATAAGGAATCATATCTATGTCAAAATGCTTTTTACCTAAAGTTTTAGCGTCTTTAGGTACATTTTCATCAAGATACCAGTAGCCTACTAAAGTACAAAACTTATTTTTGGGCCTTGCACCTAAGAAATAATCAGCAACTTTAGCATCAAACTGTATGTTATGTGCTATAAATAGTGATTCTTGACTAAATAATTCTTTAAGTCGTTCTACTAAATATATTCTTGATATATTAGTATCATCAAACGGAATGTAAACTGGTTCTAATTTTTCACTTCGTAAAGCAAGCCCTTCTATATCTAGCATCTTATGATGCAAGGAAGCTTCTTTATAATCAACGTCAGGATATAATCCTGAAGGTTTAGTTTCAAAGTCGAATGCTATATATTCAGATTCGGCCAAAACAGCCAATGCTTTGTTTAGAGATTCTTCTGTTTGAATAATCATTTCATTCCATTAAAAGTTAAAAAAAGGTACAGGGGAGACATTCTTTGTATATCTCCCCTGTAGCACTCCGAGATTATCCCTTTTTCCAATCTACTTCTTCATCATCGTCATCATCTAAATCATCAGAATTAGACTGAGAAGTAGGAACATTGTTAAGAATAGCAATTAATTCAGTACGGGTTTTTGGCTTTAAGACTTCTTCTAAATCATAAAGTTCTTGCCCTTCTGGAAGTTCGAATTCAGAGTCTTTCTCCACTTCGATATTCCAGGCAGTACTTTGACCTGTACCCATCTTGCTGATTTCCATAATCCAAGTCGGATATGGACCATATTTATTCCTCTTCTTATTAAGAACTCTAAGAAGGGTAATACCAACTCTCCAAATCTTTACTTGGTCCTTGTGTACTTCACCCTTCTTATCTACATATTCTCTCGGGTCAAATACATTGAAAACAAAGTGGTTAGTTGCTTTGTTTCCAGCCTCACACAACGGGCAATTCTCATCACCAATACCTTGAATACAGGTAAACCAACCCTTACCTTTTACAAAATGGTCACGAATATTGGTGGAGTCTTCATCAAGAATACGAACACCATTTGCCTCATCACCGCTCTTCAGGAAAAACTCTCTAGTCCAACTTCCTGCATTAGCAGCTACCTGTGCTTCTGCCTCTTCAAATCCTTTACTAAACCAACTCACTACTTACCGCCTTTCTTTTTGATGTTTATTTGCTCAAAGACTTTGACATTCTTTACATCGTATATGTCTTTGTCTATTTGCGCCTCACAAATTTCACGGCATTGTGCCTGAGCCTCTTTAATTTGCTCAAGAAGCTGTTCTCTTGTAGGAACAATTTCTTCTTGTGGGTCATATTCTACCGTAATACCAGCCCAAAAACTAGGCTTCACGTTCTCATAATCAGCAAATTTGAGAGTTACTTCTAAGCTACATCCTGCACTAAATCCTTGTTTCATTCTACCTTTTCTTTCTTTTATTAGATTTAAATGAATCTCCTGCTATTCTATAGGCTATAGCTAGCCCAATAACCACAAAGACTATAAGACCTACAATAGTAAACGATATTGCTATCATTCTAACTCCAACTCTACCTCATTAAATCTTTCTGTTTTTCCATACCCAATTGTATCAAGTTTAACTTCATATGGAGTATCAGAAAGAGTTTTATCTCCCACCCAAGTTATAATTCCTGTAGCTCCTAGAAGATTTATAGAAAGAGTTGGTTTGGCATAGTCATCTTCTATGATACGAATAACTCTTACCCTATCTCCTAGTTTAAATGCATAACTCATACTAACTCTAATTCGTATTGTTCATATGAATAGGCTTGTTCATCATCATCAAATTTTACATCTATAATAGCATCATTAGTAATATACGTTACTATTCCTTCTTTTCCCACTGTCTTTAGATAGTCTTCTTTAGCCTTTGAAGTTTCATAAAAAGAGTCTCCAGTTGGCACTCTTAATACTTTTACTTTATCACCTTTTATCATTCTTCATCCACCAATTCAGGGAAAAATTTATCTACATCTAGAAGTTTCCTTCTCCAACTCTCAATATACAATTGAACTCTGAATCTACTAAAAAGAGTGTACTTTTGGTCAAGTTCTTTCCAGTCTTCTTCGCTCTGTGACTTACCATATTGTACCACAACCTTCTTGGTTTGTGCAAGGGCTTCCACTAGAAGCTCTTTAACCCAATCAGGAACCTTCACCCCTTGCTTGTACGGCCATATCTCTTTGTAGACATAATCTATCATAGCAAGGTCTTCAATAGAATACAAGCGGTTGCCGTGTTCATTTCGAAAGTTGGCGGGAGGAAGCTGCCCTCTTTCCTCTTTTCGTAAAACACTACTTCTGGTATAGCCAAAAGCAGATTTAAGATAACGTACTGGAAAAAGTGGAACTTCGTGGTCTTTAATGGAGTACAAAATCATGCTTAAAGCCCCATAATTTTTGTAACTTGAGCTTTATTACAAATAAACCATTGCCCACATTCAGTACATTTCCATTTCATTTGGTCAGAGGGCAGTTTTCCTTGTCCAGTTCTATTGTGGTATACCCACTCATTATTTCCACACTTAGGACATGCAAGTTCAATATCCATAGCTGGAGTATAGGAAGGATTCCTTAAAGGTCTATAAGCAATTTTATAGATTTGATTATTTATAAATTCGTCTTCATCATGAGGATTCAATTTCTGGCATTTCTCCTTGTAATTCTTTTTGTTTTTCAATTTCTTTTCTAAGTTTTCTTATAGATTCTACTTCTTCAATATCAGTTTTTACAGAAGTAGCCCAGGATACTTTTTCAGAGAAAATATCATCTAATTCTGCCGCAGTAATTCTACCAGCATTATAAGCTTCAATAACTTTCTCTTCATCAATCTCCCAAGAAACTACTTGCATTACGCAGGAATCATACAACCCTTTATCTTTCAAGAGTTCTTCAGCAGCCACAGAATTAAGAGTACGAGAAACTTTCCTTGTTCTCACTATTTCTACATCATCCATGACAAGATGAAGATGCCCTTCTCCGTCTTCAATTCCATAAGCATCGGCAGCACCTTCAACAATAGGTCTAACCTGCTTATCCCTACGAGCTTTAAGCAGTTTTTCCTGCTGATTCATTGTCTCATATGCAATAGCGGCTGTCAATATCATCTCTTGCCGGGTTTTGGGCAGCTTCAGAAATTCCTTAGTGCGTTCTTTAACAGCGACCTTAGTTTTAGGCTGCTCGTCTTCTTCCATGAGAGGCTTCAAATTCATTTCTTATCTCCGTACTTGGCTTTTAAACGCTCATATTCAGCAATCTCTTTTGCTTTTTGTTTTTCTTTTTCTTCTTTAGCTTTGTTTATACGTTTTTCATATTCTTTATCAGTTTCCTCTCTTCGACCTCTAAGTTCTAACCAACCATCATCCCAGCCACAACGTTCAATCCATATATGAAAATACGTATCTTTAAACTCATCATAAAGAGATTGTAGATAGTTTATAACAGAAGTTATATCCTCCCAAGCAATAGAGAGGTCACTAACTAATGTATCTTCAAGTACAATTTTTTTTGGTTTTGCCATCATTCTTCAGTCTCCAACCACCGATTTACGTAATATCGGTCTTCTGAAAATACTGGAGGGTCAGGATATATT
>Ga0172382_10006386_pt1 | contig 17138 bp, 14 predicted proteins | sample Leawel138RmetaG_FD_122245 | JGI IMG/M metagenome (GOLD analysis project Ga0172382, IMG submission 122245) | Leachate microbial communities from a municipal landfill in Southern Ontario, Canada - Leachate well 138R metaG | ecosystem: Engineered > Solid waste > Landfill > Unclassified | place...
CTCCCATTGATCGAGGGCGAACGTCCCGCCGTACCAGATAATGAGCGAAAACATCGCCAGCGACACGGCCAGCACCACCAGTTCACACACCACCTGCAACGGACGCGGCAGCTTTTCGACGCCGATGGCGATACGGATATGCTGCCCGCGCGCGAACGCCACCGAGGCCCCCAGAAACGTCATCGCCACCATCAGGAACACCGAGAACTCCTCGGTGAAGGCGAATGAAACGTTACTCAGATAGCGCACCACCACGTTTGCCAGACTAATCAGGCAAATCAACGCCATGCACAGGGCCGCCAACGCTTCCTCCACCCGCACCGGCACGGGCGAGCGAGGATCTTGCGGCGTCTGATCGGGGTCGTTCACGGGGGAACCTCGTCAGCAGGTGAAAATGGCGGCCTGACCGCGCCACCGTGGCGGCCAGGCCGGTGGACCCTAGTTGCCCTTGGCGCGTTCGGCCACGGACTTTTCGGCCATGTCCACCAGATCGGCCCCGATGCGATCCTTCCAGGTGGCGTAGACCCCGCGCGTGGCGGCAACGAACGCCTCGCGCTGTTCCGGCGTCAGTTCGGTCACTTCGACGCCCAGGCCCTTGATCTCGTTGATCAGCGCGGGATCCTGCGCGGTGATGCCGGTCCGGGCGACCTTGATGCCGTGGGCGCCGGCATCGAGGGCGGCCTGACGGACGATGGCCTGATCCTCGGGCGTCCAGCTATCAAAGGCGCGCTGGTTGACGGCGAAAATCAGCGGGTCGGCGACGTAGTGCCACAAGGTCAAGTACTTCTGCCCGACCTCGTGCATGTTGGAGATGCGGAAGATCGACAGCGGGTTTTCCTGGCCGTCAACGGCCCCGGTGCTCAGGGCGGGCTTGGCATCGGCCCAGCTCATCTGGGTCGGGTTGGCGCCCAGTGCGGTGAACGTGTCGTTGAACAGCGGCGACCCGACAACGCGCATCTTCAGGCCCTTGAGATCCTCGGGCGTGCGGATGGGGCGCTTGGAGTTGGACACCTCGCGGAAACCGTTCTCGGCCCACGCCAGCGGCACCACGCCCTGCTTGGCCACCAATTCAAACAGCTTGGCGCCAACTGGGCCTTGGGTCAGGGCGTCCAGGGCTGCCTCATCGGGCATCAGGAACGGCATGGTGAAAATGTTCAGTTCCTTGATCTGCGGCGACCAGTTGATGGTCGAACCCACGGCGGCATCAATGATGCCCTGGCGCATGGCCGGCAGTTCCTTGGTCTGATCGCCCGCCACCAGGCTGGCGCCGGGATAAACCTTCATCTTGATGCGGCCGTTGGTGCGTTCGCCGACCAGCTTGGCCCATTCCTCGGCGGCGATCCCCCACGGGAACGGAGCCGGGACAACGGTGGAAATCTTGTATTCGTCCTTGTAATCGGCGGCCACGGCGGGACCGGCGAACGGCAGGGCGGCCATTCCGGCGACAGCCAGGGCCAGGAGTCCATGCGTGAGTTTCATCGCGGTTGCTTCCTCCCATAATGATAAGGCACTACCTTACCCCATAGGCCCCATGTGCCGACAAGAACGAACAGGGAGCAAGTCAACGCCGTGACACAAATCCTGAGCGAACTGGCCGCCCGGACCCTGCGCCAGATGATCGGACGGCGAGCGGTATCGCCGGTCGAGGTGGTCGAAAGCCTTCTGCGCCGCATCGACTCCTGCAATCCCGCCCTCAATGCCATCGTCACCATCGACCGGGATTGCCTGATGGCCGAGGCCCGCGCCGCCGAGCAGGCGGTGATGGACGGCCTCCCGCTGGGGCCGCTGCACGGCATCCCGGTGGCGTTCAAGGACGTACATGCCACGGCGAGGCTGCGCACCACTTGGGGATCGCCGCTGTTCGCCGACCATGTGCCGCCCGAAGACGACCGGCTGGTCGCCACTCTGCGCGCCGCCGGGGCGCTGGTGCTGGGCAAGACCAACACGCCCGAGTTCGCCGCCGGGGCGCACACTCTAAACCCGGTGTTCGGGCTAACCCGCAATCCCGCCGATCCGTCGCGCAGTTGCGGCGGGTCTTCCGGCGGGTCGGCCGTTGCCCTGGCGACCGGCATGGCGCCCCTGGCGTCCGGCACCGACCTAGGCGGCAGCCTGCGCCTTCCGGCATCGTTCTGCGGTGTGGTGGGCTTCCGCCCGTCGCCCGGCCTCGTGGCGTCGAGCCGCCCGGAGGCTGCGCTTGGCACCCTCGACGTGGACGGCCCGATGGCCCGCACGGTGGATGACTGCGCCTTGATGCTGTCGGTGATGAGCGGCGGGGCTACGCCCATTGAGATCCCCGCTGCCGACCTCGCGCCGCTGCGGGTGGCGGTGTCGGCCGACCTCGGGCGCTATCCCCTGGCGCCGTCGGTGCGGACGGCGTTCGCCTCCGCCGTGGCGATGGTCAATCCCGCCGTGGCGGTGGTCGAGGACGCCGCGCCGCCGCTCGACGACGCCGACCGGGTGTTCGAGGTTCTGCGCGCCCTCGCCTTCGTCGCCACGCACGAAGGCCGCCTGGATCACGTCGGCCCCAATGTCGCCGACAATGTGCGCCAGGGCCTTCCCCTCGGCCTGCCCGACGTGGCCCGCGCCATGGCCGGTCATGCCGCATTGCGACAGCTGTTCGATGCCTTCATGGAGCAGTTCGACGTCCTGATCTGCCCGGCCGCCCCGGTGGCCCCCTTTCCGGTCGAGGCACCGTTCGTGTCCGAGATCGACGGGCACCGATTGGACCGCTATTTCCACTGGCTCGGCATCACCTACGCGCTGACGCTGACTGGCTGTCCCATTGCCTGCATCCCGGCGGGCCGGGCTGAAGGGCTGCCGTTCGGCATCCAGGTGTGCGGCAGGCGCGGCCAGGACGCCGCCGTCCTTGGCATCGCAAGGAGCCTCGAACCTCTTTTGGCGTAATTTGTTGCAACCCTTGCCGTGGGTTCAGGCGTCGGTTCTCCTGAATAGAGAGACCTGATGACAAAGGGGACTCGGCATGTGGTGGAAATGGCTGCCTTGGCGTTTCATGGTGCGACGCTTCGCGCGCGCCCATGGTTTCCTGGACCCGTTGACCGTCATGGGGCGCCTGGGACGCTTTGCCCAGCCGTCGGAGGTCGCCGAGCCAATTGAGTTGCTGCGCGCCGGGGTCGTGTTCCACGCGCGGGGCCTCATCAACAGCCGGGTCATTCAGCATAACCGCGACTGGGTATGGCCGTATTGGGCCGAGCGGCAGTTCGACCCGGCCGACAAGGCGTTCATTCCACGCGCCTTTTCCATCACCCATGTCAACCTCAGCCACCGCAACTGGACTGCCGTCGGCCTGCCCGATGGCGAGGCCATGCCCATCGTGGACCCGCGCGGGCTGGTCACGCCGCTGTTTGACGGCTGGTCGCTTGATGCCTGGGTGGTGGCCGACGACGGGCGCGTCCTGCTGCCGTCCCGCCAGTTGGAGGCGGTCCAGACGCTTGACCTCGACGTCCGCAACGGGCTGGAGGTCCGCACGACCACGGCGAAAGACCGCCTCGCCCTGACCACCCGGACCTGGGCGACGCTGGTCGGGGAAGAAAGCCAGTGCCGGATGGAGGCCGAAGCCACCTGCGATACCGGCGGCTGGCTCATTATCTCCCTGCGCCCGGCCAACCCGGAGGGCGTGTCGTTCATCCATAGCGTGGCCCTGGCTGCCAACCGGCGCGGTTGGACGGTGGATAGCACGGCGCGGGTGGACTTCTCCGACCCGCCCGACCGCCACCATGTTTCGGATTATCGCAGCGGCGATGTATTCATCCACCTGGACGATGCCGGGGATCAGACCTCGGCCACCTGCGGGATCGGCATGGCGACGGCCGCGGCGCTCTATCGGCTAGAGGCCGCCGTGCCACGCCGGGTGCGTGCCACCGTCCCGCTGACCGAGGAGACGGCACGCCCTGCCGCCGGAGGCTGGCCCCGTGCGCTGGAGGGGCACTGCCGCCTGCACCTGCCCGACGCACGGATGCAGTTCCTCTATGACGCCTCCGTCCGCAGCCTCATTCTGCACGCCCCGGCGGATGTCTATCCCGGCCCCTATACCTACAAGCGGTTCTGGTTCCGGGATGCGGCACTCATTCTCAACGCCCTGCTGTGCGCCGGCCTGACCAACCGGGCCGAACGCGCCATCGACCGCTTCCCGCCCCGCCAGACCCTGGACGGGTTCTTCCGCTCCCAAGAAGGAGAGTGGGATGCCAATGGCGAGGTTCTGTGGATCATCGACCGCTACTGCGCCCTGTCCGGCCGCCCTCCCAAGGCATCCTGGCGCAAAGCCATTACCAAGGGGGCCAAGTGGCTGGTCGCCAAGCGCACGCCCGAGGACGGCAGCCCCCACGGCGGCCTTCTGCCCGCCGGGTTCAGCGCCGAGCACCTGGGGCCAAACGACTTCTATTATTGGGATGACTTTTGGGCCGTCGCCGGGCTGAACGCCGCATCCGCCCTGATGACCCGCTACGGCGACGCCGACGCGGCCGAATACTGGCGGCGCGAGGCGGTCAACTTCCAGGCCGCCATCGACCGCAGCCTGGATACCGTGGCCGCGCGGATCAAAAGCCCCGCCATCCCCGCCTCGCCCTATCGGCGGCTGGACGCCGGGGCGATTGGCTCCATTGTTGGCGGTTATCCGCTGCAAATCATGGAGCCAATGGACCCGCGCCTGCTGGCCACCAACGATTTCCTATTCGAGAACTGCATGGTCGATGGCGGGTTCTTCCAGGATGTCGTTCATTCGGGCATCAACGCCTACCTCACCCTGCACATGGCCCAAGTCGCGCAGCGCGCCGGGCAGTCCGGGCGGGCCGCCGGGATGATCCGCGCGGTCGCCCGCCTCGCCTCTCCCACCGGCCAGTGGCCCGAAGCCATCCACCCCCACACCGGCGGCGGCTGCATGGGCGACGGGCAACATATTTGGGCCGCCGCCGAGTGGCTGATGATGGTGCGCAACGCCTTCGTGCGCGAGGAAGGCGATACCTTGGTGATCGGGGCCGGGCTGCTGCCCGAATGGCTGACGGAGGGCGCTGAACTGTCCTTCGGCCCCGCCCCCACGGCATTCGGCACCATCTCGCTGGAGGTCATGGTGCGCGAGGGGCGCGCCCAAGTCACATGGCATGCTGACTGGCGGGGCACCCCGCCGCGTCTCGACATCGCCCTGCCTGGCATGGTGCGCCGGGACGTGCCCGCCGCCGAGGGCCGCGCTGAGGTAGGGGTTCCGGCATGAAGATCGTCATGATGACCAACACCTATGCTCCGCATGTCGGCGGGGTGGCCCGCTCAGTCCAGGCGTTTTCCGGCGCGTTCCGCCAACGCGGCCATGATGTGCTGATCGTCTGCCCGCAGTTCGAGGGCGCACCAGACCATGAGCAGGGCGTCCTGCGTGTTCCGGCCATCCAGAACTTCAATGGCAGCGATTTCTCGGTGGTGCTTACCATGCCCCGGTCGCTGCGTCTGGCGGTCGAGGCGTTTGCGCCCGACATCATTCATTCGCACCACCCATTCCTTCTCGGCTCCACCGCCGTCCGGCTGGCCCGCACCCTGAGTTGCCCGTTGGTGTTCACCCACCACACCATGTATGAGCAGTACACCCACTATGTGCCCGGCGATTCCCCGGCCATGCAGCGGTTCGTGATCCACCTGTCGACCAACTACGCCAACCTGTCCGACGAAGTGTTTGCGCCCTCGGACAGCGTGGCCGCGATTCTGCGCCGCCGGAATGTTCGGGTGCCGATCCGCGTTGTGCCGACCGGGGTAAACCTCGCCGAGTACTCCCAAGGCAGCGGCAGCGGGTTCCGGCAGATCATGGGCATTCCCGACGCCGCCTTCCTGATTGGCCACGTCGGGCGGCTGGCTGAGGAAAAGAACCTCGCCTTCCTCATTGATGCGGTGGCCGCGGTACTGGTTGCCGAGCCTGCCGCGCATTTCCTGATCGCCGGCGAAGGCCCGGCCGGAGACGCCCTGCGCGCACGTCTGGAAGCTGCCGGGGTCATGGAGCGTGTCCACTTCGCCGGGGTTCTGGGGCGGCGCTTTCTGGTCAGCGCGTACCGGGCGATGGACGTGTTCGCCTTTGCCTCGCTTTCGGAAACGCAAGGAATGGTGGTCAGCGAGGCCATGGCCGCCGGCGTCCCGGTGGTCGCCCTGGACGCTCCGGGCGTGCGGGAAGTGGTGCACGACCAAGAAAATGGCCGCCTGCTGCCGCCCGGCGGTATGGAGGCTTTCATCGCAGCGCTGCGCGAATTGGCGTCGATGAATTGGGAACAACGCGCGCCCCTGCGCCTCGCCGCCCGACGCACGGCCGAGGGCCTGTCCCTAGACCGTTCTGCCGACATGGCCTTGGAGGCCTATGCCCGCCTCATCGGCGAACCTGCCGCCGATGCCCGGGAAGCCGCCGACGAAGCATGGAGCCGCACCCTGCGTCTGTTGCGCACCGAATGGGATTTGCTGTCGGGCATGGCCGATGCCGCCGTGGCGCGGGACGAGGATGGGCGCGAGAACGGCACGGCTCCATGATTGGTCGCGTGGAGCGGGTTTTCCACGACGGACGACGCCTGATTAGCAGGAGCGAGACGCTGATCCGTCTGCTGCGCCTGCCAACGTCGGACGATGCGCCGACCGCGCGCGGCATCGTCCTGGTGCAGATCGACGGACTGGGGGAGCGCGAACTGCGCCGCGCCCTGGATGCCGGGCGGCTGCCATTCCTGAACCAACTGCTGACCAATGAGCGGTATCGGCTGCACACCCTTTACAGCGGCCTGCCGTCGAGCACTCCTGCGGTTCAGGGGGAATTGTTCTATGGCGTGCGCACCGCCGTTCCCGCCTTCGGCTTCATCGAACCATCGACCGGCCGGGCCGCGCGGATGAGCGAACCCGCAACCGCCCGTCGGGTCGAGGACCGCCTGACCAGCGAGGGCCGCGAACCCCTGTTGAGCGGCGGCAGCGCCTACGGCAACATCTTCACCGGCGGCGCGGCGGAAAGCCATTTCTGCGCCTCGGCCTTGGGCTGGGGGCCGGTCCTGAGCGGGCTGCGCCCCCTCAAAAGCATCGTCTTAGGCGTCGCCTACTTGCCGAGCCTGCTGCGTGCCCTCGGCCTGCTGACCGTGGAGGCGGCGCTCGCCATCGTGGACGCGGTGAGCGGGGTGGCAGCAGGGCAGAGCCTGCGGGACGAGTTACGTTTCGTGCCGGTCCGGGTGGGCGTAACCGTCCTGCTGCGCGAACTGGCCGTGATCGGGGCCAGCCTGGACGCCGCGCGCGGCCTGCCGATCATTCACCTGAACCTGTTGGGCTATGACGAGCAGGCCCACCGGCGCGGCCCGTCATCGGCATTCGCCCACTGGACCCTCAAGGGCATCGATGCGGCCATCGGGCGCCTGTGGAACGCCGCCCGGCGCTCCCGGCGGCGCGACTATGACCTGTGGGTCTACGCCGATCATGGACAGGCCGAGGCGGTGCCCTTCGAGAGCCTGACGGGCCGGAACCTGAGTACAGTGCTGGGCGCCGCCCCCGTTCCGGCCAAGCGCCCACCGACCTCACATGCCCACCTTCTCGGCTCCACGCCCGTTCCGCTGCCACAGGTCGCCGCGCAATTCACCGTAGCTGTGCTCGGTCGCCTGGGCGCCGTGCACCTGAACGGCCAACCATTGGATCGCGTCCGCGCTGCCGAAGCCACCGTGGCATCCGGCGTGCCCATGGCCCTGGTGCGCGACGTCCATGGCATCGTCCAGGCCATTACCCCGACCGGCCGCCACGCCCTGCCCCAGGACGCGGCGGCTGTTCTCGGCCACGACCACCCCTTTCTGACCCAGGCAGCGCAGGATCTTGAGGCGCTGGGCCGCCATCCCTCGGCCGGGGATTTCATGGTGGTGGGCTGGCGCCATGGCGGTCCCTCCGTCACCTTCAACGGCGAACTGGGTGCCCACGGCGGCCCGGCGCCGGATGAGGTGACGGCCTTTGCCCTGCTGCCCCCCGGCGCCCCGGCACCCGATATTCTGCGGCCGGAGGATTTGCGCCGCGCCGTCCGCGTGTGGCTCGACAAGGGCGGGCGGATGAGGCCGAGCCGCCCTGACCGCCTGCGCGTGATGACCTATAACGTGCACAGTTGCCGGGGGATGGACGGCCGCACCCTGCCCAGCCGCATCGCCCGCGTGATCGCCACGCTGCATCCCGACGTGGTGTGCCTGCAAGAAGTGGACGTGGAACGGCGGCGCAGCGGCGGCGTGGATCAGGCCCTGGCCATCGCCAAGGCCTTGGAAATGGACTTCCATTTCCATCCCTCCCTGAGCCTGGAGGAGGAGCAATACGGCAACGCCATTCTCAGCCGCCTCCCGATGCGCCTGCTGAACGCCGGACCGCTGCCCAGCCCCCACGGCGAGCAACGCGGCATCCTCAAGGTCGAGGTGATGACCGCGCGCGGCCCGGCCTTCATCCTCAACACCCACCTTGGCGTGCTGCCGCGCGAGCGCCGTCCGCAAGCCGCTGGACTGGTCCGCGACGGGTGGCTGGACGCGCCGGATGGGGTGCCGGTGATACTCTGTGGCGATTTCAACGCCATGCCGAATTCCGTCGTCCACAGGCTGCTGACCCACCACCTGCGGGACGCCCAGCGCACTACGGGCCGCAAGCCCCAGGCCACATGGCCCGGCCGCCTGCCCTCGGCGCGCATCGACCACGTCTTCATCAGCCCTGGCGTAACGGTCAAGGCAGTCGAGGTCGGCCGCAGCGCCCTGCCCCGCATCGCGTCGGACCACCTGCCGCTGGTGGTGGATGTCACGTGGGGCAGCCCGTGAATTCAGGCTGCGGCCTGCCGGCGCGTCACGTTCTGGTTCATGCGGAAGAAGTTGGTCGGGTCATACGCCTGCTTCACCTCCATCAATCGCTGAAGGTTGGTGCCATAGGCCGCTGCCACGCGGTCCTCGTCATCGGTGATGAAGTTCACATAGGCCCCGCCGGTTGCATATGGCGCCGTATCGCGGAAGAACGCCCGCGCCCAATCGACACAGCGGCCATCGTCGGCGGCAGCATCCCATCGGGTGTGCACGTTCAACACGAATTCGGCATCGCGGTGCGGATAGGCCGTGGCATCGGCCGCCACGCGATTGGTCGCCCCGCCGAGGTGGCCGAGGAAAATCTCGCTCTGCGCCGTCGGCAGCCGTCCGGCGTAGTCGACCAGAACATCGATGGCACGGTCATCCAGTGCGGCAAAGTTATGGGATTTCCAGTAGTTGCGTGCCCCCGGTGCCAGCAGTGGATCGAACGCCTTTTGCCACGCCGCAAAGGGCATGGGGCCGACATGCACCCCGGCGGGAGTTCCCAGCTCCATCAATGGGGCAATGTCCCGTTGTGCAGCATCCTGGCCCCCGATATGGCACAGCGCGAGCACCACCACCTCCGTTCCATGCACCGCCTCGGGCAGGAACGGCAGCGGCGGAGCCTTGCGCAAGACACTCCAGCAAGCCAGATCCTCCGACGCCTGAGCACAAAGCCCCCGATAGCCGCGCAGGATTTGCCCCGCATTGTCATAAGGATAAACAATCAGCCCAGCCGTGACCTCCGGCCCTACTTGATGCAAACGGTAGGTGAACGAGGTCACGATCCCCAGATTGCCGCCGCCGCCGCGCACCGCCCAAAACAGATCGGCATGGTCGCGCTCATCAGCGTGCACCAATTCCCCGGCTGCCGTCACCACATCGACACTCAGAAGGTTATCGATGGTCAGGCCATGCTTGCGGCTGAGCCATCCAAAGCCGCCGCCCAGGGTCAACCCGGCAACTCCGGTTGTCGAGTTAATGCCGAGCGGCGTGGCAAGGCCGAAGGTCTGCGCTTCGTGGTCGAAGTCGGCCAAAAGGGCGCCGGGTTCAACCACCGCCGTCCGGTCCCAAGGATTGACGCGCACGCCGCGCATCAAGGACAGGTCGATCAGCAACCCGCCGTCGCAGACGGCGCTTCCGGCGATATTGTGTCCACCGCCGCGCACCGCCGTCAGCAGGTTTTTGGCGCGGCCAAAGGCGACGCAGGCCAGCACGTCGGCCACCCCCATGCAACGCACGATAAGGCCGGGGCGGCGATCGATCATGGCGTTCCAGACTTGGCGGCAGCCCTCGTAGTCGGGGTCTTCACCCGTCAAGATCTGCCCCCTGAGGCCTGCCCGCAAATGGTCGATGTCTTCGGAAGGTAATGTCGTTGACGTCCCCTCCAGCGTCTTTGCGTCAATGCCAGTCATCATACTCTCCATCAAAGGGATGGGAGCGGCGGCACCGGCTCGGAGCGGCGGTCGAACGGGACTTTGATCGCAACGGGCGGTCCTCCGCCCCTCGCCCTCAGTGTGCGCGTATGATGACACGGATCAAGCCTTGGTCGGGCACCACCCCTAATGCCCCAGCAGCAGCCGCAAGTGCAGCCTCTACGGGTAAATCACAGGCGGCGTCCCAGCAGAACCGTATCCATGAAGCGGCGTGCCGCGCGGCGCAGCAACGGCGCGGCGTTGGCGAGCGCAAAATCTAGACCGATCGGTCCATCCACTATCGGCACCACCACGGTCAGCCCTTCGGCGCTGAAGGCTGCCGGGTCGCCCTCGACCTGACCGGCGAAGGCGACAACCGGCGTGCCGGTCCGCAAGCCCAGCCGGGCAATTCCTATGGGCACCTTGCCGAACAGGCTCTGGCTGTCCAGGCGTCCCTCGCCGGTCACTGCGAGATCCGCCCCGGCCATCGTGCCGCGCAGATCGGAAAGCTCGGCGATCAGGTCAAACCCGCTGCGCACATCGGCCGCGCATGCCGCCATCAGGCCGAACCCCAAGCCACCCGCCGCCCCTGCGCCGGGAGTGGCGCGGCAGTCGCGCCCGGCGGCATGGGTCAGGACGTCGGCAAAGCGGGACATGGCCGCCTCGAATCGCAGGACGTCGCCTGGAAGGATGCCCTTTTGCGGCCCAAATACGCTCACCGCGCCATTGGGGCCGAGCAGCGGGTTGGACACGTCGCAGGCCAGGGTCACGGCCACCGTCCGAAGCCGCGAGTCGAAGCCCGAAAGGTCAATCTCGGCTATGGCCCCCAATGCCCCGCCGCACCCATCGACCGGCTGCCCCTGGGCATCAAGCAAGCGTGCGCCCAAAGCCTGAAGCAGCCCGCTACCGCCGTCGGTCGTGGCACTGCCGCCGAGTCCCACGATCAGGCTTTCCGCCCCCCGGTCGAGGGCGGCGCGGATCACCTGCCCGGTCCCGAAGGTGCTGGCCCGCGCCGGGTCACGCTCGGCCGCTGTCAACAGCGGCAGGCCGGACGCGGCGGCCATCTCCACCACCGCCAACCGCCGCGTGGGACACCAGCCATACGCAGCCTGGATGGGCCGCCCCAGAGGGTCCGTGGCCGCCACGCTGCACACCTCGCCGCCGACCACGGAGATAATGGCGTCAACCGTGCCCTCGCCGCCATCGGCCATCGGAATGCTCAGACAGACGACGTCGGGCAAGGCGTCCCGAAAGCCAGCACAGATTGAGTCGGCGGCCTGGGTACTGGTTAAAGACCCCTTGAACGAATCGGGCGCAACGACCACCCTCATGCGATGCTCCCATACCAGCGGCAGGCTCTGTGGATAGAGTGGCCGTCCCGCCGGGGGCATGCAACCAACAACCGCCGGACCATCGCCTTCATGAGTCTCCCAACCCCAACCGCCGACGCTCAGGCTTTTGCCGCCCTATCCGCGCTGCCCCTGTTCAGGCGCCTGCCCGAGCCGGTGCGGCGCGGCATGGCGGCGGCCAGCACGGTGCGCACGGTGGCGCCGGGCAGCGTGATTGCCAGCCCCGGCGCGGCGGCGACCGAGATGTTCGTCATCCTCGAAGGTTACGTGAAACTGACCGTTCCGGCGGGCACCATAGATGTCGTGGGGGCAGGAACCGTCGTCGGGGAAAGCGCCGTCACGGGCCTGGGCACCTATCCCACCGGCGCGATAGCCCTGGACAGCGTGCGGCTGGTCGCCATTGATGGAGCGGCGGCGCGCGGATTGCTGGGCGACGACGTGTCACTGGTGCTGCGCATGATGGGCGGGCTGTCGGCGTCGCTCCGTGGGTTGCTGGCGCAAGTCACCGATCTCAAGCTCAAGACGACGACCCAACGGCTGGCCATGTACCTGCTGGAACTGGGCGGCCGTGAGGACGGTGAAGTGGCCGTCACACTGCCCTTCACCAAGCGCATCCTGGCCGAAAAGCTGGGCATGACGCCGGAAAGCCTGTCGCGGTCCCTGACCGCGTTAGAGGCCTTGGGCGTGCGCCAGGAAGGGCGCGGCCAACTGGTCATCAGCGATGCCAAAGCCCTGGCCGAGAGCTGCGGCTACGTTCCATTCGATGCGGAGCACGGGCCATGAAACAGCGCGCCATCGGTCCCGCCGACCTCGCCCGCATTGCCCAGGTGCCGCTGTTCTCGCGCATCGACGAAGGCCCCCTGGCGAGCCTGTGCGGGCGCGGCACGGTGCGGGTGTTCGATGCTCCGACCCTGCTGTTTTCCACCGGCGATCCGGCCGATGGGTTCTTCGTCGTGCTGGCCGGACGAGTCCACCTGTCCACCCTGACGGTCGAAGGGGCCGAGGCGGTGGTCACGGTGGTCGAAGCCGGAGAAACCTTTGCCGAAGCCGCCATGTTCGGGTCCGGCCGTTTCCCTGTGAATGCCGAGGCTCAACCGGGCGCCGAGGTCGTGCGCATCGATCGCACCCCCTTCGAGGCCGCCCTGCGCGACACGCCGGATCTGGCCTTCCATATGCTTGACGCGCTGATCGCCCGCCAGCACTTCCTGATTGCCGAGGTCAGCCAGCTCAAGAGCCAGTCCCCAGCCCAACGTCTGGCATCCTATCTGCTGGCCCTGCTGGAGAGCGGGCGGTGGGCCGGGCACGGGCGGCTGCCGCATGCCAAGCAAGTGATCGCCAGCCGTATCGGAGTTGACCCGGCCAGCCTGTCGCGCGCCCTGCGCCGCCTGGATTCCGCCGGAATCGTCTGCGAGGGTGAGGAGGTCGTCATCACCGACCCCGCCCGCCTGCGGGATTTCTGCGCCGGAAGCACGCGATGAGTCTGCGTCTGCACCACGTCTTTGCCTTCGTTGCGCCCGCGCCCCCGGCCCCACCGGGGCTGGTGGAGAGCTTTCGCCGTGCCCATCCCGGCCAAGGCACGGCCAACGTCTGTTACATGCTCGGCGAGACGTATCTGGAACTGTTGTGGGAGACGGACCGCGCCGAGATCACCAACCCGGCCATCGTCCGCACCGGATTGGCCGAGCGCGCCCGATGGCAGGACACCGGCGCCTGCCCATTCGGCATCTGCCTGACCCGCGACACCGAACCCGAGGCGCTGCCGTTCGATACCTGGGACTACATTCCGCCCTTCCTGCCTCCCGACATGACCATCCCGGTTGCCGTTGCGAGCCAGGATCCGGCACAGCCGTTCGTCTTTCTGCCGCCCACCATCGGGCAACCCGTAACGCAATACCAGGATGGCCTGGGTGGCATTATCGGCCTGCACCTCGACTGCCCGCCGGGTTTCAAGCCCGCCGATGACCTCCGCACGCTGGCCGAGTTGGGCGTGCTGACACTTGGCACGGGGTCAACCTGGCACATGGTCCTGACCGTCGCGCGCCCGAACGGCGGCCAGCCCCGCCACCTTGCGCTGCCAGATGGGATTTGGGTCGAAGAACACCCTGCTTAACGCTTTTGGTCCAGGAGCGCCGCGGGACTCCGTGCCGTTTCATGAACGTGGATATTCCTGGAAGGACACGACTTGAAGGATGCCCTTCGCGCGCTGCTCGACAAGACTTCGCCCTACGCTCCCCTGCTGTGGTGCGTGAGCCTCGCAATCGTCATCGCGCTCACGCTGGCCCCGGGCTTGGGTCCACCTGCAACGTTCGGCCTGGACAAGATCGCCCACTTTGCCGCCTACGGCGGATTGGCCGCGCTTGCCGCCCTGACCCTGCAGCCACGCATCCGACGGTGGGCATTGCTGGTTCTGCTGATCGCGGCGTGCAGCACCGAGGTTGCACAAATGCTCATCACCGATCGTTCGGGCAAGGTGGCCGATGCCCTGGCCAACGTCTTGGGGATCGTTGTGGGGACGACGGTCGGTCGTGCCCTTACGCGCCTTCTGAACGAGTAAAGAGGTAACAGGGGGAAAGCGATGGCAGCGCCTTGCGCTGGAATTAATGCGTCCGCATCAGATGCCACTAAATGACCTGCGGCAGGTTCGCCTCGAACACGCTGAATTCCGCGATGGCTTGCCTTTGGGGCGAGGTTCGCTACTCTGCCCGCACGACTTCTCATCTGACCCGCACGAGGACATCATGCGCCGCGCCGCGCCCAACCCCACTGCCGATGCCGGCGCCCCGCGCAACCTCATCACCCCGGCGGGCAATGACGCCATGCGGGCCGAGCTAAAGAAACTACGGACCATCGACCGCCCCATCGTCTGCGAGGCGGTGTCTCGGGCTGCCGCCAACGGCGATCGGTCGGAAAACGGCGATTACATCTACGGCAAAAAGCGTCTGCGCGAGATTGACCGGCGCATGCGCTTCCTGGGCAAGCGCCTGGAAACGGCCGAGGTCATCGACCCCCGCCTGCAACGCAACCGTGACAAGGTGTTCTTTGGGGCGACCGTGACCTACGTCAATGCCCGAGACGAAGAAGTCACCGTCACCATCCTCGGCCAGGACGAGGCCGACATGGTCAACGGCTCGATAAGCTGGCTGTCCCCCATCGCCAAGGCCCTGATGCGCGCCGGCGTGGGAGACGAGGTCCGCGTCCGCACTCCGGCGGGCGATGATGTGCTGGAAATCCTGGCAATCAGCTATCCCGAATAAGCGTTAGGCATTGACAATGTACCCGCCGTTGGGATGCAAGACCTGCCCGGTGAAGTAGGACGCATCGGCGCAGGCCAGGAACACATAACTGGGCGCCACTTCCGAGGGCTGTCCGGCGCGCTTCATCGGCACCTGCTGGCCGAACGAAGCGACCTTGTCCTCGGGAAACGTGGCCGGAATGAGCGGGGTCCAGATCGGACCGGGCGCCACCGCATTGACCCGGATGCCCTTATCCACCAACGCCAGCGCCAGGGAGCGGGTAAACGCCACCTCGGCCCCTTTGGTGGACGAGTATGCGATCAGTCCGGCATTGCCCTTGTAGGCGTTGACGCTGGCCGTGTTGATGATGGCGCTGCCGTCCTTCATGTGGGGAACCGCAGCGCGGCAGAAGTAGAAATAGGCGTGAATGTTGGTCAAGAACACCCGCTCCCACAACTCGGGCGTGACCTCCAGGAAGTCCTCGGTCTTGTGCTGTTCCGATGCGTTGTTGACCAGCACGTCCAGGCGACCAAACGCCTTGATCGTGTCATCCACGCACCGCTCGCAGAACGCATAGTCCCCGACATCCCCCCGCAGAGCGATGCAGCGCCGCCCTTCGGCTTCGACGAGGCGCTTGGTTTCCTTGGCGTCGGCGTCTTCTTCGAGGTACACGATAGCGCAGTCGCACCCTTCGCGGGCAAAATGAATGGCCACCGCGCGGCCGATGCCGCTATCACCGCCGGTGATGAGGGCGGCCTTGTCCTTGAGCTTGTCGCTACCCCTATAGCCGTCACGGATGCTCTCAGGCTCCGGTGTCATGCGATGCTCGCGGCCGGGCTGCGACTGATGTTGAGGCGGGAAAGGGGTGTCGGCGGGCATCGCGGTCCTCCCGGCCAAGGTCCGATGGGGCGGCATCCCGACCCGACAACGCCGGGCGGGATGCCAGGCAGGGCCTAGTGCGTTTTCTTCTTCATCTCGGAATATTGGCGGCCCATTTCGTTGGCCTCCTCATCGCTCACGGCCTCAAGCGCCTGGGGGAAGATTTCTTCTTCCTCATCCTTGATGTGATGCTCCAGGGCGTCCTTGAGTTCAGTCAGTGTTTGGATGAACTCGTCGGACGTCTTGTCCATCTTTTCGAGCTTGGCGAGCATCTTCTTGGCTTCCTTGTGCTCGCTCATGGCGTCCTTGATTTCTTCCTTGGCTTCCGCGTCGTTCTTGTCCTTGCGGAAAGTGGGGTAGAACACCTCTTCCTCGAACTGCGTATGAATCTCCAATTCCCGCTTAAGCTTGTCGAACTGCTGCGAGCGGGTCTTTTCCGCGCGGCTGCCAGACCCAATAATACGTTCCAGTGTGCTACGGACTGTTTGATGGTCTGTGCGAAGCATGTCGTAAATCTGGGGCATGACTGTCTCCATACTCGTTGATCTACCACAACGGCCAGACGACTCATTGGTTCATGCATCGTTTGAAGAAAGGACATCTTGCGGCAGCACCATCCCATCCCTTCGGCCTGCCGCCGGGGCAGTTTCCGCCGTTAAATGCTGCCTCAAGCCCCGAAACGCGCAAAAAAAAGACCGCGCAAATGCGCGGCCCAAGTTTAGGGAGGAAACGTCCAAGAATGCAGCGTCTGATCGCTTCACAGCGCCTCATCTGCTGCACTGCAAAAATATGAAATTTCAGCGGCAGCCGCAAGCCCAGAGATTAGGCATGGCTCAATTTTAGACATTCCAAGAACGCATAGCTCAAAAAAAATCATTTGGAATCAAAAAACTACGCCCTATTCAGCTTATAGCGCCATCCTCCCCCGTCAAAACAGACCAATGGCTGGCATGAAGATTGCTACCCTTCCGCCACATGATACCGACGTGAGTGGAGATGGTTCGATGCGGGGTGCCGCGTTCCTTCTGGTCTTGGTCCTAGTCGCCATTTTGGCGCCGGGGAGCCATGGACTGGCCGCACCGGCGCAGGGCCTGGGGCCGGATGGGGCGCTCTGCCGGGCGCAGACCGAACGCCAAGGGCGGCTGGCGGGGATGCCGGCGCACATGCTCACGGCGCTGTCCCACGTCGAAAGCGGCCGCTGGGACTCCGGCAGGCAGGAAAAAGTTGCCTGGCCGTGGACCATCAACGCAGCTGGAGAGGGCAAAATCTTCCCCAACAAGGCCGAAGCCGTTGCCGAAGTCCGCCGTCTCCAGGCCAAGGGCGTGCGCAGCATCGATGTCGGCTGCATGCAGATCAACCTGTTCTATCACGGCAAGGCCTTCCCAGACTTGGATACGGCCTTTGACCCCGCGTCCAACGTCGCCTACGCCATCGAATTCCTGACCAATCTGAAGACCGAAA
>Ga0172382_10006387_pt1 | contig 17137 bp, 15 predicted proteins | sample Leawel138RmetaG_FD_122245 | JGI IMG/M metagenome (GOLD analysis project Ga0172382, IMG submission 122245) | Leachate microbial communities from a municipal landfill in Southern Ontario, Canada - Leachate well 138R metaG | ecosystem: Engineered > Solid waste > Landfill > Unclassified | place...
AGCCGGATGTTCTCAAAGCAAAGCCCCCCCTGCAGGTAGGCCGGGTAAGGCGGTTTTAGCGGGCCGTCCGCTGACAGTTCGATCGAAGCCCCCTGGACAAACGCACCGGCCGCCATGATGACCGGAACATCGTATCCGGGCATGTCCCACGGCTCGGGCGTGACAAAGCTGTCCACGGGTGACGCTGCCTGGATCGCCTGGCAAAATGAGACCAATCGATCCGGCTGGCCCAGTTCAACGGTCTGAACGATATCGCCGCGTTCGGCCAGCGGGTCCGGGAACGTCGCGAAACCGGCGAGACTGAGCATCGCAGAAGCGAAAACGGCGCCCTTCAGGCTTTCGGCCACCGTGTGCGGGGCCAGGTAGAAGCCCTGGGCGATCAGGCGGGAAAAGCCCAGGCTGGGCCCGACATGGCTGCCCAGGCCGGGCGCGTTCAACCGGCTGGCGACGCGCTCGACCAGGTCGGCACGCCCGGCGACATAGCCGCCGGACGGGCACAGCCCGCCGCCCGGGTTCTTGATCAGGGAGCCGGCGCACAAATCGGCGCCCAGCATGCATGGCTCTTGTGTTTCGACAAACTCGCCGTAACAGTTGTCGACCAGGATAACGGGGCTGAAGCCGGATGCGCGGACCGCAGCGCAGATGGCCGCGATGTCCTCCGCCAGGAGCGCCCGCCGCATCGTATACCCGCGCGACTTCTGGATGAAGACGACACGGGTCCGGTTCGAAATCGCCCGACGGATGGCGTCCAGGTCCGGCCGGCCTTCCGCGGTCAGCCCGACCTCGCGGTACCTAACGCCGAGGTCATGGAGCGATCCGCTGTCCTGCTTGGCGTCCGCAGCTCCGATCAGGGTCTCAAGGGTGTCATAGGGCTTGCCGGTCACCGAAAGCAGCTCGTCGCCCGGCCTTAGCAAAGCGAACAGGCACAAGGCCAGCGCTTGGGTGCCGGAGCTGATCTGGATCCGGACCAGGGCCGATTCGGCACCGAAGGCCAGGGCAAAGGCCCGTTCAATCTGCTCGCGGCCGGTGTCGCCGTATCCATAGCCGGTCGAGCCGCCCAGGTAGGCTTCAGACAGGCGTGCTTCATGCAGGGCACGGATCACGCGCAGCTGGTTCTGTTCGCGGACCGTGTCGATTCGCAAAAAAGCAGGGCCGGCTGCCTGCATGGCCCGTTCGGCGAGCGCGCAGACGGCCGGCGATATGCCAAAGGCCTGGTAGGGCGATTTTGTCACGTCCCGTATACCTCCCGGCTGTCCAGGACCCGGATCTGGGCTTGCTCGAGTTTATCCAATGCCAGCTGGGGATTTTCGACGCGGATGATGACGATGGCGTCGTCAGAGGCGCGCCCGACAAAGGCGTACAGGTAATCGACCGAGATCGATCCGGAGCTGAGCGTCTCAAGCGCGTCGTCCAACGTGCCCGGATGGTCGGCGATCGCGATGGCGATCACGTGCGTCGAGCTAACGGTGAAACCGGCGGCAGACAAGATTTCCTGCGCCTTCTCCGGCTGGTCGACGATCATGCGCAAAATGCCGTACTCCGTCGTATCGGCGATGTACAGTGCCCGGATGTCGATGCTGTGGTCTTTGAGCGTGCGGGTCACTTCGGCCAGGCGGCCGGACTTGTTCTCAAGAAAAACGGAAATCTGTTTGACGAGCACGGGTGACACCTCCCTGCGAAGCTGCTGGCCGGCTTTCACGCCGGCGTGGCGCGGACAAACCGGCTATACGCCGGTGTTCTCCTTCATTATAGCAAATCCTGCCTCGAATGCCTTGCGGTTGAGATCCTGCAGGCGAGGTGAAAACACGTCGGCGATGGCCTCGATGAAAACCTCAGGGCCGATAGCCAAACAATGGGCCATGGCGCCGAGCATGACGATGTTGACCGCTTTTTCGCTGCCGGCTTCCCGGGCCAGTCCGGTTGCATCGAGAGACCGGACGGTCGCGCGGCCGTCGCCAACCTGCTGCAGGCGGTCAGCGACGCCTTCCGGATAGCGGGCCTGGCCCATGCCGACGGACATGGGGACGACGCGGCTCTCGTTCATCAGGAGCACCCCGCCCCTGGCCAACAGATGGGCCCAGCGCAGGGCTTCCAGCTGCTCGAAAGCCAAGATGACATCTGCCTGGCCCGGCTCGACCACCGGTGAATGGACTTTGGGGCCCATGCGCACATAGGTAATCACGCTGCCGCCGCGCTGGGCCATGCCATGCACTTCGGAAACGCGCACGTCCAAGCCCTCTTTCAGGGCGACGCGTCCGAGCAGCTTGCCGGCAACCAGAGTCCCCTGGCCGCCGACACCGGCCAGAACCAGATCGAGTTTTTTGATCATGATCGATCGCCTCCCAGCTTCAATGCGTCGAAACGGCAGACGCGTATACACAAGCCGCAGCCGTTGCAGCTGTTGGGGTCGATGACGGGATACCCGTCCGGTCCGGCGGTCAACGCCGGGCACATGATCCGGATACAGGCCTTGCAGCGCCGGCAGCGGTCCCGGTCGAGTTGCACGGCGTTTTCCGGGCGTCCTTTGCCGGTCGGAATCAAGGCGCAGGGACGCCGCGCGATGACCACCGAAACGCCCGGGCGGGCCACCTCCTCGGATACGACCTTTTCGACCTGCCATGTGTCCGCCGGGTCGACGACACGCACCGAGGCTGCCCCCAGCACGCGGCACAGCGCTTCCAGGTCGACCGCCGGAGCCTCGCGCAGGCGAATGTCGCGGCCAGTTGCGGGGTTTTGCTGGTGGCCGGTCATGCCGGTAATCGAGTTGTCGAGGATCAGGATCGTCGAATCGCTGTGGTTGTAGACGCTGTTCAAAAGGCCGGTCATGCCGGAATGCAGAAAGGTTGAATCGCCGATCACCGCGACGGTGCGGCGGGAAAACGCCCCGTCGGTCGCCTTGTCCATGCCATGGGCCATCCCCACGGACGCGCCCATGCAGACGCAGGTGTCCATGGCGTTGGTCGGGTTGATCGCGCCCAGGGTGTAACAGCCGATGTCGCCGGTGACGATCAGCTTCAGACGGCTAAGAGCCATGAACAGCCCCTTGTGCGGGCAGCCGGCGCACATGACCGGCGGCCGGGGCGGCGCAGTGCCGAGCTGTTCGCGCGGCAGGGCGGGTTCCGGATTCGGTTGGCCAGACAGGACGCGCCGCAGCAGGGCGACCGAGTATTCGCCCAGCGGTGTGAAGAGATCCTTGCCTTCGCATGCGATCCCTGCCGCCTTCATCTCAGTCTCGATGACCGGATCGAGTTCCTCGACGACGACCAGGCGGCCGACCTTTGCGGCAAAGTCGCGCAGGGCTGTGACCGGCAAAGGCCAGACCAGACCCAGCTTGAAGACGGACGCGTCAGGCAGCGCGTCGCGCACGTATTGGCTGGCGATGCCCGCTGTCACGATACCCAGTTTTTCCGATCGTATCTCGATCTCATGCTGATCCAGGCCGGCTGCATCACGGGCCAATTGCAGCAGGCGCTGTTCGACCGCAGCATGGCGCGCAATCGCCATCGCCGGCATCATGACATGCTTTGCGACATCCTTATGGTATTCTTTGACGGTTTGCTCTCTGACTTCGGCCAGGGCGACCGGTGAGCGCGTGTGCGACACGCGGGTCGACAGACGCACCAGGACCGGCGTGTCGAAGCGCTCCGAGAGATCGAACGCCGCCAGAACCATGTCCTGGCATTCCTGGCTGTCGGCCGGTTCAAACAGAGGCAGCTTCGCGGCGCGGGCGTAATGGCGGCTGTCCTGTTCGTTCTGCGAGCTGTGCATGCCCGGATCGTCGGCTACGACGATGACAAGACCGCCGTTGACGCCGGTGTAGGACGATGTGAAAAGCGGGTCGGCAGCGACGTTGAGCCCGACATGCTTCATGCAGGTCATCGCGCGGGCGCCGGCCAGGCTGGCCCCGATCGCCACTTCGAGGGCCACTTTTTCGTTGGGGGCCCATTCGCACCAGATCCGGTCGTAACGGGCAGCGGCTTCGGTAATTTCTGTACTGGGTGTTCCGGGGTAAGACGAAACAACCTTGACGCCGGCCGCATAAGCGCCCGCCGCCACGGCTTCATTGCCCAGGAGTATGTCCTTCAAATCATTTCACCACGTTTTCCTGTAGTCTTCGCCAGAGGCGCTTTGTCCATTATCCGCGATTCCGGCTTGCTGCGCAAGCGCATCAGAACGTCCGGCTCGTCCTGAGGTCGACCACGCGCTTCGCTTTGCCCGCCGTGCGCTCCAGCGTCTGGGGGTTGAGCAGCGTGACTTTGACATCGATCTGCAGGACGGTGCGGATTTTCTGACGGATCTCCCCGATCAGCTGCTGCAGCTGGCCGTATCGCTCCAGGCGCTGGCCATCGATCAGCTCGACCTGGACCTCGAGGCGATCCATGAACTGCTCCGTGGTGACGATGATCTGGTAATGCGGCCCGATGCCCTGGATGGTCATCAGGACCGCCTCGATCTGTGACGGAAAGACATTGACGCCTCGGATGATCATCATGTCGTCGGTCCGGCCGCGCACCAGGTCCATGCGCACATTGGTCCGACCGCAGCGGCATGGCTCGCGCGTCAGGCGCGTAATGTCCTTGGTCCTGTAACGCAGCATCGGGATGCCCTCTTTGGTCAGGGTGGTCAGGACGAGCTCGCCCTCCTCCCCCTCCGGCAGCACCTCGCCGGTATTGGGGTTGATGATCTCCGGATAGAAATGGTCTTCGTTGATATGCATGCCGCAATTCTCGAGGCATTCGTACGACACGCCGGGCCCCATGACTTCGGTCAAGCCGTAGTTTTGGGTGTCGATGATGCCCAGCCGCTCCTCGATCAGCTTACGCATCTCGGGGGTGTGCCCCTCGCCGCCGAACAGCCCGACGCGAAGCTTGAGGTCCTTGCTGTCGATGCCCAGGCTCTTCATCACTTCTGTCAGGTGGAGGACATACGACGGTGTCGCCACGAGCACGGTCGTGCCGAAATCCTGCATGAACATCAGCTGGCGCTCGGAGTTGCCGCTGGATATCGGCACAACGCCCGCCCCGATGCGCTCGATCCCGGCATGCATGCCAAATCCGCCTGTGAACATGCCGTAGCCAAACGAGATCTGGCAGGTGTCGTCGGATGTGACGCCTGCCGCCGCGGCCACACGGGCGCAGCAGTCAACCCAGTTCTCCATGTCCGCCCGGGTGTAGCCGACCACGATCGGCTTGCCGGTCGTGCCGGACGACGAGTGGTAGCGCACGATTTGCTGCTGGGGAACGGCAAACAGGCCGAAGGGGTAGTGATCCCTCAGATCCGTCTTGACCGTGAAGGGAACCCGCTCCAGGTCCTTGAGCGAGCGGAACGATTCCGGTTCGAGGCCATCGGCGGCTAATCGCTCGCGGTAGAAGGGCACGTGGTCATAGGCGTGGCGGATGACACGCTGCAGCCGTTCCAGCTGCACTCTTGCCATCTCCCGGGCGGGTAGTTGTTCGGCTTGATTCCAGATCATGGGTCAGACACTCCTTCGGTATATGGTTATGCTTTGCCTGCCGCGCAATCCTGCGCCTTGTCGAGGTATTTGGCGCCTTCAGGCAAAACGGCACGGCTGCCGGCCAGACGGCTGACCAGCGGTGTGACAAGCAACGAGACGATCAGGGCCAGAACCGCCAGACGAGGCGCCCAAAGGCCTGTCGGGCTTTTTGTCAGCAGGACGATGGCGCCGCCGATGACGACGGTGCCCAGTCCGGAGACCATGCCGGCCGCCGCGCCGCTGCGGGTCAGCTTACGGTCATAAAGGCCCCAGAGGTACGGCCCGATGAACGATCCGGAAACGGCGCCCCAGGAAAACGACATCAACGTGACGATGGCGCTGGGGATGACGGCGACCAGATAGGAAATTAGGACAAAAAGCAAGGACAACAGCCGCATCGGCAGCATGCTGTCTTTCTTGAGGATCGTCTTGCTGAAGGTCGGCGCTGAAACCAGGACAACCGCCGCCAGGGTCGACATCGAGGCCGACAGCATCAGGATCACCAGCACGGCCATCATCTCCGGGCTGAGGATCACCTGGAAGATGGCGGGCATCAGGGTGTCGAGGTTGGCAGCGTCGAAGCTGATCGACAGTTTGGCGTTGAGGATACGGGCAAATCCGCCCATGAAATAGGCACCGCCCCCGATGATCAGGGCAAAAACCGTGCTCATGATCGTTGCACGCTTGACCGCCTTGCGGTCGCGGATGCCATTGAACTTGGAGATCATCTGGGGCAGCCCCATTGTCCCCAGGCTGGTCATCAGCAGCAGCGTGACCAGATCGAGCGGCGATGGCCCCAGCACCGAGGTGAAGGTGCCGGCCGGCAGCTTATCCGTGCTGATCGCAGCTAGGCCGGCGATACCGTCGGCCAAACCGCCGGACAGGGAGACGACCCGGAACACCATGTAGATGACGCCGAAGGTCATGATCAGGCCCTGGATCACGCTGTTGATAGCCGTCGACACGTAACCGCCAAAATAGAGGTAGATGCCGGTGATCACGGCCATCAGGAGCATGCTCACACGGATATCGGACAGGATCGAGTCGCTGAAAAAGCTTTGCATGATGTAGCCCAGGCCCTGGTAGACCGAGGCCGAGTAAGGGATCAGGAACACGAAAATGATCAGGGCCGCGAAGCGCTCCAGGCCGGGACTGTCGTAGCGCTTGCGGAAAAACTCGGCCATCGTGCTGGCGCCCATCGCCCGGCTGACGCGACGGGTACGCTCGGCCAGGATCAGCCAGGCGACCAACGTCCCCAAAATGGCGTTGCCGATGCCGATCCAGGTGGAGGCCAGGCCGAAGTTCCAGCCGAAGCGCCCGGCATACCCGACGAAAATGACCGCAGAGAAATACGTCGTCCCATAAGCGAACGCTGACAGCCAGGGGCCGATCTTGCGGCCGCCCAGCACGTAGTCATCCGTCGTCTTGACTTTGCGGGAACTGAAAACACCAACCAGAACCATCAGGAGCAGGAATGCTCCCAGTATGACATACTTCACCATAATCCTACCATCCTTCCCTGCCGCTCACGCGGCACTACGTTTCCCATCATAACACAAGAAAACCTGATTTCAAGCCAAACAGTCCGATCCCGCCTGCCAACACAGCATTTCGGAGATCGGAACGCCCCAAGATCAAGCGAGATGAGGCATTTCCCTTCCGGCGCAGACCAAAACCGCAAAAAAGCCGTCTGCGTGCCCGGGAACGCGTTGACAAACAAATCGCCGGATGCTTATAATGGCTATGCCCGAAAACCCTGTCCTTCGAGTCAGCCTGCGGCCATGGCGGAACTGGCAGACGCGCACGTTTGAGGGGCGTGTGGGCAACCGTATGGGTTCAAGTCCCATTGGCCGCACCAAACGCACATAATCCGAACCATTTACGACAGGTTATACCTGTTGGCGAAGGGTTCGGATTTGTGTTATACCTGAGTTGAAATTAGGGGGCAAGCGTTGTGCTTGTCCTCTAATCTATTATCATATAGCGATAATGCGATTGACAAATCTCAATTCTTGGGTGTATGATAAATAAAATCAAGTTAAGAGGTATTCTTATGTTGCTATTTATTCATCTTAACAAGGACGATGATATATAGCACTTGCAACCTATTGAATGGATGATGGCTATGCCATTCTCCCATAGGTGCAAGTGCTTAAAGCGTTGTGCCTGTATGGTGAATGACATAGCTTTAATTTTGCTTTTTTATGTCACCATGCCGGTATTCTCGGTGTGGTGATTTTTGTTTTAAAAGGTTGTGATGAAATGCGGCATACAGATTATGTCGGGATGGATATTCTCCGTTTGTCTAATTCACAATAACAATAATGGAGGTTCATTATTATGAAAAACATTACCAAAAACCTTGCGGCCTTACACGTTGAGGTTGAGCAAGTCAAGGACTATATAGGACAGACTGTAAAAATGCACGGCATTGTCTATAAAATCCGTGAAATGTCCGGGTTTGCTTTTGTGATTCTAAAAACGAAAAGAACACTCCTTCAATGTGTTTACTCGCAGGATTTTTCAAGTTTTGAGTTGTCAACACTGAAAGAAAATATGAGTGTTGTCATTACCGGGGAGGTTATTAGCGATGAGCGAAGCCGAACTGGAATTGAGGTGCGCTTAGTAGCGTTTGAGAGTCTTTCTGTTGCCGCCGAAGAAACACCCGTCGTCATTAACAACAAGGAGGTTGCCACTTCTCTTGACACACTACTTGATTATCGCCCTATAACACTCCGCAATGCCAAAGAACGTGCCATTTTTCAAATTCAAGCGGGCATCTGCCGTGGTCTGCGTATTTTTCTTGATGCGAATAGATTTACCGAAATCCATTCCCCCAAAATTGTATTCAGTGGAGCTGAGGGCGGAGCAAACATTTTCAAACTTGACTATTTTGGCCGAGAAGCGTATCTCACACAAAGTCCACAGTTTTACAAACAAATCATGGTAGGCGTGTTTGAACGGGTTTATGAGATTGCACCTGTTTTCAGAGCTGAAAAGCATGACACATCTCGCCATATCAACGAATACACCAGCGTTGACTTTGAGATGGGGTTTATTGAAAGCTTCTATGAAATAATGCAGCTTGAAACAAAGATGTTGTCGGAAACTTTCACATTTTTGCGCGAGCATTATGCAGAAGAAATCTCACTTTTGAAGGCTGACATTCCGGCCATCACTGAAATCCCTGCTGTATCGTTTAACGAGGCAAAGGAATTGATTGCCACTAACTACAAACGAAAGATAACCGACTTCGAGGATTTTGAACCAGAAGAAGAAAAGCTACTCAGCGACCTAATAAAAAAACAGACCGGCAGCGACTTTGTATTTGTAACTCATTATAAATCTTCAAAACGTCCCTTTTATGCAATGGATACACAGCAAAATCCAGAAGTGACTGAGAGTTTTGACTTATTGTTTCGCGGCATGGAGATAACTACTGGTGGTCAACGTATCCACGATTATCACGAACAAGTATCGAAAATGTTGGCGCGAGGTATGAATGTCGATGCGTTCGAGAGTTATTTGATGGCACATAAATATGGATTGCCACCACACGGCGGTTTGGGTCTTGGTCTTGAGCGTTTGACAGCAAAACTACTCAATTATCAGAATGTTCGATATGCAACGATGTTTCCGCGGGATATTAACAGGTTAGAGCCGTAAAATGTCAGAAAATCTTGGCGATAATGGCCTTGTTAAAAATCCGGGCCAAGTTGACCCGAACTGTCACGGGTAGAAGTGCAAAACAGACCGGCAAGGGATTTACCCCTGCCCGGCCTGTTTTGTGTCCGCGAACCCATGTAAATAAAGGCTTTGTAAAAGCTAATCCGTGACGGTGCCGCCCTTGTTTTGGCGGTACTTTTTGAAGCTGCCGGTTTTTCTTATTTTATGCGGGTTTCCGAGTTTGTCCTTATGAACACTCGTACCATGTCGAATGTTCATAAGGACACTGAACATTCAGGAGATAGGAGTAATCGAAAGATTGCTCCTATTTTCGTTTTCATGCGGTCTTTCGTGTGATGTACTCAACGGCTACGCCCTGCCGGGTGTCTATCATCACGCTCTGCGGCAGACAGGCCACTTCCGGCGTGTCAAGGGTGCCGATGAAATTATAATGGATTTCGAGCCGCTGCGTCCTGCCCTTTCCGGTTCCCTCCGCCTGATAGACAACAATTTTTTCAACCAACTCATTCAAAATCGTCGGGGTCAGTTCTTGAATATCGGTGTACTTTTTCACCGTTTGAAGAAAGCTGGCCGCGCTGTGTTTGCTTTTTTCTTCCGCATCTATCTCCGCTTGCAGGGCGGAGATTTTCTTTTTCAGCGAAAGCTGTTCATCGTCATAGCGTTTGGTAATCATCATAAAACGCTCGTCGGAGAGCTTTCCGCATGTGTTGTCCTCGTAGGTTTTGGTGAAAAGGCTGTCCAGTTCGGCACAGCGGGCCAACATGGCCCGAAGTTCCCGTGCCCTGCGCTTGCTGTCTTTTTCAGCCTCCTGCTTGGATTGAGCCATAAGGAGCTTGATAAAACTTTCCTCTTTGTCCTGCAAAAAGGCCGTCATGCGCCGGATTTCCAAAAGCATCACCTGTTCCAGCGCGTCCGCCCTGATGTAATGGGTAGAATTGCAGGTGCCGCGGTTGCCCTTATAGTTGGCGCAGTTGAAATACTTGAGGTCTGTGTTCGGGTGGTTGACATTGAAATAGAGCTTGCGTCCACAATCGGAACAATAGAGAAGGCCGGAAAACATATTCTTCTCCATCGTCTTTGGCGCTCTCCGTTTTGTACCTTCCCGGATACGCTGCACCATTTCCCACGTCTGACGGTCAATAATCGCCTCATGGACGCCCTCGAAAATCACATGATTTTCCTCCGGGTTTTCGTAGCGCCGCTTGTTCTTGAAGGATTTGGAGTAGGTCTTGAAGTTTACCACATCCCCCATATATTCGCGGGCGTTAAGGATTTTATTGATCGTGGTCTTGCACCAATAGTAGGGGCTGTCTTTGAACGAACCGCCCTTTTTGCCGCTTCTGCGGATACCCTTGCTTTTCCAGTATTCTGTGGGTGTAAGGATTTGCTCTTTTTCCAAGCGGTCTGCTATGCGGTATTCGCTCACGCCATCTATACACAGTTTGTAGATATAGCGCACGACTTTGGCAGCGTCCTCGTCCACGATCCAGCGTTTGGGGTTTTCCGGGTCTTTTATGTACCCGTACAGGGGTTGGGAAAGCGGAACACCGGCGGAGCCGCGCAAGCGTTGAGAACTGCGTATCTTGCGGGAAATGTCTCTCGCGTACCATTCATTCATAATATTGCGGAACGGGGCAAACTCGTTTTCGCCCTCGGCGCTGTCCACACCGTCATTGACCGCGATAAATCGCACATTATGCTCCGGGAAAAAATTGTCGGTGTAGTAGCCGACCTGCAAGTAGTCGCGGCCAAGCCGGGACATATCCTTTACGAGTATAGCGCCGATATATCCGGCTTCAATGGCCTCCGCCATTTCTATAAAACCGGGGCGGTCAAAGTTTGTGCCGGAATACCCATCATCCACGAAGTATTTTGTATTGGTTAGTCCGTACTCCTTGGCATACTTGGAAAGCAGCTTCTTTTGATTGGAAATACTGTTGCTGTCGCCCTGCACATCATCATCGCGGGACAGGCGGCAGTATAAGGCTGTTACAATGTTTGACTGGCTATTCATAAATCCTCCTTCCCGGCAGTCAAACAAACGATTATTACACTTATATTATACCTCGCCTGACTGCTGATGTTAAGGATGTCGATGCCGCAAAGTGCTGACACGCCTATTCTTTCCGCGCCTTATCCGATAGGATTAAGCGCTTGACTTTATCTTCAAGAGCCTCTTTCTGTGTGCTATCGTTATAAACAGGGGTAACGATATATTTTGTACCGCTGACCTCATATTCCGCAGAAGCGGCAGAAGTGGTTTTCTCGTCCATACAAAGCGCCTCCTTGTTGATATTGGATATACTGAAAGCCTCCCTGTGTCTCATAGGGAAACGCCAAAGGGCAGCACTCATTAAAAAGTGCTGCCCTTTGGTGCGTCTCTACTTCGGGCCAATTTGGCCCGAAGTCAATAGGGGCTGTTTTGGTAATGCTGTTCGGCTTCCTTTATACCGCGCATATCGAAAACGTAGTGAAGCTCTCCCACCACACGTTTAATATCTTTGGGAGAGAAACCGCAGTTTTCCATAGCGTAAATAACATAGCCCCGGCAAGCGCCGTTGCTCCATTGTTGATATAGCAATGCCTGTAATTCTCTATCCATAAGAAAAACTCCGTTCATCAAAAGAAAATCGGGAGAAGCCGCGCCGCAAGTTTCAGCCTGTCGTAAGACAGTAATAACCGGCGTGGCTCACCCTCTTATATAAAAGGCGATAACTCCGGACGGGTAGCGGCAACCACCCTCATGGGAATCCCACCCCGCTCCATGCTGATGGCGCGGCGACCAATGCTGTGAAGCGTTCAAGTCGCAAGTATCATTGTATCAAGCGTGAGATCGTCGCCGGGCGGGTTTACCTGTCCCGCCCCGCCGCAGTTGGCGTTTATCGCTTTTGCCGTCAAACGGCAGTCATGGCGCGTCCTGCGGCCCGGCTCCTTCACGCTTTGAACGTATCCGGGTTATCGGTATGAAATTGTCAAGCTGCACAGAGAGAGAATAAATGTCCCTCTACTAATTAGGACTGAAAAAGGCCGTATTTCAGATACTTTTTTAAAAAAGTTTTATTTTTCGTTTACCTTAATATAAAAAATATCCGGCAGGCTCAATCACCTGCCGGGTATGGCTATATCGTATTCAGTATTACATCTTTTTCAGAAGTTCCAAAAGCGCGGCCTTTTGCTCTTTGCTAAGCGTGCTCCATATATCAAGCATTTCCTTTTGTTCTTCGTTCAGGACAATGGCTTCGTTTCCTTCCGCGAAAAACTGTGAAAGGCTTATGCCAAGACCTTTGCATATGGCCTCTAAAGTTGGGATCGTAGGCTGATTATTCAGACGAAACAGGTTATTCAATGAACCCTCCGATATGTGAGCTTCTTTTGCCAGCTTGTAATTGCTCCAGCCGCGTTCATCTTTTAGCTGTTTGATTCTATCCAGTATATCCATATACACGCCTCCGTTCATATATAGAATACACATATGCTGACGCGTATTATACGCTTAATAAATCTTGCAATTACGCATATATAAGTGTATATTTAGGCATGAGAGTAATTACAACCAGACAAAAGACGACCCCGCCCGAAGGCGGGGCGTCCATGCCGAATACGATTACTTCCAATAGAGCTTTCTGAGGCGCTTTAATGCCTTTTCGATTGTACTGAAAACAGTTTGGGTACTCACACCTTCAATTCTGGCAATCCGGCTGTAACTCAGCCCGTCAAAATAGTAAAGGCCCAATCTGCGCCGCTGTATATCGGTTAGTTTGCCGATGACCTCATGTAACCGGGCGTCACGTTCCATTCTTTCAAGCAGATCAGCGGTATCCTCATATGCGGGTAACAGAGAGCTTGCCAAATCTTCATCTGTAAATACCGCAAAGTCAAGATGCCGCCTGTCCTGCCGCCTTTGGGAGCGGATTTGTCGGTCGGACTGTTCCAGCAGTTCTTTGACCGGAGTTGAAACCTCAACACAAATCCGTTTCCCATCGGCGAGTTTATATGTTATCGTTACAAATGACTTATCCATTATTTTACCTCCGTTCATCTTGGTTGCAGGTTGACGGTTAATGAACGGAGAAAGGTGGAGAACGGCAACCGGGGCAAATATGACAATTAGGCCCGGCGCGGACTTCGGGCCAACTTGGCCCGAAGTGCAAAGGCTTGACCAGACAGATCACAGTAGGGGAAAAAAGCAAAAAGACACCTGTACGGGAAAACTCCCGAAAGGTGTCATCTGAAAAATGGGCGCAGAATTTGCCTATTAAACTTGTGATGTTTTGATTATAAAGGAATACAGTGTCGGCTAAGCCAAACCGTCACTGTAAGGTGGCGGTCCCTCCAAAAGATTGAGTAACGACTTTGGGTACATAATATCCTCCTACCCCAAAGCCGCCTTTTAGATGAAAAATGGCGTAGCGATTACATCCCCCGTCATTCCCTTTTTTAAAAGGACACGGCGGCTTTGAATTTGATTTCAAAACCGCAATTAATCGGGTTTCGTACCACGTTACCGTCAAAACAACGGTTTTGTGCTAATGCAAATAGCAGAAATCTTACAGCATAAAAAAAGAGCCGATAACCGTGAGTAATCTCACTTGTTACCGGCTCTGCGTCTTGGCGTCTGGCTCTTTGATAACTGATATATTTAGTTGTCGGACGTTGATTAGCGTTTCCTGTTTACACTTTGGACAGAATAGCGGAAAGTTTTCAAGGACTGTATCGCCGCGTATTCTGATTCGCGTTTTATTTTTGCAGACAGGGCACAATATCCATTCTTCTTTTCTCAATGGCATCAGCTCTTTTCTTATTGGTAACTATAAATGCCTTTGGCTATATGTAAACATTATAAAACTGCGTTATTTGAGAGATTTGCGGTTACTTTTCAGTAGAGTAAGGGAGTAATAACTTAGTGGTTTTATAGACCTGAGAAAAAACAATTTTTTTGAAATTGTAAAATTCGTCTTCCGTTATGCCGGACGGGTAACTCATAATTTTTAAGTAAAGTTCCTGAGAAGTACTCTGCAAAGTTGGTTGCATATATCCAAATTTGCTGAGGGAGAATCCCAAACGCCGGTAAAATTCCACTCTACGCTTCGCATCCCTCGTTTCTTGCCCCTCGACTTCAATAATCACAGGTTTTTTATTCTGATTGAGGTATTCCGTCATCATTTCAGAACCTATCCCTGCTCCCCGGATTCTTTTTGAAACTGCAAAATGCTCTATGAACCGGAATTTATCAAAATCCCATGCTGCAATAAAACCACCGATACGATTTTTGTAGTCTCGGATTACAGATATCTGATAACCCTCATTGTTCAATAAAGAATAAGCTTTCTCATAAGTTCGTATTTCAGCGATTGGGAAAGCCTGTCTCATGATTTCATATACCATTGAAAATTCATTGGATTCAAAATTCATCAATATTTCTTTCATATTAAATTTGTTCCTAAACTTTTATAAAAGCTGCACTGGCAAGCTTTGTTATCCATTTGCTTTTTTCCAAAGTGCCAGCAATTCCCCGTTTGACTTCCCATAATTAGAAAGTACCTCCGTTTCATGAACAACATCAGCAAAACGGAGGTACTTTTACATTTATATTTAAAAGCCATAATCATAGGAGAAAAGGCCGTTGCAGGGAAAAAGAGTTTAATGCTACCTCCAGTTTTGCTGAAATTTTAATGCAACTGAATGAACTTTCCATAAATGACCCCCTATCTTCCATTTTTAAGTCTGCAATATTTTAATTACAAATTACTTATTTACATAAGAAAATAAGTTTTCAATATCAATTTCAGAATTTAAACTAATAGATTCGATCCTGTAATGAATCATGCCTGAAGGAATCCTAATATCAACCGAAACCCCGGCTTCTTTCATTAGAAGTGCTTTTCCTATCGGGGACAGCAAGGTAACATCATTTTCTCCGGCTTGGTAAACCTCTGGAGTCGTAATATGATAAATGTTCAATTCATTTGAATCGAGATCACGAACTTTTACGTCGCTGCCAATTACTACAAAGGGGACGGAAGTATCGTCAGATTCAAACTGAGTAGCAGATTCAATAAGTTCTCTGAGTTCAAGGGTATATAGTTCCATTATTTTAGCAAATTCACTTTGATTTCTGTCGGAATTGAAATGTTTGCTCAGATTCGTATTTTTTTCTTCAATAGCTACCAATTGTTTCAACAGTTTTTCAAAAACTGTTTTTGACAGCGAATATTTCATCATTCTATTCCTTTCCACACAGCTGAATAGATATAATAATTTTGCATTTTTTCTTGAAAGCTAAGTGTTCATTCGGTAGCTTGCATTATGTATGTAGGTCTTTTGTTTTCAATAAGCGATACCACTAAACTCTCGGAATCAATCAAAAGTTCAACATCATTATCTTTGGCTATATCAAGATTTTTGACTTTTATACAATCGCCAGCGTGCATTCCGGCAAGGTCAATTTCTATTTTTTCTATCAATTTCGACGCTACAGTTCTGTATGAGATGTCAAATAGAACCTGCTGTATGTATACCGGTATTTTTTCCCTGTTGACGAGCACTATTTTGGCAGTGCTGGTAACCAACTCGGTGCCATTCAATTTTTGGAAACTAATGTGTTCGATTTGGCCGTTTACTGGACTGCGGCCGATTTCCCTCAATAGTGCGTTGATTTTTTCGCCTTCAACGTCCAATAGCACTTTGCCTCCCTTAGTTTTTGATTTTAACAGTTTTTTCACTTCGCTTTCTGTGATCTGAAGAAGCAAAGACTTATCAATGTCACCGCCGTAGAGGCAGCCGGGGATTAGGCCCTTTTTTCTTAAGTGCTTTGTTTTTAAGCCTGTACTTCGAGGTTCCGCTTGCAGAGTAAACATGATTTTTCCTCCTAAATAGTTTTTTAATATATTGTTTTCTCTTTGTAAAGAGCCGGTTTCTTGTATCAGCAGAGTATCTGTTTATTATTGATTTTGTTGAGCTCGCAGAAATAATCGACAAATTCCTCGCATAGTTGCTGTTGATCTGTGCCGCGTTTGGTCACCCATATATCGTGTAGGATATGGGCCATCGTCATGTTTGAAAAATATTTAAATTCCACTAAGCCCCATTTATTCTGGCTTCCGGGATCATGAGCAAAATATTTCCAAAAGCCAAATTCTTCACTCTCATCCTCAGTAAGTATGATTCGATATTTCTCATGAGCAGGAATGATACCGTCGGCGCACTCGGGGCCTATGAAATCATCTTTCACCATAAAAGTCCCCCATATATATCTTTTTTCTTCCTGATCATTTTTCTCACGGAATGTAAGCAGACATGCCGAGTTCGGATATATCCTTGAAGGTATCCGAGGTTGGCCCCGGTTATTTCCGGAACGGAAATTGCCTACAGTGACCTTCCAGCTTTCCGCTACATTTTTCCTATCGTTATAGGAGAAGCCAAACGCAGCTTGAGAATTTGCATTCAGAGGCAGGCTCCTAAGTAATTTCGTTTTTTCCGATTCTCGTTGTTCTTTTTCTCTTTGTGATCTTATATCTGCATCTATATCTGCAAGTATTTTGTCAACATATTGTCTGCTTTGTTTTTCAATCAAAAATAGATACTCTCTGAATGCGTCCGGAAAGATGAATTTTTTTACTGCCTGACCAAATTGAACGGAAACGATGTTGTCCTTGAGTTCGTATATTTTCCCCCTCCCATAAGTTTTGTGTTGAACGGTTTTATTAACTATATCCATATCAAACTCCTTATTTGTGAAAAAAGAAGGGCTTTCCATATCAGTGCCACGCGGCAACAATACAAAAGCCCTTCTTTATTAAGACGGTTCTTTTTTTCTTATTCAATTATACATGCGTAAAAAATTACAACATGTATCCACTTTTCAACGGGGAGATACTTCCCAAGGAACTCATTATTGGCAATAAATCAGAGATCATAATCGCCTGCCGCTTCCGGCTGATACAAAATCTTTTTTAT
>Ga0172382_10006388_pt1 | contig 17135 bp, 10 predicted proteins | sample Leawel138RmetaG_FD_122245 | JGI IMG/M metagenome (GOLD analysis project Ga0172382, IMG submission 122245) | Leachate microbial communities from a municipal landfill in Southern Ontario, Canada - Leachate well 138R metaG | ecosystem: Engineered > Solid waste > Landfill > Unclassified | place...
GAAGCCGGGCTCAGCTCGAGGAAATCGTCGTGGTTGCCACCAAGCGCGACGAGAATCTGCAAAGCGTTCCCATCGCCATCAGCGCCCATACGGGCGATAGCCTGGCGGCGAATGGCATCGGCGCCATTCAGGATCTCGAAGTGGTCACGCCGGGCCTGCTGGTGGGTTCGCAGGGGCTGGGCCAGTTGCCGTTTCTGCGCGGCATCGGTTCGAATGACGGCACGCCGGGCCAGGAGCTGCCCATCGCCATGTATGTCGACGGCGTCTACCAGCCGGCAATCTGGTCCAACAACATCAGCTTCAACAACGTCGAGAGAATCGAGGTTCTCAAAGGTCCGCAGGGCACCTTGTTTGGCCGCAACGCCACCGGCGGTCTGATCCACGTCATCACCAAAGAGCCTGGCCAGGAGTTCGAGGGCGATGTCAGCGTGTCTTACGGCAATTATGAGACGGCGACGGGCAAGGCCTATTTTGCCGGCGGCATCGCCGACAATGTGGCTGCGGATATCGCTATTTACTACAAGAATCAGGACAAGGGCTTTGGCAAGAATCTTTATACCGGCGACGAGATCTTCGTGACCGAGGATCTGGCGTTGCGCTCCAAGTGGGTTTTTGATGTGGGCGAAGCCACCAAGATCACCGCCATTGCCGATTATCTCGAAAGCGACAACAACAAGGGGTACAACTACCGCATCGTGCCGGGCAGCCTGTCCATCGATGGCGTGACCACCGCCACCGACGATTATCACGACGTCGATTACGATCTGAGCCAGGTCGTGGATATCGAGGTCTGGGGCGGATCGCTGCGTGTCGATCACGATTTTGAAACCATGAGTTTCGTCAGTTTGACGTCCTATCAGGAATCCGAGGTCAAAACCGAGTTCGACAACGACGTCACCCGGCAAACCCTGGTGCACGCCAGCGTGGACGCCGCCATCAACGACACTTTCATCCAGGAGCTGCAGCTCTCCGGCGACTTGAAAGAGGGCAGTATCCGCTGGATCACAGGGTTGTTCTACATGGACATGGAAGCCGGTTTCGGCGGCCCCAAGGGCTTGCAGCTGTACGGTGAATACAGCGGCGTTCACCCCTATGCCATCAATCTCAACAACACCATCGAGACGAAATCCCAGGCCATTTTCGCGGAACTCGGTTTCGATCTCGGCGACAGAACCCGCCTGACGGTGGGAGCCCGCTATTCGAGGGATGAACGAAGGTTGAAAGGGCAGGTCGTCATCGACGCGGAGCCCGGCGGCAATTCGCCGCTCTTCGTGGCGACGGATGTCACCGCGCTCGGTCTGAAGGAGACCTTTTCCGATCCCTCGTACCGCATCATCCTCGACCACGATCTCACTGACAGCGTCATGGTATACGGCTCCTACAGCCGCGGCTTCAAAAGCGGCAACTATAATGTTGTCAATCCGGACAACGAGCCATACGGTGCGGAGGAGCTAGATGCCTATGAAATCGGTATGAAAGGCCGTTTCTTCGACGATTCCGTGCAGATCAACGGCGCGATTTTCTACTACGATTACGCCAACCTGCAGGTCGTGGAAAACGTCGGTAACACCACCAACACCGTCAACGCCGCTGAAGCCACGGTGAAGGGACTCGAACTCGACATCACCGCCATGTTGTCGGATGAATTGCAACTGCGGGTGGGCTATACCTATCTCGACAGCGAGTACGAGGACTATCCCAACGCGGCCTGCTATTTCCCCAATCCGGCGGGCGGCAATTTTGCCGTTAGTTGCGACGCCTCCGGCAACAGCCTGGGCCGCACGCCGAAAGACGCGGTCAACCTGGGGCTCGATTACCGAATTCCGCTGCGCACGGGTGAACTGGCGCTGTCGAGCACCTATTATTACAACTCAGGCATGTACTACACGCCGGAGAAACGTCTCAAGGGCGATGCCTACGACCTGCTGAATGGCCGCATCAGTTGGACAACCGCAGACGAGGGCTTGACCGTGAGTCTGTATGGTCAAAACCTGCTCGACGAAGAGTATGAAATACAAATGATCTCCCAGGCGCTGGGTGATTACATGGTGGCAGGAGATCCGCGCACTTATGGCGTTGAGTTCCGTTTCCGTTTCTGAAGCCAAGAACGAGCGGAAGGCGCGGTTTTCGCGATCTTGTGAGGCACCGCGCCGCTATACAGTCGCTCTCAGTACGCGGTGAGGGCTGAGAGCCGCCTGGGCGATTTATTTTTCCTATTTAATAACTTTAAGAGTTGCCATGAACGATAATTATGATGTGAGTGAAGAGACATTCGAGGTGGCTTTCCCCGATTCGGCCGCACAGTTAACACCGGCCTGGATGAGTTGGGCTTTGGCACGGAAATTTCCTGGTGTGTCGGTTAACGCCGTGGAAGTTATCGATATTATGGCCGCTACTGCAACAAAAATTAGGATAAAGCTGGATTACAATGATGAGGGAAAACGGCTTCAACTACCTCAGACCCTGATCGTCAAAGGGCCCTTTGGCAAAAATGTCGACGACATGGAGCACACGTTTACCGATGAGACTCGGGGCTATAAATACGTAGTGTCCGATATTGGTATTAATACACCAAAATGCTATTTCGCTGAAAAGCAGGACAAAAATCCGATACTGATCATTGAGGACCTCGCCGCGCCAGACTGTATCTTTAGTTCGCCGCAGCGACCTATGTCTTTCAGTGAAGCAAAAAGTATCCTTGAGCTTCTCGCAAAGCTTCATGCTACCTACTGGGACAGTCCCGAGTTGGCAGATGATGGAAAATTTGGCTGGGTGCTCAAATCCATCTCCGGCTGGCATTTGGATTACATGAATATGGTGCTTGAGCCGGACAAGTGGGCATTTTATTTAAGTTTGCCGCGGGGAACGGCACTCCCCAAGGTGCTTTCCTCGGATCCGCTACGCCTGAAGGAAGCGCTTTACAAGCAAATTGCCTTTTATAGCGAAGGCCCTTTGACTTTGGGTCACGGTGATGCGCACACGGCCAATGTGTATTTCAACCGTTTTGGCGGTGGTCTGTTGGATTGGGAAATGCGCCGTTGTCCCTGGTATCACGATGTCACCTATTTTCTTATCACATCCTTAGATCTAGTGGATCGCCGAAACTGGGTCGGTGCGCTGCTGCAATATTATCTCGACCAACTCGCTTCACACGGAATTGAGGTGCCGTCATATGAAGAGGCGTTTTACTGTTTTCGTCGAGAGTTGATTTACGGATACATTCTTTTTATCACCAATGGCGATGGTACGCAATTTTGGAGCGAGGCTGCGAATACTGCGGTCACCGTTCGTTACGCCATGGCTGCCGAAGATTACGATATGATGTCAGCAATCGAACGAGGCGTGTGATAATAGGTCTACTTTTCTTGGTCCTGCTACTCTCTAGGAGGGACAATGCAACAAGATAATGAAAAAAACTTGCGAGACTTCATTGCTGAATGGGGAAAAGGTTACGATGCCGTGATCGCCGCCTATCGGAAATATCTGTCCGATGATGTCGTTTGGGACCAGCCTCCCATCGCCACCACCCACACGCTGGATGAGGCCATTAGTCTGCTGGCGGAATTTCGAGCCAAGGTGGGATTAGCCATGTTTCCCGCTGATCTGCTTGGCCTTGCCGTAAACGGTGATGTCGGTTTTGCCGAGCGAATCGATCACCTGACGAAGGAAGACGGGTCGCTGTTGGCGTCGTTTCCCGTCACGGGTGTATTTCGCTTCAATTCTGAAGGAAAGATCACTCACTGGCGAGAATATTTCGACTCGGCCCCTGTATTACAGGCAATGGCTACATAGCACGCGGTTGCGCGAAAAAGCGAGGAAATAACAATGGAAAACTATCCTCTCTCCGTAGATGATGAACTTCCGGTAAAAGACTTACCCGCTCTCACCGAATGGAGTGAGAATTATGCTTTCGTTTGTTACGACCATGATAGGAAAGTGGGATTTGCCGCCTATATAGGGCGCTGGGTAAAAAATCCCGTCATTTGGCGGGAACAGTTTTTCGTTTATTTACCTGATGGTTCTTGCCTTTCGTCAATCTCATTCGGCAAGGCTCCGTCTCGAGAACAGCTCACGGCGGGGTGCCTGACATTTTGCTGCGAAAAGCCTGGCGGGCGTTGGACCATCGATTACGAAGGCCCCATGCGGCACGACTTCCCAAATGAGCTGATGAAGGAGCCAGTGGAGCAAGCCAATGTCACTAACGTCAAGTTTCACCTTGATCTGGACCATGAGTATCCCGTCTGGATGTTTCCCGGCGCCGATGGCAACACTACCTTTGGTAAATTTCACTATGAGCAAATGGGTCACGGCATTGGCCGCATCGAAGTGAACGGTAAGCAGATCGACTTCGCGGCCCCCTCGTACAGAGACCACTCCCGCGGACCGCGCAACCTGTCTCACTTCGACGGACATCTTTGGCTGCAGCTCCATTTTCCATCTGGCGTCTCTTTTTCCACCTACCAGGTGTGGCATAACGATGGCGACGAGGTTCACAATGTGTTGAACCTTGCCGCGTCCTTTCGGCCAGGCGAAATTCGGGAAGCGGCAGTCGTCGAGCTTGAACGCCTTCGAACTCCAGAAAAGCTGTGGGACCCTTTCAGTATCACCATCGCAATGGAAGGGAAAGAAGTTGCACTGACCGGCAAACCGTTAGCTGCCTTGACCAATTCAGTGTCAAAAGAGTTCGAACTGTATTATGGCTTGGTTCCTTCCATAGCAGACTTTTTTAATTTCGAGCAACCCTTCTTGTTCGAGTGCGACGCAGGTCTGGTAAAGGGCTATATGCAGCGCACCGGGCCTTTTTAAAGAATAATGCCTAAGTAGCAGTCTGCGGAAGGCCAGGATGATTGCTCCCGCCGCTCGCCTTCGGCTACCGGGGTCCCTCGGGTGGTTGCGGGAATAGAAGAATTAACTTTCGAGGTGAGTGGCGTCCCCGTGAATTTACAAACTAACAAAGCTTTCAGGCAGTGGCTACAGCATCATATCGGTAAAGAGGCGGAGGTTTCGGATTTGTCGCAGCCCAGTTCTGGGCTGTCGTCCCAGACGTTAATCTTTAGACTACGTGCCGCCGATATGGACCAAAGGGTGGTAATGCGAGCTGGCGCCAAGGGTAGGGCCTTGTTTCCCGTCTACGATATGGGTGCGCAGGCAGGTGTAATGCGAGCATTAATGCAGGCGGAAATCCCCGTGCCCAGGCTAATGTGGTCCGAGGCCGACTCAGCAATTCTTGGTGCGCCCTTCCTCATTATGGAGTATGTTCCCGGTGATATCCCCTCCGATAGCGCGCCAGGGTTTCACGGGCATGGCATTTATTTTGATGCGACGGAGGTTGAGCGTGCTGCGATGTGGCGGGCAGGTGTCGAACACTTGGCCGCGCTCCACCGTCTCGACTGGCGCAGCCTAGACTTGCCCAATTTGCCCGGTACGGCGGATGATATTCGCGGCACCATTGCCGGTCACATCGAGCTGCTTGAGAGCTGGGTCCAATGGGGCTCTATGGAAAATATTTCCGTGATCCAGAGGGGCATACGTTGGTTAAAGGAGACCCCAGCCCCCGTTTCCACCACGACGTTTCTATGGGGCGATGCCCGCCCAGGCAATATTATCCATCGCGAGGGCAATCCTGTCGCATTGCTAGACTGGGAGCTTGCGAGTATTGGTCTCCCCGCATTTGATCTGTTCTATTGGTGGTGGTCATCGGAAGTTCTGGCCGAAGTCAATCACATACCCAGATTGCGTGGCTTGCCTGATAGGGACAGCACCATAGCTATTTATGAGCGCGCGTTTGGCCAATCGATCAAGGACAGTGCGGAATATGCCGAAACCTACGCATTGTTGCGGCTCGTCATCATGGGCGTGTTGGGTGTTCGGGCTTCCGTCTCCGAGGTCTATACTGAGGACTATCTCGTTGAAAATGGTGTTATGCGCGCGCTTTCTGCGAGGTTATAGCTGTGCTGCCCCAACGTTTTGAAAAACATGAGTATCTGTGATGAAAGTAAAAGGCGCGGGAGCGATCCGGTTTTTCGAAAACAAGGACGAGTGTCCGCAAGTACCGGGCGATGATCCATATTGGCAGGATAGCTTCGTTCTCAATCTCTGGGATACTGAAAATGGAGTCTACGCCCTACTGCGGGTGAGTCAGGTGCCCAACCGCGACGGCGGTTTGGCGACCACCTGGTTAAATATTTGGACGCCGGACTACCTCTACAAAAATACACAAGTAAAACTGCCGCTACGCCCTGGTGACAGGCAGCCCAATGCGTTGTCGGTGGGTGGCGGTCTATGTCGCTACCACTTTGATGGCAGGCACAACTGGTCCGTCAAGGACGAGGAAAACGGCGTTTCTGCCGAACTAACGTTGACAGATGCGCATCCAGGCATGTGCTTTTACCCCCAGGCGGACGATCATTTTCTTCGCGAGACCACCGCGAATCACATAGAAGCCTCCGGAGAGGTTACGGGCAAGGTATCCGTCCAGGGGCGAGCTTTCAACGTGCAGGGACCGGGCTGGCGGGACCATTCGTGGGGGCGTCGGGTATGGTCCGGTATCCGTGCGCACCGATTTTTTTCGGCAAGTTTTGGCGACGCCTTGCGCATTGCTTGCTTGTCTTACATCGGTGATGATGGTCAGTGGATTAAAAATGGCACGATCATCAGCGACGGCGAAGTGCAATACACCAACGACTTTACGGTCACCGCGTTTATGGGAGAGGACGCCACCGGCAATCGGGGCGGCGACGTGATATTAAACCATGAAGGCCAATCGCTCCATCTATGGTTCGAGCCGGTGGCAAAAGGTGTGGTTTCACTTATTGATGGCTTTCCCTGTGTCAATAGTATGTGTCGCGTGTATTTAGGGAATCAGGTCGGCGTGGGTATGGCGGAAACATCCAACAATGCATTGGGCGGCACGACCAGACCCTTCGTGTTTTCAGCCGCTGGAGCCGTGTTGGAGAACGGACTGTTCAGGCTTTAACGCCATATAAAAATCTTAAGGGCATGGTATGCAACCTGACGCGTTTACTTTCCTTCTTTCTTGTCGGCGCGAAATGCTTTTGGCAGCGTCCCAGCCAGGCCAGGAGGCGCGCGCACCCTATCTGACGCGAGGTTCCCATGCGCTTGAGCGACTCGCGTTTTATCAGCAAGGGTTAGAGACATTGTTGCCGGAGATAGTATCCCATCAGGAAGCATTGCTTGCGAAGCTCCAGTTAATCCGGGGTAGAGCGGAGCAATTTTCCACTATGCCGGCTGATTTAGTGACGCGTTACGAGGTCAACAATTCTCGCATTGGTGAGATACTTGAATCGCTGGCGCTGGACCAGCGCATGATAGATGAGGCGTTTGCTAAGCGCGTAGACAAGGCTTTTCAAGAATCCTCTCGGCTGAGCTATCAGCTTACTCGGCAGATCGCAGAGCGGGCTAAAGAACAGGCTGAGCAGTGGGAGATGGCGCGTGCGGCCCGGTCCGCAAGAGTCGTAACGTCAGAGCTTCTGACAACTTACTTGCGGCGTCGCTTTCCGGCACACCCGCTGCTGAGGGTTAGCGACGTACAAAAATTGACCGGGCTTAATGCCAACGAAGCCTTCTTTTTACGAATCGAGGGACACCCGGAGTGGCCACGTAATGCCATCCTGCGCAGGTCATTGCCCGCGAAGATTCAGCCCAGGTCAATCACCGAGGAATTTGCGATTTTACAGAGTTTGTATGGCGGTCCCGTTCCGGTGGCGCGCCCCCTATTCTGTGAAGAAGATGCCGAAGTGCTGGGCGAGCCCTTCATTGTGTTGGAACGGTTGCCCGGGGCTGTACTGCATCTGCCGGATATGGGAGAACGAGGCAAGCAAATTTATCTGCGCTTGGCAGCGCTGATGGGAAAGCTCCACAGCTTAGAGCCGGAGCTGCTGCCCCGTTTTCGGCGCGCTTCCGACAGCGACGCACTCGGCTGGTTGCACCACCGCATCAATGTCTACGAGCGGGAGTGGCGCAGGGGAGCGAGCGAGCCTGTGCATACCGTCACGGCTGCTTTTCACTGGCTGCGCCGACACGCGGGTAGCTTCCTCTCGCCCCAAGTTATCGTCCATGGTGATCTTGATCATCGCAACACCTTGGTGGGAGAGGGGGACAACATCGTTGCGCTAATCGACTGGGAGGTTGCCCACCAAGGCCACCCCGCGGAAGATCTCGCCTATGTCAGGGATTGGGTCGAGCAGCTGATGCCGTGGTCTGAATTCGTCGCGGTTTACGAAGCCAATGGCGGGAAGAAAGTTTCAGAAGAAGCTATGCGCTACGGTAAAGTGTTGAGCAACCTTCTGCGGGTTACTACAAGCATGGTGGCGTACGATGCCTATGTGCAAGGACGACTAGATAATTTTCTTATGGGCACGGTACGTACCCTCGAAGCTGAAACGGCGTGCCAGGCACTTCACGAGGCCATTCACGGCTGAGAAATCAAAGTAGCGGCGCGCCCGACGCCGATGTGAGCCGTTGTTACACCCGAGAGCAAGTTCGCAAAAGGTTGGCAAACAGGATACTTTTTGCCACCATACCGGCCCCGGGACCGGATGAATGGAGAATAACGATGTACGAACCTGTCAAGCTCTTGCAAGGTGTAACTCTGGTGGATGCTGGCAGCGGTATGGCGCCGGCGTTGATCAGCAAATATTTTTCCGACAATGGCGCAAAAGTGATCCGTGTCGAATCCCCGGTCTCAGACTGGGCCAAAGATTATTATCCCGCATACAGTGCGTGGTACCGGGATGCTGAAATCAAGCGGGTTTCGCAGGTTGCCAACGACGATGTATGTGAGCTCCTTGCCAGCGCGGATGTTTGTATTTTGGGGGGTGAAAGCTACCCGGACATGACTGACGCCGTGGACGCCCAGCAATTAACCGCCGCATATCCTCATCTGGTGGTGCTCGATATTTCCGGCAACCCCAAAAATACTCCTAACGATGGCAGACCTTCGACGGATCTGCTCGCCCAAGCTCGCTCTGGTCTTTGTTTTGAACAGTATACTGATAGGCCGATACTGATGGGTTTCGAGCCCGCTAGCTACGGGGCTGCATTGCAAGGAATCTGTGGCGTACTGGCGGCACTTTACGAGCGCGAAGGCAGCGGGCAGGGCCAAGTGGTGCGCACCTCCTTGTTTGAGGGCTCTTTGACATGGGTGGTCCAACTTTGGGGGCAGTATGAGCATGCGCGGCGCGAGACGACGCCGCAACCCAAGGATTTGCATCCGCTGATCTTTCGTTGTGCCGATGGCATTTACATTCATATAGTTCTCGGATCCTCCGGCTCCAAATACAAGCTGTATAAGGTGCTGGGTATCAATGATCCCAGCGTCAAACCTGACGATAGCGGGATGCCCGACCCGGGCAATCCAGACCGCCGTAATTTCTTTGGCGACATCGATCTGCTGGCTGAATATGTGGCCAGGTTCGAAGCCAAACCACTGCTAGAAGCTCTGTGGGCTGAAGGACTTCCTGTGGAGCAGGTTTTTGCGCCGACCCAGTGCTGGGACAATCCTCAAGTGCAATACAACGGCATCATTCGCACCCTCAAGGATGGTAGCCGACAGGTGGGTAATACGGTGATGGCGCGTTTGCATAAAGGGCATGGTGCGCCGTCAGTTACTGCAGCGACTACTCCTCTCGGGGGCGTGAAAGTAGTGGATTTTGGCGCCTATGTAGCGGGTCCACTGGCGACGCGTGTTCTTGCGGATTTGGGGGCGGACGTCGTTAAAGTCGAACCTATAAAGGGCGATCCATCGCGGGCAATGCTGCGCTCGTACTCGTCGGCGAACCGCGGTAAGCGCGGCATGGCTGTCGATCTCAAATCTGGCATCGATATCGCGAGAAAGGTGATTGAGCGCGCAGATATCGTTACCAACAACTTCCGCAGTGGGGTCTCTGAACGCCTGGGAATCGATCCGCCCAGTCTCCATGCCCTACGCAACGACATGATCGTGCTCGAGAGTCCCGGTTACGGCGCCAGCGGTCCTCTCGCCAAACAAGCTGCGTTCGATCTGGTAATGCAGGCGTTGTGTGGACACGAAGCCAAAGGCGGCGGCGAGGGCAACCCTCCTTTCTGGAATCGGACGTATATGGTGGATTTTGCCGGCGGCATGCTTGGTGCCGCCGCCTTATTGACAGCTCTCTATTACCGGTCCCGGAGCGGCAATGGGGTGTCGTTGGAGGTCCCGTTGCTCAATGCTGGCGTGTTTCTGTTGTCTGAGGCCATTCAAACTGCTGACGGAGAAGTCCGGGGTGCCCGTGTTCTCAACAGCAGTCAGACAGGTTACTCAGCGAATGAAGCCTTGTATGAGGCACAGGATGGCTGGCTCGCTATCGCCGCTCGCAGTACGACGCAGAAGGCGGCGCTGTGCAAAGCGTTGGATCTGGAGGGAATCGCGGGCGACGCCCTGTGGGGTGAAAGGGAGTACGAAAAAATCGCCCATGTGGTGGCGGCGCGCACTGTAGGCGAACTGTGCCAATTGCTGGAGTCCGTTGGCGTCTGGACTGAGCCTTGTCGTACTACGGTGGAGCGTGAGGTGCTGGATGACCCCGCTTTTGTGGCTCGCGGCACGGTGCAAGTCAGCCGTCATCCGGTGTACGGCACAGTGAAGGAGCTTGGTCCGCTGGTGACATTCTCTCGCTCCAACGTAGGCACCGATCGCTATATTCACGGCCTGGGCGAACATACCGACGAGATCCTGCGTGAAAGCGCATTTACCTCCCAGGACATTGCAGACCTGCGGGAGCGCGGTGTTATCGCCTGAGATAGGAGACGTTTCGGCGACAGTAATTCACCAATTCTACTGGTGGCTAAGTATTTGGGCAGGGCCACTTCTTAATTCAGGCAATTTATGAGGGGGGAGTTATGAACAATGGACAACGGGCGGGAACCTGCCTGATCGCTGCGGCAATGGTTGCCGCAGCCAATACGCAAGCGCAAGGTATTGAAGAGATCGTCGTGACAGCGCAACGACGAGCGGAAAATCTTCAAGAGGTGCCAGTGGCAATCACTGCGCTGACCGGTCAAGCGTTAGCGAGCTCGGGAATCTCAACGACAGCGGATCTATCGGCGGTAACGCCGGGCTTGGTAATGACGAGTTCACTAGCTCGGGCGCAGCCGTACCTTCGCGGCATCGGCACTCAAGGCACCCAACCCGGAGAGGAGGGCAGTGTCGCTACCTACGTGGATGGCGTGTATTACGCATCCCTGGCAGCTAATTTCTTCGCACTCAGTGGCGTAGAGCGCGTCGAGGTACTCAAGGGGCCGCAGGGAACCTTATTCGGGCGCAACGCCACCGGCGGCCTGATTCACATCATTACCCGCGAACCGCAACAGGAAACCTTCGTCGAAGGCTCTGTCTCCGTGGGTAATTACCAGACTGTTGAAGGAAGTTTTTACGCGACTACGGGACTTACCGATAATCTTGCCGCTGATATCAGTATTTTCAGTGTCGATCAGGGCGATGGTTGGGGTAAGAACCTTACCACCGGTAAGGAGGTAAACATCCGCGACGAGTGGGTGGTGAGAAGCAAGCTGCGCTGGGAGGCATCGAGCAATACGGTGGCTACTTTATCGGCGGATTTTCAAAAAAATGACAACGATCTGGGCGCGGTGCGCAACATCCATCCCGATTCCGTAGGTTTCCAGGGAACGTCCTACCGGGGCACCATCTACGACGCTCAGACGGACATAGACCCCTACATTGAGCAGGAAAACTGGGGCACGTCGCTGATCATCACTCACGATTTGGCAAATGCTGAATTCAAGAGCACAACTGCCTATCGCAATGCAGACGGCCTCACGTTTTGGGATCTTGACACATCGCCAATTCCGCTGATTCACGGCGCGCTCAACGAGGAGACCCAAACTTTCCAGCAGGAGTTCATTCTGACCGGCAGCGCCGATAAACTCGACTGGACAACCGGCATCTTCTATTACGAAGCCAGCGCCGAAATGGATGATTTGGAATTGTTCAGCGCACTTGTGCCGGCGCAGCGCATTAAACGCTACAGCGAAATCAACACGGAATCCTATGCCGTATTTGCGCAGGGGGATTACGCTTTGACTGAGCGCATGAGTGTAACCGCTGGCCTGCGCTATACCCGCGACGAGCGGGATGTGAAAGGGTACGACATGGCGTCTACGGGCAACCCCGCCCCCTTCGGTACCATATTCCGCACGGCCGCCGACGACGATACTTACGAGAAACTTACCTACCGTCTTGCCCTGGACTATCAGGTCAGCGACGCGGCGATGGTGTATGCATCGTACAGCCGCGGTTTCAAGAGTGGCATGTACGCCGGTACAAGCCCTTTCGATCCTGGGGTGGAGCCCGAGACGCTGGATGCTCTCGAACTCGGTGTTAAAGCCACGTTGCTCGACAATCGCTTGCGCTTTAACGGCGCCGTCTTCGCCTATGACTACCAGGACATTCAGTTGTCGTCCACGGAGACGGGCGTCAGCCGCTTGCTCAATGCCGCCGAAGGTGAGGTCTATGGCGCGGACTTGGATGTCGTGGCCATCCCCTTTGCACGCCTGCCCGATTTCGAAATTACGCTCGGCGTGTCGGTGCTCGACACAGAGTACTCAGATTTCAAGGACGCGCCTTACTATGAGCCGGCCACCACCGGTGGCAATGTCCTGAAAGTCATCGACGCTTCTGGCAACGACATGATTCGATCGCCGGACTTCACCACCAATATCGGCTTCAATTACAGTGCGCCGTTGAGCGACACCTTGCGTTTTGTCGCCAATGCCAACTGGTATCACAACGATGGATTCTATTGGGAGCCGGATAACCGCCTAAAACAAGACGCGTATGACTTGGTCAACGCACAAATTGGTTTCAGTACGGTGGACGATGCCTGGCGAGTACGCGTGTTCGCCCGCAACCTTCTGGATGAAGAGTATTACACACTGGCGACTATTACCGGACAAGGTGACGCCATGGGGCCGGGAGCGCCGCGTACCTACGGTGTTGCGTTTGATTTCCAGATCGGTCAATGACAGGGGTATTGGCAGGCCTCGAGGCGAACACGGTGTTATTTTGTCCTCCAAAAAGTAAAAGCTCTCTCGGGTGGCGCGCCAGGGCATTTTGATCGTCGCGCTGTCCGGTGTTTTTACTGGCCTAGTTTTTACGTCAACACGGCAGCGGCAAATGCTGCTGCACAATAAGAGTAAAGTGCAGTGCGATTTGATTATTCAGAACAGGAAGCCGCGTTAAACGATGAGTTGCGGCGCTATTTGAAAAAAGCTTGCCCGCTCTCGCGGGTGCGTGCAGTGCTGGATGGCGAGACCTCGCACGTACGGTCGCTGACGGCGGAACTGGGAGAAATGGGCTGGCTTTCCGCTGCGTTGCCCGAAGAGTACGGCGGCAGCGGCCTGGGCTATGGTGCGCTTTGCGGGGTTGCGCAGGAATTGGGTAGAGCACTGGCGCCCGCTGCTGTCGGTTCCAGTATTTTCCTGGCGGCGGAGGCCTTGGGGCTTGCGGGTTCCGCACAGCAGAAGAGCCGCTATCTTCCTGAGCTGTGCGGCGGGACCTTGTTAGGTACGCTTGCGCTTGCCGAAAAACCCGGTGCCGTTACAGAAGCGGCCATCACCTGCGAATATCGGGACGGCAAGCTGTATGGCACCAAAATCGCGGTGACCGATGGCGATCACGCAGATATCGCAGTTGTCGTCGCACGCGCTGGAAGCAGCGTGAAACTGGTGCTTGCAGGGTTGTCGGTACAAGGTGTCACGCGAGTGCCCCAAACGAGTATGGATCCGACACGTCCGTTGGCGCGGATAGAGTTTTCAGGTGCCGAGGCTGAGCTGTTGGGTAATGGTGGTGACTGGGCTCTCTTAGAGCGGTTGCTCGATCGGGCAGCTGTACTTTATGCCTTCGAACAGCTTGGCAGTGCTGACGCCGCACTGGAAATGGCGCGCAGCTACGCCGTTACCCGCTACGCCTTTGGCCGGCCGATAGGCTCGTTTCAGGCCATTAAGCACAAGTTGGCGGATGTTTATATCGCCAACGAGCTTGCACGCGCCAATGCTCATCACGCGGCCTGGGCTCTCGCTGCAGATACGGAAGAACTGCCTTTGGCAGCTGCGACCGCCCGGGTCGCCAGTACAGAAGCCCTGGAACGGGCGGCGCGGGAAAACATGCAGACTCACGGTGGGATCTCGGTGACCTGGGCGCATGACTGCCACCTTTTTTATCGCCGCGCACGGCATCTAGCCGCCTGTCTAGGTCCGATTCAAGCGTGGCGCGATCGCGCCGGTGCAAAGCTGATCGAATGGTATGAGAATCCCAGTGTGCCTGCAGAGGAAGATTTAGGCCCAGAGATTGCCGCCTATAAGAGACGTGTCAGGGAGTGGCTTGCCGCCAATGCTCCCGCGTACCATTGGGGGGCGGGCACCAGCGATGAAGAGCGGCTTCGCCTGTGTCGCGGCTGGATGAAGAAGAAAGCGCAGGCGGGATACATGGGTATCACGCTACCTAAGGAGCTTGGCGGTGCGGGTGGTACCGCGATCCAAGAGGTGATCTTCAAAGAAGAAGAAAGCCGTTTTATGAACGCCAGCCACGACGAGTCTTTTGGTTTGGTCAACATGGCGCTGCCGACCATTTTCAAGCACGCAAAACCGGGCTGGGCGGAAAAACTTACGGCAAAAACACTCAGCGGTGACATTCTCTGGTGTCAGCTTTTTTCTGAGCCCGCGGCGGGTTCCGATATGGCGGGCTTCCGCACACGGGCGGTCAGGGACGGCGACGAGTGGGTCATCAATGGTCAGAAAATCTGGACATCGGGCGCTCACAATGCCGATTGGGGACTGCTCTTGGCCCGCTCTGATCCCTCGCGGCCAAAGCATAAAGGGCTCACCTTTTTCATTGTTGATATGAAAACGCCGGGTATCGAAGTCAGACCCCTAAGACAAATTTCAGGAAGGGCAGACTTCAATGAAGTATTTTTTACCGATGTTCGCATACCGGATGACCAGCGACTCGGCGAAGTCAACGGCGGTTGGACGGTGGCGCTGACCACCATGCTGAATGAGCGACTTTCCTTGCTTGGCGATCCGTCAGTGAGTCGCGACATCATCGTGCAACTGATCAATTTAGCAAAACGAGTCGATGGGTTAAGTGGTGCCCGGCTCGCGAGTGAAATTGGCTTTCGCGAACGATTGGCTAGCTACCACGTCGTGGTGGCGGGGATGCACCACTTCACTGGGAAGATTCGCGCTCAGCTTAATAAGGGGTTATTGCCGGGCCCAGAGGCGACGATCGGCAAGGTCACCATGGCCAAGTGGCTCCAGGAAATGGCTGGCTATGCCATGGATTTGATGGGTGTCGCAGGCCAAGTGCTGGATATTGAAAACGACCCCGAAGTTGCCCTCATTCAGGAGTCCTATTTCCATGCCGTGGGCTACCGCATTGGCGGCGGTACTGAAGAAATCTCCAAGAATATTATTGCCGAGCGGGTGCTTGAGCTACCGCCGGATAGCCGCCCCGATAAGGACGTGCCCTTCAGCGATGTCCCCTTTACTGCACCGGCAAGGGCCGGTGCCTGACGAAACGTGGAGCAAGAAAACGATATGTTGGCAAAACAACCCCGAGCGGTCTATTCGCCGGAACATGAGCAATTTCGTGAAACGGTGCGGCGATTTTTCCGCGATGAAGTGGAACCCAATATCAAAGAATGGGAAAAGGCCGGCGCGTTTGACCCCGATCTTTTTCGCACAGCGGCTAAATATGGAATCTTGCAGGCCGGCATGCCCACGGAATACGGTGGCATGGGTGGCGATTTCCTGCACCACGCGATCGTTCATGAGGAACATGGCTACACTGTTGCCGGGGCGAGCATCGGCGGCGGCCTGGGTATTGATGGCTCGAGTTACTTGATCTACTACGCCGGCACCGAGGAGCAAAAGCGCGAATGGCTACCCCGCTACGCCACTGGAGAGGTCGTTGCCGAGGTGTGCTTTACCGAACAGCACTCGGGCAGTGATCTCTCCGCTATTCGTACGTATGCCCGCAAGGATGGCTCAGACTACATCATCAATGGCTCTAAAATGTGGGTGACAAACGGCACATATTGCAACCTGCTGCCGGTTTTTGCCCGCACCGAATTGCCGGATGGCAAGGCCGGCACGGCGATTTTTTTGCTAGATGCTGACATGCCCGGCGTGCGCAAAACCAAGCCGATCAATACCTTACACAAAGGCTGCTCCTTGGAAATCGAGGTGTATTTCGAGGATGTGCGCGTGCCTAGAGAAAGGCTACTCGGTGGCAAGGAAAACGGCGTGTTCAAAGATCTGATGCGGGTTCTGACAGACCAGCGTCTGGCGGAAGCCGCGCGGTTTCTCGCTGCCAGTGAGTTGGCTTTTGACCTGACGGTAGATTTCGTCAAGAACCGCCACGCTTTTGGTCAGAGCGTGTTCGACTTTCAAAACACGCAATTTCAGCTGGCGGATGTCCTCACAGAAATTACCGTCTTGCGCCCGTTCATTGACCAATGCCTAGCGAAGACGGTCGATGGCACCCTGACACCGCGCGAGTCGTCTATGGCCAAACTGAAGGCGTCAGAAACGGAATTCGCCATTATGGATCGCTGTTTGCAGCTACACGGCGGTATGGGTTTTGCTCATGACATGCCCATTTCTCAGCTTTGGACATTGTCGCGGGTGCACAGAGTTTATCTGGGCACATCTGAAATCCATCGGGTCACTATTGGTAAATCCATCTGACTATATGGGCTGAGTCCGGGGCGGGCGCCGTTACAGGTTCGCCCGCTTTATCATCCTCCATATTTGCCCGATAGTTCCCGTCTGCGGTAGGCGTTTCCAATATACTGTGACGGCAATGTGTCCACCGTCCGCGCAGTTGTCCCATTAAAATACGTGAACAAACGCCACGACAGTTGAGCTAACGCCATAGCTTAGTTTTCTTCGAGATGTTTGAGTTCAGCAGCCAGTTCTTGGCGCAGTTTCTTCAAGGCGGGCGTTTCCGGAAGCTCCTCTAGATTCTTCGTCATACGCATCAGGTAGGTTTCAACCTCTCTTTTTTCTCGCTCAGAAAACCCGTCCAGAATGCGGTCTGATTCCTTCACCATAATCTCGCCCAGAAGCTTGCCAATTTTCTC
>Ga0172382_10006390_pt1 | contig 17125 bp, 21 predicted proteins | sample Leawel138RmetaG_FD_122245 | JGI IMG/M metagenome (GOLD analysis project Ga0172382, IMG submission 122245) | Leachate microbial communities from a municipal landfill in Southern Ontario, Canada - Leachate well 138R metaG | ecosystem: Engineered > Solid waste > Landfill > Unclassified | place...
CCCCGACGACATGGGCGCCCCTGACGCCATCGCCCCCGCTCTCCTCTTGCCAAGGATCGGCTTCGGGTTCGACGTGCACGGTTTCGTTGATGGTGATGCTGTTACGCTGTGCGGTGTGCGGCTGCCCCATACGGCGCGGCTGTCCGGCCATTCGGATGCTGACGTGGCGCTACATGCCTTGGCCGATGCTCTTTATGGGGCGGTGGGTGCTGGCGATATCGGGCGCCACTTCCCGCCCTCGGATGCCCGGTGGAAGGGGGCGGACTCGACCCTGTTCGTGGAACACGCCCGTACCTTGGTGCGCGCTCTGGGAGGCCGGATCGCCCATGTCGATCTGACCATCATTTGCGAGGCGCCGAAGGTCGGCCCGCACCGTGCAGCCATGGTGGCGCGACTGGCGTCGATGCTGGAGCTGCCGGAAGAACGGGTGAGCGTCAAGGCTACGACCACCGAAGGCCTCGGCTTCACCGGGCGCCGCGAAGGCATCGCCGCCCAGGCCGTTGCAACGGTACTGATGCCCGATGCCCCGTAGCGGTGCTACTTAGCGCGGATTGTAAAAGCGTTCGCCGTAGAGGGCCTTTGCCCCACCGGACGAACCCGCGCCACTCAGGCGGTCCAACCGGGCGCGGTCGAATGCTGCATCAATCCTGTTCTGACGGCGATCCTGCGACCGACGCCACAGACGGAACGGTAAAGCCAGGACGAGCGCAATAAACAGTAGTTCAAGCACGCCTTCCTCACTCCAGGTTTAGTCGCCTCGGGCTTTTCCAGCCTGGACCTAGAGTATGGACATACTGAAAAATACGCAACACGTATTAATACGTTTGCGACCCAAGTATTACTTACAAATCGTTACAAATTTAACGCCGGGGTTTCTGTTTCGGCCTGAACCCACGCCAAGTAAGCGGTCAATCCCCCCTGGATAGGCACGGCGACGATGCAGGGCGTATCATAGGAGTGCATTTCAATTACCCGCTCTGTCAATGGACCCACCTTGTCAGAGGCGGTCTTGGCAATGAAGGCCACCTCGGCCCCTTGCTGGATGGCGTCCTCCCAGCGATAGATTGACGTGATTTCGCCCAGGACGTTGACGCAGGCTGCCAGACGCTCCGCGACCAAGACCTGTCCGATCCGCATTGCCTCATCCCGGTCGGCGGCCGTCATATATACGATGCACTGGGTCAAGAGCGGATTCCTCGAATAGAGACCAGATCGACAATGATTTCAGCCGCCTGATGGTTGCCCTGCGGTTTGGCACGCGGGCCAGGAGGGATCTGCATCAACATACGTAGATGCTCCTCAATCCGACCGGCCGCAAATGTTGCAGGATCGACATGAAGGCACGGCACGTGGGCACTGGCCCACTTGGCCATGCCGGCGGTTTCCGGCCAATCCGGGCGATCCCGGTACAACAACGGCGTGCCCGCGCAGACCGCCTCAACAAAGGTGCCATAGCCTGGCTTGGTGATTACGGCATCGCAGGAGGCAATGGCGTCGGACACTGACAGGGCTATGTCCTTGGGTGTAATGCAGCGCCAGCCATCCACGCGCGGCCAGTCCGAAACCGGCAGATCCTCGGCAATTCCACCCAGCGCGACAAGGGCGACACGCTCCCCCTCCTCCAATTCCAAGGCGGCGGCTAGCTCCTCCCGTCGGCTCCGGCCCGGCTGTCCGACCGGGCCGACGGGGCGCAGGTTCGGTAGATCCATGGGCACAGCGGGCGCGGTGGCGATGAAAGCATCGGCCTCGGCGTAGGTTTGTGCCATGGAGGTCAGAACCGCTCGTGTGATGGGAGAGTCATCACTGTAGGCTGCCAAGATCTCACGCCACGAGAACGGGCCGACCCCGACACCGGGAACGCCTACCCTGCGTGCTCCAGCCAGAGCCGCATAGGACGCGCTGGTCAGTACGATGTCCGGCATGACTTCGGCCATGATGGCGGCCTCAGTCTCGACAACGTCATCCCACCGCGCATGTGCAGTCGCATAGGCGGCCAGACTTTCCGTGACGCTGATGTCGGTAGACGACCTCATCACCATTCCGAAATCAGTTGCGGCGGCGTGATCGATCACCCGGCAGGGTCGCCCCCACCGTTCCGCTATGACCGTGGCTGGGACCTTAGTGATGAACGTGACGTCGATTCCCTGCGGGATGCGGGCCTCAAGCGCCGTCAGCACGGCAATGGTGATGGCCGCATGGCCGAATCCATGCGGTGTAATGACGGCGGCCACATGCAGCGGAAGGGTATTCGCAGTCATGGAAAGAGGCTGGTCAGGCGACGAGGTTCATGACCTCAGCCCGACGGGCAAAGGAAAACGACGGGCTGGCACTGAGGCCCTGCGCATACGCAAAGGTCGCGCGGCGGAGAAGACTGCGGAAAGTGCCATCGGGCGCGGAGTCGCCGGTGACGACGCTGAACGAATAGGACGTGAAACTCTGTTCTTGGGCTGCATCCTGAGACGTCCTGGAGAGGCCGTCCTGCTCTTTTGCCTTGCTCTGTCGGAATGTCGCCGAATCGTCGAGACGGTAGGACAGGCCCCGCAGGAACAGTTGTCGCAGGGAGTCCTGCATTCCCGCCGATAGGAGGGAAAAGTACATGGGCCGCGTGGGCGTCCCATGTGGCGCCGCTTCTTCCGCCTGCCGGTCTTGCGTCAGACGGGCGCTAAAGCCCTCGCCAGCAGGTGCAATGGCACGCGGCGATCGATCCGATTGAGGCGCCGGATTAACCGGCCGAACGGCTGCGACGACAATAGGTTGCAGGATATCCATGGCGGAGGCGCCTTCTTCCGTTGCAGACCCCTACTCTACCGTAGGTGGGACTGCCTTGGATACCGGCCTTTAGGCCCATGGCATCATGAGAAGAAATTGGTCGGAGCGACAGGATTTGAACCTGCGACCCCTTGACCCCCAGTCAAGTGCGCTACCAAGCTGCGCTACGCTCCGACCGTGCGTAAGGTCCGTTTTAGCGGACCTTTAAGACACCGCCCCAGAGGGGCGGGCTTAAGGGGACCCGGCATCGCCGGGGAGGCGCACTATAGCCATACCGGGTTTGGTATGCAACGCCCTAAAAAGGTCTTTGGCGGTTTCTTTTCGCCCCCGTTTTAGCGGGCGACCAGCATATCCCGAACGGCGCTAAGCTCGGTGATAACGGCGCGGATTTCCGAGCGGGCGGCGTCACTTAGCCCGCCGGTCGCGGCGCGATGTTCGATGACCGCGATGGGATCGGCAGTCTCTTGCTCGGCAACCGCACTCTCAGGCTCCGCCGCGGCCGGGACGTCATCGCCTGCGGTCAGGGACTTGAGGCCACCGTCACGCAACAGCTTCTGCACGCCCTTGATGGTGAACCCGTCATCATAGAGCAGGCCACGGATACGCCGCAGCAGGGCGACGTCCTCCGGGCGGTAGTAACGCCGCCCGCCGCCCCGCTTCATGGGGCGAATCTGGTTGAACTTGGTTTCCCAGAACCGTAGCACATGCTGCGGCACGTCTAGATCACCCGCCACCTCACTGATGGTGCGGAACGCGGCCTCGGACTTGTTGGCCGGGCGGCGGGAATCGTCGTGCTTGTGGGTGTCCAGGCCGGGCAGAGTCGGGGCCTGCGCAGAGGTCGCCATCAGGCTTCGATCCTGTTGCTGGAGCCAGAGTTGATCTGGGCCTTGAGAAGCTGGGAGGGGCGGAAAACAAGAACGCGCCGGGGCAGGATAGGAACTTCCTCGCCGGTCTTGGGATTGCGGCCAACGCGCTCGCCCTTCTGACGGACCGAGAAGCTGCCGAACGACGAGATTTTGACCGATGCGCCTTCTGCCAGGGCATTGGAGATTTCGTCCAGCACCATCTCCAAGAGATCCGCCGACTCGTTCCGCGACAGCCCTACTTCCTGATACACCGCTTCGCTAAGTTGAGCGCGGGTGATCGTTTGTCCAGACATGGCACTTCATCCCACAAGGCCTGTTGAACCTTGACGGTAACGCCCGGACGGTAAACCCGTCAATATCAAAGAGTTGTCGTGCGCGGCTGAACCGCTGGCGAAGTTAGGAACGCCTCCGCAACGGCCCACGGAAACTGCCGTTGTGGGACGCTGGACGCTACATCCGCACCAATGCGGAACCCCAGGTGAATCCCCCGCCCATGGCCTCCAACAGCACCAATTGACCCCGTTGGATTCGCCCATCGGCAACCGCTTCGGCCAAAGCCAGGGGAATCGAAGCCGCCGATGTGTTGGCATGGCGGTCCACGGTGACAACCACTTTGTCGGGCGACACGCCCAGCTTCTTGGCCGTACCGTCGAGGATTCGCTTGTTCGCTTGGTGGGGCACCAGCCAGTCGATATCGGCGCTGGTCAGGCCGGTCGCCGCCAGGGCTTCCTGGACGACGGCGGCCAGATTGACCACGGCATGACGGAAGACTTCGCGCCCCTGCATGCGCAGATGGCCCGTGGTGCCGGTCGAAGACGGACCGCCATCGACGTACAAAAGGTCGCTCTGGCGCCCATCGGCGTGCAGGTGAGTGGTCAGGATGCCCCGGTCTGCATTAGTCCCCTCGCCCTGCTCCGCCTTCAGCACGACGGCGCCAGCGCCGTCCCCAAACAGGACGCAGGTCCCGCGATCCGACCAGTCAAGGATGCGGGAAAACGTTTCGGCGCCAATCACCAGGGCCGTGCGCGCCTGCCCGGCCTTGATGAAGTTGTCGGCCACAGTCAGCGCATAAACAAAGCCCGAGCATACGGCCTGAATGTCAAAGGCCGGAACGCCAATACAGCCAAGTTCCCGCTGTACGGCGGTCGCCGTGGCCGGAAAGGTCTGGTCTGGCGTTGCCGTCGCCAGGATGATCAGGTCGACATCCCGCCCATCGACTCCGGCCGCCTGCAGGGCCTTGCGGGCCGCTCCCAGGGCGAGATCGGACGTCTTCTCCCCTTCGGCCGCGATATGGCGTTGCTGGATGCCGGTGCGCTCGACAATCCATTCGTCGGTGGTGTCGACGAGGCCCGCCATTTCTGCATTGGTAACGATGCGGTCAGGGAGGCAGGCGCCGGTACCGGCGATGACAGAACGGATGACCATCAGCCTTGTGCTGCCTTGGCTTCGTCAAGATCGTCCGGGCCAGGGCGGGTCCCGCCCAAGTGCCGGCACTCTTCCTTGATCGTTTCGTTGAGGTCATGCGCGATGAGGTTCACGGCCACGCCGATGGCATTGGCAAACCCTACGGCATCGGTGCCGCCGTGGCTTTTCACGCAGATTCCATTCAGGCCCAGGAACATCGCGCCGTTGTAGCGGCGCGGGTCGGTGCGTTGACGCACCTGATCCAGCGCGCCCTTGGCCAGCAGATACCCGAGCCGCGCCCGCAGGCTCGACTTGAAGGCGCTTTTGAGGAAGGAACTGTACAGTTTGGCCGTGCCCTCGGCGGTCTTCAGGGCGACATTGCCCGTGAAGCCGTCTGTGACAACAACGTCGACCGTACCTGCCCCGATATCATCGCCTTCGACAAAGCCGTGGAAGTCCATGGTCGGCGGCGCCGACTCGCGCAGAGTGACGGCTGCCTGACGGAGGGCCTCGGTGCCCTTGAGTTCTTCTGACCCGATATTGAGCAGGCCGATTCGCGGGCGCTGAAGGCCTAGCAGGCAGCGCGCGAACACTTCGCCCATCACCGCGAACTCGACCAGATTGCTTGCCGCGCATTCAGTGTTGGCGCCAAGGTCAAGCATCACGCTTTCGCCGCGCTTGGTCGGCAACAGCGTCGCGATGGCCGGACGGTCGATGCCTGGAAGCGTGCGAAGGGTGAGCTTGGCCATCGCCATCAAGGCGCCGGTGTTTCCGGCCGAAACGATACCTGCCGCCGCGCCGTCTTTCACCGCCTGGATGGCCAGCCACATGCTGGATTTCCGCCCCGTCCGAACAGCTTGCGAGGGCTTGGCGTCGTTGGTGATGACGTCGTCGGTATGATGGACGGTGCAGTATTCCCGCTGCTTTGGGGTCAGCAGCGGATCGATTTTCGCCTGATTGCCGAACAGCAGGAAGTGCACGTTCGGATACCGGACGCGCGCTATCTTAACGCCCTCCAAAACCATATCGGGGGCGAAATCGCCCCCCATGGCATCAAGAGCGAGTATGAGCGGAGTGCTCAAGGCACGACCCCCTCGACCGCATTTCCAGCATGATTTCCACGGGCAGGCCGCCGCCGAAACGGCGGGCGACCTTGCTCACGGAGACGGTAGACGTCCTCAGACCGCTTCCGCGGCAACAACCTCACGGCCGTCGTAGTGACCGCAGGAGGGGCAAACGTGGTGCGGGCGCTTCAGTTCGCCGCAGTTCTTGCACTCGGCATGGGCGCCGGCGCTGACGGCGTGATGCGAACGGCGCATGTCGCGCTTGGACTTTGACGTTTTCTTCTTCGGAACAGCCATTTTTCCGCATCTCTCGGTTTGGGCGTGATCGGGAGCCAGCCTTATTATACAAAAACGTTACGGACCGCAAGGCATCCCTGGCAGACGGTGGAAAACCCCCGTTACTGCCGCTTGCGCAGAGCGGCCAGCGCGGCGAACGGGCTGGCGGTGACAGGGTCTTCGTCTTCATTCAGCGCCTGAAACTCGGCGCCGGGGGCGCGCGCGAACGGATCGATCAAAAGGGCGAGTTGCTCGGCGACCACTTCACCGACATCGATCACACCGTCCAGGATCTGCTCCGGGGGGTCTTCCGCCTCGGCATCCAGTTCGATCTCCTGGGCATCTGGTTCCGGTGCCTCGAAGGTGAACGTCAACTCGAAGTCGCCCGCCAGATCGGAAGTGACCGGGACCAGCGTCACACCACAGGTCTGCGTGACGCGCGCGGTCAGATGGCCGGTCAGCCGGACCAACTCGCCGCGGGCGAACGGCTTGGCATGGAGCTTGGCCTCCAACACGTCGAGCGCGTTCAGGTCAAACCGCTTGGCCAGGGCCGCACATTCCGTGGCCTCAGCATGAATGGTCAGGTGACGGCCTTCGTTTGGCAGGCGCTCCACGGGTAGCGGGCGCGAAAACTCAGGGGTGGCGTCGGTCATCATGCTGTCTCGTTCTCGTCAGACGCATCAGGCGGAGGCGAAAAGCCCAGGCGCCCAGCCGTTATATCGCCGAACGGATAGACTGCCAATCGAGCATCCTGGTCCAAGACATAGCGGGCCAGAACCGCCACCTGCGCCGCAGTCGGTTCGGTCAGGCGATACAAGTTCCGCTGCAGCGCCGCTTCCAGTGCCTCGGGTCCCGTGAGCATACCATGCTCATAGGCCGCCGCGCGCCCGTAATACGCCTTTGCCATTCCCTTGACGTGTTTTCCCACGCTCAGGTCGCCGACACCCATCTCGCGGAGGTTGCGGTCCATGTCCTTGAACATGGTATCGAACAGCTTCTGGGCAAGGGCCGAACCCTCGGCGCCCTCGGCTTGCAGGCGCCGGATAACCAGAAAAGCGTGCAGGCAAATCATGTCGAACCGCCCATCCACCGTGTCGGGTACACCGAGGCGGGTATAAAAGGCAGGCGCGCGGGCATGTTCAACCAGCGCGCCATAAATAGCGTGGGCACTGTCCGTCCATTTGCGGCCTTTGAACAGGCGAAGTAGCACTGGTCGGTCCTCATAGTGGGCAACGACACTGGGAAGCGTCACTGGGGAGCGTCACTCAATTGGATGTTCATGTAGGGCAGAACGGCCGGCGGAGCAACGATCGTTTCCCGCGCGGCGCTTCCCACGAGGCCATTGGCTGCGCTATAAACAGCTTAAGAGAGGCTTGTCCCAACTCAGGGACCGGAAGACCAAGGACAGAGCGATAGCCATGACCTCCAAGCACACCCTGCGCAGCCTGTTCCCGGCGCTCGCGGTTCTGGCCCCCATGGCAGTGGCGTTGGCGGCGTGTTCGCCCGACGTCACTCCGCGCGGCAATATGCCCTCCCCCTCCGTCCTGGCCCAGGTGGTGCCCGGCGAGACGAGCCGCCCGCAGGTGGTTTCGCTACTCGGTACGCCTTCATCCACCTCATTGTTCGACGGTGGTGAAGTCTGGTACTACATTGGCGCCCGCACCACCCAGTACGGGGTGTTCCAGACAGAAGAACTGGAGCGGTCGGTCATCGCCATTCAGTTCGATGACGCGGGACGGGTTGATCAGATGACATCGCTCGACAAAGACGACGGCACCGAGGTCGTTCTGGTCAACCGCACCACACCCACCGCCGGTAACGAACTCAACGTCTTCCAGCAGATGCTCGGCAACGTTGGGCGGTTCAACAAGGAAGCCGGCGGGCGCTGACACGGTTGACCTCTGACCGCTCACGAAAAAAGCCCCGGCCTGATTGCCGGGGCTTTCGTCAAAGACTGTGTATTGCTCTTATGCCGCCACCAAGGCCAAGAGCAAGATGGCGACAATGTTGGTGATCTTGATCATCGGGTTGATGGCCGGTCCGGCGGTGTCCTTGTAGGGATCGCCGACCGTGTCGCCGGTCACAGCGGCCTTGTGAGCCTCCGACCCCTTGCCGCCATAATGGCCGTCCTCGATGTACTTCTTGGCGTTGTCCCACGCCCCGCCCCCCGACGTCATCGAGATGGCAAGGAACAACCCGGTGACGATGGTGCCCATGAGCATGGCGCCCACCGCGACGAAGGCTGATTGCTGATCGGCCACCAACCAGATGACGCCAAACAGAACCGGCGGCGCGAGCACAGGAAGCAACGACGGCACGACCATTTCGCGGATTGCCGCCTTGGTCAGCATGTCGACGCAACGGCCATACTCGGGCTTGCCGGTACCTTCCATGATACCGGGGATTTCCTTGAACTGGCGGCGCACTTCGACCACCACCGCCCCGGCAGCGCGACCGACCGCCTGCATACCCATCGACCCGAACAGGTAGGGCAACAGGCCGCCGATGAACAGGCCGATGACCACGTAGGGATTTTGCAACTCGAAGACGATGCGCATATCAGGGAAGTAGTGGGACAGATCCTCGGTATAGGCCGCGAACAGGACCAGCGCGGCCAATCCCGCCGAGCCGATGGCATATCCCTTGGTGACGGCCTTGGTGGTGTTGCCCACGGCGTCCAGCGCATCGGTGATCTTGCGGACGTCATCGGGCAGATTGGCCATCTCGGCAATGCCGCCAGCGTTGTCTGTCACCGGACCATAGGCGTCCAGCGCCACGACCATGCCCGCCAAGGCCAGCATGGTCGTCGCCGCCACCGCGATGCCGAACAGACCGGCTGCGGCATGGGCGATGATGATGCCCCCGGCAATCACCAGAACCGGCAACGCGGTAGCCTCCATGGAGACTGCCAAGCCCTGGATGACGTTGGTGCCGTGGCCGGTGGTCGAGGCTTGGGCAACCGAGCGCACGGGTCGGTACTCCGTGCTGGTGTAGTATTCGGTGATCCAGATCAGCAGGCCCGTCACCACCAGCCCGACAAGCGCGCAAATAATCAGATTCCATGGCCCGACCGGGCTGCCGCCCTTTATCGGCGTATATCCTTCGCCAAAGCCGAACATCAGGAACGTGACGAACACGATCAACACGGCCGATATGCCCGCGCTGGCCAGAAAGCCCCGATAAAGGGCGTTCATGATGTTCTGTTTTGGCCCCAGGCGGACAAAGAACGTCCCGATGACCGAGGCGATGATGCACACCGCGCCGATCATCAGCGGGTAGAGCATCATCAGTTCCTGCGCCGTGCCCGCAAAGAAGATGGAAGCCAGCAGCATGGTAGCAACAACGGTCACGGCATAGGTTTCGAACAGGTCGGCCGCCATGCCGGCGCAATCACCCACGTTGTCACCCACGTTATCGGCAATGACCGCCGGATTGCGTGGATCGTCCTCGGGGATTCCGGCCTCGACCTTACCGACGAGGTCGGCGCCGACGTCCGCCCCTTTGGTGAAGATCCCACCACCCAGACGGGCAAATATGGAAATCAGGGAGGCGCCGAAACTCAGCGCCACCAAAGCTTCCAGGATGGGACGAGCCTCAAGCCCCGCCCCGCGCAGGATGACGTAGTAAACGGCCACCCCAAGAAGGCCAAGGCCGACCACCAGCATTCCCGTGACGGCGCCCGAACGGAACGCAACGCCAAGGGCTTGCTCCAATCCCGCGCTGCGCGCGGCTTCGGCGGTGCGGACGTTGGCGCGCACCGACACCAACATGCCGACGTATCCGGCCACCCCGGACAGGATAGCGCCGATGAAGTAACCGATGGCGACGTGGAAACCCAGGCGGAAGCCCAGCAAAATACCAATGATTACGCCGACGAGGGCGATGGTGCGGTACTGACGGTTGAGATAAGCGGAGGCACCTTCCTGAATGGCCGCTGCAATGCGGCGCATTTCTTCGGTGCCGGTCCCAGCGGCAAGCACGGAACGGACAGCATAGGCGCCATAGCCAAGAGCCAGGACACCACAAGCGATCACGAACACATAGGCAGCGGCCATACCCTCCTCCTGTAGGTGTTCGGTCGAGGTCGGCCAAAAGCGTGACAGAAGAAACAAAACTGCGCAAGGTCCGCACAAATTGCACGCCGAGGAATAAGGATTAAAACTTGGTTGGAGAACCCCTCCTACATGGGGCGGGGTAATAACCGCCCAAACTCAATATGCGCGATGCCTAATTGAGCGACTACCTAGCCATTCCGCGCCCCGACTCGGCGCTCCTCAGCGTTCGAAAACAGCCTGAAACATCACTTCCTCAACCATCCCCTGCCCAACCAGACGATCCGCCACTTCCTTGAAGCGGATCTTCAGGGCAACGAGATCGAGCGTGGTGCGCTCCGCCATCTGGGCTGGAACCACCTCATACAGCAGCCGCATGTATACGTCGTGAAGCCGGGCATGATGGAGCGCGACGTGGGCATGCTGGCCGGGTTGCACCTTCAGGCGGAGGCCAATGTACATGCTGCGCTCGATCGCGCCGTTGCGGATGATCGGTATGAGAAACGGCGAGATGTGCTGGAACACGGGTTCAATGCGCGGCACGGGGGGTGGAGCCTCCGCCTCGGCAGTGGTCTTGGCCGGCTTGATCATTCCCGTGTAGTCGGGCACGAAGCTGAAATGAATCAGACCGACCGCCCCGCCGGCTACTGCCAAAAGCAGCGCAACCATGATCGCCAGCAATCGGATCATCCTCGAGTCCCCCTTCAGAAATGCCGGAAGCCCTGGCTCAGGCCTTCAATGACGGCGCCTTCGGCAGTGCGCAGCCGCACCCCGGCCCCTGCCCCGCAACGGCCGATGATCGTGACCGCGACTCCTGCCGCCCGGCCAGCAGCGAGCAGCGCATCCCGATGCTGCGGCGCGACGGCCACCAACAGTTCATAGTCGTCGCCTCCCCCCGCGACACCCTCAAGCCAACCATCCCGGCCGGCAAGGGCGGTCACGGCAGGTGACACCGGCAGCAGATGGGCGTCCAAATCAGCCCCGACTCCGGATGCCGCGCAGAGGTGCCCAAGATCCTGGAGCAGGCCGTCGGATATGTCCATGGCCGCCGAGGCAATCCCGCGCAGGGCAACCCCCAGGGCGAGGCGCGGTTGCGGCAAGCGGTACCGGTCGGCCAGCCACGCCACCGATGCCGGGTCGAGCACGCCGTCCAATTCTCCCCGCGCGGCACGAAGGCCGAATGCCCCGTCGCCCAAGGTGCCGGTGACGGCCAGCAGATCGCCCGCTGCCGCGCCGGACCGCCGCAAAGCCTGTCCCACCGGGACGGTGCCCAGGGCGGTCAGGGAAAAAACCGCGGGTCCAGGCGTCGCCACCGTGTCGCCGCCCAATATTGGGACCATGAAAGCATCCACATCCTCCCCCAGGCCACGGGCGAAGGCCTCGACCCAGGCGTCAGAGCAGTCGACCGGAAACGCGCAGGTCGCGAACAAGCCAAGCGGCTCGGCCCCCATGGCGGCCAAGTCGGACAGGTTGACGCGCATCAGCTTGCGCGCCACCAGATCGGGCGGATCGTCGGGCAGGTAATGGACGCCCGCGACAATGGCGTCCGTCGTCACCACCACCTGCTGGCCTGGCGGGACGTCCAGCACCGCCGCATCGTCACGCAGGCTGAGCGCACCGGGCGCCCCGCGCGTCAGCGGGGCGAACAGGGCGGCAATCTGGTCGAACTCACCCCTGTGGGCCATCACCGCCACGGTTCGGCATCGGTCGGGCAGTCCGCGCGCCGTCCATTTGTTCCGGCCGCACTTCGCGGGCCAGACGGTCGAGGACGGCGTTGACCATCCCGGCCTCCGGCGCGTCGTAGAACGCCCGCGCCATGCCGACATATTCGGAAATGGCGACGCGCGGCGGCACTTCTTCGCGCTCCAGCAACTCATAGATCCCGCAACGCAGGATGCTGCGCAGGATGGGCTCCAGGCGGTCGGCTTCCCAGCCGCTGGACAGCGACTTGGCGATCACGTCGTCGAGACGCTCGCGCATTGCCGCAGCGCCGCGCAAAAGCACGGCGAACATTTCACCATTGAATTCAATCAGCGGAACCACTTCCTCGGTTTCGAGGTCCAGGTTCTCGTCGATGACTTCGCCGCCGATGGCGCCGGTGAGGAAATCCTTGAGCACGTCATCGACGCGGCTGCCGGACATTTCCATCTGATACAGCGCCTGAACGGCAGCCAGCCGCGAAGCGCCACGGCGCAACGCGGAGTTTGATTTTTGCTTTTCGATCATGGTTTCGGCCTTACAGGCCCAATTCCCGCTTGATGTTGATCATGCGCAGACACGCTTTAGCGGCCTTGGCGCCCAGGTTCTTTCCATCTACCCGCGCGCGATCAAGGGCCTGTTGCCGGGTCTGGCAGGTGAGAATTCCATTACCGACCGCCAGCGAGTATTCCAAGGCGAGCTTTTGGATACCGCTCATGGCCTCGTGGCAGACGTGCTCGTAGTGGTCGGTCTCGCCCTTGATGGCGCAGCCCAACACCACGTAGCCAGCAAAACGAGTGTCCGTGGCCCGCAGTTCCATCGCACGGATGGCAAAGCGCACCACGGCCGGAAGTTCCAGGACGCCCGGCACGATGACCCGCTTGTAGCCGGCCCCCTGCGCGGTCAGTTCCTGCACCGCCCCCTTGACCAAATGGTCGGCGATGTCTTCGTAGAAGCGCGCTTCGACGATGAGAATGCGCGGACCCCCCGCCATGCTTCACTCCTCCCCGGTTTTGATGGCACGCCGCTCAACCACTTTCAGGCCGTAGCCATCCAGTCCGATGATGTGCTTTTCCGTGTTGGACAAGAGGACCATGTCCCCTACCCCCAGGTCCAGCAGGATTTGCGCGCCGACGCCGTAATCGACCAAACGTTCCTCGTGCCGAGGCTCACCCAGGCGTTCGCGCAGGGAGTCGGACAGCGTGGCGCGGTTGGGTTCACGCAGCAGCACGACGACACCGCGCCCTTCCTCGGCGATCATCCGCATGGCAGCCTGAAGCTGCCCCTGGCGGCCGCCGTGGACGTCACCCAGCACATCGTCCAGGACATGCAGGGCGTGCATGCGTACCGGAACCGGGCCCCCTGCCGAGATGTCGCCTTTCACCAGGGCGATGTGCTCGGCGTAAGCCAGCGTGTTGACATACACCGACATGCGCCATGTGCCACCGTGGACCGATTCAAAATCGGACTCGATCTCCTTGCGGACCAGCCGTTCGGTCCGGCGGCGGTAGGCGATCAGGTCGGCAATGGTGGCGATCTTGAGGTTATGGCGCTGTGAGAACTTCACCAGATCGGGCATGCGGGCCATGGTGCCGTCTTCGTTCATGATCTCGCAGATCACACCCGCCGGGTTTAGACCCGCCAACCGCGAAATGTCCACGGCCGCCTCGGTATGCCCGGCCCGCACCAGCACGCCGCCGTCGCGGGCCATCAGCGGGAAGACGTGGCCGGGCGTGGCGATGTCGTGCTTGCCCTTGGTCGGGTCGATGGCCACCGACACGGTGCGCGCCCGGTCCGACGCCGAGATCCCGGTGGTCACGCCCTCGGTCGCCTCGATGGACACCGTGAAGGCGGTGGCCAGACGTGACTGGTTGTGAGCCTGCATCATCGGCAGCTCAAGCTGACGGCAGCGGTCGCCGGTCAGCGACAGGCAGATCAGGCCACGGCCATGCATGGCCATGAAGTTGATGGCGTCTGGCGTGGCCATCTGGGCTGGAATGACCAGATCGCCCTCGTTCTCGCGGTCCTCGTCATCCACCAGGATGAACATGCGGCCGTTGCGGGCCTCTTCGATGATTTCCTCGATCGGCGACAGGTAATCACTGTAGGCCACGGGTTTCAGTCCTTGTCCATCAGGCGCGCCACGTAGCGGGCCAGCATGTCGATTTCCATGTTTACCTTGGCTCCCGGCGTCAGGCCGCCGAACGTTGTCACCTGCTGGGTGTGCGGGATGACGTTGATGCCAAAGCGCGCGCCCTCGACCTCGTTGACGGTCAGCGAGACGCCGTCCAGCGCCACCGAGCCCTTGGGGGCGACGAACTTCTTGAGATCCTGGGGTGCCTCGAAGGTGTAGCGCACGGACTCGCCGAAAGACTCCACAGCCACCACGGTCGCCACGCCGTCCACGTGGCCGGACACGATGTGCCCGCCCAGTTCGTCGCCGACCGCCAGCGCCCGCTCTAAGTTGACTGCCGTGCCTTCTTTCCACGCCCCCAGGGTCGTCTTGGACAGCGTCTCGGCCGAGGCATCGACAGCGAACCAGTCGGCCCCCTTCTCGATTACCGTCAGGCACACGCCGTTGCAGGCGATGGACGCACCGATGGCCACACCCTCCATGTCATAGGCGGTGGAGAACTCGAATCGTGCGTCGTCGCCCTTGCGAACGACCCGCGCGACCTTGCCCAGGTCCGTGATGATTCCGGTAAACATCAACGCCTCTCATAGACTTCAACCACGTCACCGCCGACATCTTCAACGGCAAGCCTTGCAAAATCCGGGCAGTCGGCCAGTCGGTCAAGCCCCAAATCAGCCACCGCCCCCAGTCCGTCCCCGCCAAGAACCTTGGGCGCGCGGAACCATAGAAGACGATCAACCAGCCCGGTCGCAAGAAACGACGCCGCGACCCCCGCGCCGCCTTCGATCATCAGGCGGGTGATGCCGTGTTCGGCCAGGACACGCAGCACGGACTTGGGGTCAGGGCGGCCATCGGGACCACCCGGCACCGTAAAAGCCTGCACCCCACCCTGCTTCATCTTTGTGGGAACCAGCAGGTCTGTTGCTGCTTCCTGGCCTTCCGCGCCAAAAAGCCAAACTGACGCGGTGTTGGCCGAGGCCAGCATCGTCGCTTTAGCAGAAATCGGCGCGCGCCCCATCATAACCACGCGCACCACCGGGCGGGGGTCAACCCCCGCCAAACGACAGGTTAGGTCCGGGTCATCAGCAATGACGGTGCCGCTGCCGACCAGAACTGCGTCGTGCCGGGCGCGCTCCAGGTGGGTGCGTTCGCGCGCCTTTGGACCGGTGATCCACTTGCTCTCGCCGGTTCGGGTAGCAATGCGGCCGTCCAATGTAGTGGCAACTTTAAGGGTGACGAGCGGCCGTCCCTCCTCAATGCGCTTGAAGAACCCGGCGTTCAGGCGGCGCGCTTCGGCCTCGCGCACCCCGACCACGACCTCGATGCCCGCCGCGCGGAGACGTTCAACACCCTGGCCGGACACCCGAGGATCGCTGTCGGTACAGGCCACCACGCACCGCGCAATGCCGGCCGCAATCAGGGCATCCGTGCAGGGCGGCGTCTTGCCATAGTGGCTACAGGGTTCCAGGGTGACATAGGCGGTGGCCCCGCGTGCCGCCGCCCCAGCCCGCGCCAAAGCCTCGGTTTCGGCGTGGGGGCGGCCACCGGGCTGGGTCCAGCCCCGCCCGACCACGCGGCCATCGCGCACGATCACGCACCCCACCGCCGGGTTGGGCCACACTGATCCAAGCCCCCGCGCGGCCAGGGCCAACGCAGCGTCCATGTGACCGGCGTCAGCCGCCGGGGCGTCAGTCGTTGTCGTGCGCACCACCACCCAACGTCTCAACAAAATCCTCGAAGTCCTTGGCTTCGCGGAAATTTTTGTACACGGAGGCATAGCGGACGTACGCCACCTGATCGAGATTTTGCAGCGCCTCCATGATCATTTCACCGACCATGGTTGAGGGAATCTCAGTCTCGCCTGAACTCTCAAGACGCCGCTGGATCCCACTGACAATACGCTCGATCCGCTCCTCGTCCACCTTGCGCTTGCGGCAGGCGATGCTGATGGAGCGGACCAGCTTGTCGCGGTCGAAGGGGACGCGCTGGCCGTTCTTCTTCTGCACGATCAGATCGCGCAGTTGAACCCGCTCGAACGTCGTGAAGCGCGACGAACAGGCCGGGCAGAACCGGCGGCGGCGAATGGCGGTATTGTCCTCGGTCGGACGCGAGTCCTTCACCTGGGTATCTTCATTGCCGCAGAACGGACAGCGCATCGACGCCCCCTCCTCTTACGTGGTTCGTCCAATCAGCCCAGGATCGGGTCAGCCCAGGGTCGGGTAGATCGGGAAACGGGCGCACAGCGCCTCAACACGGGTCCGCACAGACTTTTCGGCCGCGCTGTTGTCCTCGCGGTTGGCAGCCAAGCCGTCGAGCACCTCAACGATCAGGCGGCCGATCTCCTGGAACTCAGCGACGCCGAAGCCGCGCGTGGTGCCCGCCGGAGTGCCAAGGCGCACGCCCGACGTCACCATCGGCTTTTCCGGGTCAAACGGGATGCCGTTCTTGTTGCAGGTGATGCCTGCGCGCTCCAGGCTGTGCTCGGCGATGTTGCCGGTCACGCCCTTGGGCCGCAGATCGACCAGCATCAGGTGGGTGTCGGTGCCGCCCGAAACGATGTCCAGACCACCCGCAACCAGCGTCTCGGCCAGGGCCTTGGCGTTGTCCACGACCTGCTGGGCGTACTGCTTGAACTCGGGACGCAGTGCCTCGCCGAAGGCTACGGCCTTTGCGGCGATGATGTGCATCAGCGGGCCGCCCTGCAGACCGGGGAACACGGCCGAATTGATCTTCTTGCCGATCTCGGGATCGTTGCTCAGAACCATGCCGCCACGCGGGCCGCGCAAGGTCTTATGCGTCGTCGTCGTCACCACATGGGCATAGGGCATCGGATTGGGATGGACGCCCGCCGCCACCAGTCCG
>Ga0172382_10006391_pt1 | contig 17125 bp, 11 predicted proteins | sample Leawel138RmetaG_FD_122245 | JGI IMG/M metagenome (GOLD analysis project Ga0172382, IMG submission 122245) | Leachate microbial communities from a municipal landfill in Southern Ontario, Canada - Leachate well 138R metaG | ecosystem: Engineered > Solid waste > Landfill > Unclassified | place...
CTGGAAGGAATATACTTCTGGTAGATGATGTGTTGACCTCCGGTGCCACTGCTGACGGGTGTGTGAGAGCCCTCCTTATGGCCGGGGCAGCGAAGGTATATGTGTTGACTTTCGGAGTGTCAGTAGCGGACGAGAGAGATTGGCTCAGGGGTTCGAGGGTTCAAGTTTGAAAGGTGGCAGTTGCGCAGATTGCTTGTAAAGGTATATAATTGCCTCCAAGTCGACCCACGGCAGTGTCGGCAGAACGTGGAACAGCGATTGTCGGGGGCAGCGGTGTCCGCCTGGTGCCATCGGGGTTCGGGTGATCACGTGCCGGGCCATGATCGACAGGCTTGCAGAGTCTGTCGATGTTCGCTTTTCTCCAGGACTGTTGTCACAGCGATGGGTATAATGTTCTCTGTAGACGTAGTTACATGGGGGTATGATTGTTGACACTACCTACGGCCAGGCCGTGGCATGCAGTTGCTCATGGAGAAGCCCTTGTAGAATTGGGAACTTCGCGCCGTACCGGACTTACAGATGAAGAGGCCCAGGCTAGGCTGAAGGAGCATGGCCCGAACAAGCTGGCCGAGCCGGAAAGGCGAACCGCCATCCAGCAGTTCTTCGATCAATTCAAGGAGTTCCTGGTGATTCTGCTCCTCATATCTGCCGGCGTATCTGCTGCCGTTGGAGAGTTTGAGGACGCTCTCGTAATCCTTGCGATAGCCATCGTCAACGCGGTTATAGGGGTTATCCAGGAACAACGGGCTGAGAATGCCCTCGATGCGCTGAAGAAGATGGCGTCGCCTAAGGCAAGAATCATAAGATCCGGAGAACCAAAGGTTGTTGATGCGTCTACGTTGGTTCCTGGCGACATAATCCTCATTGAGGCAGGCGATAGCATTCCTGCTGATGCAAGGCTTATCGAGTCGGGCATGTTGAAGGTGGATGAATCGTCGCTTACGGGAGAGTCGGAGCCGGTTGAGCTGTCTGCATCGGCTGTGATGGCCAAGGACGCCCCGCTGGGCGACAGGGTGAACATGGTTTACATGGGCAGTTCCGTGTCTTACGGAAGAGGCGTCGCGGCTGTCGTGGGCACAGGTATGTCCACTGAGATGGGGAAAATCGCTGCGCTCTTGCAGGAGGAGGACGAAACCACCCCTCTCCAGGCCAGACTAGACGTTCTCGGGAAGAAGCTGGGTCTGGCTGCCGTCGTACTGTGCATTGCCATCTTTGTCGCCGGGGTCTTACGTGGCGAGTCGGCGTTTGATATGTTCCTCACAGCTGTAAGCCTGGCAGTTGCCGCAATACCGGAAGGCCTTCCCGCCATAGTCACCATTGTGCTTGCCATCGGGGTTCAGCGAATGGCGGCCAGGAACGCAATCATAAGGCATCTTCCTGCAGTTGAGACCCTGGGAAGCGCAGACGTAATCTGTTCTGACAAGACGGGAACCTTGACTACGAATCAGATGACAGTCACGAGGATCTACGTGCCTGGAAGAGTTCTGGAAGTTTCCGGCGAAGGCTATTCTTCTCACGGAGCTTTCATAGAATCAGGCAAGGAGATAGATGCGTCTCTGGATCCTTCAATCATGCGCATGCTTGTAACCGGAGTACTGTGCAATGACGCCAGGGTAAGATCGGTTGAAATAGAAGCTTTAGCCGCCCAGGAGAGCTTTGATGATGCGCCTGTGAGGCTGGAGATGATTGGCGATCCTACAGAAGGGTCGATAGTCGTCGCAGGGCTCAAGGCGGGAGTAGACAGGGTGAATCTTGCTCAGTGGGCACCAAGGATAGAGGAGCTTCCATTTGAGTCTGAAAGAAAACGGATGACCACGATTCACCGGCTTCCCGAAGCATATCTGAGTTGCACCAAGGGAGCACCCGACGAATTGCTTAGAGTCTGTAATTCAGTGTATGACGGGACCAGGATACTGCCGCTCACTGAGGCCATGCGTGGGGAGATCTTACGGGTCAATCAGGAGATGGCCGCTTCTGCTCTCCGGGTGCTGGCAGTAGCCCAAAGGGAGTTCGATGAGCTGCCCGCGGAGATAAGTGTCGACGCTATCGAGAGGGATCTCGTCTTTCTTGGCCTGGTCGGCATGAAAGATCCGCCACGCGCTGAAGCGAAAGATGCCGTCCGAGAATGCTTGAGCGCAGGAATTACTCCTGTCATGATCACTGGAGATCACAAGGAGACTGCGATGGCGGTTGCAAGAGATGTGGGGATCATGACTCCCGACAAGATTGCCGCTACCGGAGCGGAGCTCTCACAGATGTCGGATAGCCAGTTGGACGATGCTGTTGATCAGATAAGGGTCTATGCTAGAGTGGCGCCTGAACACAAAGTCCGTATTGTCGATGCCTGGAAGCGTAAGGGACACATAGTAGCGATGACAGGGGATGGAGTCAACGACGCCCCGGCACTCAAGAGGGCTGACATAGGCGCCGCAATGGGCATTACAGGAACGGATGTTGCGAAGAGCGCGGCAGACATGATACTGACAGATGACAACTTCGCGACGATAGTGACTGCGGTGCGCGAGGGCCGGGTAGTCTTCGACAACATAAGGAAGGCTGTACAGTACCTGGTATCATGTAACATCGGCGAGATCGCCTTGATATTCGTGGCCATCATGCTCGGGCTTCCGAGGCCTCTGTTGCCCATTCATATACTCTGGCTCAATTTGGTAACCGATGGCTTGCCGGCGTTGGCCCTTGGAGTGGATCCTCCTGCTCCTGATCTTATGAGAAGACGGCCTCGGGGAGGCAATAACGATGTTGTGGGGCAGGGTGCGCTGGCCAGACTCATCTTCTACGGGCTATTTGTGGCATTGTTGGGCCTGCTGTCGTTCGCTATTGGACTTGGGTGGCCTGGAGAGCTGGACATGTCTGCAGGCAACCTGATGCAGGCGCGGACGATGTGTTTGTTGACTATGAGCTTCTGCCAGCTGATTCATGCCTTCAACTTCAGGTCTGAGCTTGATTCCCTGTTCAGGGTAGGAATGTTCGCCAATGGCAGGCTTGTAATGGCTTTCCTTGTTTCGGGCATGCTGCAGTTGGCAGTAGTCTACATCGAACCCATTCGAGGGTTCTTCGACCTTGTGGATGTGCACGGCAGGAGACTCGTCGATTCCATGGCGCTTGCTCTTCTCATGTTGGCAGTGGGGGAGTTGACCAAATTGGTCTCCCGAGCAGTACCCGACAGAAAAGGCTGCTAGGCTGGATTGCGAGGGGCGTGCTGTCCTTGAAGGGCAAACCGGAAGCGCGCGCATCTCTCCGACTCACGCAGGATTTTCCCAATCGAGGGTGAAGTACTTAAGCAGCCGATGCGCGCCACAATTAGTTCGGAAGGGGCTGGTATGAATGGAGGTCACAGTTGTAGGTCGTAATATCGTGATTACCGATGCTTTGAGGGCCTATGCTGAGAAGAAGGTTGATAAGCTCCAGAAGTACTTCGAGCGTGAGATTGTGGATGCACAGGTTACCATGTCTGTGGAGCGGAGCATTCATACGGCTGATGTCACGATTCAGGTTGATGGTCTGTTGCTCCGGGGTGAGGAAAGAACCGGTGACATGTATGCATCAATCGATAGCGCAGTGGACAAGATCGAGCGTCAGATAAGAAAGTACAAGACTCGGATAAACAGGAAGTTGAGGCAGGACGGAAACAAGTTGGTCGAATCCGCAGTCAACCGCCAGGCTTCAGTAGATGTGTCTGAACCATCCGAGCTCAAGGTCGTAAGGGTCAAGAGGTTCGCAATGAAACCTATGTCAGTTGAAGAGGCTATCATGCAGATGGAACTGCTCGGTCACGATTTCTTCGTCTTCATGGATGCCTCGACTGAAGATGTAAATGTCGTATACAAGCGCAAGGATGGGAATTACGGTTTGATAGAGCCGGAGTTCTAGATTGCGCAGACATACTGTGCAGTGGGGCGGTGCAAGTTGCATCGCCCCGCCCCATTAAAACCCACGTGGAGCGTGTGAAAAGGGGGTGTGTATCATGAACCGCCTGGTTGCGCTGGTGTTCGAAGGCGGAAGGCGGCAGGGCGAAATAAGCGGTTGGGTTGGCAGAGCCAGGCAGGAGCTGGCATTGTCCCTCTGCATCAAATTGGCGCTGTCGGAGGCTTTTGACGAAGTCACTCTGATTACTGATAATCCTTTACTCTATGACCGTGCTGCCACAATCGCTGCAGTCTCAGCAGAACTCGACCCCTGTTGCGGCGGAAACTATCACTTCGGGGCAAGGCTTGGGCAGGCGCTTGGCTCCAGGCCGGGGGATGGATTCGTCTACATGGGCGGGGGATCAGGTTTTTTCATGACGATCCCTGAGATTGTGCGATTTGCGGAAATGGTCAGAGACAATCCGGGGGCCGTAGTTTCCAATAATCCATTCTCAGCCGACATGTTCGGATCAAGCGATTCGGGCGCCGTTGCACAGCTGGACCTTCCACCTAGTGACAATGCTGTGCCAATGATTGCCGCCGCTGCAGGCATGCGCATGCTGGCGCTTGAATCTTCGATTGGCTCCGCTTTTGACGTAGATACACCTTCAGATTTGCTGGTACTGGCATCCGCCATTCCCCACCTGGCTCCCGGCGAGAAGGCGGTTCTTGATGTGATAGTATCAGGCCCGGTTGAACCGGCCTTAGGTCGCCTCAGACGGGCCAGAGATGTACTGGGGACTGGGTTTTCCGAGGTCGCCCTCATAGGCCGTGTCTCTCCGGCTACTGTAATGGAACTGAATAGAATTACTCATTGCAGGCTGAGAGTCTTTTCTGAAGAGCGCAGCATGAGAGCTTTCGGCCGTGATGTGCCGGGAGGAGCGAGAAGCCTCATCGGAAGGCACGTGGAAGCCATCGGGCCTGAGGGGTTTTTTGCAGATCTTGCGTGGTGCTGCGACGCAGCGTTTATCGATACGCGAGTCCTTTTCTCTCACATGCGGGCTGCCCTATCACAAGAGCAGAGATTCGCCTCCGACCTTGGCCTCCACGACAGAATTGAGAATCCTGCCGTCGCGCAGTTCGTGAAGTCGGCCTGCGAGGCCCAGCTCCCCGTGGGGATTGGTGGCCATTCTCTGGTTTCAGGCGGAGTAAGAGTGCTGGCCACAGCCGAACATAGCACACGAAGCGATGTGGTATAATTGCTTAGTCGGCTAAGATGCAAGCGAGGTGGCCACGGGTGCTAAACATTCTTAAGCGGGTATTCGATGTGAATGCCAGAGAACTGAGGGAGCTTCGCGCCAGGGTGGATGCGATATCGGCTCTCGCTCCGGAGGCGGAGCGCGCCACCGATGACGAGCTGCGTGCTCGGACTGGGAAGTTCAAAGGCAGAATCGAGCGGGGGGAGCCGCTTGACTCTGTGCTTCCCGAGGCCTTTGCGACAGCTCGAGAGGTTGCAAAGCGCACCATCGGGTTGTACCCCTATGATGTTCAGGTTATGGGCGGCATAGTGCTGCATGAAGGCAAGATCGCCGAGATGAAGACGGGCGAGGGCAAGACACTTGTAGCGACGATGCCCACATACTTGAATGCCCTGGAAGGCCAGGGCGTTCATATCGTAACTGTAAACGACTACCTTGCCCGGCGTGATGCTGAATGGATGGGGCCGATATACAACGCGCTCGGCCTTACAGTTGGTGTGATCGTCCATGATCAGCAGGGGGCCGCGCGCAAGGATGCCTACATGGCTGATATTACCTATGGAACGAACAATGAGTTTGGCTTCGACTATCTTCGCGACAACATGGTGACTTCCATGGACTCGCGTGTTCAGCGAGGCCACAACTATGCAATCGTAGACGAAGTGGACTCCATCCTCATCGACGAGGCTCGTACGCCCCTGATAATCTCAGGGCAGGCAGAGGAGTCAACCGAGAAGTACTTCGTCTTCGCCAGGATCGCCCAGAGCCTCAAAGAGGAAGAAGACTACACCATAGACGAAAAGGCCAAAACGGTCGCGATCACCGAGTCGGGGGTTGCGAAGGTTGAGAGATGGCTCGGCGTGTCGAACTTGTACGACGAAGAGAACATTGAGCTTACGCACCACATCAATGCGGCTCTCAGAGCGAAGTCCTTGATGCGCCGGGATAGGGACTATATTGTAAAGGATAACGAGGTCATCATAGTAGACGAATTTACCGGCAGGTTGATGATTGGAAGGCGCTACAGCGATGGACTGCACCAGGCAATAGAGGCCAAGGAGGATGTTCATGTCCAGCGCGAAAGCCAAACGTTGGCGACAATAACCTTCCAGAATTACTTCCGCATGTACGGAAAGCTTGCAGGCATGACAGGCACGGCAGCTACCGAGGAGAACGAGTTTGTCAAGATATATAACTTGCCGGTCGTGCAGATTCCCACAGCCAAACCCATGATCAGGGAGGACTTGCCCGATGCAGTCTACAAGACTGAGAAAGGGAAATTCCAGGCCGTGGTTGAGGAGATCTGCGAAAGGCATGCTGCCGGGCAGCCACTTCTGGTAGGAACGGTATCAATAGAAAAATCCGAGTTGCTTTCCAGTATGCTTGCCAGAAGGGGCGTACCTCATCAGGTGCTCAATGCAAAGAACCATGAGAAAGAGGCTGAGATTGTCAAACTGGCCGGGCAGTCCGGGACGGTTACTATCGCAACCAACATGGCCGGACGCGGCACCGACATTGTTCTGGGGCCTGATGTGCCGAAGCTAGGCGGGCTTCATGTAATCGGGACAGAGCGGCATGAAAGCCGCAGAATCGACAACCAGCTTCGGGGAAGATCGGGTCGTCAGGGAGATCCGGGGTCGTCAAGATTCTATGTGTCGCTCGAGGATGATCTGATGCGTCTCTTTGGAGGAGAGTATATCTCAGGAATGATGGAGCATTTCGGGTGGAGCGAGGATGAGGCCATTGAACATCAGACTCTGACTCGTGCTATCGAACGGGCCCAGCAGAAGGTGGAGGGGCGCAACTTCGAGATAAGGCGGCAAGTTCTAGAATACGACGACGTCATGAACAAGCAGAGAGAGGCGATATACGCCAGGAGAGCTGCGATACTCGAAGGAACCGATCTGAGGGACCAGGCTGTAGAACTCATCGGGACACTGGTGGAAGGCCTGATTCGCGCATATGCCGACGAGAAGTTGTCGCAGGGCGAATGGGATCTTGCGGGGCTTTCAAAGGAGATAGCAAGCATACTCCATGTCAGGTCAAAGCCTGACCTTGCGGCTTGCAAGTTCCATTCATGGGAAGAACTTCATGATGCCGTGATGGCCATATTTGTGCAGGCGTACGAGCAGAAGGAAGCTGTAATCGGCGCTGAACGCATGCGTGAGCTGGAGCGGGCCATCATGCTCTACATGATTGACTCCAAATGGGTGGACCATCTTCAGGCAATGGACATATTGAGGGAAGGAATAGGGCTCAGGGCATACGGGCAGCTTGATCCCCTCGTGGAGTATAAGAGAGAGTCATATCTGATGTTCAACGATCTCCTCATGAGCGTTGGAGAAGACTTTGTCAGGTACCTGTTCCGGGTGCAGATACGTGTAGAGAGCTCCTCGGAGGCCGCGGCGTCTGGCGGAGAGAGTGAAGCTTCGAGCCTTCGCCGGCCCAAATACGCCATGGCAACCAACAGAGACTCCGGTTCATCAACCAAGACGCCGGAAAGAAGGTCCGGCAAGAAGATCGGGAGAAATGACCCGTGCCCGTGTGGCAGCGGGAAGAAATACAAGAAATGCTGCGGAGCACATAGATAATCAAGGGAAAGGTGATGAGCCTATGAGAGCTGAGCTTGAGCAGCCCATAGAGGCACTTGGAGAGAGAATTGATGAAATGAGGGCCTATCTTTGACATACAGGGCAAGTCAGAACGCCTAGCCAGGTACGAGGCCAGAGCCGCTGAACCAGGCGTGTGGGAGGAGCGTGATTCCGCCCAGGCCTTGATGCAGAAGATATCGAGATTGCAGTCGGAGATTTCGCGTTACAACTCGATCGTTTCAAGGTTTGAGGATCTCAAAGTACTGGCAGAGCTTGCAGATGAAGAAGACGACGAGAACACGATCGCAGAGTGTTTCGAGGAGATCGAGCATCTTGAATCGGCAGTCGACAAGGTGGAGATCGCCCATCTGCTTTCAGGGGCCTATGACTCTGCAAATGCCATAGTCTCGATACATCCGGGCGCAGGGGGCACCGAAAGCCAGGATTGGGCTGAGATGCTCATGAGGATGTATGTAAGGTGGGCTGAGCGCAACGGCTACAGCGTGGAAGTGGCAGATTTGCTGCCGGGTGAGGAAGCCGGCATCAAGAGCGCGACACTAATCATGCATGGCCATAATGCCTATGGTTACCTCAGAAACGAGAAGGGGGTCCATAGACTCGTGCGCATATCGCCCTTTGACTCCTCTGCGCGGAGGCATACGTCCTTTGCCTCCGTAGACGTTGTCCCTGAAATGGGCGAGCAGGAAGTGGAGATTGACCCTGCGGATCTGAAGGTGGATACGTACCGTTCGGGGGGAGCCGGCGGCCAGCATGTCAACAAGACTGACAGCGCCGTGAGGATTACGCATCTTCCGACCGGTATCGTCGTCCAGTGCCAGAATGAACGGTCGCAGCATAGCAACAGAGAGACTGCAATGAGGGTCCTCCGGGCTCGCCTGGCTGAGCTGCAAAGAGAGGAACAGGAGAAGGAGCTTTCTGCGATGCGTGGCGAACAGCACGAGATAGCGTGGGGAAGCCAGATCAGGTCGTACGTGTTTCAGCCCTACACAATGGTCAAGGATCACAGAACAGAGCTTGAAACAGGAAACGTGAACGCGGTCATGGACGGGGAGATTGACCGGTTCATCGAGGCGCAACTGAGATTGAGCGCCGCCTCAACGAGCAAGGCTGCGGGGAGTGAGTAAAGTGGCCCGCCGCGTCAGTATGCGACGGATCCCGCATAGCGCATTGGTCGTGCTTCTGCTAGTGGCCGCTATTGAAGTGGCTGTGCCGATCTATGTTGGGAGAAAGGTCGAATTGGCTGTCAGAAGCGGCTTCACTCAAGCAGAATCCGTCTCTGTGGTGGCACGGTCGCTGCCTGCTCTGAAGCTCCTGTTTGGACGCTTTGACAGGCTTTTGATCGATGTTCACAGAGCAGAATCTGCGGGCTTTACTATCAGGAGCATTTCTCTTGATTCATCCGGCGCGCGGATCCCACTGGCCAGGTTCGAGCCTGGATCCAGCCGCTGGGCCCATGCGTTAGGCGACTCTCGACTGGAAGTCTTGATAGACGAGGATGACATTAATGACTACCTAGGCCGCAGGGAGGACTACCTGCGAGCCTTCAGTGTGCGGTTTCAACCCGGCCTTGCTGAACTTGAGGGACGGCTCTTCTTCGGGGGCTTAAGTGTAGGTGTTGAATCGCAGGGGCATTTCGTTATTGAAGACGGAGTCAGATTGATTTATGTAGTTGACAGGCTGAGTGTGGAGAAGAGCGAGGTGCCCGCCTTTATAGTCAACATGTTTGAAGAGGGCATAGGAATTGGCATCGATCTTTCGGCTCTCCCCTTTGGGATACAGCTTGAGAGCGTTCATCTATACGAAGGCACAGTCCGCCTGCTCGGCCGCACCTCGGAGGGAGGCAGTCTATCGTGAACCGCAGGGAACCGTGGACCATAGGATGGCTGATTGCGCTGGTAGTGCTCGCATCATTGTCATCTGCGTGGATAGCCTGGCAGAGAAGCCGTGTTGAGAGGGCTAACAGCGTCGTTGAGCTGTGCATGGACTACAATGAAGTTGATCTTTACAGCAAGCTTGTTGGAATCAAGATGGAAGACTGTCTGAGGAGCCTGGCTGAGCTGGGCGTTGTTTCGGTCGCGCTGGGCGAGGATACTCTCGAGTCGATGGAGAGGGCTGGAGAAGTCGTTGTTGTCAGGGGTTCTCAAGCGCTTGCACTGGGTTCAAATGGAGGCCCCTACAGAGACATCTTGCTGGCGGCGGCAGAAATGGAGGTCTTCTCGCCTTCCGACACCATAGTGATCCCGTGCAATGTTGATGCGGCAAACCTCCTTGCCCATCGTCTGCCACTGCGTACGAATGATGGACCTGCAATTTCTGTCATCAAGGCTGGAGATGCAACCGGGTATGCAATCTCGCTTCCGCTTGATGAAACCTTAAAGCTCAACCTGGGCATTCGCCCGTCTAAGACGGCAGCCATAAGGGCTGCTGGGCTCCGTGTGGTTGTCAGGTACTCCAATTTCCCCGGCGTGTCGGACAAGTGGATAGAGTCTGTGATGTCCATATCCGCCGTCGGTTGCATTCCCGATTCCGTGATATTCAACGGTACCGAGGTGCTGGGCTATCCCAGGTTCGTTTCCGCAACGATGCGTGGCCTCGATCGCCTCAACACAGTATATGGAGACATAGAATTCCAGGATCAGGCCGGACGGCGCCAGATAGCCAGGGCTCTTGATTACAAGACAGTCCGAGTTCACAGCATCACAAGGGCAGAGGTTGATCGCGGCCTCTCTGTCGCGACAATGAGGGATAGGTATGTTAGGGCTGCCAGAGAGCGCAACATACGAGTTCTTTATGCACGTCCAATAATGAAGCCCATTGACGAGCGGAGTCTGCCCGAGCTTAACAAGGCGTTCGTGTCGGACCTGGCAAGTGCAATAACAGATCAGGGCTTTTCCCTTGGCCCGGCCGTGCCGTTTGGGCAACCGGATCCGGGGCTTACACTGATGCTGTTGGTGGTTTTGGGGATTGCGGCCGGATCTGTAATGTTGCTGGATGCCATATGGGACTTGTCCTTTTCAATATGCGTTGGGCTTGTTGCGGTTTTTGCAGCAGGGTTTGCCGCCCTGTGGGGAATGGGCTATCCTCTTCTGACAAGGCAAGCCGCTGCGCTGGCTGCGGCCATCGTATTTCCGTCGCTGGCCGGTTTCGTGCTCTTCAGCCCAAACGCGTCTGCGAAGCAGAAGGAGGCTTCATCCGGCGCAGGCTGGGTAGGATCTGCGTGGAGGAAATTCATCGTTGCGTCATTGCTCTCCTTTGCTGGCGGGCTGATGCTTGCCGCATGCCTTACCAGCCGTGCCTTCATGGTCAAGGGCGAACAGTTCCTCGGGGTTAAGGCAATGCATGTGGTACCCGCCTTGTTTCTCCTCGCAGCCTACTGGAAGAGATATGCGAGGAGTGGGGATGAATCCCTCATAGCCTCATTGGCGCGGCTTAACAGGTCGAAGGTTCTCGTCTGGCATCTGGTCGTCCTTGCGCTTCTGGGAGTTGCCGGGTTGATATACATTGCCAGGACCGGAAACACTTCGTCTGTGATTGTGGCGGTGCCCCGGTTAGAGCAGAAGATGAGGGTTGCACTGGAAAGGGTATTGCCTGCAAGGCCCCGGACCAAGGAGTTTCTTGTTGGGCATCCTGCTTTTGTTCTTGCCAGTGCGCTCATTGCTGTGGGTGAGACCGGTCTGATCTTGCCCATCTCCATTCTGGGCCTTATAGGCCAGATTTCGTTGACCAATACTTTCGCGCACATCCACACCCCTGTAGGTCTCACGATCGTCAGGGTGCTGATTGGACTCGGCCTCGGATTTGCCATAGGATTGGTCGTGACCCCGGTCTATCGAGGGATTGCCGCAAGGATACGCCGTGCGGCGGGACGGGAACGATGACACGTATTTGCGGGTTGTAGTAGAGGAAAGCAGGTGACTGCAGTATGCGGGTCTTGGTCTCCGGATACTATGGAATGGGAAACCTCGGAGACGAGGCAGTGCTTGCAGCGTTCGTCGAACATGCTAAGAAAATAGATCCCGAGGCCACGTGTGTTGCCCTCTCTGGCGAGCCGCGAGAGACATCGGAGGCTTATGGTATAGAAGCAGTGCCCAGGGCGTCCTTGGGGGCCATCGTACGCGAGATCCGAAGAGCCGACATAGTAGTGAGCGGGGGCGGCAGTCTTCTACAGGATGTGACAGGCAGAAAATCGGTTCTGTACTATCTCGGCATCATTACTCTTGCGCGCATGATGAGGCGCCCAGTCTCCATATATGCTCAGGGACTTGGTCCATTGAACCATGCTTTCTCCAGATGGCTGGTGAAGAGGACTCTCTCTCGAACATCCGCCATCACAGTGCGGGATGAGGGCTCTGCCCGGCTCCTTCGCGAGCTTGGCGTTGTGAGGCCTGAACCTGTGGTGGTTGCGGATCCGGCCTTCGCGCTAACCCCCCGCAAGCCGGACAAGTCGATTGCAGTTCAAGGGTCCAATACTGTGATGCTCTGCTTTCGGCCATGGCCGGGGGTTTGCGGCAGGGAGGCCGAGTACGCTGAGTGCATTGACCGGGCAGTCCTGGAATTGGGGATAACGCCTGTTTTCCTTGCGTTCCACCCTGACCAGGATCTAGAGATATCGCATTGCATTGCAGAACGGTGCAATGCCGGGAAGAACAAGCCGGCTGTTATCGCCTGCAACATGCCGCCGCAGGAGGCGCTCGAGCTGATCTCCCGCGCTGATATGGTCGTAGGCATGAGGCTTCACTCCCTCATATTCGCTGCAACTACAGGGGTACCTGCGGTTGCGATAGACTACGACCCCAAGGTTCGGGCACACTGCCGGCTCATTGAGGAGCCACACATGGTGGAAGCCGGAGCGTCTGCCGATGAGCTGTATGCAGCGATCGCCAGCGCATGGGCGTCCCGGGGCGAGACCAGGGCAAGGCTGAGGGCGATGATGCCTGAGATCCGGGAGCGAGCCGAAGCAGGCGCACGCTTCGCACTCGCTCCTGTAGTGGACGAGCCCTGCAGAGCCAATGGGGAGGAAGGCAAGGTTGGAGAAAACGAAAGCGCCGGACGAGCGTCAGTTCTGGGATCTCCAGTCGACTGCATCAGCATGGATGATGCTGTGGCCTTCTTGATGGAGCGCGCCGCTTCGGGCGTGGGAGCCCATGTAGTGACCATCAATCCGGAGATGGCCCTTTCAGCCGTGCACGATTCAGAACTTGCTGATGCAATCAGCCGAGCAGACCTGGTCGTGCCGGATGGCATAGGAGTAGTGCGCGGGCTCAGGATCCTTGGATATAGTCCCCCGGGAAGGGTGCCCGGAATAGAGCTGGCGACAGGCTTGATGCGCTCTGCAGCCAGTTCCGGGATGGCATTGTTCCTGGTGGGGGCTGAGCCAGGCGTCGCCGATGCAGCTGCAGAGAGGATGGCCTCCGACATCCCAGGCCTCGAAGTCGCAGGGACGTTTCATGGCTATTTCCAGGAAGCAGAGGGAGAAGCTGTTCTCAGCCGCATCCAGGATGCTGATCCCAGTTTCGTCTTGGTAGGTATGGGCGCAGGCAAACAGGAAAAATGGATAGTGAAGGCTCGTAAGTCAGCCCCGTCTGCCGTATGGATTGGGGTCGGGGGCTCGTTCGATGTGATGTCCGGGAACGTAAAGAGGGCGCCTGTCGCCTTTCAAAAGCTGGGCCTGGAATGGTTTTACAGGCTTGTTACAGAGCCTCGCAGGGCAAAGCGGATGACAGCATTGCCTGCATTTGTCTTTGCAGTTTTGGGTGAGGCGTTTCGCAAAAGGAGAAGGAGTTGATGGCATTGGCAAGAGTTGTTCTATCAGATCCTGAGGAGCTCGCCGCCAAGGCGTGCGAGATCCGCAAGCACATCGTCCGCATGATTGGCGAAGCATCATCGGGGCATCCGGGAGGATCATTGTCGGCAGCCGATATCGTGACTGTGCTCTATTTCAACAAGATGAGGATTCGTCCAGACGATCCGAAGTGGGCCGATCGCGACAGGTTCGTGCTTTCAAAAGGGCACGCTGCTCCGGTGCTCTACGCTGCGTTGGCTGAAGCGGGCTATTTTCCAGTAGATGACCTGGTAACCCTCAGGAAGATAGACAGCCACCTTCAGGGCCACCCAGACATGAACCAGACTCCGGGCGTGGAGATGTCAACTGGATCGCTTGGGCAAGGGCTGTCTGCAGCGTGCGGCATGGCGATTGCCGCCAAGATGGATGGCGCCGACTGGCGCGTGTATGCTGTGTTGGGCGACGGCGAGATCGAAGAGGGCCAGGTGTGGGAGGCCGCCATGACAGCCGTCCACAGGAAGCTGGACAATCTTACGATATTCGTAGACTGGAATGGGCTTCAGATTGACGGGCCGGTTAGCGAAGTGAAATCCATGGACCGCATAGGCGAGCGCTTCGCCGCATTTGGCTGGCACGTTATAGACATAGACGGCCACGACATCCCGGCGATAATGGGAGCCATAGAAGAAGCTCATGAGACCTGTGGAAGGCCGACAGCCATAGTCGCCCGGACCGTCAAGGGCAAAGGAGTCTCTTTCATGGAAAACCAGGTAGGATGGCATGGCACTGCACCCAAGCCTGATCAGGTCGAGGCAGCACTTGAGGAGCTTGAAGCATCATGCAAAGGCGGTGTAGCGTAATGTCGAAGATGATAGCTACGAGAGCAGCTTATGGAGAGACCCTTGCCGAGTTGGGAGGGCGTGACGCTAATATCGTAGTCCTGGATGCAGACCTTTCGGGATCGACAAGAACTGGCTGGTTTGCAGAGAAATACCCCAAGCGTTTCGTGCAGATGGGAATTGCTGAGGCCGACATGATGGGCACTGCTGCTGGCCTTGCCGCCTCCGGGAAGACAGCGTTTGCCAGCACATTTGCCGTGTTTGCGACTGGACGTGCCTTTGACCAGGTGCGCCAGAGCATCGCCGTGCCCGGGCTTAATGTGAAGATATGTGCGACCCATGCTGGCCTTACCGTAGGAGAAGACGGAGGATCGCACCAGTCTGTTGAAGACATCGCTCTCATGCGGGTTCTTCCGAACATGACTGTTATCGTGCCCTCTGATGCGGCGCAGACCAGATGGGCGGTTCGTGTTGCTGCGGAGAAAAACGGGCCGTTCTACGTCAGGCTGGGTCGAGCTGCCGTGCCTCAGATCTATGATGAGGAGGCCGATTTCCAGCTTGGCAAGGCAAAGGTCCTTCGCGAGGGACAGGATGTCACCATTATCGCATGTGGAGTCATGGTATCGCGGGCGCTGGAGGCCGCCGATGCGCTTGGAGCGAGAGGAATTCGTGCGCGCGTGCTGGACATGCATACCATAAAGCCTTTGGACGATGAGGCAGTGCGCAGAGCAGCTGAAGAGACCGGTGGAATAGTTACGGTGGAAGAGCATTCCATAGTAGGCGGGCTTGGCGGCGCGGTTTGCGAGAGCGTGTGCTCTCTAGCTCCGGTGCCTGTGATCCGTGTAGGTGTGGCCGACGTGTTCGGAAGGTCTGGCAAGCCTGATGAGCTTCTGGAAGCGTATGGGCTGACTGCTGGGAACATAGCATGTGCCGCAGAGCGTATCATAAAGATGAAGAAGACACACTAATACGTCGCAGAAGCAGATCCTGGCCCCATACCGCACGTTTTCCATAGCTCTTTGGCAGGAATTCGCGGCCTTTGGGAAGAACGTGTTTCTAATGCACAGTCTGATGCGGCAACCAGCCTGAGATGGAGTGGTCTGCTTTGGTCAACATGTATGGTGTCTACAAGGCGTATCCAGGCAACGTGGAAGCGCTGCGTGGGGTCAACCTCAATATAGACAAGGGCGACTTCGTGTTCATAGTCGGTCCTAGCGGCTCAGGGAAGTCCACACTTCTATCAATGATATACCGCGGGACGGTGCCTACCCGAGGCCATGTTCTGGTGTCGGGCCGAAACATCGCGCGACTCAGATGGCGCGAAGTCCCCATGCTCAGGCGGCGGATTGGGGTCATATTCCAAGACTACAAGCTGCTGCTGGATAGGTCGGTCTACGAGAACGTCTCGTTTGCCCTTGAGGTCATAGAGGCGTCCCCGAAAGAGATAGAGAAGAAAGTTCCCCAGGCCCTTTCCATGGTGGGCCTGGCCCATAAAGCATCAGCCATGCCTGGGGAGCTGGCAGGCGGTGAGCAGCAGCGCGTTGCAATAGCGCGAGCGATTGTGAATGACCCTCTGATACTCGTTGCCGATGAGCCCACAGGGAACCTTGATCCTGATACTGCATTGGACATCATGGACCTTTTGTGCGACATCAACTTGAGAGGCACTACTGTAGTAATGGCTACACACAACCAGGTCATCGTGGACATGATGAGAAAGCGAGTCGTCCAGCTTGAGAGAGGCATGGTCGTGCGCGACGAGAGGTGGGGAGCTTACTGCTATGAAGCTTAGGACTGTAAGGCTCCTCAGCGGCCAGGCTGTTCGAAGCCTGAAGAAAACGCCGTCTGTAACGTCGATTATCGTAGTTATGGCTTGCATGATAGTGCTCAGCTCCTTCATGCTCGTTGCGGTAAACCTTACTCATATCGGGAGCCAATTTCAAGCTGACGTCCAGATCAGGGCCTTCCTGGTTCCGGACTTGTCGCCGGATGTTGCAGATCGGGCGCGTGCTGCCATACAGGGCATTCCGGGTGTGGCATCGGTGGCGTTTGTTGGGAAGGACGAAGCCTTGCAAAGGCTGGGGAAGCAGCTCGGCCAGGACAGCTTCTTCCTCGGCGATCTTCCCCGCAACCCGTTGCCTGAATCCTTCGACATATCGTTGATACGTGCCGATGTGGCAGACGAGGTTGCGGCCGCCACATCGGAAGTGGACGGGATCCATGATGTGAGGTATGCCCCGAAACTGGTAGACAGGCTTGTAGGTGTTCTCCGAATACTGTGGGGCATCACAGGAGCCATAGCTGTACTCGTGTTAGTCGGCGCCAGCCTGATAGTGTCGAACACGATAAAGCTTACAGTATTTGCAAGGCGTAAGGAGATAGAGATCATGAAGCTCGTGGGGGCCACCGACAGCTTCATACTCTTCCCCTTCGTGCTTGAGGGAATAATCATAGGCTTTCTGGGGGCTGGCGCTGCAGCGGCAATCGTATACGCCGGATACCAGGGAGTTGTCAAATGGATTTCCTCAGTTGCGCCATTCATGCCGGTTGTTACGGACACCAGCCGCCTTGGCGTTGCGGTCGTAGTGATGTTGTGTTTCGGGGCCGTTGTCGGCCTTATAGGAAGCAATATTTCGACTAAGCGGTACCTGAAAGTTTAGATACGGGGGTTCGTCCCATGGAGTCAAAGGCAAAAAAGGCTAGCGTCGTAGTGATGGCAAGGACTGGTCTTCTCTTGACCCTGGTCTTAATGATTGCTTTTGGATTC
>Ga0172382_10006394_pt1 | contig 17122 bp, 17 predicted proteins | sample Leawel138RmetaG_FD_122245 | JGI IMG/M metagenome (GOLD analysis project Ga0172382, IMG submission 122245) | Leachate microbial communities from a municipal landfill in Southern Ontario, Canada - Leachate well 138R metaG | ecosystem: Engineered > Solid waste > Landfill > Unclassified | place...
GCTGTTTTTAGTCTTAGCCATCAGTGGCCAAGCCAGCATGTGGATGGCCGTATTTGCTGATCTGGGCGCCAGCTTGTTGGTGATTCTCAATAGTTTGCGCTTATTAAAACAGCGCTTTTAAGCGACGACGGCTGCAGATTTATTCACTTGCAACCGTATCGCTTTCAGCACATATCATTAGCGGATGCTATGTTTGATCTGTGCCAGCACGGTGGATAGCCGCACATAGGCATGTTTGAGCTAGATTTCAAGTAGAAAAGTCACTGGCCCATCGTTAATCAACTGCACTTGCATATTCGCAGCAAACTGACCCGTTTGCACATTGGGATAACGTTGCTGCGCCAGAACCACTAACTGTTCAAACAACACTTCTGCTTGCGCCGGTGCAGCCGCGGTTGAAAAACCCGGACGCAAGCCACTGCACGTATCTGCAGCCAAGGTAAATTGCGAAACAAGTAATAAATCGCCTTGGGTATCAGTCAGCGACTTATTCATACGCTCCTGCTCATCAGCGAACACCCGGTAATTCAGTAGTTTATGCAGCATTTTTTCTGCACTGTGCTGAGTGTCATCCGGTTCGATACCGATAAATACCAATAAACCACCACCAATGCGCGCCACCTCACAGCCGTCAATGCTGACACTGGCTTGGCTGACCCGCTGTAATAATGCTTTCACGCTGACCTCTTACTCTCGACTGTTAAAAATACTGATATAATTTATTGTTGAGTCTAAACCTATTTTCTTGCACAATTTTCAGCTAGCTCCTCCGCGCTTCGTAAAAATACTGTACCTGCCTTACAGCTACGTTTAGTTAGACTGCCCTGTGCTCTCGTGGTTGATCTTAGTGCAGTTTGTCACCGACTAGCTGCCCCTTGTTAGAGATGGTGCTGGATAGAAAAACTCCAGTTAAAAAATACTGCTTGGCAGTTCGTCAAGAAAAATAGCGGCTTTCCCTTCTGCAAAGAATGAGTTATGCCAGCGCTACAAAAGCCAAGATCTGTAGCTTAGAAAAGTGTTATGGATAGCGTCCACTGAGTCGGTTTTCAACCAATTCTTCTAGGATGATATTAGTTAGACGCATGATTCCACTCGGCGGGTCATTGGCTCGGCGCGACGCGATAATTGCTGAGGTAATGTGTTGCTCGGCAAGAGGTATATACACAACACCATCCCTTTGCACTCGACTGACCTGCTCGGGCACGAGGGTGAACCCCATCTCTGAGGCGACTAAAGAAAGCGCTGTCTGCAAATCATTCACCTGCTGTACAACATTCAGTTTTAGACCACGCTGATAAAAAAAACTGTGCACCAGACTCGCAAAATTAGGACCCGGTCCAGGCGGAAAAGCAATGATATTAAGAGCAGACAGTTCCTTCAAGGTAGGTGGCCGCTCAGCTAATGGATGCGCGGCAGGCAGTGCAGCAATCAAAGGCTCTTCGAACAAAATTTCTTGTTCAATACCTGATGTTTTTATTCGTACACGGCCAAAACCTATATCAATTTTACCTGTTTCTAAGGCGTGCAATTGAGTGTGTGTGGTCATTTCACGCAAGATGATTTCTAGATTTTTATTTTTTCTGAGCCGTCTTACTAATAACGGTAGCTGTCCATAAAATATCGAGGGCTCAAAGCCAATCGAGAAGACGGTTTTACGTTGTTCATTGATGTGTTGGGTGTCAGCAATAATAATGTCCAAGCGTTCGAGCAATTGCTGTGCATGCAGTAAAAAATAGGATCCTGCAACGGTTAACTCTAAGCCTCTCGCTTTGCGCTCAAAAAGCTTTACTTGTAGCTCTTCTTCCAACTGCATAATCGCACGCGTGAGTGGAGGCTGACTAATAAATAACTTTTTTGCAGCCTGTGTCAGGTTGCGCTCTTCTGCTGCTGTAATGAAGTAACGCAGATGCCTTAACTCCACTGATACCTCCTAGGTATGGCTGGATACGAATTCAGTATTTGTTGACTTAAATCAAAAATCGTACTTTGGAAATGAGTTCTGCACAGACAGGTTGATTGAAGGACAGGATATTACCAAGCACATTAAGTTTTATTATTCGAATAAGTAACTAAGTATGCACGGTTTGAAAGCCCAGCAATCACCAAGATTAGAGCAGAAACTAAAAACAATGACAAGAAGGCGTTCTATTTATGACTATTTAGTCATCAGCAAATACAGAATGTACACCATGCTTAACTCTTGTTTAATAAATTAATAATAAAAAGTGGAGTTATACAATGACTCAAAAATTAAATCGGTGTGAAACAAAAATCCGCAATGCTGTTGAAGTAAACCCAGAAAAGGGACTTTATCGTTGCGACCGCTCAATGTTTACCGACGAAGAGCTGTTTGAACTCGAAATGAAATACATTTTTGAGGGTAACTGGGTTTTTCTAGCACATGAAAGCCAGATACCTGAGATTGGTGATTACTTTACTTTAGCAGTTGGCCGCCAGCCCGTTATTATTACTCGCAGCGAGGATGAAGAGTTGCAGGCTTTATTTAACACCTGTACGCATCGTGGCGCCACATTATGCCGCATGAAACGTGGCAATAGAACCACATTTACCTGTCCCTTTCATGGCTGGACTTTTAAAAATGATGGCAGACTTCTCAGAGCACGTGATGAGAAGAAAGGCGGTTACCCCGACAGTTTTAGAAATGATGGCTCACATGACATGAAGCATTTGCCACGCTTTGAAAACTACCGAGGCTTTTTGTTTGGCAGCTTAAGTGACGATGTTGTACCGCTGGCAGAGCACCTCGGTGAAGCTGCTCGGATTATCGATAACATTGTTGATCAGTGTGAAGACGGCTTAGAAGTACTACGCGGCACATCAAGCTATACCTATGAAGGCAACTGGAAGCTGACTGCTGAAAACGGTGCCGATGGTTACCATGTGGGAACCGTGCACTGGAACTACCTGTCGACAATGGAACAGCGCAACTATGAAAAAGGCGGTACACCAGCAGTTGATGCTAAGAGTTGGTCAGGTGATGGTGGTTTCTATTCATTTGAAAATGGTCACATGATGTTGTGGACCCAAGTTAGAAACCCTGAAGTTCGTCCGATTTATCAGCATTATGAAGCCATTAAAGAGCGTGTTGGTGAGGCGCGTGCCGACTTCATCATTAACACCACGAAAAACTTGTGCCTCTATCCTAACGTATACGTGATGGATCAGTTCTCGACCCAATTTAGAGTGTTACGCCCAATCTCCGTCGACAAAACTGAAGTGACGATTTTTTGCTGGGCACCAAAAAATGAATCCGCAGAAGAAAGAACAAAAAGAATCCGCCAATACGAAGACTTTTTTAATGTCAGTGGTATGGGAACCCCGGATGATCTTGAAGAGTTCCGAGCCTGTCAGAAGGGTTTTTTAGCCTCTGGGGTGAAGTGGAATGACATGAGCCGTGGTGCTGAGCACTGGATTGAAGGTGCCGATGAAACTGCAATCAAAGCAGGCTTTAAGCCGATTATGAGTGGAGCCAAGCCAGAAGATGAGGGATTGTACGTAAACCATCATCAGCACTGGGTTCAAGAAATGCTGCACGCTGTAGAACGTGAACGCGCGCGCTTTATTAGTCTGGAAAAACAGGAGGCTTGAGAATGAATATTTCTTTTGAACAAATCCAAGCTTTTCTGTATCGAGAAGCGCGTTTGCTTGATGATCGTCAGTGGGATGAGTGGTTAGAGTGTTATCACGAAGACGCGATGTATTGGATGCCGAGCTGGGACGATGAAGACAGGCTGACAGAGGATCCGCAGACTGAGATCTCGCTGATTTATTACCCTAACCGCGAAGGCTTAGAAGACAGGGTTTATCGTATAAAGACCGAACGCTCCAGCGCTTCGTCAATACGAGAGCCAAGAACTATTCATTTACGTACGAATATTGAAATTCTCGAAGTGGATGGTGCGCAGGTAAAACTACGCTTTAACTGGCAAACTAATAGTCATAACTATCAAGCAACGCAAATGTTTTTTGGCACAGCGTTTTATACGCTAGACACAAGTGGAGCCCAGCCATTAATTATTAATAAAAAAGTTATTCTAGCCAATGATTATATCAATCAAGTGATAGATGTTTATCACTTGTAAGGAAGGGTGAGCGAGATGAGTTATAGCGTAGCGTTAACTTTTGAAGATGATGTCACTCGATTTATTCGATGTAATGAAGATGAAACTGTCCTTGATGCAGCCTATCGCCATAAAATAAACTTGCCGATGGATTGTTCGGACGGTGTTTGCGGTACATGTAAAGGAAGCTGTACGTCTGGGGCATATGACCTAGGAGAGGAATACATCGAGGAGGCACTCAGTGATGATGAAAAAAACAAAAGCATCGTATTGACGTGTCAGATGGTTCCGCAATCAGATTGCGTCATTTCAATACCAACGGATTCCAGTGTCTGTAAAACTGGCGCACAAAACTTTCAAGGATCTGTTGAAACAGTCAATATTCTATCAAGCACAGCGGTAGAAATTAACTTAAGTCTGTCTGAGGATGTGCATTTTCTATCGGGTCAGTACGTAAACATTGGAGTGCCTGAAACAACAGAGTCACGCGCCTACTCATTTACGAGCGTACCGGGTAGCAAGCAAGCCAGTTTTTTAATCAAGAATGTACCCGGTGGCCTGATGAGCGCTTGGCTGACAGAGCAAGCTAAGAAAGGCGATGTGCTTAACTTAACTGGCCCGCTGGGTGTGTTTTATCTACGTAAAGTTGAACGCCCAGTGCTGATGCTAGCAGGCGGAACTGGTTTAGCACCGTTTTTATCCATGCTTCAAGTGCTGCAAGAAAATGCTAGCGACCATCCGGTACATCTAGTGTATGGCGTGACTCACTATGAAGACTTGGTTTGTGTGGATGAGTTGTCAGCTTATGCACAGGCAATGCCAAACTTCACGTTTAAAACGGTGGTTTGTAGCGCAGAGAGTAATCACCCGTTACAGGGCTATGTTACCGATCATATGCAGGATGCTCCAATCAATAATGGCGACGTGGATATCTATTTGTGTGGTCCACCGCCGATGGTTGATGCGGTAATGGGTTACCTCGATAAACAGCAAATCAAACCAAATGCCTTCCATTATGAGCGTTTTACTCCCAACTTAATTAACGAGGCAATTGCATCATGACCCAGCGTTTTACCAATAAGGTGATGGTGGTGACTGGGGCGGCTCAAGGTATTGGTAAGCGTATCGCCCAGTTGGCTGCTCAAGAGGGAGCAACATTAGTATTAGTCGACCTCGCAGAATTCGTGGGCGAAGTTGCCGATGAAATTAATAGCCAAGGTGGTGTTGCCGTACCTTTCCAAGCAGACTTGGAAACTTGGGAAGGAGCTGAGAGCGCAATGGAATGCGCAATCAGCCGATTTGGTCGAATTGATGTGCTGATTAATAATGTGGGTGGCACAATTTGGGCTAAACCTTACGAGCATTACCAGCCTGAACAGATAGAAAAAGAAATCAGACGCAGCCTGTTTCCCACGCTGTGGTGCTGCAGAGCAGTTCTACCTCATATGGTTAAGCAGAAAAAGGGTGCAATAGTCAACATCTCATCAACGGCTACGCGAGGCTTGATGCGTGTTCCCTATGGTGCAGCAAAGGCAGGTATAAATGGTTTGACTGTTAATCTTGCTTACGAGTATGCAGAGCATGGAATTCGGGTTAACGCAACAGCGCCGGGTGGAACAGAAGCACCACCACGCTTAACTCCACGCAACCAAGAAGAGCAAACCGAACAAGATAAACTCTGGTATCAAAGCCTAGTCGAGCAAACTTTGCAACATAGTTTTATGGGTAGATATGGGACATTAGATGAACAGGCTGAGCCAATACTTTTTTTGGCATCTGATGCGGCAGGCTATATAACAGGTACTATTTTGCCGGTAGCGGGGGGCGACTTAGGTTAGCTCTAAATAAAGCTTCACATTATATACACATCTTAGTTATTTAGATAAATAAATATATAATTTATTTTGTATAGTATTTTTTTATTTAAATAAAATAAAAATAATAAACCAAAACAATTAAAAACAATAATAGCAGGTGATTAAGATGAAAAATCTAGACGTGCAGAACTATATTGACAATGCTCGTTTTACAAAGTTTCACTGGTTGATTCTTATTGTGTGTTCTTTATTAATGGTATTTGATGGGTATGACTTATTTCTATTTGGAGTTGTTATACCTGTCGTTATGAATGAATGGGGACTCACGCCTATTGAAGCGGGGACACTGGGTAGTTATTCATTGTTTGGCATGATGTTCGGTGCGCTTTTACTGGGCACGTTAGCTGATAAAATTGGTCGAAAAAAAGGAATTATTGTTGCTTTTATTTTATTTAGCGTAGCAACATTCTTAAATGGCTTTGCCTCGACACCGACAGAGTTTGGAATTTATAGATTTTTAGCTGGATTAGGCTGTGGCGGATTAATGCCTAACGCAGTTGCATTGATTAACGAACTGGCCCCAAAAAAGATAAGAAATACCTTAGTCACATTGATGTTCAGTGGATTTTCTTTGGGTGGCGTATTTGCAGCGGGGCTGGGCATTTACTTAATGCCAAAATTTGGTTGGGAAGTTATGTTCTTTGCCGCTATTGCGCCTTTGCTTCTGCTGCCTTTTCTTATTATTTACTTGCCAGAGTCTATAAGCTTTTTGGTTCGCAGTGGACGTGTAGATGAAGCCAAAATATTGCTGAAGAAACTCCAGCCAGACGATAATACTATCACTGAAAACACTCAGCTAATTTTCCCTGAAAAAACCAGCAGAAAAGGTTCTGTTGTGGACTTATTTACTGAAGGTCGATTGATCGGGACATTAGCGTTTTGGGTGGCTTTTTTTTGCTGCTTACTGATGGTCTATGCACTGGGATCTTGGTTGCCGAAGCTTATGAATAATGCGGGTTACAGCTTGGGTTCTAGCTTGTCTTTCTTGTTGGCTCTTAACTTTGGTGGTGCAGTAGGTGCGATTCTTGGTGGGATTTTGGGTGATCGATTTAACTTAGGTAAAGTTATTATCATCTTCTTCCTCATATCTGTTGGATCTATAAGTTTGATGGGTTTCAACAGTCCAATGCCAATACTGTACACGCTGATTACTATTGCCGGCGCTACAGTTATCGGCACACAGATCTTAATTTATGCTGCAGTTGCACAGTTTTACGGTACATCATTCCGCTCAACTGGCTTAGGCTGGGCCTCGGCTGTGGGCCGTACTGGCGCCATTGTCGGACCTATCTTGGGAGGTTTTTTGCTGGCTGCGGAGTTACCTCTCAAAGCAAACTTTTTTGTTTTCGCGCTGCCTGGAGCCGTGGCTGCAGTCGCCATGCTGATTTTCGTCTCTGTCGGCTGTAGCAAAGCTGATAACTTCTGCTTTACTCACCCAGAGCTCAATCCAGAGTTTAATAAAGCTTAATTTAAATGCGTGTGGTTCAGGTATTTAATATACTTGGACTGCATGCCATAAGCTTGTTTTACAGTGAACTGTCTTGATAAATAAACATTAAATTAGTACTGGGGTTTCTTGCGTGAATACTATTTTAAAAGACATATCACTATCTGCGATAGTCGCAGGATTTGTCGCAACGGTTATCTCATATGCCGGACCTTTAGTTATTATTTTTCAGGTTGCACAGTCAGCGGACCTGCCCTTTGAAATACTAACGTCTTGGATATGGGCAATATCTATTGGTAGTGGTGTACTCGGTATTTACCTGAGTTGGCGCTTCAGAATGCCTATAATTATTGCTTGGAATGCCCCAGGTTCTGCTCTTTTAATAACGCTATTACCCGAGGTAAGCATCGGTGAAGCTGTTGGTGCTTATATGGTTAGCAGTCTTTTAATACTTTTAATTGGACTTTCAGGAGCATTTGATCGTTTAGTAAAAAAACTACCAGGAGCAATATCCGCAGGCATGCTGGCAGGTATTTTATTTAATTTTGGGTTAGGTTTATTTGTTTCTTTAGAGGAGAGCTTTACCCTTGTATTTATAATGCTTTCTACTTATGTAATATTTAAAAGATTTTCTCCAAGATACGCGGTAATGGCTGTTTTATTTGCAGGGGTCATTACAGCATTGCTAGTCGGAGAAATGGAGCTATCAAAACTTAATTTTAATATTGCTAAACCTGTCTGGATCAACCCTGAATTTAGTATTCAGGCAATTATTAATATTGCTTTACCTTTAGTGGTTGTCGCCATTACAGGACAATTTATTCCGGGAATGGCTGTTTTGCACAATGATGGTTTCAATGCTCAAGCCAGTCCATTTTTAACCACAACAGGAGTGGGTTCTTTACTACTGGCACCCTTTGCATGCCATGGACTAACCCTGGCAGCAATCACTGCGGCTATTTGCACTGGACGTGAATCACATGAAGACCCAAGTCGTCGCTATATTGCAGGAATGGCCGGTGGCTTATTTTACTTGCTGTTGGGTTTGTTTGGCGCTGCGATTGTCGCGGTCTTTACTGCCTTTCCAGCAGCACTGATTGCTGCACTGGCCGGCCTAGCATTGCTAGGGGCTATTGCCAGTTCATTAAGCTCGTCCATGCGCGAAGCTAAAGTGCGAGAAGCGGCCTTAATTACTTTCCTAGTGACTGCATCAGGCATGAGCCTCTATGGCTTATCGTCCGCCTTCTGGGGATTGTTTTTCGGTATTGCCAGCCACTTAATTATTTTCTGGGGGAAGCCTGACTAAAAACGAATATTTTTATTTTACCCATAACACATTCAAAAATAATAAAAAGAGACATAAAGATGATCAAAAATAATAAGTACAGTGTTTTAGCCTTGTCGATCTGCGCTGCAGCAATCTCACCTGCAGCCTCTGCCCAAGAAGAGCAAGGCTTTCTGGAAGGGGCCAGTGCAACTTTACAAGCAAAAAACTATTATTTTATGCGCGATTTTTCTGACATTAAAGGCCCAGAGCAATCGAAGGCAGAAGAGTGGGCACAAGGTTTTATCTTAAAGGCAAACTCAGGTTACACCCCAGGCGTTGTTGGCTTTGGCGTTGATGCCATAGGGATGCTGGGACTGAAGCTGGAGAGTGGTGGGGGCCGTATCAATACCGGACTGCTACCGTCCGGTGCTAGCGGTAAAGCACCGGACAGTTTTTCTAGAGCGGGTGCAGCCTTAAAAATACGCATCTCGAAAACAGAACTGAAAGTCGGCGAACTCACCCCTAACCTGCCTGTTTTAACATTTAGCGATATTCGCTTGCTACCGCCAACCTACCAGGGTGCCAGTATCGTTTCACAGGACATCCAAGGCCTAACTTTACAAGTCGGTCAGTTTCGCTCAGGCAGCCTATTAAACCGCTCTGGACACAGCAAAATGAGCGCAAAACTGGGGCATGTACCGCAGCTCAGCGCTTCTACCAATCGCTTTAACTATGCGGGTGCTGATTATCGCTTTAACCAAGATAAAACAACTGCAGGTCTATGGTACGCACAACTGGATAATATCTATCAGCAACGATTTTATAGCCTAAAGCACTCTGAGCCTATTGGTGACTGGGTATTTGCTGCCAATCTTGGTATTTACGACTCACAAGAAGACGGCAGTAAGCGTTTGGGTAAAATTGATAACACAGCTTATTTCAGTTTGTTCTCCGCTAAGTATCAAGGCAACACATTTTACCTAGGCTATCAAGCGATGCACGGTGATGATGCCTTCCCGCGCGTCTTCAATAATGTCTCCCCGTTGGGTAATGAAGTGCCAACCTATGAATTTGCTGGCACCCAAGAACGTTCTTGGCAAGTGCGTCACGACTATGATTTTTCTTTTTTAGGAGCCCCAGGCCTTGTCTCAACCGTGCGTTATATCCGTGGTAATAACGTAAAAACCGGCATGGGTTACCAAGGAAGAGAGTGGGAGCGTGACTTAGATCTTGGCTACACCTTTCAAAGCGGGCTGCTTAAAGATTTAAATATTAGAGTGCGCAATGTGGTTGCGCGCTCTAACTACCGTACAGATATTGATGAGAACAGACTTATTTTTAACTACACATGGACGCTTTTATAAACCATTGCTCCTTGTGCTTTTTATAAAACAATGCCCGTAATTGGCAGGAGGTCAGCGGTGTCGAAAACAGTTTATACAATTGCTATCGCTGATTCTAATCAGTCATTTCATCTGCGTGCCGGTGAAACTTTGCTGGCCGGTATGGAAAAATCTAATTGCCGTGCGATTCGTGTGGGCTGTCGTGGTGGAGGATGTGGTCTGTGCAAAGTGAAAGTTTTACACGGCCAGTATCAAACCAAGCCTATGAGTCGCCAGCATATCAAAGCACATGAGCACGCCGCAGGTTTGGCTTTGGCCTGTCGAGTACTGCCGGAAAGTGATCTTGTTTTGCAGCCAGATTACTTTCAAAACACGTAACAGGCCTACTAATTACAATAAGAGGAAAAAATCATGAAAAAAGGTGTAATGCGTCCTGGACATGTACAAATTCGTGTTATGGACCTAGGTGAAGCACTCAAACATTATGTGGATTTGCTGGGCCTAATTGAAATGGACCGTGATGAGCACGGTCGTGTGTACCTGAAAGGCTGGACTGAAGTTGATAAGTACTCGGTCATTCTAATAGAAGCTGACGCGCCAGGCATGGACTTTATGGCCTTTAAGTGCGTCGATGAAGCCACCGTCGATAACCTAGCGCAAGCGATCCGAGATTTCGGCCTTGAAGTCACAGAACTTCCCGCTGGTGATTTAAAAGACTGCGGTCGCCGTGTTCAGTTTGTAGCACCGACCGGGCATGTCTTTGAGTTGTTTGCCACCAAAGAACAAACCGGCAAATGGGGCGTTAGTAATGTTAACCCAGAAGCTTGGCCCAGAGGCCTCAAGGGTATGAAAGCCACCCGCTTTGATCACTGTTTGCTGTATGGCGATGATCTGCTTGGCAACTTAAAGTTGTTTACCGAGGTGCTGGGCTTTGATTTAGCCGAACAGGTGATTGACCCTGAAGGTCAGCCAGTCGGGCTGTTTTTAACCGCCTCGATGAAGGCGCATGACGTCGCTTTTATCAAACATGCGGAGAAAAACAAATTCCACCATGCGTCTTTTTACCTCGATTCTTGGGAAGCCATTTTACGTGCATCTGACTTGATTTCCATGACCGATACGCCGTTGGATATTGGGCCAACCCGTCATGGTTTGACTAGTGGTCAGACCGTTTACTTCTTTGATCCGTCCGGCAATCGCAATGAAGTATTTACCGGTGGTAACTACCATTATCCAGATTTTCCACCGATCTCATGGAAAGCTGAAGATCTGGGTAAAGCTATTTTTTACCATGATCGCCTACTCAATGAGCGCTTCCTAACTGTCTTGACCTAAACCAAATGGCTCTATTTTTTCGGAGTTTAGCTTGAACTTTAAATTTTGGATAACGAGGATTAATTATGAAAGAATTTAAGCACTTTATTAACGGTCAATACGTCGCCTCGGTAAGTGGCAAAACATTCGAGAATCGTAACCCGGTGGATAATACACTGATTGGCCATATCCATGAAGCGGGCCAAGAAGAAGTTGATGCGGCCGTTCGCGCTGCCAAAACCGCTTTAAGTGGACCTTGGAAGGCTCTCGCTAACGAGCAACGTATTGCACTGCTTAATAAAGTAGCTGAGCGTATTAATGAGCGTTTTGATGAGTTTTTAGAGGCTGAATGTTTAGATACAGGAAAGCCGCGCAGCATGGCGAGTCATATTGATATTCCTCGCGGTGCAGCCAATTTTAAAGCATTTTCAGAAACCCTTGCTAATCATCCTACCGAAGGTTTTTTCCTAGATACCCCTGATAATAAGGGCGCCATTAATATTGGTCATCGCACCCCAAAAGGCGTCATCGCGGTTATCGCACCGTGGAACTTGCCATTGCTGCTGATGACTTGGAAAGTGGGGCCGGCACTCGCTTGTGGTAACACCGTAGTGGTTAAACCTTCGGAAGAAACACCCGCAACTACAACGTTGCTGGGTGACGTAATGAATGAGTGCGGTGTGCCACCGGGCGTGTTTAACGTCGTACATGGTTTTGGTCCTAATTCAGCTGGTGAATTTCTAACTAAACACCCGTTGGTGAATGCCATTACCTTTACTGGTGAAACGCGCACTGGCGAGTCCATTATGCAGGCTGCGTCTGTAGGCTTGCGCAATATTTCTTTAGAGTGTGGCGGCAAAAATCCCAGTATTGTTTTTGCTGACTGCGATCTGGAACAAGCCGTCGAAGGCACTATGCGCTCAGCCTTTGTGAACTGCGGGCAAGTATGTTTGGGCACTGAGCGTGTGTATGTCGAGCGCTCGATTTATGAGCCATTTTTAGCCCGCATGAAAGAAGAAGTGGCCAAGCTTAAGCTTGGTCGCCCTGAAGATGATTCGGCCAATTTTGGTCCGCTAATTAGCAAAAAGCATCAAGCTAAAGTTAAGTCCTATTACGATCTGGCCATCGCTGAAGGTGCCACTGTAGAAGCAGGTGGTGGCGTACCGGATATGGGCGCTGAGCTCAATGATGGTGCTTGGATTGAACCAACCATCTGGACTGGACTGGCCGATGATGCCCGCGTGATACGTGAGGAGATTTTCGGTCCTTGCTGTCATATTCGCCCCTTTGATACGGAAGAAGAGGTCATCGCTCTAGCCAATGACACCCACTATGGTCTGGCTGCAACGCTCTGGACGCAAGACTCTTCGCGCTCGATACGTGTGGCTGAACAAATGGAAGTTGGTTTGGTGTGGATTAACTCTTGGTTTTTACGTGATTTGCGTACCGCTTTTGGCGGTGCTAAGCAGTCTGGTATTGGCCGTGAGGGTGGTATTCATAGCCTAGAATTTTATACCGAAAGTAAAAATATCTGTATCAAGTTATAAGCGAGGCACACATGAACAAAGATTTAATCCAACAGTGTGGTGACCAGCTTTACCACGCAATGATCAATAAAAAGCCGATCCGCCCCCTGACAGAAAGCCATCCAGAGATGAGCATTGAAACGGCCTACCATATTTCGTTGCATATGCTGGAACGCCGTCTAGCCGCTGGCGAACGTGTTATTGGTAAAAAAATTGGTCTGACGTCTAACGCCGTACAAACCATGCTCGGTGTGGATCAGCCCGACTATGGGTATTTAACCGACAGCATGGCCTTTAGCCAGGGTGAAGAAATGCCTATCTCCGACCGTCTAGTACAGCCTCGTGCTGAAGGTGAGATTGCTTTTATTCTGAAAAAAGATTTATTGGGGCCAGGCATCACTAATGCTGATGTGTTCGCCGCAACTGAATGCTTGATTCCTTGCTTTGAGGTGGTGGACTCAAGAGTGGAAGATTGGCAAATCCGTATTCAGGACACCATTGCTGATAATGCCTCTTGCGGTTTGTTTTTGCTCGGCGATCAGGCGGTGAGCCCGCATAAAGTGGACCTGACTACTTGTGGCATGGTGGTGGAGAAAAACGGTTCTATTATCAGCACTGGTGCCGGTGCTGCAGCTTGGGGCAGTCCGGTGAATTGTATCGCTTGGTTGGCCAACAAGTTGGGTGAATTTGGTATTCCTCTGAAAGCTGGCGAAGTTATTTTATCAGGCTCATTGGTGCCATTGGAGCCGGTAACAGCGGGTGATTTTATGAACGTCAGCATCAATGGTATCGGCAACGCTTCAGTGCGTTTCGTCTAACTTTGGAGAAATTCATTATGTCTAAAAAATTAAAAGCAGTGATTATCGGCCCAGGTAATATCGGTACTGACTTGTTGATGAAGATACAACGTTCAGACTGGGTTGAACCTGTTTGGATGGTCGGCATTGATCCTGAGTCGGCCGGTTTAAAGCGTGCTCAAGAAATGGGTATTAAGACCTGCGCTGAAGGGGTAGACGGCGTATTACCGTATATTCTTGCTGATGATATTCGCGTGGCCTTTGATGCGACATCAGCTTATGCACATGCAGAAAACAGTCGTAAGCTTAATGAGCTTGGTGTCATTATGGTGGACTTAACTCCAGCGGCTATTGGTCCTTATTGTGTGCCGCCGGTTAATCTGGCTGATCACGCCAACAATATAGAAATGAACGTCAATATGGTCACCTGTGGCGGCCAGGCCACTGTGCCTATGGTGGCTGCCATCTCGCGGGTGCAGGCGGTGAGTTACGGTGAGATTGTTGCCACTGTTTCTTCCGAATCTGTGGGGCCGGGTACACGACAGAATATTGATGAATTCACTCGCACCACAGCGGCTGCGGTAGAGACAGTTGGCGGAGCGGAAAAAGGTAAAGCCATTATTATCATCAACCCTGCTGAGCCACCTTTGATGATGCGTGACACTGTACATTGCTTGACCAAGGACACCCCTGATCAGGCTGCTATCACAGCATCGATCCACGCCATGATTAAAGAAGTACAAAAATACGTTCCCGGTTACCGTTTGGTGAATGGTCCAGTATTTAACGGCAATCAGGTGTCAGTATTTATGGAAGTTGAGGGCCTAGGTGATTTCTTACCTAAGTTTGCCGGCAACCTCGACATTATGACCGCCGCCGCCTTACGTACGGCAGAAATGTTTGCCGAAAAAATCAATGCGGGTCATATCCAACTTCCGGCACGTGGCTAAATAGAGAGGTAGCACGATGAATATTCAAGGTAAACACGTCACTTTACACGACATGAGCCTACGTGACGGTATGCACGCCAAACGTCACCAAATCTCACTCGAGCAAATGGTTAGCATTGCCAAAGCGATGGATGAAGCAGGCATGCCATTGATTGAGGTCACTCATGGCGATGGTTTAGGTGGTGCTTCAGTGAACTATGGCTTCCCTGCACACTCGGACGAAGCGTACTTTAAAGCGGTTGTTCCGCAGATGAAAAATGCCAAAATTTCTGCTCTATTGCTGCCAGGGATTGGCACAGTGGATCACCTGAAAATGGCCCATGATAATGGGGTAAACTGCATTCGTGTAGCAACTCACTGCACCGAAGCGGATGTGTCGGAACAGCACATTGGTATGGCGCGCAAAATGGGCATGGACACCGTGGGCTTTTTAATGATGGCCCATATGGCTAGTCCTGAAAAAATTCTTGAGCAAGCTCGCTTAATGGTCAGCTATGGTGCCAATTGCATTTATGCTACTGACTCAGCGGGCTACATGTTGCCTGACGCGGTCAGCAAATACATTGCTTTGCTGCGTACTGAGCTTCCTGCTGAAATTGAAGTTGGCTTTCACGGCCACCACAACCTAGGTATGGGTATTGCCAACTCTCTGGCGGCTGTTGAGGCTGGAGCCAACCGTATTGATGGTTCGGTAGCCGGCCTAGGTGCTGGAGCGGGTAATACTCCGTTAGAAGTTCTTTGCGCCGTACTCGATCGCTTAGGTGCACAGACGGGTATCGATTTGTACAAAATCATGGATGTCGCTGAAGATTTGGTGGTGCCCATGATGGATCAAGCGATTCGTGTGGATCGTGACTCACTGACCCTAGGTTATGCTGGGGTGTATTCGTCTTTCTTGCTGTTTGCTCAGCGTGCCGAGAAGAAATACGGCATTCAGGCACGTGATCTATTAGTAGAACTGGGTCGCCGCGGTACCGTTGGCGGGCAAGAAGACATGATTGAAGATTTAGCCTTAACCATGGCTAAACAACGAGGATTGATTTAATGGGTAATTTAACAAAAGAACAAATTGTACATTTAGCTGAACACTGTGAAAAAGCCGAGCTAGAAGCCTACGAGATCACCAAGATCACCGATGACTATCCAGAGATGACTTATAAAGATGCTTTTGATATCCAATGGGAAGCCCGTCGTCGTAAAGAAGCTCGTGGTCACAAGATTGTTGGCATGAAAATGGGTTTGACCTCTTGGGCGAAAATGTCACAAATGGGCGTAGAGAACCCCTGCTATGGCTATTTGGCCGATTACTTCAGCGTTCCTGATGGCGGTGATATTAAGTTTGATGAACTGATTCACCCTAAAGTGGAAGCCGAAATTGCCTTTGTATTAAAAGAAGAACTCAAGGGTCCAGGCATCCATATTGGCGATGTGCTTAGAGCCACGGACTTTATTTTACCTGCTGTAGAAATCATCGATTCACGCTACAAAGACTTTAAATTTGACTTGAAAAGTGTAATTGCTGATAACTCCAGCTCCAGCCGTTTTGTTACCGGTGGTCGCATGGCTCGTGTTGAAGACCTCGATCTCAGAACCCTAGGTGTAGTTATGGAAATCAACGGTAAAGTGGTGCAAACCGGTGCTGGCGCAGCCGTACTGGGTCACCCCGCAGCTTCCGTGGCCATGCTGGCCAATATGCTGGCTGAGCGCGGTGAAAGCCTAGCTGCAGGCAGTTTCATCATGGTCGGAGCCATTACCGAAGCGATGCAAGTGAGTAAAGGCGATAGCTTTACTGTGCATTATCAAGGGTTGGGCAGTTTAAGTGGTCGTATTGTATAAAACGCCATGAATCCTTTGGGTGTTGCATTTAATTGCGACACCCAAAGGCATAAATATAGTCATCAAGCATTTTATATAAGGAGTTTGTTATGCCTATCGCACAAATTTATTTACTGGAAGGTCGCAGTAACGAACAAAAAGAAACTCTTATCGAAGAGGTCACCACGGCAATTATGAAATCCATTAACGCGCCACAAGAAAGCGTACGTGTCATTCTGACTGAAATGCCGAAACAGCACTTTGGTATTGCTGGACAGTCGGCAAAAAAACTCGGACGCTAAGCTAACTTCTTGTAAAGTCACCCTTATTCTACAACTGCAACGTATAAAAGTGTTAGGCTGCGGCTTAGTTTCAAGACTAATTAACTCTAAAGTGACAGGCCCCTAGCCTGCTATTCAGCGACAATTATCTTGACTGCTGGCGCCGTAGCTAAAGCTTAGCGCAGGAAGATAGGAACTGGTTGCGCTGCTTAATACAGTCAGCGGTGAACAGATCAAGAAACATATAAGATTTAAACCCGTTGAAACTCAAATCATCGCTGCGACAAAAACCAGTATTCCCGATTCCTCAGCCTACCGTATCGCTCAACACAACCCCTTATATAGATCCTGACAATCACCGCTTGGCCATTGCCGCAGTAAAGCCTTTAACTGAAAACATCCACTCGACTTTTATACAACCAC
>Ga0172382_10006395_pt1 | contig 17119 bp, 19 predicted proteins | sample Leawel138RmetaG_FD_122245 | JGI IMG/M metagenome (GOLD analysis project Ga0172382, IMG submission 122245) | Leachate microbial communities from a municipal landfill in Southern Ontario, Canada - Leachate well 138R metaG | ecosystem: Engineered > Solid waste > Landfill > Unclassified | place...
ATCCGGTGGTTCCGCAGCATCTATCACGTCACCGCCCACAACCGGCGGGCATTGCTCGACCGCAGCTCGATGGCCGGTGTGGTGGTACTGCCCTTCCAACTGGCCAACGCGGCGCGGCGCGCGATGATGCTCCCGCTGCTGCTGTTCGGCCTGCTGATCTTCGGCCTGTTCCAGAAGACCTATCCGGGGTTGAGCGAGCCGAGGCTGTGGGCGGTGTTCCTCGGTCTGCCGATGCTCGTCGCAATCGCGGTATGCCTGTCGCGGCAGCCACGCGCGGTGCTCTACATCCCGGAGTATCTGGTGTTCCGGGTGGTGCGCAGCTACTTCACCCTGGCCGCGGTGCTGAGCCTGAACTTCCCGCCGCTGCATCCGCGCCTGCGGCGGCGCGCCTCCGGCGAGAAACCGGTTGCAACGCCACGCCAGGCGCCGGCGAAGCGTTCGTCGCACCTGACTCGCCAGCACAGCCGGGTGGCACCGGCCGGCCGGCGTTCCAGCTCAGTCGAGTCGTGAATCGGGCGTAACCCCAACCACGCGACCGGGTTTCGGCGTCCTGGCGTTTGCGGTGTGACATAGGCTGGACGTGATGGATTTCGAACACCCCGACATCCGGGCCTCTGACGCCGATCGCGCCGCGGTGACCCGCATCCTCGAAAATGCCGTGGGTCAGGGCATGCTGACGCTCGACGAATACTCCGAGCGGGTGGACGTCGTGCTGGCGGCCCGGACCCGCCGCGAACTCGACACCGTCATCGCCGACCTGCCCCACATCCGTCACCGGCCCGCCCCGGCGCCGCCGGAGGTGCTCCGCGGCTGGATGTCGAGCATGTCAAGAAGGGGGCAGTGGACCGTGCCGGCACGGTTGCGATTGGTGACCCGGATGTGTTCGACCACTTTGGATTTCACGTCCGCGGTGTTGCAGAGCCCGGTGGTGCATATCGACATCGACGACTATTTCGGCTCGACTGAGCTGGTACTTCCCGACGGCGCCACCGCCGATCTCAACGGCGTCGGAAACGTCGCGTCCTCCACGACGGTCAAGGTCACGGCGAGCCCGCCCTCGCAGCGGCTGCACGTCGTGGTCGCAGGCAAGATGCGATTCGGGTCGCTGACCGCGCGGCATCCGTTCGGGACGACGCTCAAACGGCTGCTCAGCTAGCGGGATACACCACCGCCGCAGCCCGGCGGGTCCGAAAAGGACGTGCTGGTCGGCCTTCTCGACCATCTCCGGCAATCCGTGGTGGCCAAGCTCGACGGTGCCGCCGGTCGCTGACCACCCGCCGGTCACTTGGCGCGTTTGAGGTTGGCCGCCCTGATCCCGGAGGCACGCAGCTCGAGGGCGGCCAGCCCGCGGATCGCCACCGGGTCCTGCTCGCGCCACGCGCCCACCGGGTCGGTGCTGATCGCCGCCAGCTTCGGCAACGGCCGGTTGGCCAACGCCCGCAGGGCCAACAACTGCTCGCCGGCCCAGGTGGACGACAGCGTCACGGCGGTCCACTTGCGCCGGAAGAATCGCACCCGCAGGAACAACCACGGCATCATCAGCGCCAGGATGGGCGGCGCGGCAACCGCCAGCGCCAGCAGCCACGCCAACCAGCCCGCCGTCACGCCCAGCGTCTGGCCCGCGCCCGCGATCTCGCGGGCGGCGTCTCCGGCGGCGGTCAGCGGACCGCCGATCGCTCCGCCGATCAGGGGAACGTCTTCGGCGCTCTGGCCCGCCGAGTCGAGGTTGCCCGCCACCCCGTTGGCGCCGCTCTCCACCTGATAGCCGAAGTCGGCGATGGTGGCCACCGCCGAATGCACGGCCGTGCCCACGAAGATCCAGATGGCCGTCCAGCCGACCACCACGACGTCGCTGAACAGCTGTGCCATCAACCGGCCCGGGGTAGTGGCGTAGGGAACCCACCGCGATTTCATGCGTTCGATCACAGCACACAGAGCCCTGTCGGCGGACCGATAGGCTGACCCGATGCGCCCAGCTCTGACCGACTACCAACATCTGGCCAGCGGCAAGGTCCGTGAGTTGTACCGCATCGACGGCGGGCACCTGCTGTTCGTCGCGACGGACCGGATCTCGGCCTACGACCACATCCTCAAGTCCGAGATTCCCGACAAAGGGCGCGTGCTGACCGCGATGAGCGTGTTCTTCTTCGACTATCTGAGCCGCACCGCCGCAGTGTCCAACCATCTGGCCGGCCCGCCCGACGACGAGCGCATCCCCGAGGAGGTGCTCGGCCGGGCGCTGGTGGTCGAGCAACTGGAGATGCTCCCGGTGGAAGCGGTGGCCCGCGGCTACCTGACGGGTTCGGGGCTGATCGACTACCAGCAGACCGGCACGGTCTGCGGCATCGCGCTGCCGTCGGGTCTGGTGGAGGCCAGCAGGTTCGATGAACCGCTGTTCACCCCGGCCACCAAGGCCGAGCTCGGTGAGCACGACGTCAACATCTCCTTTGACGACGTCGTCGGGCTGATCGGCGCCGAACGTGCCGAGGAACTTCGTGACCGCACGCTGCGGACCTACAGCCAGGGTGCCGCGCACGCACTGACCCGGGGCATCATCGTCGCCGACACCAAATTCGAGTTCGGCGTCGACGCGCGAGGAGAGCTCAAGCTCGCCGACGAAGTGTTCACCCCGGACTCCTCACGCTACTGGCGCGCCGACGACTACGCCGAGGGTCAGGTGCAGAACAGCTTCGACAAGCAGTTCGTGCGCAATTGGCTCACCGGTCCCGACTCCGGCTGGGACCGGCACGGCGACCAGCCGCCACCACCGCTGCCGCCCGACATCGTCGACGCCACCAGGGCGCGTTACATCGAAGCCTACGAACGTATTTCGGGGCTGCGGTTCGATGACTGGATCGGAGTATCTGCGTGAAGCCGAGTGAGATGGCCGGACCGCCGGCGCCGATCGCCAAGCGGATCGACACCCGACGCGAACACCACGGTGACGTGTTCATCGACCCCTACGAGTGGTTGCGCGACAAGGACAATCGGGAAGTCGTCGACTATCTGGAGGCCGAGAACGCCTTCACCGAGCACGTGACCGAGAAGCTGGCGCCGCTGCGACAGCAGATCTTCGACGAGATCAAGGCCAGGACGAAGGAAACCGACCTGTCGGTGCCCACCCGCCGCGGCGACTGGTGGTACTACGGCCGCAGCTTCCAGGGCAAGCAGTACGGCGTGCAATGCCGTTGTCCCGTCACGGATCCCGACGACTGGACCCCGCCCCAGTTCGACGAGAACACCGAGATCCCGGGGGAGCAGGTGCTGCTCGACGAGAACGTCGAGGCCGAGGGGCACGACTTCTTCTCGTTGGGTGCCGCCACCGTCAGCGTCGACGGGAACATCCTGGCCTACTCGGTCGACGTCAAGGGCGACGAGCGGTACACGTTGCGGTTCAAGGACCTACGGACCGGGCAGCGCTACGACGACGAGATCGTCGGCATCGGCGCGGGGGCCACCTGGGCCGCTGACAACAACACCGTGTACTACGTGACCGTCGACGAGGCCTGGCGCCCGGACACGGTGTGGCGGCACCGCCTGGGCTCGGGGCTGCCCGCCGAGCGCGTCCACCACGAACCGGACGAACGGTTCTGGGTCGCCGTGGGCCGCACGCGCAGCAACAAGTACGTGATCATCGCGGCGGGCAGCGCGGTCACCTCGGAGCTGCGTTATGCCGATGCGGCCGATCCGCAGGCCGAGTTCACCACGGTGTGGCCGCGACGCGACTCGGTCGAGTACTCCCTCGACCATGCCGTCGTCGGCGGCGAGGACCGGTTCCTCATCCTGCACAACGACGGAGCCGAGAATTTCACGCTCGTCGAGGTACCCGTCGCCGAGCCCACCGATGTCCGCACGCTGATCGAACACCGCAGCGACGTCCGGTTGGACTCCATCGACGCGTTCGCCGGTCACCTGGTGGTGAGCTACCGCAAGGACGCGTTGCCCTGCATCCAGCTGTGGCCGGTGAGCGACACCGGATACGGCGACCCTCAAGACATCACGTTCGATTCCGAGCTGATGTCGGTGGGGCTGTCGGCCAATCCGAACTGGAGCGCGCCCAAGATGCGGATCGGCGCGACGTCCTTCATCACCCCGGTGCGTGTCTACGATCTCGACCTGGCCACCGGCGAGCGCACCCTGCTGCGCGAACAACCCGTGCTCGGTGACTACCACCCCGAAGACTACGTCGAGCGGCGCGACTGGGCCATCGCCGAAGACGGTGCGCGAGTGCCGATCTCGGTCGTGCACCGGGCCGGACTGGAAGGCCCTGCACCGCTGCTGCTGTACGGCTACGGCGCCTACGAAGCCTGCGAGGATCCGAGGTTCTCGATCGCCCGGCTGTCGTTGCTGGACCGCGGCATGATCTTCGCGGTCGCCCATGTCCGTGGCGGGGGTGAGCTCGGACGCCCGTGGTACGAGCATGGGAAGCTGCTCGAGAAGAGGAACACGTTCACCGATTTCGCCTCTGTGGGGCGGCATCTCGTCGACACCGGCACCACCCGGCCCGAGAACATGGTGGCCTACGGGGGCAGCGCGGGCGGTCTGCTGATGGGCGCGGTGGCCAACATGGCTCCGGACCTTTTCGCCGGCATCCTGGCGACCGTTCCCTTCGTCGACCCGCTGACCACGATTCTCGATCCGTCGCTTCCGCTGACGGTGACCGAGTGGGACGAATGGGGCAATCCCCTTGAGGATCCCGAGGTCTACGCCTACATGAAGTCCTACTCGCCGTACGAGAACGTCGAGTCGAGGAACTATCCGGCGATCCTGGCGATGACCTCGCTCAACGACACCAGGGTGTACTACGTGGAGCCGGCGAAATGGGTTGCCGCGCTGCGCCACGCCCAGACGGATCCGGCCGCGGACGCCGTCAAGGTGTTGCTCAAGACCGAGATGAACGCCGGGCACGGCGGCATCAGCGGGAGGTATGAACGCTGGAAGGAGACGGCGTTCCAGTTCGCGTGGCTACTGGATGCCGCCAAAGCCGGCCACGACGGCGGCGCCTAGAAAGCCGACCTGTTCGACGGTTCGCGGACCCAAGCGCGTGGCCATCGATGTCGGCGCATCAGGCATCCGCGCGGCGTAGACGTTGGCCGGGAACATCAGCACCATCAGCAGGGCGAGGCCGCAGGCCGCCGCGGCGCGCGTGGGCGGGTACAGAAGCCCTACGGCACCGAGCAGTTCGAGCACGCCGGTGATGGTGACCAACGCTGCGGGCGCGGGCAGCCGGGGCGGCACGATCGCGATCATGTCGCGCCGCAACGGATTGACGAAGTGGGCGACGCCGGTCAGCACGAACATCGCGGCCAGGCCGACGGCGACGGCCTTGGGCCAACTGTCGAGATAGTCCCAGCTCTGCGGGCCGAGCAGCCCGACCAGCCGAGCGGCGAGCGTGCCCACGATCAGGGTGACGACGACGATCATGACGACTCCAATCTTGTCACTGACAAAATTCACGGTAGGAGGTGTATCTAGCCACTGTCAAGATATGGCGGCTATGATGGCGCAATGAGCAGCAGGGGGACCTACCACCACGGCGATCTGCGGGCCACGATCCTGGCCCGCGCCGCCGACCTGGTGGCCGAGCGTGGTGCCGACGGCGTCTCGCTGCGCGAGTTGGCGCGCGCCGCCGGTGTCTCGCACGCGGCCCCCGCGCACCACTTCACCGATCGCCGTGGATTGTTCACCGCGCTCGCCACCGAAGGCTTCCGAAGTCTCGCCGAGGAACTCAGCCGGGCACGGCCCGAGTTCCTCGACGCCGCACTGGCCTACGTGCGGTTCGCCCTCGCCAACCCGGGCCACTACGAGGTGATGTTCGACAAGTCCCTCTACCACGCCGACGACCCGGCATTGGTCGACGCCGAAACCGCAGCTGGTTCCGAATTAGCCGCTGGCGTAGGCACATTGGACGATCCGCGGGCCAAAGACGATCCGCAGGCCGCTGCATTGGCCGCCTGGTCTCTGGTGCACGGCTTTGCGCTGCTGTGGCTCAACGGGGCGGTGAACACCACCGGTGACCCGATGGCCACGGTCCGCCGGGTCGCCGGCATGCTGTTCGGCGGCGAACCGGTAACGTGCCCGACATGACCGACACGCCGCTCACCGAAATCGCCTTGACGACGCTCGACGGCCGCACCACCACTTTGGCGGAGTTGGCCGACGGCGCGGCGTTGGTGGTGAACGTCGCCTCCAAATGTGGCCTGACCCCGCAGTACGGCGCGCTCGAGCAGCTCGCGAAGGACTACGGTCCGCGCGGCCTGACGGTGATCGGTGTGCCCTGCAACCAGTTCATGGGGCAGGAGCCGGGCACCGCCGAGGAGATCCAGACGTTCTGCTCCACCAACTACGGTGTGACGTTCCCGTTGCTGGAGAAGGCCGAGGTGAACGGGCCCAACAGGCACCCGCTCTACGCCGAGCTGACCCAGACCGCCGACGACGCCGGTGAGGCCGGGGATGTGCAGTGGAATTTCGAGAAGTTCCTGCTCGCCCCGGGCGGCAAGGTCGTCAAACGGATCCGGCCCCGCACCGCGCCCGACGATCCCGAGGTGATCGCGGCCATCGAAGCCGTCGTGCCGCGATAGCCGAAACGACACCTGAAGGCGCAGTGTCGTCCACCGTCAGGACATCTGACGTTGCGACACTGTGGGTGTGGCAGGACACCTGATCGTTTCGATCTCGGGCATCAGCGACCGCACACTGGCCGACGTCGCCGCGTTCCGCGCTGCCCTCGACGACCGCGGCGTCCCCGCATCGTTCCTGGTGGCGCCGCGCCTCAAAGGCGGGTACCGGCTCGACCACGACCCGACCACCGTCGACTGGCTGGTCGAGCGGCGCGCTCAGGGTGACGCGGTCGTGCTGCACGGCTTCGACGAGGCCGCCACCAAGCAACGCCGCGGCGAGTTCGCGACGCTGCCCGCCCACGAGGCGAACCTGCGGCTGATGGCCGCCGACAGGATCATGGAACATCTCGGCCTGCGCACCCGGCTGTTCGCCGCGCCGGGCTGGAATGTGTCGCAGGGTGCGCTGACAGCGTTGCCGCGCAACGGTTTCCGGACGGTAGCCGGGCTGACGGGGATCACCGACCTGGTCCATCGGACCACCGTGCGTGCGCGGGTGCTCGGGATCGGCGAAGGCTTTCTGACCGAACCGTGGTGGTGCCGCACCCTGGTGCTGGCCGCCGAGCGCACCGCACGCCGGGAGGGCATCGTCCGGGTGGCGGTGGCGGCCCGGCACCTGCGCCGCACCGGCCCGCGGCAGGCCATGCTCGACGCCGTCGACCTGGCGCTCATGCACGCGTGCGCACCCACGGTGTACGAATGGCGGCCTCGAGCTGCGCTGACCGACGCCGCGTAGGCGCATCCAGTCGATAGATTGGCGTCATGGCTGACGTCTCTTCTGCTCCTCACGTGCGCGCTGCTGATGTCATCGTGGTTGGCGCCGGGCTGGCCGGTCTGGTCGCGGCATGCGAACTGGCCGACCGCGGCCGGTCGGTCTTGATCGTCGACCAGGAGAACTCGGCCAACATCGGCGGCCAGGCGTACTGGTCGTTCGGCGGACTCTTTTTCGTCGACAGCCCCGAGCAGCGGCGGGTGGGTATCCGGGACAGTCACGAACTCGCGTTGCAGGACTGGCTGGGCACCGCCGGCTTCGACCGCCCCGAAGACCACTGGCCCCGGCAGTGGGCGCACGCCTACGTCGACTTCGCCGCCGGCGAGAAACGCAGCTGGCTGAGGGACCGCGGTCTGCAGATCTTCCCGCTGGTCGGCTGGGCCGAGCGCGGCGGCTACGGCGCCAACGGCCACGGGAACTCGGTGCCGCGCTTCCACATCACCTGGGGCACCGGCCCCGCGCTCGTCGACATCTTCGCCCGCCGGCTGATCGGCAACCCGCGGGTGCGGTTCGCGCACCGGCACCGCGTCGACGAGCTCATCGTCGACGACGGCGCGGTGGTCGGCGTCCGCGGAGCGGTGCTGGAACCGTCGTCCGCGGTGCGCGGTGCAGAGTCCTCACGAAACGTGTTCGGCGACTTCGAGTTCCGTGCCCAGGCGGTGATCGTGGCCAGCGGCGGCATCGGCGGCAACCACGAGCTGGTTCGCAAGTACTGGCCCAAGCGGATGGGTCGGGTGCCCGAGCAGCTGCTCAGCGGGGTACCCGCACACGTGGACGGCCGCATGCTGGAGATCTCTGCGACCGCAGGCGCCAGCGTCATCAACAGCGACCGGATGTGGCACTACACCGAAGGCATCACCAACTACGACCCGATCTGGCCGCGGCACGGCATCCGGATCCTGCCCGGACCGTCGTCGCTGTGGCTCGACGCCGCGGGTAAACGGCTCCCGGTGCCGCTGTATCCGGGGTTCGACACGCTCGGCACGCTGGAGTACATCGCGCAGACCGGCCAGGACTACACCTGGTTCGTGCTGAACTCACGCATCATCGCCAAGGAGTTCGGCCTCTCGGGTCAGGAGCAGAACCCCGACCTGACCGACCGCAGCATCCGCGCGGTGCTCGAACGGGGGCGCAAGGGGCCGGCGCCGGTGCACGCGTTCGTCGACAAGGGCGTCGACTTCGTCACCGCGACCTCGTTGCGTGAACTGGTCACCAAGATGAACGCGGTACCCGACGTCGTGCCGCTGGATTTCGACGTGGTCGAAGCCGAGGTCACCGCACGCGACCGCGAGGTGACGAACCGGTTCACCAAGGACGGCCAGATCACCGCCATCCGCGCCGCGCGCGCCTACCTGCCCGACCGGATCAGCCGCGTGGTGGCTCCGCACCGGCTGACCGACCCCAAGGCCGGCCCGCTGATCGCGGTCAAGCTTCACATTCTGACGCGAAAGTCGTTGGGCGGCTTGCAGACCGACCTCGACTCGCGGGTGCTGCACGATGACGGCACGGTGTTGCCGGGGTTGTACGCCGCCGGTGAGGCCGCCGGGTTCGGCGGAGGCGGGGTGCACGGCTACCGCTCGCTGGAGGGGACGTTCCTCGGCGGGTGCGTGTTCTCCGGCCGGGCCGCGGGCCGTCACGCCGCCTCCGCGGTCGGCTGACGTCGCGAGCCGTCGCGAGCAGACACGAACTCGCACGACACGCCGGGGACACGCCCGAGTTTGTGAGTGCTCGCGGTCAGAAGGTGACCGCGCTCTCCTGTTCGAGCACCCGGAAGTCGGTGTCGGTCATCTCGGTCAACCGGCCGTAGAAAATCGGCCGGCCGATGGGGTCGATGATCGCCTGGTGGATCGGCACGGCGTGTACCGGAGCCACCGCGCGCAGGTAGTCGATGGCCTCGGAGATCTTCATCCACGGGGCAGCGGCAGGTGTCGCGAGGACGTCGACCGGTTCGCCGGGTACGAAAAGCGCATCGCCGGGGTGCATCAGCTTCGCTGGGTGCTCGCCGTCTCCGACGAGATACGAAATGTTGTCGATGACAGGGATTTCCGGATGGATCACGGCATGCGTGCCACCCGCGCCGCGCACCGTCAGATGCCCGATGGACAGCTGGTCGCCGACGTTGACCGCCTGCCACGAACCGCCCAGCTGCGCCGCCGTCTGCGGGTCGGCGAACAGGGCGGCCTGCGGGTTGGCCTCGACCAGTGCGGGCAACCGGGCGGTGTCGGCGTGGTCGGGGTGCTGGTGGGTGATCAGGATGGCGTCCAGGCCGGTGATGCCCTCGAAACCGTGTGAGAAGTTGCCGGGATCGAAGAGCACCGTGGTCTGGGCGCCGGAGCCGTCGTCGAAGCTCGCCAGTAGGCATGAATGGCCGAAATGTGTGAGCTGCAGCATCCCTATATTGTTGCGCTCAGGGGCTGGGTGGGGGTGTGGATGTTCGCACGTGTGGTGTTGGCGCTGGCAGTGGCGGTGTCCGGGCTTGTCCTGACGCCGTGGCAGGCGGGTGGGGTGCCCGGGGAGTGCCCGCCGGTGTGCAACGCGATCCCAGACTCGGCCTGGATGGTGTCCAGTTCCGTGCCGCTGTACCCGGTGTACCGCTGGCCCGGCCTCCACGGCGTCGCGGTGACCGCGGCCACGCCTCGGTTCGAGTTCGAGTCGTGGTGCGCCAGTCCCGGCCGGGAGGCCGATCCCCGCGACTACTCCGTCGCCGCGCAGGCCAGGGTGACCAACCCCGCCGGGCAGTGGAACCTGCACGTGCAGGTGATGCACTGGCGGGGAGACACCGTCACCGGGGGCCCGACCGCACTGCAGACGCTGGAGTGGGCGCGGATGGCGCTGGCGTCCTGTCACCTCACCGCACCGCAGGTGTCCCCGTCGCTGACGACCAGCAACGCCATGGATCTGGCGGCGGTGATCAGCGACGGCGGACGCCGCGTCATGCACACCTACCTGCTCGCAGAACCCGCCAACAGCTCACTGGTCGAGCTGACACTGTGGTCGACGTTGCCCTCGGCGGTCGAGTGGCGTGGGGTGGCGCCGGACACACAGGTGCTCGACGCGATGGCCGCCCCACTGTGTGCGGCCTACCTGGGCTCGTGCCGGTGAGGCGGTGCCGGTGTCCTCGCAGGTAGAGTGACGCCGTGGCAAAAGTGGTGGTACACGTCATGCCGAAGGCCGAAATCCTCGATCCCCAGGGACAGGCGATTGTCGGGGCGCTCGGCAGGCTCGGGTTCGACGGAATCTCGGATGTCCGGCAGGGCAAGCGATTCGAGCTGGAGATCGACGGCGACATCGATGACGACAAGCTCGCCGAGATCGCCGAATCCCTGCTCGCCAACACCGTGATCGAAGACTGGACCGTCACCCGGGAGGGCCAGGCATGACCGCCCGGGTGGGTGTGATCACCTTCCCCGGCACCCTCGACGACATCGACGCAGCCAGAGCGGTGCGTCTGGCCGGGGCAGAGGCGGTCAGTCTCTGGCACGCCGACGCCGACCTCAAGGGCGTCGACGCCGTCGTCGTCCCGGGCGGTTTCTCCTACGGTGACTACCTGCGGGCCGGGGCCATCGCGAAGTTCGCGCCGGTCATGGGCGAGGTCATCGAGGCCGCCGGGCGCGGTATGCCGGTGCTGGGCATCTGCAACGGCTTCCAGGTGCTGTGCGAGGCCGGTCTGCTGCCCGGTGCGTTGACCCGCAACGCCGGGCTGCACTTCATCTGCCGGGACACCTGGCTTGAGGTCGCATCGAACACCACCGCGTGGACGACCCGCTACGAGCAGGGCGCCGACCTGCTGGTGCCGTTGAAGTCCGGCGAGGGTCGCTACGTCGCCGGCGAAGCCGTGCTCGACGAACTGGAGGGCGAGGGCCGGGTGGTCTTCCGCTACCGCGAGAACCTCAACGGTTCGATGCGCGGTATCGCGGGCGTCAGCTCGGCCAACGGTCGTGTCGTCGGCCTGATGCCACACCCCGAGCACGCCACCGAGGCGCTGACCGGCCCGTCCGACGACGGGCTCGGCATCTTCTACTCCGCGCTGGACGCAGTTTTGGTGTCCTGACCCCCTTCGGCCCGGTGTTAGGTTCGAAACGCTGAGAACCTGACGGGGGGGGGTAGAGGTGCTGGTCGATCCGGAGTTGTTGCGCGCGTTCGCCGCGCAGGTCGATGCGGCCGCGGCGACCATCCGCGGCACCGACGTCGGAACCACCGCGGGTGCGGCAGGCGACGGGCTTCCCGGTTCGGAGACGCAATGGTCTGCACGGCAGGTCGGAGTGCATCTCAAATTGATCGCCGAGGACATTGTCAAAGACATTGCGGCCATGGGTCACGCGGTGCGCGGCGCGGGGGACAGCTACGAAGTCACCGACGAAGCATTGGCGGGCGATTTCAAGAAGCTGTTCTGAGTCGTGCTGCCCACCCGTTCGCGTCTGCGAAGTTGGAGCCCGGATTCGCTGACAGTTGCCGCCGCGTCGCTCAGGGCGTCGGGGACGGAGTTCTACGAGACAGTCCGCGAACTTCATGACGGAATCGATCGGATGGACGAGGCCGAAACCTGGCAGGGGTCGGCGCATACCGCGGCGGCAGCGATGTTCGGCAGGGCCACCGACAGGGCGTCTGCGTTCAAGGACTACACCGAGAGGGCCGCGGCGACCCTCCAGCGTGGCGGGTCCTTGATCTCGAACTACCGGACCCAGGTGCAGTCAAAGGCCGACGAGATAGATGCGGGCCCACTCAATGTTTCCGATCAGTGGGTGGTGTTCATCGACCCAGCAGGGATGTCGGCGGAAAGGGCGGCCGAACTCGAGGCGCAGGCGAATGCCGTACAGGCTGAGCTGAATCCACTGTTGACCGCGCTCGACGAAGCCGATTCGACCGCATCCACATCTCTGCTCGCGACGCAGGCCACCGAAGGAATCTCCCCGGATCTTCCGGTGAAGCCGCCTATTCCGCTGACACGGCCACCGGGTGACGAAGTGCCAAGCCCCGACACCGAGGAAGGCAGGCAGTTCCAGGAAATCGCCCGATCCCAGGACATGGCCACCACCGTCCGCGACATCACCGACATAGAGGATCGAGACGGCAATCGGGTCACGACCTACACGATGATGGATGGCAGCACCCAGGTCGCCACCGAGTTCATCGACCAGGGCCTGCCCAGTCAGCAGGTCTACCCGGCCGGAACGACGCGGGTCCTGCACAGCGACAAGAACGGCAACTGGATCTCGGAGACCATGACCACTCCGCTGGAGGACGGTGGCATCAAGACGAATGTGTCGTGGGCGGATGGCACGACGATCACCATGACGGAGACCGCCGCCGGTGTCCGCACCGGCAGCTGTATCACGGCAGACGGCAGGGAGAGCGTCCTTCCGGACGAATTCTTCACCGACCCGCTTCCGACCTTGGCCGCAGGTGCGCTTTCGGGATTGGAAAGCAAAGCGGGACAGGGTATCCCCGCTCTGACGTCGGCAGAACTGGACAAGGTCAAGACGGGCGCGAAGTGGGGTGGGCCGGCGATCGGTCTTGCCACGATGGCCTACAACATGGTGTCGGCGGAGACGCTGCACGACGCCTGCGTCGCCGGTGTCTCGGGGACCTTCGGCACGGTGGGCAGTATCGCGACGGCAGGGGTGGGCGGTGCGGCCTTCGGCCCGGTAGGAGCCTTCGTCGGTAGCTTGGGTGGGTCCTGGGCGTTCGGATACGTCGGCTCGGTGGTCGGGGAAGTGCTCTGTCCGAAGTGAAGCCCTTGAGTGCTGTCGCTGTGGTAGCCGTGCTGTTCGGTGGACTTGGATCGTTCTGCATCATGTGGGTGGTGAGGCTTCTTCAGCAGGGCCGCTATGCGTCGATGGTGGTCGCCGTGGGATTCGCTGTCTTCGCATTCTCCGTCCTCGCCATGAGGGTGATCGTGGCGGCGGGCAAGGTCGCACCGAGAGTCGAGTACGGGGGCGGCGGAACGCTGTTGCGGCCCGATCCGACAGTTGATCGGATCTCGCTGATCGGGCTTCTCGCCGCCCTTGCCACACTGCTGTTGTACGGGGTCGTAGCCTCATTCGGCATCGCAGGGCTTCCGGGCCTCGCAGGCGACCAGAGATGGCTGGGGCTGGCGAGCATCGCAGCCGCGATCCTCGGCCTCCCCAGCCTGCGGCGGGTCGCAGGCCAGCGCGGAATGAGCTACCTGCGCCTGACGGCCGCCGGCTATGAGTACAGCGATGCCTGGTCCAGAACGGAAACCGAATGGGATGAACTGTCTGACATATCGGATCGGCCCACCCATAAGCCGTGGCTTCTGATCGCCGGCAGCACATACCTGACGACGTCCGACGGCCGTTCCAGGACTTTGGCCTCGGACTGGTACACCCCTGGCGGCCGTGCGGTGCGCAAGCTGGTGCGCTTCTACTGGCGGCACCCGGAATGCCGCGGCGAACTCACCGACGCGCGAGCAGCCAGGCGCTTGGCGGATCCGTGGTGACGTACAAACTGTCGCGAAAGTGGTTGTTGCACATTGTGTCGATCACCGTGCTCTTCGCTGTCGGCGGGTGTCACACGGAAGGCGAGCCGCAGGCGGCCCCGCCGGAACTTCCACAGCAGGTCCTCCTGACGGAGTCGATGCGCGAGCAGCCGGTCCCCGGATGGACGGCCGCGTCCACCGCACTCGGGCTTCCTCCCGGTGCAGTCGTGAAACCGGTCAACAACATCGGTGACCATGGCATCTTCCTCGGTATCGCGGACGGACAGCGCTGGCTGTTCGGCCTGGATGTGACCAGCGGCGAGCAGCTCTTCGGGCCGGTGCAACTCGGCACGGGAGGGGATGGAAGCGGATTCGGCTGCGTCGTCAACGGTCCTCCTGCCGTCCTGTGTATCCGTCAATCCCGAGATCTCGCTGCTCCTTCGAGGGCGTGGGTTGTCGACGCAGACTCCGGTGAGATGATTTTCGACGGGACGACCGAGGTACGGATATCACGGCAAGACGGCCGACCGAAGCTCGACAGGATCGGTGATCACGCCATTGCCACGGTAACCGGCAAGGGCATCTACGGTGTCGGTCCGCACGGTGAGCTGACATGGTTCGTGCCTGGGGACGGCATCTTGACCGCTCAGTTTGCCGGTTGGAATCGCGACACAGTCCCGTCTGAACTCGCAGTGCAGAACAGTGGCGCAGTAGCTGACGTGGTGTTCTCGGTGGTCGACGGACGGGTCGTGAAACCGTCGGTACCAGAGGGACTGTCGCTCGAACGTGCCATGGTCTACCCCAGGGGGGTCGGGTACGAATACACGGCTGCAGACGGACGGCGAGGCGTCACATTTTTTGACGACGCTGGCCAGGCATTGGGTAACCTCGCGCAGCGCGGGGCGCTCGAGACGCGGTCCGCCGATCTGCCTACCGTGGTCACCGAGTCGCATGACCGCGTCATGACCCTCGACGGTCGCACACTCGTCGAGTTGCCGGCCACGCTCCCCGCTGTGGAAGCGCGTTTGATCGGTACTCGGCTCTTCCTCGCCAACGACCCCAACCACACGATGTGGCAGCAGTTCGATCTCCGAACCGGTGATGCCGGGGCTGTCTGCGAGACAGATGCTCTCGGTTTCTATTTCATCGCGTCCGACGGCGAGGTGGCTGTTGCGCTGAATGACGACACGCCGGCCCGCGCCGTCGATCTCGCCACATGCGAAGTCTTGTGGTCGATGCCTAGGCCGGGGCCGGATGAGGCTGTCGAGGTCTGGAAGGTGGGCTCAGCGCTGATCCGGCGCACAAACGACAGGATCTCCTCGCTCGTCGCGCCCGGGTGAGCGCCGTCCGTCCCCCGAAAGTGAAGCAGGGTACCGATGATGACACCGCGGTCGTCGGAAATCGGGGAATCGTGACCAAGGACGGCGGGATCACTCTGGTAGTGGCGACGGCGTTGGCGCCAATTTTCGCTGCCGGCGGCGACATAGCGCTCATCGGTCAGGTCTGCGCGAACTGGTTCGCTTCTACTGGCGGCATCCGGACAGTCGAGACGAACTGACCGACGGCAGGGCAGGGGAACGGCGCACTGCTGAATTGCTGTGAACTGTCCTGTCGTGCGCCGCGTGCGTGCGTGAAGTTGCCCGAATTGCCGGCGTGTCGCCCGCAGACACGCACGGTCGCGAGAGGGAGGGGACAGGGGAGGGGAGGGGCGGCTACCTCAGGCGCTGAGCGCGACCGAGGCCTCGGCGGTGTAGCACAGGAACGTCATCGTCTCCTGCAGGTACAGCTGCACCGTCTCGGCGTCGTGCGACAGGTACCCGATGCACACGTCGGTGCCCAGCTGCAGGTCGAAATCACCGCCGCGGGTGGACAGCACGATCGCACCGTCGATGGCGGGAGCCCAGATGATGTCGCCGTCGACGAGCCGGTTGAGGTGCTCACGGATCGGATAGCCGTGCGCGGTGGTCTCGCTCACCTTGGTGTAGACGTCGGCCGACAACAGCACGCTGTACGGTCCGTCGACGCCGGCCAGCCGCAGCTCCGACAGCGCCTGGCTGATGACGTCGGGGATCTCGCGCGGATCCTCGGGCAGCGCCAGGGCCGGGCACGAACTCGACCTGCGGATGCCGTTGATGTGCGCGGCCTCGTAGCCCTCGAAGATCGCCCGGTCCTCGGCGAACGCCAGCTTCTTGGCGGCCTCCTTGACCGGATCCCAGTCGGAGTCCTGCGACCCGCGTTCGACGTCGTCGATGTCGATCCGCTTGAGGCTGAAAGGAACCCGCAGCCGCACCAACGGCTGCGCGTCCCGCAGGTGCGCGACGACACCGTCACCGGGGGAGGCGACGTCGCGCAGATGACCGGTGCTCACCCCGGCGGTGACAGGACCGCCCGGCTCGCTGACGTCGACGACCCGGCGACCCGCTATGTAGCGCTTGAACGTGCGGGTGGCCTCCTCCTCGATCTGGGCCCATGCCGCGTCGGTGACCGGTGCGAGCTGCCGGTACAGGTTGTTCATTGCCGTTGTCCTTTCAGACTGCCGATCGCCAGTGATCCCGCATAGCCGACCGGTGTCACATCGGTGGGCGCCACGGTGTCCGACGCCGAATTCGGAAGCGGCGGAGGGTTGTTGAGGAAATCCATGACCGGCGTGAAGAACATCGACCCGGTGACGGCCGTCGAGAAGTCCAGCACGCGGTCGGTGTTGCCGGGCGGGTCGCCGATGAACATGTTGCGCAGCATCCGCTCGGTGACCGCCGCGGTGCGCGAGTATCCGATGAAGTAGGTGCCGAACTCGCCGGCCCCGATTTCACCGAACGGCATGTTGTGCCGCACGATCTTGAGCTCGGTGCCGTCTTCGTCTTCGATGACGTTGAGCGCCACATGGGAGTTGGCCGGCTTGACCGCGTCGTCGAGTTCGATGTCGTCGAGTTTGGTGCGGCCGATCACCCGCTCCTGTTCCTCGGTCGACAGCGCGTTCCACGCGTCCATCAGGTGCAGATACTTCTGCACGTGCACGTAGCAGCCGCCCGCGAAGTCGGGGTCTTCGTCCCCGATCTGGGTGGCGCTGTCGGCCAGCGGACCGTCGGGGTTCTCGGTGCCGTCGACGAATCCGAGCAGGTCCCGGTTGTCGAAGAATCGGAAGCCGTGGGTCTCGTCGACGACGGTGATTGCGCCCATCGCGGCGACCAGCGTGGTCGCCAGTTCGAAGCAGACGTCCATCGTCTCGGCGCGGATGTGGAACAGCAGATCGCCCGGCGTCGCCGGTGCCGTATGAACCGGTCCCTTGACCGG
>Ga0172382_10006396_pt1 | contig 17119 bp, 14 predicted proteins | sample Leawel138RmetaG_FD_122245 | JGI IMG/M metagenome (GOLD analysis project Ga0172382, IMG submission 122245) | Leachate microbial communities from a municipal landfill in Southern Ontario, Canada - Leachate well 138R metaG | ecosystem: Engineered > Solid waste > Landfill > Unclassified | place...
AGCAGGTGAATTCGGTTAGGCGGGTAATATGAGTGCGGGCGAGTACTTCTGAGAGTTGCATAAAAAAATCCGATGACATGAGGTCATCGGATTTTGAGCTTTCAGCGAGATCGTCAAGCGATCTGTCTTAACTGATCGGCATTACGCCTTAGCGGTTTTTTATCTCAGTGATAACGCTTACATATTGATCTTAGGATCTAACGCGCCAGACTGGTACGCTTTATACATTGCTTGTAAAGACAATGGCTTAATCTTAGATGCTTGACCTGCACAGCCGAAAGCTTCATAGCGAACCGTACAGATATCGGCCATGGCTTCCATTGATGCTTTCAGGAATTTACGTGGATCAAATTCACTTGGGTGTTCAGCTAAGAATTTACGAACGGCACCCGTTGATGCTAAACGTAAGTCGGTATCAATGTTGACTTTACGTACACCGTGTTTGATACCTTCTACGATTTCTTCTAATGGTACACCGTAGGTTTCTGGGATCTGACCACCATATTGGTTGATGATCTTTAGCCACTCTTGTGGCACAGAAGATGAACCGTGCATCACTAAGTGAGTATTAGGAATACGCGCATGAATTTCTTTGATGCGGTCGATACGCAGTACATCGCCCGTCGGTTTACGACTGAACTTATATGCACCATGGCTAGTACCGATAGCAATCGCGAGTGCATCAACATGGGTATCGGCAACGAAACGCGCCGCTTCTTCAGGGCTAGTCAGCATTTGATCGTGACTTAAAATACCTGATGCACCAACACCATCTTCTTCGCCAGCTTGGCCAGTTTCTAAGCTGCCTAAACAGCCGATTTCACCTTCAACTGACACACCACACGCATGGGCAAATGCCACTGTACGACGGGTAACATCAACGTTGTACTCGTACGATGCAGGCGTTTTTCCGTCAGCCATCAAAGAGCCGTCCATCATGACTGATGACATGCCTAATTGGATAGAACGCTGACAAATATCAGGATCGGTACCGTGGTCTTGGTGAATACACACAGGGATATCTGGGTACTGCTCAAGAGCCGCTGCCATCAAATATTTTAAGAACTGTGGGCGAGCGTATTTACGCGCGCCAGCAGAAGCTTGCACTATCACAGGGCTGTCTGTTGCTTCAGCAGCCTGCATGATGGCACGCATCTGCTCTAAGTTGTTAACGTTAAACGCAGGCACACCGTATCCATGTTCTGCTGCGTGATCAAGTAGTTGTCGTAGGGAAATTAACGCCATTTTTAACTCCAATAATAGGGTGATATCTATCACCGAGGTCGCTATCGTTTGGATGGATTTTTATACCCGCATTCAACTCTGTACCTTAATTAAACAACTTAAATTAAGTACCTTAGATGAATACGGGCGGTTTTTTTATAATTTTTTACTTTTTATCAAAGCTTTGATGTTATCAGAGCTTATCGCAGCGTCTTATGCGCCGCGTTTTTAAAACTTAATGATTAAGCGCCGCGCTTTTCTAACATAGCCACAGCCGGTAATTCTTTACCTTCGAGGAACTCGAGGAAAGCACCGCCGCCAGTCGAAATGTAAGACACTTTATCGGCAATACCGTACTTATCAACCGCAGCCAAAGTGTCACCACCGCCTGCGATAGAGAACGCTTTTGAATCAGCAATCGCTTGGGCGATACGCTTAGTGCCTTCACCGAATTGGTCGAATTCGAACACGCCCACAGGGCCGTTCCACACGATAGTACCAGCAGATTCGATGATTTTAGCCAGTGCTTCAGCGCTATCTGGACCAATATCGAAAATCATTTCGCCATCAGCGACTTCGCTAACCGATTTTAACGTCGCAGTCGCAGTTGGGCTAAACTCACCTGCAACGACTACATCGGTCGGCACAGGAATATCGGCGCCACGGCTCTTAGCATTAGCCACTAAACGCTTAGCTTCGTCGATCAAATCCGCTTCATACAACGATTTACCGACATTGTAGCCCGCCGCCGCAATGAAAGTATTGGCAATACCGCCGCCAACCACTAACTGATCAACGATACCCGAAAGACTTTCTAGCACGGTCAGCTTAGTCGACACTTTAGAGCCACCGACAATCGCCACCATAGGACGCGCAGGATTATCTAATGCCTTGCCTAAGGCATCTAATTCTTGTGCCAGTAATGGACCGGCACAAGCGATTGGGGCAAACATGCCCACGCCATGAGTCGATGCTTGGGCACGATGTGCAGTACCGAAGGCGTCCATCACATAGACATCACACAGCGCCGCCATTTTTTTCGATAAGGCTTCGTTGTTCTTACCTTCACCCACGTTGAAACGCACGTTTTCGAACACAACCACTTCACCCACGGCAACGTCGACGCCGTCTAAATAGTCGGTCGCTAAACGCACAGGACAAGACAGGGCCTTTGCCAAATAATCGACCACAGGTTGCATAGAATATTCAGCATTGTATTCGCCTTCGCTCGGACGACCTAAATGCGACATCACCATCACAGCCGCACCTTTTTCAAGGGCCAACTCGATAGTTGGTAGAGAGGCGCGCAGACGTGCATCACTGGTGACGACGCCATTGCTGACAGGGACATTGAGATCTTCACGGATAAGCACGCGCTTACCTTGTAGATCCAGATCTGACATATTGATAATTGCCATGGTAACGCTTCCTTTTATAATCAAAAAACAAACTGTTTCACACATAGCCGGTATGAATTGACTGCCGCTCGGCGCTCGACATCCCGTCGAATGGGCATAAATTCAGTGACCCACAAGTGAATAATCTACTTTTATCAGCCTCGCTTGGCCGCGATCATCGCCAAACTCGTATCTAACATACGATTGGCAAAACCCCACTCGTTATCGCACCACAGGAGTAACTTAACCAACTGACCGGCGCTCACGCGGGTCTGGGTACCGTCAACAATACTGGAGCGCGGATCATGGTTGAAATCACATGAGACTAAGGGCTCATCAGTATAGCCTAAGATGCCGTTAAATCGCCCATTGGCGGCTGATTCCAGCACCTGATTGACTGTGGCAATATCGACGGTTTTTTCTAAGGTCACGGACAAATCGATGGCGGTCACGTTGATGGTGGGCACGCGCACCGAAATCGCTTCAAACTTATTTTTCATGTGCGGCAAGATCCGCTCAATACCGCGGGCAAGCTTAGTGTCGACAGGAATAATCGATTGACCAGCAGCGCGGGTTCGACGCAAATCATCATGGTAAGCATCAATCACTTGCTGATCGTTCATCGCCGAATGGATAGTGGTAATGGCACCGCTTTTAACGCCAAAGTGGCGATCGAGCACATCGATCACAGGCACGATACAGTTAGTGGTGCAAGAAGCGTTGGAAACGACTGTGTGTTCGGCGCGGAGTAAATCGTGATTCACACCATAGACAATCGTGCCATCGACATCCGCTGAGGATGGATGGCTTATCAGCACTTGTTTAGCGCCAGCATGAATATGGGCTTCGCAGCTTTGACGATCAACTAATACGCCTGTGGCTTCATAGACAATATCTATGTCCATCTCGTGCCAAGGGAGTTTTGCCGGATCGGGCTCGTGGAGAATTTTTATCGCATCGTCGCCAATCAGCATATGATCATCAACAAGCTTCACTTTATGCGCAAACCGACCGTGGGTTGTGTCGTACTGGGTCAGATGAATAATGGCTTCAGGTTTAGCTAATTCATTAATCGCGACAATCTGCATTTGCTGCCGTTTTCCAGACTCATATAAAGCTCGGAGAATAGAGCGGCCGATACGGCCATAACCATTGATAGCGACTCGGATCATTGAGGTCTCAATTTCCTCTTAATACAAAAACGGCCTGCAAACGATTGCAGGCCGCATTATACAGATTAACACTTAAAAAGTTTAACCTTTTGTATTGAATCTAATCCCTTGAGCCATTAGCCCAATGATTTTGCAGCATTCAGCACATTTTCAACGGTGAAACCGAAGTGATTCAATAGCACGTTACCCGGTGCAGACTCACCAAATGTGGTCATGCCTACAACTGTACCTTCAAACCCGACGTACTTGTACCAGAAATCGGTATGCGCCGCTTCAATAGCCACACGTTTAGTCACAGCACGTGGTAATACAGATTCTTTATAAGCAGCATCTTGCTTATCGAACTCAGTTGTCGATGGCATAGAGACCACGCGAACGTGTTTACCTTGCTCAGTCAGTGCAGCGGCTGCATCCATTGCCAATTGTACTTCGCTACCAGTTGCGATCAGGATCAGCTCTGGTGTACCCGCACAGTCTTGCAGTACATAAGCACCTTTAGCCACATTAGCTAATTGCTCAGCGGTACGCGCTTGCGCTTTCAGGTTTTGACGGCTGAAGATCAGTGACGTAGGTGCATTACGGCGCTCAATCGCAGCTTTCCAAGAAACTGCCGTTTCTGCCGCATCACATGGACGCCATACGGCCATATTTGGCGTCATACGCAGGTTAGCTAATTGCTCAACTGGCTGATGCGTTGGGCCATCTTCACCTTGACCGATAGAGTCATGGGTATAAACGAAGATGTTTTGAATGCCCATCAGCGCCGACATACGAACTGCGTTACGAGCATATTCCATGAACATCATGAACGTTGCGCCATAATTGATGAAACCACCATGCAGCGAAGCACCGTTCATAATGCCACTCATGCCGAATTCACGCACGCCGTAGTAAATGTAGTTACCGGCTGGATCGTCTTGAATACCTTTAGAGCCAGACCACAGTGTCAGGTTAGAACCCGCTAAGTCAGCAGAGCCGCCTAACAGTTCAGGTAACATGGCACCGAAAGCACCGATGGCATTTTGTGAAGCTTTACGGCTCGCAATACCTTCGGCTTTGTCCTGTGATGCTTGCACGAATGCCTGCGCTTTTTCTTCGAAATCAGCAGGTAATTCACCTTTCAGTACGCGGCGCTCGTATTCAGCAGCCAGTTCTGGGTAAGCTGCGCTATAAGCCGCAAACTTCTCGTTCCATGCCGCTTCACGGGCCGCACCGGCTTCTTTGGCATCCCAACCCGCATAAACGTCAGCAGGGATTTCAAATGGTGCGTATGGCCAGCCAAGGAATTCGCGGGCTGCTGCAATTTCCGCATCGCCTAATGGCGCGCCGTGGCAATCGTGGCTGCCAGATTTGTTGGGTGAACCAAAACCGATAATGGTTTTGCAGCAAATCATGGTTGGTTTATCAGTAACTGCTTTCGCCGCTTCGATAGCAGCACGGATTGCCGCACTATCGTGACCGTCAACACCGGCAATCACATGCCAGCCGTAAGCTTCAAAACGCTTTGGCGTATCATCGGTAAACCAGCCTTCAACATGGCCATCGATAGAAATACCGTTGTCATCCCAAAATGCGACCAGTTTGCCTAGACCTAAAGTACCGGCTAATGAACAGGCTTCGTGGGAAATACCTTCCATCAAACAGCCGTCGCCGACGAAGCAGTAAGTGTAGTGATCAACGATATCGTGACCATCACGGTTAAACTGTGCCGCTAAGGTTTTTTCAGCAATCGCCATACCGACAGCATTGCTGATGCCCGCGCCGAGTGGACCCGTTGTGGTTTCAACACCAGGGGTGTAACCGTATTCTGGGTGACCCGGGGTTTTTGAATGCAATTGACGGAACTGTTTTAGCTCTTCAATTGGTAATTCATAACCAGTCAGGTGAAGTAAAGAGTAAATCAGCATTGAACCGTGACCGTTAGAGAGGATAAAACGATCTCTATCTACCCATTTCGGATTGTTCGGGTTGTGCTTAAGGAAATCATTCCACAGCACTTCAGCAATATCTGCCATACCCATTGGGGCGCCGGGATGGCCTGAATTTGCTTTTTGAACTGCATCCATACTTAACGCACGGATTGCGTTTGCGAGTACTTTACGGGAAGACATGCTCTCTCCTGCTTGTTTGTGGGGTCTAGCGGGCAATTTGGATGCATATTTTCCCCTACATGCCAGTGTGACGCAAACTAAAATTGCCATTCACTCAGCAAAAGATGGCCGAATATGTACCCAAACAACCTGAAGATGCAGGATTCAGGTAGCTTGAGTATATAAGTCGCAGAAATAAGCTAGTCACTTTGCTAGCGTTTACTTGAGAGGGCATAGCAAGGATCACTTGTAATGGAGAAATAAATTTCTCAAAAACATAGTAAACTTAATGCTATGAAATATAAGTAAAATAATCTATTTATGACGGAGCGTAGTCGTTTTCAGGTCACAATCTGAGAGGATTTTTTATTATCGGGGGTGATCGGCAATCGGATTTAAACTAAAATAGCCGTCTAGATGTAGATGCTTCTACACGTTTGAATGCTAACGACGAGATTTTCCTACTATGGCAAAGCACTTGTTTACTTCTGAGTCGGTCTCAGAAGGTCATCCCGATAAGATTGCAGATCAGATTTCTGATGCTGTGCTAGATGCAATTCTGGCTCAAGATCCAAAAGCACGCGTAGCGTGTGAAACTTATGTCAAAACCGGCATGGTATTAGTGGGTGGTGAAGTCACTACCTCTGCCTGGGTTGATATTGAAGAAATCACCCGTAAAACGGTGCGTGAAATTGGTTATACCCATTCAGATATGGGGTTTGATGCAGACTCGTGCGCAGTATTAAACGCCATTGGTAAGCAATCACCCGACATCAATCAAGGTGTAGACCGCGCAGACCCTGCAGAGCAAGGTGCTGGCGATCAAGGGTTAATGTTTGGCTATGCCAACAACGAAACCGACATTCTGATGCCTGCACCTATCACCTATGCTCACGCATTAGTGAAACGTCAGTCTGAAGTGCGTAAAAATGGCACGCTACCTTGGTTACGCCCAGATGCGAAAAGCCAAGTCACTTTTGCCTATGACGATGGCAAAATTGTCGGTATCGATGCAGTTGTGTTATCGACTCAGCACAGAGATGACGTTTCACAAGCCGACTTAATTGAAGGCGTGATGGAAACCATCATCAAGCCAGTATTACCGGCTCAATGGCTAAACAAAGACACTAAGTTCTTTATCAACCCAACTGGCCGTTTTGTTATCGGTGGTCCAGTAGGCGATTGCGGCTTAACGGGTCGTAAGATCATCGTTGACACTTACGGCGGCATGGCCCGTCATGGTGGTGGCGCATTCTCTGGTAAAGATCCATCAAAAGTGGACCGTAGCGCAGCATACGCTGCCCGTTATGTGGCAAAAAACATAGTTGCAGCAGGTCTTGCTGATCGCTGTGAAATCCAAGTGTCTTACGCTATTGGTGTGGCAGAGCCGACCTCTATCAGCATCGAGACCTTCGGTACCGGTAAAGTATCTGAAGAAGTGCTGATCAAGTTAGTACGTCAACACTTTGAACTGCGCCCGTACGGTTTAACGGCCATGCTAGATTTAGCACGTCCAATTTATCAAGCGACCGCCGCTTATGGCCACTTTGGTCGCAGCGAATTCCCATGGGAAGCGACTGATAAAGCCGAAATATTGCGCGCTGACGCGGGTCTATAGTCTTAATTCATTTCAATTTTTACACTTAAGACCCATAAAAAACCGCTACCCAGCGGTTTTTTTATGTCTGACATTTAGTTAGATTAATAGTGCTAAGACAAATATGGCAAGATAAAAAGCAGCATATACACAGACCATTAGAGTGCACTGACCCCATGACCGATAACGCCATCTTATTACAGCAACTTCAATCTTGTGCATGGGCAGCCAACGTAGGTCAGCCAGAGGAAACAGCAAAGACATACGGCACATTAGAGGAGATCGCCGCTTTTCTTGAATCCGATCCTGAAGCCTTTTTTGAAACACCTTACGAAATCCAATATGAAAGCCTGTGTGTAACTGATCATGACTTGGCAAATTCGTTAAAAACAAAGGCAGTAGTAAATGATGTGCATGCTTGGATTTCTGACAGCGAAATCGATGAAATTTCTAAGTCAGCTTACCTCGCCACTTGGAAAATTATTCCCGTTGCAGAAATATGCGCGCTGACATCCGATGACGCTAATACGCTCGCAACACTGCTCCTAGCTGACGTTAAACTTTCAGCCTTTACGAGTGAACGCCTATCTTGGTATCTCTGTGGAAGAATCCCCTTTGGTTATATTGGTACTTATCCAAACGGACAATGGCTGATTCTTTAGGCTTATACGCTAGTGTAAAAGCGAGAAATAGGGTGTCCCGTTTCATTTTTTGATGACTCTCATTCTAAGCCATTTTAGCCAGAGCAAATTGTAGGCAAACTGAAAGTGCATTATGTTGTTTTATACTGGGTGGCTGTTTATATGTTTATTAATCCATAGAAATTTTAATGAGAAACTTACGAGTTAGAGCAAAGGGTCTATCACGTTTATGCATACAAATTCAGGAAGACTGGGCGTGGTTATGAGCTTGTAGAGGTTGAGAGCGATCTTACTCATGCACAAGTCAGAGGGTATGAACAAGCGGATATTGAACATTACAAAATGTTAGATACTTCTCAGCATGGAGTCTACACAGAAGACGGTAAATTTAATGCTGGAGCAGGCAACCGTGCTCGCTCTTACGACCCTAGCAGATTGAATGATCCTAATGATGAGAGGGCCAAAGCGTTTGATGAAAACTATAGAAATAGAATGTCAACACATTCATCTTCGAAGAAAAAATGCTAACTTCGTGGGGGCGTATGAAAAAGATTGATGTAGGTACTTGTTTTTACATTCCGCTTGAAAGCGGTGAATTTGGCTTCGGATACATTGTTTATGATGATCGGTTTCTCATCGTGAATATATTTGATTTTAAATCAAACAGTTGTAAGAAAGTTATCTCTGCTTTTGATAGGCCACTTTTGATTGAAGGGTGGCTAATTGATGTGGTTGTTTTCGCTAAAATAAAAAATGCAATGCACCCAAAGTGGGAGTTACTACGTAAAGTTATATATGACAACCCTAAGTTCCCTGTAAACCCTATAGTAATATATGGGCTGCCAAGCAGGCTCAAATGCCTAAATTATGTAACTGGCGACACGTTTGACGCTGCGGATAATGATATAAATATTTATCCTAGATTTATCACGAGGCATAGTGACTATTACTCTGCTTTCGTGAGCTTAAAGTATTCTGGTGTTCAGTTTGATAATCTGCGGTTTGATGAAAAGCTTGATTGCTATATACCAGTTCTCAATGGTCTGTAATTTTTTACTATTAGCAGAGGTTGTATCAATACTACATAGTTAGACATGTTGGCTGTACAGATCTAGTTATCACCTTACACCGAAACAATTTAACGAGCCGTCCATTGTTAAATTTGTAAAGTGTCTGCTTGTGAAAAGGCATACAGATTACTGAAGAGTTGGTTGAATTAAGCATTGGCATGTAAGTGACCGTTGACGGCATGGATGCCGTTGTCGAGCCCTCATGGATGAGTTCATGGCGTGTCACTGGAATGACAGTGCTTAATCATCAGCGGTGTATTGGTTAAGTTTTTGAATGACTTAAACAAAAAGGCGCCTAAGCGCCTTTTCTACTATTCAGTTATGGGTAAACCACCCAAAACCTCAGATTTGATTACAACTCTCTATTACACAATCAGATCATACTCATCTTTGAGTATCTTGATGATATCTGCCTTAGGATTCGCTGGCAGCGGAATCGCCGCGCCAGTCACTTTCTCGGCAACGCCGGTGTAAGTGCGTGACACTTGCATCATGGCCTCAAGTGGGAGGTAATTGTCACGGGCGAGGGCTTCACGCTCTGGCATTCTGTCTTTGTTGAGCAGCACATCAGGATCAGGGAAATGATTGAGCAGGAATTGGCGGAAACCCTCTTTAGAGTTTTCCAAAATCTTGCCATCGCGGTAGGCGGCGCCGTCCCAAATACGTGATGAGTCTGGAGTGCCGACTTCATCCATGTAAATCAGTTTTGAATTGCCATCTTTGTCGGTCACATAACCGAACTCAAATTTAGTGTCGACAAACACTTGATCAATGTCGGCCAGTGCTTTTGAAATCACTTTAAAGCCATCTTTTAACAGCTTCTCGTACAGGTCGATATCTTCTAACTTTTCAAAGCCAAAGGCTTGGTAGTTGGCTTCGATATCGCTGCGGCTGATGTTCACGTCATCTTGGGCTGGCACGCCTGGGATGCCGGTTAAAATACCCTTAGTCGATGGGGTGATTAACAGCTCAGGGAGCTTTTGATCTTTCTCTAAGCCTTCTGGCAATGTGATGCCACAGAATACTCGCTCGCCCTTAGAGTAAGCGCGCCACATTGAGCCTGTGATGTACTGGCGGCAAATGGCTTCGACTTTAATGGGGCGGGCTTTTTGGACTATCCATACGAACGGGTGCGGGATATCCAAAATATGGCTGTCGGCTAAACCGTTTTCGGCAAATAGCTTAAACCAATGATTAGAAATGGCATTTAATGCCGCGCCTTTACCGGGAATGCCTTTGAGACCACCTTCACCGTGGAAGATACAGTCGAAGGCTGAGATACGGTCGCTGATCACCATGATGGCGAGCGGGGTATCTTCGGGGACGTTATAACCCTTGGTTTTGATTAAACGGCGGCTGTCGGCATCGGTTAGCCAGTAAACGCTGCGAACCTTGCCGCTGTGGACTGGGCTGTCGGTGCGGATTGGCAAATCGTTATTCACGGCTAATACGGAATCAGCAAGACTCATGACGAGTATTCCTTAGGATAGAGAGTGTAGGGATAAGGTTTTTATAAGTGTCGGTTTGCAGATGGACTATGGCGTTAGCAACAGCCAGATTCATTGCAACCGCTTTATTATTCGCGCTTGGCTTAGGGCGTAAAGCGTTCAGCCAGTTTGCGGGATTTGATGTTAAATCTTGAACAGCAAAAGGGGTATTTTCGGGCGGTGTTTGAATTGTGTCAGCAGGAGATAATGCAAGGTAGGGAACAAACGCAGGGCAAGGTTGGCACCACAGTGAAAGTGGTCTGCGAAAGCGGGCTGGGCCCGTGCCATTTTGCTCGAAAATGCTAACCATTAATCCGAGAGAACCTTGTTCTAGACTGCCGCGAAAAAGTGGCGACATTCTACCTTTTTTGACAAAATTTGCCACGGCTATTTGCATCGCTCTTTGCACAGATCTTTACACTGCTCTTTATATAGTTCTGTGGCTTGAATCTAGCGGGCATAAGGATTTGCAAGGGAATCACGCGCTAACACTCAGTGCTGAGCATGATGGAGGGCTGGTGTTCTGCGGACGAGCTAATGTTGAAGGGCTGTATTTTAGCGCGCTGATATGCGAGCTTATGATGTAGCTGCAGCCGACAAGACCATCAAGCCAAATATCCAATGGAGGGAATATGAGCACAAGTCAGCATGTACAGAATGATAATCAACGAGAGCTAGTATTAGAGCGGATTATCGATGCGCCGCCAGAAAAGCTGTTCCGCGCGTGGACCGAGCCAGAACTCCTCAAAATTTGGTTTACGCCAAGGCCGTGGACTGTGGCTAGCGCGAGCTTAGATGTGCGTGCCGGTGGTTCAAATGTGATCGTGATGCGCAGCCCTGAGGGACAGGATTTCCCGAATCGTGGCGTGTATCTCGAGGTGGTTGAGAATGAGCGCATCGTATTTACCGATGCCTTTACTGAGGCTTGGGTGCCGTCCGATAAAGCCTTTATGACGGCAACTATTACTTTTGAACCTGTGGACGGCAAGACTAAGTACACTGCGCGGGTGCTGCATTGGAATAGCGAAGATAGGCAGAATCATGAGGATATGGGGTTTCATCAGGGTTGGTCTAAGGCGACCGATCAGCTTGAGGAACTCGTCGCGAGCATTTAGCCGGTGAGTCTCAAGCCTCGTATCAGAGAGTAAACAATAAGTAGTATCTAGCCCAATTGCCCTGCATATTTTATTGTTGGGGATTGGGCAGGATTAGAGGTGTTATGTCGTCACAGAAAGAAGTCTTGCAGCTTACACAATCACAGCTTGCGCCATCGCAACTCGCACAAAGCGCGGCTTTGCAGGGCAATAGTTTTTTATCAAAACAGTTCAATGGCTTGTCGGAATTAGCCCAAGATCTACAGGGCATCGAGTTTGAGGATTGCTGCTTTCAAGATTGCCATTTTAGCGAGAGCACTTTCCGTAAATGCAAGTTTATCGATTGCCGCTTTGTGCGTTGCAACTTAAGTTTAGTGAAAGTGCCCCAGTGTCACTTCAGCGGGGTGGAGTTTGAAGAATGTAAGTTAGTCGGTATCGATTGGACCCGAGCCGCGTGGTCGCGTTTATCCTTTGCCGCGCCCTTTTCCTTTAAGCAATCCATCTTAAATGATTGCTCATTTTTAGGTTTGTCCCTCGATGAAATTATCATCGAAGAGTGTAAGGCCCACGATGTCGATTTTCGCGAGGGCAGTTTTAATCAAGCCAATTTCACCTACACGGATTTTAGTCATAGTTTGTTTGGCCGAACTCAATTATTGGAGGCGGATTTCAGCGAGGCCTCCAATTACGATATCGACATTTTTAACAATAAAATCAAAGGCGCTAAGTTTAGCCGCGACGAAGCGATTCGGCTGCTCAACTGCCTCGATATAGAATTAATGGATTAAGGATTGTGGTAGGTTTTTACTCAGCTTTTCACTCAGCATAGTGATGCTCATCCCATGAGTGTTATCGCAATTTACTGAGATATCTGTTTTTTTTAAGCCGCCATTTACCCCATCTGGCGGCTTTTTTCTGCTCGTGTTTTAGGACCTATTGATCTTATTCACGTATTTCAAGGTCCGTCTTAGGTTTTAGTTGCGGTAGATCACACCGAGCTTCCCCATGTGGTTTACCACAATACCCACCTACCTCTTTCGGGATAACAATCTCTGTGGATGAGCAGTGTATTCAGCGTATGCCGTGTATTTTGAAGATATGGTGGCGCTGTTTTAACGCTTTATAACTAAAAAAGTAATCAAATCAGTGAGCAAACCTCTGCTCGATGGCGCCAAAAATGGCGACAGACGGGTGGGATGAGCGTGATGGAGGTAACCATGATTGAGCTTAATAGGCGAACCTTTTTAAAGGGAGCAGGAGCGAGCAGCGCCACGTGTGCGCTGGCCAGTCTGCTGCCGGGCAGCTTAGCGGCATTAGAGAATAAGCAGCTAAAGGGCATGGGCAAAGACATTGCCAGTATTTGTGAAATGTGTTCGACTCGCTGCCCGATTTCGGCGCGGGTGATTGAGGGCAAAAACGTCTTCATTAGTGGCAACAAGGCCGCTAAATCCTTTGGCGGTAAAGTGTGTGCCCGAGGCGGCGCAGGCCATAGTTTATTGTACGATCCACAGCGTATCGTTAAACCGTTAAAGCGGGTCGGTGAGCGCGGCGAAGGCAAATGGGCTGAGATCAGTTGGGATGAGGCTTATAAATTAATCGCTGAAAACCTCAATAAAATCAAAAAAGAACATGGCCCAGAAGCCGTGGCATTCTCGTCAAAATCTGGCTCACAAGAAAAGCATTTGTTTCACCTTGCGACCGCCTTTGGTAGTCCAAATACCTTTACCCACGCGTCGACTTGCCCAGGTGGTTATGAAATTGCCGCTAAGGCTATTTTTGGCACTAAGGTCAAACGTGATTTAAGTAATTCTAAATACATCATTAACTTCGGCCATAACTTGTACGAAGGCATCAATATGTCCGAAACCCGCGGCATGATGGCGGCGCAAATGGACAAAGGTGCCAAGCTGGTGGTGTTCGAGCCAAGATTCTCCATTGTGGCCGACAAGGCCGATGAATGGTATGCCATTCGCCCCGGTACCGATGTGGCCGTCGCCTTGGCGTTATGCCATGTATTGATTGAAGATAATCTTTACGACAAGGCATTTGTCGCGCGTTATGTGGAAGGCTTCGAAGCCTTTGCCGCCGAAGTGAAAGCTTATACCCCTGAATGGGCTGAAACCATCTCCGATGTGCCTGCCAAAGACATTCGTCGTATCGCCCACGAATATGCCGCTAAAGCGCCCCATGCTGTGGTCGATTTTGGTCACAGAGCCACCTTTACCACCGAAGAGTTTGAGATGCGCCGCGCCCTTTACGCCGCTAACGTCTTGATTGGTAACATCGAGCGTAAGGGCGGGATTTATATCGGCCAGAAACCCGGTGATTACAACAAGCTTGCCGGTGAAGCGGTTGCGCCCGTATTGGCAAAACCTGGCGTGAAAGACATGCCAAAACCAGCAGCGAAACGTATCGATCAGGTGGAAGAACAGTACGCCATGATGTGGACATCGGGCGGCGTTTACCAAACCATTCTCGATGCCACATTAAGCGCTGTTCCTTACCAGTTACACGGCTGGGTGATGTCACGCACTAACCCAATGCAAACCATGACAGACAGAGCACGCGTTGTTGAAGCGATGAAAAAGCTCGACTTTATCGCCGTGTGTGATGTGTATATCAGCGAAACCGCCGCCTATGCGGACGTGATTTTACCTGAGTCGACTTATCTTGAACGTGATGAAGAAATTGCTGATAAGTCAGGTAAAAATCCGGCCTATTATGTGCGCCAACGGGTCGTTGAAACCTTAGGTGATACTAAGCCTTCTTGGCAGATCTTTAAGGATGTGGGTGTGGCTATGGGCCTTGGCGAGTTCTATCCATGGGAAAACATGGAAACCCTGCAAATGCTGCAGGTGAACCGCGACACTGACCTGCTGCGCCGGATCAAAGACGAAGGTTTTGTGAGCTTCGGTAAGCCAATTATGTTGTGCGAGCCTAAGATGGTTGCCGAGTTTATTAAGGCATACCCCAATGCGCGACCTGCCGATGAAGACGGCACTTACGCCAGCGCACTGACCTTTAAAACCCCGAGTGGCAAAATTGAACTCACTTCCGCGAAAGTCGAAGCCATGGCACCAGGCCGTGGGGTGATCAAGTTCCGCGAAGTGAATCTTAAAAAAGCAGATGAGCTGTACTTTATCCAAGGCAAAGTGGCGGTGCACACCAATGGCGCCACCCACAATGTACCTATGCTCGCTAACCTGATGTCGGATAACGCTGTGTGGGTTCACCCCGTCACTGCGGGCAAATTAGGGATCAGCAATGGCGACCCAATCCGCCTCACCAGTAGTGTTGGCACAGAAGAAGGCCATGCCTTAGTCACGCCGGGTATTCGCCAAGATACTGTGTTTGCTTACATGGGCTTTGGTTCTAAAAACAAAGAGTTGGTCAGAGCAACGGGCAAAGGTATCCACTGCGGTAACTTACTGCCGCACGTTACTGCTCCTGTGTGTGGCATGACAGTGCACACCACGGGCGTCACGCTGGCAAAGCGCTAATCGGAGGCTTAAATGAATAAACGATATGTAATGGTGCACGACGAGAATAAGTGCATCGGCTGCCAAGCTTGTAACGTGGCGTGTCGCAGTGAAAATGGCGTACCCGAAGGCGTAACTCGTCTGCAAGTGCGTGTGGAAGGCCCCTTTGGTGAGATGCCCAATCTGCATTTCAAATATCACAGGGTATCTTGCCAGCAATGTGAAGATGCACCATGCGTTAAAGTGTGCCCAACAGGCGCGGCCTATGTGGGTGAAGATGGCATTATCTCTATCCATACCGAGAAGTGTGTCGGCTGTATGTACTGTGTGGCAGCGTGCCCATATAAAGTGCGCTTTATGAACCCAGAAACCAAGGCGGCGGATAAGTGTAACTTCTGTAAAGACAGTCGTTTAGCTCGGGGTGAAGAGCCAGCGTGTGTGACTGTGTGTCCAACCGATGCCTTAGTGTTTGGTGATGCCAATGATCCTAAGAGTGAAGTGGCCATCATGCTCAACACTAAAATCACTTACCAAGATAAAACCCATTTGGGCACTAAACCTAGGGTATATCGCGTTCCTACCAAAAGAGGGGGGATTTGATTATGAACAATACTTGGGGCGACATGGCGCAATATGATCCTGTCACTTGGCACTGGGTCATCGCCGTTTACCTGTTTATGGCGGGGTTATCCGCGGGCAGTTTACTGATTGGCATTGGTTTGCGCTGGGCGAATAAGGAACTCAGCGCGGGAGCTGAAAGCAGCATTCTTAAGGCGGCAGCCATTATTGGGCCTGTAGCAATTAGCTTAGGTCTAGCTTGCTTAGTGTTTGACTTAACCAAACCATTCCACTTCTGGTTGATCTTAATTCACTATAACTTCCAGTCTGTGATGGCAATCGGGGTGCTGGCGCTGCTGGCGTATTCTCCCTTAGCTTTTGCGTACGCCATTATTGTGCTGCGGGATGACTTACCAAAATGGGGTTTGGGTTTCCTAACACCTATCGCTAAGTTACTTATGCCATTTCGAAAGCTGATTGAAGTATTGTTGTTTGTCCTCGCCATTGGCGTAGGGGCTTACACTGGCTTCTTAATTTCGGCGATGAATGCCTATCCTATGCTCAACACTGCGGTACTGCCTGCGCTGTTTTTAGTGTCAGGTTTGTCGGCGGGCGCTGCGGCAAACGCGGTACTGGCGTTGCTGATGTTTAAGACTGACAGCCACGACAAAACTTTAGTGAAGATGCACGGTTTAGAATTGCCTGTGATGGCGATTGAAATCCTGTTCCTGTTCATGTTGTTCTGCGCCTTGTACTTCAAGGGCGGCGCGGCGGCTGCGGCCTTAGCATCGTTAACTTCTGGGTTATGGGCAAGCGTGTTCTGGATAGGCGTTGTCGGTATAGGTTTTGGTATTCCATTGCTGTTTATGCTGCTACCCGCCGCGACTCGCCACACTAAGGGCGCGATGATCATGGTGGCTTGTGCGAGCTTAACGGGCGTACTCGCCTTAAGACACTTTATTGTGTACGCAGGGCAAAGCTATTTAAGCTGAGTGTAATCTAGCTTTACATATTGATAGATAAAGAAAAAGCACTGGCAATGTCAGTGCTTTTTTATTGTTTGAATCTTGAGAAGGTTTGCCAGTACAAGCAGGACGCTTATTGGGGTAATAACTCAATAACCGACTTCACCGTTAGCACTAAGGCGCTGATACTGCACAGGACTAACGTCGCCATCTTTGTCTTCTCTTTATCGACACGGCCCACTAATCGTCCTGCGACTAAGTAACCTAAAATCACTGAGGGGAGCAGCATCAACGACAGCCACAGATGTTTTAATTCTAATAAGCCAGTGATCGCTAAAATGATCA
>Ga0172382_10006399_pt1 | contig 17112 bp, 15 predicted proteins | sample Leawel138RmetaG_FD_122245 | JGI IMG/M metagenome (GOLD analysis project Ga0172382, IMG submission 122245) | Leachate microbial communities from a municipal landfill in Southern Ontario, Canada - Leachate well 138R metaG | ecosystem: Engineered > Solid waste > Landfill > Unclassified | place...
AACAATGATCAGTCTTCCCAAGGATGAGATCGTCCTCTTCAATAGTTTAACGAACCGAATTCTGGGCAGAATCATGTCTGAATAACGCAAAGAATGTCATCCCGAACTTGTTTCGGGATCTGGGCTTGTGAAGGGCCGTGGTTGGAGGTCGGAAAGAGCGAAGGATCAGTTGCAAGTTCCAAGTTGTGAGTTGTAAAAAAGGCCAGGGTCGGAGGTTGGTGGTTGGAGGTTCGTAAGAGCAAAAGAAACTGGTTGGCCGTTGAGCGGTTCTCCTTTCTCCGAATAAAAAAACATGTTCTTCGTTCTTGGTAAAAGTGAAAAACGAATCGAGATTCTGAATCAAGTTCAGAATGACGGGTTCTTTCGCTCAGCGGAAAGCGGCTCTTACATTCGAGATCCCGATCAGTTGCATACCGGGATGACCCTTAAAGGAGCATTTAAGCTGTTGTTGTTGATTTTTGCCTTATTCGGGGGACGGGGAACCGTTGACGGACAACGTAGTCTTCGGCTTCAACGGTTTCTTTAAGGCTCTTCTGCCCGCGAAACAGGCCTTGCGTCTTTGAGAGGGCTTCCTCTTCGGGCGAACCGCCGTTCGCCCCTACAGAATCACCTAAGATTGTCATCCCGTAGAGCCTGCCCTGAAGTGCTCCTGTTAAGGGTTCCTATACGGGATCTGGGCTTTTGAGAAACCGGGGTCGGGGGTTACAGGTAGGGGGTTGGTAAGAACAAAGGAACTGGTCTATCGTTGAGCGGTTATTCGTTCGCCGAGGAGAACCTGTTCTTCGTTCTTGGTCAGGGTCAAGAACCAAGAGCGAGATGCCGGATCTAGGTCCGGCATGACGAAAAGTGAGGTTGTGAGAATTCCTTACGGATCGCGATGCTAAAACTATTTCAGATGACTGCATTTGCCGTTTTCTTACTCTAGGCAACTTGCAACTGCTCTTCGAAGGACGGTCCATGATCTTAAACGGTTAACGAAAAATGGCTCTTCAAAGCGTGGCGTTGCATCTAGCGGGCTATGGTTGACTTTGGAATTTGACACCTTACTGTCTATAATTTAATGATGTATCAAAATCTTTAAAAGGGGTGAAACTCATGAAAAAGGTTCTTGTAATCTTGACTATCGTCTCACTAGTGATTTCAGCGAGTCTTTTCGCCGCCGAGATCAAGAGAGGAGGTACCCTCAGAATTACCTCGATCAAGCAGGGGATTCTGATCGAGAACTTCAACCCCTTCTCGCCGAACACCAATGAGATGGCAATTGGTGGTTTCTACGAGACTCTCATATACTTCAACCCGATGACCGGAAGGATCATGGACTGGCTTGCAGAAAGCTATGAGTGGTCCGACGACCTTCTGGAGCTGACTTTCAATCTGAGAGAGGGAGTTCTGTGGAATGACGGGATGCTCTTCACGGAGAAAGACGTTCTCTTCACAGTCGGACTGGGAAAAGACAACAGGGCACTGGACGTCGCAAATCTCTGGTCAACAGGAGTCACCGGAGTTCGATCTGACGAGCCGATGACTGTGACTTTCACGTTTTCATCTGTAGACACAACTATCATCCAGAGATTCTCGAGTCTCTTCATTGTTCCCGAGCACATCTGGTCGAAAGTCGATGATCCTCTAACCTGGATCGGTGAAGGAATTCCCGTAGGCACCGGACCATTTATTCTGAAGGAAGGCTCATTCAGCGAGCAGTCGTTCAGTGTGGTCAGAAATCCAAATTACTGGCAAATTGGCGAAGACGGCAAACCTCTTCCTTACATAGACGAAGTTCTGACGCTGACCACAACCAACGAGCAGGTTCCTCTAAGACTCGCCAGGGGCGAATTCGACTGGGCGGGATACTTCGTTGCCAATATCGATGAGGTGTTCGTAAAAGCCGATCCCGAGAACTTCAAGTACTGGCTTCCCGAAGGAAACCTGGTCTTCTTGAATCTAAACAATCTCAAGTGGCCCTTCGATAGCTACAATTTGAGGGCGGCTATAGCCGCAGCGATAGACCCGTTCGAGATTACCAGGATAATGGCCAGTGGTGCAGTCCCCGCTTCGCTAGCCGGCGTAAAGGCAAGCTACCTTAGGCTGGCCGAGAAGGGTCTAGGTGAATACGGCATAGAATACGATCCAGATTACGCAAGATATCTCATTGAAAAGGAAGGCTACAAGCTTAACAGAAGCGGGATTTACGAAAAGGACGACAAGGCTCTCTCACTGAATCTATATGTGCCTACAGGTTGGACCGACTGGATAATGGGAGCCGAAGAGGTTGCAAGGCAACTGAAAGAGATCGGAATCGAAGCTATCGTTACTCTAGCCGCATGGCCTTCTCCTTACAAAGACATGATGTTCAACGGAAACTACGAAATGCTTTTCGGAATCTCCGTCACTGGAACCAGTCCTTATTACCAGTTCGACAACTGGGTGCATTCCAAGCATTGGGCGCCAATAGGAGAAAATGCGGGCAATTACTACGGAATGCGTTACAAAAACGACAGGATCGACGAACTCCTCGATAGTTACAAGAAGCAGACCGATCCTAAAGCCCAGGATGAGATAATGGAAGAGGTTATAACGATCTTCCTGAGAGATCTTCCCTCCGTACCTATGTTCTTCAACCCCGTTTGGTTTGAGTACAGCACAAGGAATTTCGTTGGCTGGCCGAGTGCAGAGAACCCATACGCAGAGCCAAGACCGACCGGAATGGACAAGATGCCGATCTTGCTTTCTATACACCTGAGATAGTTTTTTAGTGCAACCTCGCGGGCAACAACCGCCCGCGAGGTTCATCCGCATTCACGAGAGGAGGTAAGGAAGGCTGCTTGCGCATAAGGAAGAAGCTTTCTGAACAGTATTGGCTTACTTTGCAAGAAAGATCGGACTGTTGCTATTTGCCCTGTTTGTTGCAATTACTCTTAATTTCTTCATTCCGAGAATGATGCCCGGTGATCCTGCGCAGGATCTGATCGACAAGATGCAGGGCATTCCTCCGGAATCGCTCGAAGCAATTAGGGCTGCCTTTGGTGTCGATTCTACCGACCCACTGCTTCTCCAATACGGAAAGTATCTTCTCAACCTCCTGAAGGGCGATCTGGGGATATCCATCTCCAGATTCCCGACTCCGGTCTGGAGAGTCTTGCAGGTCGCCGTTCCCTGGACCGTAGGGCTTATGGGTACGGCAACGATCATCAGTTTTTTTCTGGGCACAGTGATTGGAGTGGGCGTTGCATGGAAACGCAACACGAAACTCGCTTCTTTTACTGTCGGGCTCTTCATTTTCGTGCGTTCCTTCCCGTATTTCTGGCTCGGGTTGCTTTTTATATATTTTCTGGCTTTCAGACTCCCTGTATTTCCCCTAGGAAATGCCTATACGCCTCAGCTTCAGAGGGGAACAATGGAATTTTATCTTTCCGTTCTCAAGCACGCCGTACTTCCAGCTCTGACCATCGTAATCTCGTCGATGGGCGCATGGATACTCACTATGAGGAACAACATGATCAACGTGCTGGCCGAAGACTACATCACAGTCGCCGAAGCTAAGGGACTCCCACTGAGTAGGATAAAGACTCTCTACGCTGCAAAAAATGCCATACTGCCATCGATAACGGGTTTTGCGATGTCTCTGGGATTTGTCGTTGGAGGAGGTTTGTTGACTGAAATGGTATTTGCCTACCCGGGAGTGGGACTGATGCTTTATCAGGCAGTTCAAAGCAAGGATTATCCTCTAATGCAGGCTATTTTCCTTTTCATCTCTGTGGCCGTTCTCGTCGCGAATTTCATCGCGGATATCGCTATTCTGATTCTCGATCCCCGTGTCCGGGATGGTGGCAGGTGATGTTAAGAGACACTTTTTCTCTCTTCATAGAGAATCGAAAGGCTTTGTTCGGGCTTATGATACTCGTCTTTTTCTCTGGAGTCGCGATCTTCGCCCCGCTCATCGCTCCTTACGATCCAAAGACGAACAAGGTCGATGTCCTCAGGATAATAGACGAAGAGATGGGCAGAACCACAACGGTTGAAAGGGAGCAAATCGATGAGTTCAAAGACCGAAGAGTCTACACTCAGTCGATCACGACCACATATGAGAAGGTTACAACGAAACTCCCGCTAAATGCAAGGCCTTCAGGGCAGCACTTGCTGGGAACGACAAAGGCCGGGCAGGATCTCTTCTCTCAGATGGTTTACGGGACAAGAATTACGCTTTCCGTTGGGCTTGTGACAGGACTGTTCACTACGATTCTTGCCCTCACACTTGCGCTTGTAGCCGGATATTTCGGGGGCGTTGTGGATGACATCATATCACTGTTTACAAACGTTTTCCTCGTTATCCCGAGTCTCCCCCTGATGATCGTCATTGCCGCATACATAACCGTAAAGGGAGTAATCCCGATAGTCCTTATACTTGGACTCACCAGCTGGCCCTGGCCTACGAGAATACTACGCTCTCAGGTCGTCAGTCTCAAGAACAGAGATTTCGTAAGAGTATCCAGAATTCTTGGTGAGAAACCGCTATACATAGTATTCAGGGAGATACTGCCGAATATGATCTCACTGGTAATGGCGTCATTCTTCACATCGACGATGGCAGCAATCATGGGAGAGGCTACGCTTGAGTTTTTGGGACTGGGAAATGTATCGATAGTGAGCTGGGGAACGATCCTTTACTGGGCCCAAAACAGCGGAGCTCTTCTGTCGGGAGCATGGTGGTGGTTCCTTCCTCCAGGTATCTGCATAGCCTTGATCGGAACTTCCTTTGCACTCATGAACTTTGCCATCGACGAGATTTCAAATCCCAAGCTTAGAAAGAGATGATTCAGTTGGAAAGACCCGAGAAGACTCAATTACTTCAATGCAGGAATCTAGTAGCAGGTTACAGGATCAAAAGCGGCTTCGTCCACGCTGTGGACGACGTCTCATTCGACCTGGATAAAGGCGGCTTCCTCGGCATAGCGGGTGAATCGGGATGTGGAAAATCAACGCTGGCATATGCAATTATGAGGCTTCTCAAGGACAACGCTACAATCGAAGGCGGAAGCCTCTTGTTCAAAGGCATCGATCTAGTGGGCCTTAGCGAAGAACAGATGAAGAAGATACGCTGGGTAGATATTTCGATGGCCTTCCAATCAGCCATGAATGCGCTCAATCCAGTTCTTTCAGTCGGTGAGCAGCTAACTGATGTTATACACGCTCACGAAGAAGTTACACAGTCCGACGCTCGTGAGAGGGCGAAAGAAGTGCTGAAGCTGGTAGATATTTCCACGGACAGATTCAACTCTTACCCACATCAGCTTTCGGGTGGAATGAAACAGAGGGTCATGATAGCGATGGCCTTGATTCTGGACCCCGAGTTGATCATAATGGACGAGCCGACGACAGCGCTGGATGTTGTGGTACAGCGAACGATAATCGAGAAGATACAGGAACTGAGGAAGGCACTGGGTTTCTCAGTGATATTCATCACTCACGATCTCTCTTTACTAGTGGAGATCAGTGATACTTTGGCAATAATGTACGCGGGCAAGATAGTGGAGTATGGATCCTCCGAATCTCTTTTCAATCGGCCACTGCACCCGTACACGAGAGGTCTTATGAACTCCTTTCCATCCCTCACAGGTAAGATAAAACGGATGGGCGGAATCGAGGGAAAGCCTCCCGATCTTTTGAAGCCGCCTGAGGGCTGCAGATTTCACCCTCGTTGTCCGCAGGCGATGACAATTTGCAGAGAGTCCTGTCCCGTTTTGGAGAGAATAGACGATCGCCATAGTGTCGCTTGTTTTCTTCACAAAGGAGCTGAGATCTTGTGAACGAGAATATCCTGGTTCTTGAAGGAGTCAACAAACACTTTCCCCTGAACTCTTTCAGAATGCGCGGAAAGTTTGTTCATGCTATGGACGAAGTGTCTTTTTCTCTGCGAAAAGGAGAAGTGCTCGCGATAGTTGGAGAGTCCGGCAGCGGAAAAACCACAACGGCTAACGTAATAAGCAGGATCTACAGACAAACAGCAGGCAGAGTAGCCTTTGAAGGAAGAGAATTGAGCGGCTCCATGTCTCGAAAAGAAGAGCTAAAACATCACAAGAGGGTCCAAATGATATTTCAGGACCCTTTCGGTGCCTTGAATCCGACCAGAACGGTTGGGGGAATTATGGAACGGCCCTTCATTATTCACAGGATTGCGAAAGAAAAGAGATCGGTACAGGAAATGGTAGACAACATACTCGTTCAGGTAGGCCTTGAACCACCCGAGCAGTTCACTCGGAAGTTTCCTCATGAACTATCTGGCGGTCAAAGACAAAGGGTAAATATCGCCAGAGCCTTCTCTGTCGAGCCAGACCTTATTCTGGCCGATGAGCCCACTTCAATGCTCGACGTATCAAACAGGATGAGCATTATGAACATGATGCTAAACCTCAAAGAACGACATGGAGTATCTTTCATATACATAACTCACGATCTAGCAGGCGCCCGTTACATGAGCGACAGGATAACAGTTATGTATGCCGGCATGATCATGGAGATCGGTCCTGCAGAAGAGGTAATAAACAACTCTTTTCACCCGTATACGAGACTGTTGAAGTCTGCTGCTCCCTCTCCTGAAACGGGACTCAAGCGGAATCCTCTGACAACCGGAGGAGACATCCCCTCGCTGATCGATCCGCCGAGTGGCTGCCGTTTCCATCCACGTTGCCCATTCGTCAGAGAAAGTTGCTCTCTCGAAATACCTCCAATGAAGAAAATCGGGGAAAATCACTATGCAAGATGCATTCTCTAGTCCCTTTTTTGGTGACAGACTCCATTTTTAACATTGATGAAACAAAGACCGAAATTCCTTCCTCAGTCCCTTTTTTGGTGACAGACTCCATTTTTAACATTGATGAAGCAAAGGCCAGCCGGTACAGGCTCTTACCGGCCAAGCAAACTGAGCCAGTGCGCCCTGCTCAGTCGGAAATCCTGCGAGACTTAAGCCATTTGTATGCCTTCGGACTGGATTCCCAGACCCTACGATAGTCTAGGGCATACATCAGAGCTTCCCGCTCCTCATCTCTATCCTCTGATTCTTCGAGCTCTTCCGGCCCAATTTCTCTGAAAAGCGTCTCAACAATTCCGGGATTCATTTTTGTTGCGCGAAGAAGGTACAAATTGGCATCCTGCTTTCTGTTTCTTATAGTGCTAATGAACGCACGCCCCATTAGAAAATCTACGTCTTCCTCTCTAGAATGGTGTTCTAGCAACTTCTCGGCTTTCATGAAGTTTTTCTGTCTGAATAAGCTGTTAAGAAGGCCATGCTTTGCGTGCACTCTGTCTTCCCGGTCTATATCGAGTAGCATTTCATAGATTTCTATCGCTCGCGCCTGGTCGCCTACTCTAATTCTCAGAAAGTCAGCATAGTCAACTAGTAGATCCAGCAGGGGCCTGTTGTTCATACGATCATACTCGAGTGAGTAAGACTCCGATTCAATTTCCTCTAATAAACTTGCCACTCTTGAATAACCGGCTTCCAGAGTGTGTTGGCATTGATTGTTTAAACCTATCTCAGAGTAACTATTAGCCAGCATTGAGTAGAGTTGAAATTCATATGGGTCTCTCTCAAGTGCGTTCTCCATCCGAACAACCCTTTCAGAATTGTCACGTATAGAGGCGAGTCTCATCAATTTGTAATTTCCCGGTGGGAGGTTGTACTCGATTGTGGGAGAATCGCCCGAATGCAGAACGGTTAAGCCGGGAAGAAGTGCTTCTCTTTCCTCAAGAATGATCTTGTGTAGATACTTCGTTGAATGATAGGCCTTTTCAAGAAGAGGAGCGATTTTCATGCTCGAAGATAGATCTATCGGGAGTACAGGTGGGACTTTCGAATCGGAAAGAAATCTATCATAACGCTTCCGATCAGACCTCGAAAGCATTTCTTGAAGAGCTGTTGCTTTGGATGAGTAGCCCGCCTTCTGTGCAACAAGAGCCACAGCTAACTTGGTATTTGAGTCGGTTTTCAATTCAGTAACAAATGTGATCAGATCCTCGAGGGGTTTAGACTTGGGGAGAAGTTCATTTTCAAGGAGGACGGAGCATAATCCACACACTATATCTGTCACTTCTTTCTTTTCCTTACTTCCCAGAAGCATTCTAAGAAAATTCAGAATCGGTCTTCCTGAATGGGAGAAATCTGTATTACGCGCAATTTCACCGAGAATCATTGGAAGAGAATCGTCAACGATCGAATTCTTTACAATGATATACAGAGGGCTGATCTGGTCTTCACTCCACTCAAGCAGATTTTCTGCGACAGCGGCGGCGTTCCTCCTTATTTGCTGATCCTCATTTGTTAGAAGACATACGAGTGCAAGTGCAGACGCACCATATCCTGCCATCGACCCGGCAGGAGTATCTTCGAAAATATATTGCAGGAAAGGAACTTCCACATCTTTGTTCATACCAAGGGCATAGTGCGCCACTACAGTTTCAATAAGCCCGAACACAACATCGGAATAAGGATTCACGTACTGCAAGTAGAACCTTGGACAGTATTTCGCCAGCCTCACTGCTTCATACTCAAATTCTTTCTGTTCAGCATCTTCAATCTCCGAATCAATTTTCACAGTATGATGAAGGAAATACGAAAGCACGCTGAGACCTGCAAGAAAATACCATCGGGCCATTTCAGGTCCTCTGAATTCATTTACCCCCATTGCTTCGTAGACTGACTCTTCAACATCTAAACCCGCAGAAGCCTTATCAGGCAAATTATTCAGATTCTCATGTCGGAGCTTGTTGCCAATACTGACGATCTCTTTCGCCGCAGCGAACCTCGTGTCGAATGGTATAGTCTCGTCCCAGACAAAAACACTCCAGTAGTAAAGCACAAAGAATTCGCTCTGCTTAACGATTTCATAGTCCAGAGCAAATACTTCGGACAAGAGCTTCGAAAGTCTATCGAAAGTGCCCGAACAAGACTCGTTCATAAGCTTCTCGCGATCAAAATCAGGTCCAGTGTATTCTATACCCATCTCCAAGAGATCCCGAAGATAGACAATTCTACTCTTCTGATAGTTACTCCACATAATTACCCTCCTTTGTTGCGCGATCTTAGAGGATCAACCAATCTTCACATGAAACTTCGGTTTATTGCAAGCTGTTCACAAGAAACGCCCAACAAGTATGATATCCAAATCTTCAAGACAAGACTCCATTATTGGCATTATCGCACACTTCATTTCTATTCATAAGAATTTGAGCTGAGCCCGTTATCCATCGGGAACAAATTTAGTAGACATTCGTCATTACAGTTATTAGTAGCCTTTGTCAATTAGGTGAATACGCTGAAGATTTGAACCTGTAATGCTATAGAAAGCATCAGGGGACGCATACACCTAAAGAAAACCGAGTTTTGAGACACTATACAGAGAGGTGCCTTTAATTCCTTCTGGTCGACGCATTTCGATTGCTTTGCATCTTTTGCACCAACCAATTTCCCTTCCTCGCAACGAAATTTTGAGAATATCCACAGTAATCATAAATAACAAGTAATAGACGGCGTAAGGGTTCTCTAAAGGAATTCTTTGACATTAGTTTATTCTTCCCGCAATTGATAGAATGACTTGTAGTTTCCAAGTTTGCATAATTTGCATAAGACACTCGATCAATGGAGGTAATTACTGTGGCGACTCTAAGAGAGATCTCTGAAGCGTCTGGCGTATCCATTTCGACCGTATCAAGAGTACTTAGCAATGACGGACGAATCAGCGAAGCCACAAAGAAGAAGGTCTTGAGAATTGCAAAGAAACTCGGATACTCAGGTGAGATAGCCAATGGGCCTGGGAGCAAGGTTGTCATGTTCTTTGTTAGCAATCCTCACAGATCAATCGAAAGCGACGAATTCTTCTCTGGAGTCCAGCGAGGAATATTGAGAGGAGCTGGAGGATCGGATATTCACTGCCTGGTTCAGTCAATCAGAAGCAGAAAGAGCTTCGATGAATCACTTATTCCGCTCGATCTTGTCGAAGGCTTGATCGTTGGAGGCATCCCCATGCCTGACGATCTAAAGACGTTCCTATCGGCGGTAAAGATTCCGGTAGTCTTAATCGGCAAGTATGAAGGTTTGGAATACTTGGCTTCTGTAAACAATGACAATGCCAGAGGTGGTTATCTCGCCGCAAATGAGATTGTCAAACATGACTACTCCTCAATTACCATTATCACAGGACCAAGAAACGTCTCGACATTCGCCGACAGACTGGAAGGCTTCTTCAAATGTTTGAGTGAAAACAGCTTTCCATTTGACCAGGTGAAAATTATTGAATGCAACTCCTTCGAAGAGAGAGACGGAAGACAAGCCATCGAAAGTCATTCCATAACGCCGGGAAAGAAGGAAGTCATTTTCTGCACGACCGATTGGCTTGCAAAAGGTGTGATCGAGGCTCTGCAGGAAAGGAAGGTCTCTATTCCTTCAGAAATAGGGGTTATTGGATTTGGAGGACTAGATTTCTGCAAAATGATCTCACCAAGAATAACTACCGTCGCACTGAACCCCTATCTTCTTGGAAGAATCGCAGTAACCATGCTTCGGGAATTGATGGATGGCAATTCCGAATCAAAAGGAGTTGTATTTGTAGAACCTTTCTTGATGGAAGGCGAAACCTTAAGGAGGGGAAAGTAGTGGATTTCAGAGATTTAATGGATTCGAAAGACAGACTCTTGGTCGTCAGCCTTCCCGAAAACAGTCTCGAGTACGCAAGAGCCGCCGTTGAGAACGGGGCCGACGCAATTAAGCTTCACATAAATGTGAAGCACCGAGTAACTGGAAAGGCTCATGTTACATGGACCAATGTTAGGGAGACGGTGAAGAGTATTCATTCCACTCTTGGCTGCTGCATGGGAATCGTTCCAGGAGCGGAGGCAATGGCGTCAGAAGATGAGTTACGGGAAATGGGTGAATTCGGTCTGAGTTTCTTTGATGTCTATGTCGACTACGCCCCGCCCTACGTTTTGAAAAACGATCTCTGCAAGATGCTTGCTCTTAATCATACGTATTGCAGATCAATGGCCTCTCATCTCAGAAGATTGGGGGCAGATGCGGTAGAAATATCGATCATCAACCCAAAAGACTACGGGAAAGACCTTTCTCTGGAAGACCTTCTCAAATACCTGGAAGTACTTGAACTTTCGGGATTGCCTTCTTTTATCCCAACCCAGAAAAGGATTACCGTTGACGATGCAGATAGAATTCTCAGTCTTGGCTTCAAGGGCCTGATAATCGGCCCGATAGTAACTGGAACCGATATTGAAAGTTTTTCACGGACTGTCAGGGAGTTCAGCAAAATTGCCAGAGAATGACAAGGAGGTGTGGTAATGAAGAAGTGGTTATTGATTATGATCATCTGTCTTGCTCTAGGTTTCACGGCTCTTGGTAAGACGAAGGTCACAGTTTGGTTTGCAGGTACACCCGAGGCCTTGATGGAGGCTGTGGATGATCGACTAGTTCCTGCCTTTGAGAAAGCCAACCCTGATATTGAGCTAGCTGTAGAATACATACCCTGGGGGGAGCTTTCCACGAAACTGACCACCGCCTTTGCCGGCGGCATAGGACCCGACATATTCATGCATGGTCAGGCCGCAATTGCAGGATTTGCAGAAACGGGTGTAATAATGAGCATCGACAGCCTCATCGACAAGCTAGAGGATCCAGGGGATTTTGGGGGTACTCTGGGTGTCGGTCTTTACCGAGGCAAGAATTTCATGGTTCCAGTGTTCGGCTCTGGCAGACTCCTCGCATATAGGGAAGACTTCTTCATTGAGAGCGGTCTAGATCCCGATGAGCCACCTGTGACTTGGGAACAGCTAAGAGCTTACGCGGAGGCTTTGACAATCTACGAATCCGGCAGGCTAGTGAGGGCAGGTCTTGATATTCCCGTATCAGCAATCGATCTCCAGCAAGTGTGGACAGGCTTCCTCATTGCAAACAACGGCACTCTCTTCGACAACGACTTCAATCCGATATTCAATTCCGAAGCGGGTATAGAGGCTCTAGAATACTACGTGGGCTTGATACGAGAGGCCAAGGTCGCTTCTGAATACGGTCTTACACCGATTGGAAACCTTTCCCCGATTGCGGCGGGCACAGCAGCAATCTGCTTCATGAATAACGAATCTCTCGCAGCCATCAAGGAATACAGCCCGGACGTTTACTCCAAAATTCGCCTCTCTTTCCCACCCGCAAGATACGAGAGAGCCGGTTTCTACTCCTTCGCGGGCTTCATGGTTTCGAACAGCACAAAGAATCTGGAAGCAACTGCAAAGGCTCTTGCCTTTTTGACATCAAAAGAAGGGCTAATAGAAATTAATACTGCTCTTGGCAGTTTGCCACCAAGGCAGTCCGGTGTCGAGGCTGAGTACATAGCAAATGATCCAAATTTGATGAAATTTGTGGAAGGCTCGAAATACGCCTACGGAAATCCAAATGTTCCTTTCTGGGTTCAAGCAAGAGATATTATCTCTAAGTATCTCGAACGAGCAATTATGGGAGTCATGACTCCGAAAGACGCGCTAGACGGCGCAGCTGATGAAATAAGCAAACTCAAGTAATTAATGAAGGCCGGCTTCTCCTCAGGGATGGGCCGGCCATTTATCCTTTAAGAGGTGGAGCGTGAGCAGTGCGGGGAAACTCAAGAGGCGAATAACAGTAACAGCCTTGATCTTCATTGCACCGGTGGTTGTTTACAACTTAATCTTCAAAATAGTCCCTATCTTTGTCTCTCTCTTTCTGAGTCTAACGAAATTCTCGGGGTTCGGAGAAGCCAGGTTCATTGGCCTTGAAAATTACCTCCGGATATTTGGTGACTCGGAGTTTTGGAGAGCAATTCTTGTGACTTTTCAATTCTCAATTGAAGTCCTGCCTCTCAATATGTTGATCTCTCTGTTGCTCGCCTTGCTCGTCAACAGCGCTCTGAAGGGAATGGGAGTTTTCAGGGCAATTTACTACCTCCCGGTTATTACTCCTATGGTTGCTGCAAGTATGATCTGGATCTGGCTTTATGATCCTCAAATCGGTATATTGAATTTCCTTCTTTCACTTTTCAACATACCGCCTGTGAATTTCCTCAGAAATCCAAGCACTGCGCTTCATTCAATTGTTGCCATGAGGATATGGAGAGGAGCAGGCTGGAATATGCTTATCTATCTAGCCGGTCTTCAGGGAATTTCAAGAAATCTTTATGAGGCAGCAGCGATCGATGGCGCCTCGTCAGTTCGAAGATTCTTCAGGATCACTCTTCCTCTATTAAGACCTGTACACGTCTATGTTTTGATTGTAGGCATGATCAGCACTCTTCAGTCCTTCACAGAGATGTATGTCATGACTGGTGGAGGCCCTTTACAGTCAACAACTACGGTTGGCCTTCTTATTTACAGAGCTGCCTTCGACTACATGGATATGGGGTACGCAAGCTCGATGTCGTTCGTTCTAGGGATAATTATTATGATTCTGTCCGTTGTCAGTTTCAGATCACGTCAGCAGAAGGAGGCTTAAGAATGAAGAAAAACAAGCTCCGAACTTTATTACTGCTTTCGCTTGCCGCAGTCATATTCGGGTCGCCTTTCTTCTGGATGGTTATCTCCTCGCTAAAACCAAATGCAGAGCTATTCGCCTGGCCGCCTACATTCATACCAAAGGCAGTAACTCTGGAACACTACCAATCGGCACTTACCGCCAGAGGCTTCAGCAACTATTTTCTAAACAGCGCAATAGTATCACTGATTTCGATGGCGTTTAATCTGGTGTTCTGCTCTCTTGCAGGCTATGCCTTTGCCAGACTTGATTTCCCTTTGAAGAATATTTTGTTCATAACACTATTGAGCACTATGATGATACCAGTTCAGGTGACCCTTGTTCCGACTTTCTTGATGGTGAAATCATTCCCTCTCGTGGGTGGGAATGATATTCTGGGAAGGGGAGGAACCGGCCTTCTCAACACTTACGCTGGTCTTGTTATCCCACACATAATGACTGTTTTCGGGGTTTTCATTATGAGGCAGTTCTATATGCAGTTTCCAAAGGAGCTTTCGGAGGCTGCCAGGATCGATGGTGCCTCCGAACTCGGAATCTTTAGAAAGATCTTTCTTCCACTGGGAAGGCCTGCGATGTCTGCCCTTGCGATTTTTACATTCACTCAAGCTTGGGATGATTTTCTCTGGCCCCTTGTAGTTACAAGCGACAGATCTATGAGGACTCTGCAGCTTGGACTGGAAGTGTTCAAGAACAGGTACACTGCTGATTGGGGCCCTCTGATGGCCGCTACGACGGTTTCGGTTCTACCCGTCATTATTGTTTTTCTCGTTTTTCAACGATACTTCACTGATACAGCTTTGAGCTCCGGAATCAAATAGAGTGGGAAGTGAAGAGATGGATTTAGTTTACGATGTTGTAGTTGTTGGCGGTGGCGTAGCTGGCGTTGCGGCAGCCATTGCAGCCTCCAGAATTGGAGCTAGAGTGCTCCTTCTGGAGAAAGACATGTCATTTGGAGGGGTACTAACTTCTGCTTTGGTAAATCCGATGATGACCTTTCATTCACCTGCAAGACAGGTGATAGGTGGAATAGGCCAAGAGATAATCGATAGGCTCGTTTCAGTACAAGGAAGTTATGGTCACATAGATGATCCCATAGGTTTTGTGAAGTCGATCACACCATTCGATCCCGAAAAAATGAAATCATCACTAATTGAAATGCTTGTAGAGGAAGGCGTAGACTTTCTGTTCAACTCACTTGTCGCAAGTGTATCGAGAGAGGGGGACTCTATTTCAACAATAACAACTGAAAGCACTGGCGAGAAGAACAGAGTTAATGCAGAGGTTTTCATCGATTCAACGGGTGGGGGAAATCTTTCTATTCGTGCAGGAGCTTATTACAACATTGGAGACGGTAGCCCTTCCAGCTGCCAGCCAATGACACTGGTGATGAGAATTGGAGGTGTTAATCGAGAAGAGATTGTTTCTTATGTCAATGGAAACAGAGATGATTTTGTTATCAATGAGCATACCGACCTGAGCTATCTGGGAATTGCCGGTTTCTTCAGCTTCATGAATAGAATTGACGATTATGAAATATCCTTCAAAAGAGACAGGCTTCTGTTCTTCGAGATCCCCTATCATCCCGGTCAGATATTTATGAACACAACGAGATATCCTGGTTATGCAAACACGAGCAAAGAACTTACTAAGGCTCAAAGCATTGGAAACATAGATGTTTGGAGATTCATGAATTTTCTTAAGAAAGAGATTCCCGGATTTGAAAACTCATTCCTGATTCAAACAGGCTGTCACATCGGAGTTAGAGAGACTACTCACATCGTTGGGGATTACGTTCTGAAAACGAATGACTTGATCGATAGAAGATCTTTTGATGACAGTATCGCCGTTGGATCATATCCGATCGATATTCATTTGCCCGGTTCGGCAGAGTTGAAGACGATCTCAATTCCTTACCCCGGCGAATACCATATTCCAATGCGTTCGCTAATCCCAAAGGGCTTAGCAAATGTCATTCTTGCCGGGAGAGCAATCAGTGCAGATCATACGGCCTTTTCCGCAGTCAGAACCAGCCCTCTTGCAACCGCAACCGGCATGGCTGCAGGTATTACTGCGGCACTCGCTGTGAAACACAGAAGACTTGTCAGAGATGTTAACATCGACCTGATACGGAGGGAGATCGTTGAAATGGGAGGGATCCTTTGAAAACAGTAGTTGTTCCAATGGATGATAGACCCCCAAACTACCAGCTGGTTTCCAAGATAGCAGATCTGAATTGTCTGGAGATCGAATTGCCAGATAAGAACCTGCTCGGAAGATATTTGAGGCCGGGAAATTGCGAGGAACTGGCCCGATGGATGCTTTCAAGAGAGGCAGACAGATTCATAGTCTCCGTCGATATGCTTTCTTATGGCGGTCTAATAGCCTCAAGGGAAGATGGGATCAGCACGAGAACAGCTATCGACAGACTTAGCTCGGTGAGAGAACTGAGGAGAAGATTCCCAAATGCTGAAATTCTCCTTTCCTCAATTGTCAGAAGAGCATCTGTCTCCGTTTCGTCGGCTGGCTCTAAGGAACTTTGGACGATGCTCAACAACTATCTATGGCTCTCAGGAAATGAAAGAATCAAAGAAGCCGAGGCTGTAGAGGCCGAACTACCCAGAGGATTTGTCGGCAGATATCGTGAACTCCGCTTGAGAAATCACGAGGTGAATAAGGAGTGTCTGAAGCTTGTTAAAGCAGGTTGTGCAGATCTTCTAGTATTAGCTCAAGAAGATACTTTTCAGCATGGTCCTCAGGAGAGAGAACTGGCTATTCTTGAAGATATGGCGAAAGACTATGTCATAGACGACCGCGTGTTCATACATAACGGCGCAGATGAAGTGATTCAGGAGATGCTTTCTTACAGACGAGACCAAGAGTACCCCATGGAAGTCATTTATGACTCACCAGAGACAAGAGAAAAAATCATGGATTTCGAGGACAGAGAGTTTGGGAAGAACGTAGAATCTCATATGAAGTTTCTTGGGATGCGACAGTCTTCCGGTTCTTCAACCGGGATTCTGGTTGCTGGCACAAAAATAGACAATTCGATTGAAGCTCTCAAAAATCTCAGTGAGCGGAAGCAGCGGGTCTTCATTCTAGACGTTTTTTGTGCAAACGGTTCTAGTCATTCTTTTGTTGATGCTTACCTGGGTCTGGATCTGAAGAACATCTGGGGATACTCCGCCTGGAATACAGCTTCAAACAGTCTGGGGACTCTTCTTTCTCTGGCCGCCACCTCCAGCTCTTGGGAAGTGGAAAGGAAGGCTTTTACCGAGTTTTACATCTCGCGGCTTCTTGACGACCATCTTTACCAGGGTATTCTCAGAAACACTTTGGAGAGAATGGTCGATGGATCAGGTGGCGACATATACAAAGTCAGCAAATCCAAGGGACTCTTTGAAGACTTCAGAGACAATCTCTTTATGCCTAAAGCAGAAGAGTTCCTTGATAGATTCATTCATGGGAGGAAACTTGACATTTTCGATTTCTCCTCTTCAGAGAATCGAATATCGATTGAGAAATTCATCCTCCCGTGGGACAGAACTTTTGAATGCGAA
>Ga0172382_10006400_pt1 | contig 17108 bp, 16 predicted proteins | sample Leawel138RmetaG_FD_122245 | JGI IMG/M metagenome (GOLD analysis project Ga0172382, IMG submission 122245) | Leachate microbial communities from a municipal landfill in Southern Ontario, Canada - Leachate well 138R metaG | ecosystem: Engineered > Solid waste > Landfill > Unclassified | place...
AAAGGTTTAACGCCGACGGCGATTGACGCAAGCAAAAGGCAGGCGTAAAGGGGCGTTATCCCGTGGTGATTTGCCGGTCGGCTTGCAGCCACGTTAAACAAGTCGCTAAAGGGACCGAGAGGAAACCGGCTCGCGACTTGCGGCCGGTTTTTTTGTGTCTGGAGAGGGCGATGACGAGCGAGACGAAGCGCAACTGGAAACCCGCGACCGCGATGGTCCATGCCGGCACCACGCGCTCGCCGCACGGCGAGACGGCCGAGGCCCTCTATCTGACCCAGGGCTATGTCTACGACACGGCGGAAGCGGCGGAGGCCCGCTTCAAGGGCGAGGAGCCCGGCTTCATCTATTCGCGCTACGCCAACCCCACCGTCGACATGTTCGAGAAGCGCATGTGCGAACTGGAGGGCGCGGAGGAGGCGCGCGCCACCGCCTCCGGCATGGCGGCCGTCGCCTCCGCGCTCCTGTGCAGCGCGCGCGCCGGCGACCACGTGGTGTCGGCGCGCGCGCTGTTCGGCTCGTGCCGCTGGGTGGTCGAGACGCTGATGCCGCGCTACGGCATCGAGACGACGCTGGTGGACGGACGCGACATCGAGGCATGGAAGGCGGCCGTGCGGCCGAACACGAAGCTGTTCTTCCTCGAAAGCCCGACCAACCCGACGCTGGAGGTGGTGGACATCGCGGCGGTAGCGCAGATCGCCAACGAGGCCGGCGCGCGGCTGGTGGTGGACAACGTCTTCGCCACGCCGCTGCAGCAGAGGCCGCTCGAACTCGGCGCCCATGTCGTCGTCTATTCGGCGACCAAGCACATCGACGGACAGGGCCGTTGTCTCGGCGGGGTCGTCCTTTCCGACAGGAAGTGGATCGACGAGGAGTTCCAGGACTATTTCCGCCATACCGGGCCGTCGCTGTCGCCGTTCAATGCGTGGACGCTTCTGAAGGGGCTGGAGACGCTGCCGGTCCGCGTCGCGCAGCAGACGCGGAGCGCGGCGCGCATCGCCGACCACCTCGCCCGGCACAAGGCGGTTTCGCGCGTCGTCTACCCCGGCCGCGACGACCATCCCCAGGCCGACATCGTGGCGAAGCAGATGAGCGGCGGCTCGACGCTGATCTGCTTCGACGTCAAGGGCGGCAAGGACGAGGCCTTCGCCCTCATGAACGGCCTCGACATCGTCGCCATCTCCAACAATCTCGGCGACGCCAAGAGCCTGATCACCCATCCGGCGACGACGACGCACAAGAACCTGACCGACGAGGCGCGCGCCTCGGTCGGCATCCTGGGCTCGACGCTGCGGCTGTCGGTCGGGCTCGAGGACGCCGACGACCTGATCGACGACCTCGACCGGGCGCTGGGCAGCGTCGGCTAAGGAACGAAGCGGGCGGCATGGCCACAGTTTCGCCATGCCGCCTTGGCCATCTGCAGGCGGCGGCCGCGCCCCGCGGCCGGCCGGAGCGCAGGCGGACAGCCATGTATCGCAGCATCACGCGCAATATCGAGGTGGCGGTCGAGCCGTTCTATCTGGCGGGAGAATCCGACCCGGACGCGGCGCGCTATGTCTGGGGCTATCGCGTCACCATCGCCAACCATTCGGACGACCCGATCCAGGTCCTGGCCCGCCACTGGCGCATCACCGACGGGCTCGGCCGCACCGAGGAGGTGCGCGGCCCCGGGGTCGTCGGCGAGCAGCCCGAGCTGGGCCCCGGCGACAGCTTCCAATATACGTCGGGATGCCCGCTGACCACGCCTTCGGGCTTCATGGCCGGCAGCTATACGGTGCGCGGAGGCGACGGCGGCTTCTTCGAGATCGACATTCCCGCCTTCTCGCTCGACCTGCCGGACACGGTCCGTTCGCTCAACTAGGCTCGTCTTCCTCCGGGGCGGACACGTCGTCCTCCTGCTCGGGGAACAGCTCTGGGTCCATCAGCGCCCGGCCGAAGCGATAGAGGATGTCGGCGGCGAGCGTGTGCTGGCCGGCGAGCAGGCGGTTATAGGCCTTGCCGGCATTGAAGTTCATACGCCGGTGCGCCTGCGGGTCGATGTCATGGATCGCGCGCGCGATGCAGATCGCGATCTCGCAGACGGCTTCGGCCGTTTCCTCGCGCGTCTCGGCGCGCGTCGCATATGTTTCCGCCATCGGTCAGCCCGCGAAACCGTTCCTTCGGGGGCGGATGATGCACCGGCAGGCATTGACCATTGATTAAGGCTGTCAGCGAACGACCGGCCGGCTGCACGCGCCGCCCGTATCCTGACATGCCACCCGCTGGCTTTCCGGCGGGGGCATCCTGTCCGGCTGGGTCGCGAGCCGGGAAAAGGCCCACGCGAACGCCGCGACCATCGCGACGATCAAGGTGATTCTGAAAGTCATGGCGCACCGCTATGCGCCCCGCGCCGTCCCCTGGCAAGGCGTCACCATGCCACGGGCGGGTTCACGAATGCTTTCGACGCCGGTTAACCATGTGAAGGCCGCGCCTCGGCCCCCAGGAATTCGCCGGGGTCGAACTCGTACTGCTTGGAGCAGAACTCGCACGAGACGCTGATGACGCCGTCCTGCGTGCTCTCCTCGATCTCCTCGGCGGTGAAACCCTCGAGGATGCCGCGGATCTTCTCGCGCGAGCAGGAGCAGTCGTCCTCAATGCGCACGCCCTCGAACACGCGCACGCCGTGCTCGTGGAACAGGCGGTAGAGCAGGCGCTCGGAGCCGACGGTGGGGTCGAACAGCTCGTCCGGCGCGATGGTGGCGACGAGCGAGCGCACCTCGGTCCAGGCATCGTCGGCCTGATGGGGCGCGTCGCCCTCGTCGCCGTCGCCGCCGGGCAGGTCGCCCTGGCGCATCCGCTCCGGCGCTTCGGGCAGGAACTGGGCGATGAGGCCGCCGGCGCGCCAGTGCGCGACGGGGCCGTCGGGGCCGGGAACGATCTGGCGGGCGACGGCGAGGCGCACGTCGGTCGGGATCTGCTCAGACTGGCGGAAATAGACGCGGGCGACCTCCTCCAGCGTCGCGCCGTCGAGCTGGACGATGCCCTGGTAACGCTGCATGTAGGGTCCCTGATCGACGGTCAGCGCCAGGACGCCGTTGCCGAGCAGCTCGTGCGGCGCGGTGCGGCCTTGCGCCACCGCCTCCTCCAGCCTGCCGGCGTCGAAGCGGGCATAGGCGCGCAGCGAATGCGGCGTCGAGAAATCGGCGACGAGCAGATCGACCGGGCCGTCGGTGCGGGTCTGGACGATGAACTTGCCCTCGAACTTCAGCGTCGTGCCGAGCAGCACAGTCAGCACCATCGCCTCGGCGAGCAGGTTGGCGACCGGCTCGGGATAGCCGTGGCGCGGAAGGATGGCGTCGAGCACGGAGCCGAGCTGCACGGCGCGGCCGCGCAGGTCGAGCGCGGATACCTCGAAAGGAACCACATGGTCGTCGCCGGCGAAGCCGAATTCGCCGAGCATGATTTCGTTGTCGCTCACGTGAAAATTCCCGTGGGGTGGGCCGAAGGCCGACAAAAGAAAGGGTCAGCCCGACAGATAGGCACCGGCCCCGCCGCGATCAAGCACCGGGCAAGCAGCTGGGCCGGATGCGATCAGATGCCGAAGCACCAAGCGAGCACGGCCTTCTGGGCGTGGAGCCGGTTCTCGGCCTCGTCGAACACCACCGAATGGCGGCCGTCGATGACCGCGTCGGTCACTTCCTCGCCGCGATGGGCCGGCAGGCAGTGCATGAACAGCGCGTCCGGCTTCGCATGGGCCATCAGCGCCTCGTTGACCTGATACGGCATGAAGACGTTGTTGCCGCGCGCGCGATGCTCCTGCCCCATCGACACCCATGTATCGGTGATGACGCAGTCGGCATCCTTGACCGCGTTCTCCGGCGAACGCATCACCGCGACGCGGCCGCCATTGGCGCGCGTCCAGTCGAGCACGTCCTGCGACGGCTCGCTGCCCTCGGGCACGGCGATGTTCAGCCGGAAGTCGAAGCGAGCGGACGCCTCCATCAGCGAGTGCAGCACGTTGTTGCCGTCGCCGGTCCAGGCAAAGAGCCGGTCCTTGACCGGGCCGCGATGCTCCTCGTAGGTCATCACGTCGGCCATGATCTGGCAGGGATGGGTGTCGTCGGTCAGCGCGTTGACGACCGGGACGGTGGCGTGCTCGGCCAGCTCGATCAGCCGCTCGTGCTCGGTGGTGCGGATCATGATGGCGTCGACATAGCGCGACAGAACCTTTGCCGTGTCGGCGATGGTCTCGGAGCGGCCGAGCTGCATCTCCGCGCCGGTCAGCATGACCGTCTCGCCGCCGAGCTGGCGCATGCCGACGTCGAAGGAGACGCGGGTGCGCGTGGACGGCTTCTCGAAGATCATCGCCAGCACCTTGCCGGCAAGCGGCTTCTCGGCCGCCGCCGCGCCCGCCTTCAGGCGATGCTTGCGCGCGCGCGCGTCGTCGAGGATCGTGCGCAGATCGGCGGCGGAAACGGCGGAAATGTCGAGGAAATGCCTGAACGAGCCGGCCATCACGCGACCTTCTCCGAGGCGGCGAGATTGGCGGCGGCGGCGCGGATGCGCTCGCCCGCCTCGCGGATTTCCTCGTCGCTGACGGTCAGCGGCGGCAGCAAGCGAAGGACGTTGTCGCCCGCCGTCACCGCCAGCAGCCTCGCGTCGGTCACGGCGGCGAGCACCGCGGTGTTGGCCATGCGGCATTTCAGGCCGAGAAGGAGGCCGTTGCCGCGCACGTCCTCGAACACATGCGGGAACTCGTCGACGAGCGAGGCCAGCATCTGGCGCGCATTGAGCGCCCTCGCCTGCACGGATTCGAGGAAGCCCTCCTCCAGCACCACGTCGAGCACGGCGTTGCCGACCGCCATGGCCAGCGGATTGCCGCCGAAGGTGGTGCCGTGGACGCCCGGCGTCATGCCGGCGGCCGCCTTTTCGGTGGCGAGGCAGGCGCCTACTGGGAAGCCGCCGCCGATGCCCTTGGCGATGGCCATGATGTCCGGCTCGATCGACGACCATTGATAGGCGAACAGCTTGCCGGTGCGGCCGATGCCGGTCTGCACCTCGTCGAGAATGAGCAGGAGGCCATGGCGGTCGGCCAGCGCGCGCAGCTTTTCGAGGAACGGCGCGGAGAAGGCGCGGATGCCACCCTCGCCCTGCACCGGCTCGAGCAGGATCGCGGCCGTCTCCGGCCCGATCGCGGCCTCGACCGCCTCGATGTCGCCGAACGGCACCTGGTCGAAGCCATCGACCTTCGGCCCGAAGCCGTCGAGATATTTCTGCTGGCCGCCGGCGGCGATGGTCGCCAGCGTGCGGCCATGGAACGCGCCCTCGAAGGTGATGGTGCGGAACCGCTCGGGCCGACCGTTGACATAATGATAGCGGCGCGCGGTCTTGATCGCGCATTCGAGCGCCTCGGCACCGGAATTGGTGAAGAAGACGCGGTCGGCGAAGCTGGCCTCGGCCAGACGCGCGCCCAGCCGCGACTGCCCCGGAATCTGGTAGAGGTTGGAGACGTGCCACAGCTTGCCGGCCTGCTCGGTCAGCGCGGCGACGAGATGCGGATGGCAATGGCCGAGCGAATTGACGGCGATGCCGGCGGCGAAATCGAGGTAGCGCTCGCCGCTTTCGGTTATCAGCCAGCTTCCCTCGCCGCGCTCGAATGTAAGGGGCGCGCGGGCAAAGGTCTCGTAAAGCGCCGATCCGCTCATTATATGCCTCTCCGACCGTCTATGGGTTACGGACAATCCATGGGTTGCGGGCCATGGGTTACGGACAATCAAAAAAGCCGCCCAAAGGGCGGCGGAAGGCCAATCTATATCGGCTTTCAAGCCATTCGAGTCAAATGAAACGTGGCAAAGGCAAGGCAGACGGCACCTTCACGCGCCGCACCAACGCCGAACTCGCCCCGGCAAGTGCACCCAAGTTGGGGAAAACCGAAAAATCCGATTCCGAGCGCCGGGCCGAGTCTTGTCACGGAGTCAGCCGATACTGTACCTTGAGGCCAAGAAATATCTAGATTTCGTGCGGCGAACCAATCACACCTGTATATGTGGTGCCGTGCCGGCAGTTGCCGGCCGGAAAGGGATTCGGATTCGGCGCATGCGATTAGCGGGAGCATGTGCTCATGAACTGGACCGACGAACGCGTTGAACTGCTCAAGAAGCTGTGGGCCGAGGGGTTGAGCGCAAGCCAGATCGCAACCCAGCTTGGCGGCGTCAGCCGCAACGCGGTGATCGGCAAGGTGCACCGGCTGAAGCTGTCGGGGCGCGGGCGCGCCTCCGCCGCCCAGCCGCGCGCCAAGAAGGCGCCGGCCGCCAGCCCGGCCAAGAGCGGCGCGAGCCGGCCGATGCGCACGGTCACCGCCAGCATCGGCGCGACTGCGCTTGCCGTGCAGTTCGACGCCGAGCCGGTGGCGCGGCAGGTGCTGCGCCCTGCCGCGGACGTGGTGGTGCCGATCTCGCGCAAGCTCAGCCTGCTGCAACTGACCGAGCGGACCTGCAAATGGCCGAACGGCGACCCGCTGGCCGAGGAATTCAGCTTCTGCGGCAACGAGGCCGGGGAGAGCGGCCCCTATTGCGGCTATCATTCCAAGATCGCCTACCAGCCGGCCTCCGAGCGGCGCCGGGTGCGCTGAGGCGAGGCCGGGCATCATATCCCGGCCACTCCGAAGCGGCATGATCTGCGACCATCGCGCTGCCCCTCATCCGACCCTTCGGGCCACCTTCTCCCCGCGAGCGGGGAGAAGGACGCCGGCCGCTTCCCCTTCCATTTTTCTGCTGCGTTTGCGATTGAAACCGGCGAAGACGCAGCTTCCTTCTCCCCGCTCGCGGGGAGAAGTGCCCGGCAGGGCGATGAGGGGCAGCGCGGACGGTCGAAAATGGAGCGGCCTGAACCTGCCTAACCCGCCTCGTCGGCAAACGCCTGCATCGTCACGCGGTGGCTCTTGTCGTCCTTGGGGCGCTCCAGCGGCAACTGCTCGCCGGTGACCATGTGATAGACGGTCTCGGCGATGTTGGTGGCGTGGTCGCCGATGCGCTCGATGTTCTTGGCGCAGAACAGCAGATGGGTGCAGGGCGAGATGTTGCGCGGGTCTTCCATCATATAGGTCAGGAGCTCGCGGAACAGCGAGGTGTACATGGCGTCGATCTCGCCGTCGCGGTCGCGCATGAAGGCGATGGCATCGACCGAGCGCGAGGCATAGATGTCGAGCACCTGCTTCAGCTGCGTCAGCGCCAGCGTCGCCAGCGCCTCGATGCCGCGGAAAAGCTGCACCGGCTGGCCGGCCTCGGCGATCGCCACCACGCGCTTGGCGATGTTCTTGCCGAGGTCCCCGACCCGCTCCAGATCGGACGAGATGCGGATCGCGCCGACGACCCCGCGCAGATCGTCGGCCATGGGCTGGCGCCGCGCGATCAGCCGCACGGCGTAGTCGTCGACCCAGCGTTCGCCCTCGTCGAGCACGGCGTCGTCGGCGATGACCTTGCGCGCCAGGGCGACGTCGTCGTTGATGAGCGCAGCGACGGCCTCCTCGACCATGCGCTCGGCATGGCCGCCCATGGCCGCGATGCGGTCGCCGATCGCGGCCAGCTCCTCGTCATAGGCGCTCACGATATGGCGGGTGTTCATGGATGGCGGATGCCCCGAATGATGATCGACCCGGAAACCATAGTCGAGTCAGATGACGGGAACAAGAAAGCCCGCCCGGCGCATCCCCGCGCCCGCGACCTTCACCGCGCCGGCAGGTGGACGATGAAGGAAGCGCCCTCGCCCGGCTTCGAGCGCACGACGAGGCGGCCTTCATGGCGGGTCAGGATGTGCTTGACGATGGCGAGGCCGAGGCCGGTGCCGCTCTTGGCGCGGCCCTTGCCGTCCTCGATGCGGTAGAAGCGTTCGGTGATGCGCGGAATGTGCTCCTCGGCGATTCCCGGGCCGTAGTCGCGGAAGGTGACGGCGACTTCCGGCACGGGGCCGGCATGGCCGCGCTCGATCGTGATGTCGACGCGGCCGCCGGCCTCGCCGTACTTGCAGGCATTCTCGAGCAGGTTGACGAAAACCTGGATCAGCTCGTCGCGGCTTCCCGAAACGAAGACCGGCTCGGCCGGGCGCGCGAAGACGACCTCGACGCCATGGCTGGCGGCGTGATGGGAAAGCGTGTCGACCACGCCGGCGACGGTCTCGCCCAGCTCGACCTTCTCGCGGGCGGGCAGGCGCGGCTTCATCTCGATGCGCGACAGGGCGAGCAGATCGTCGATCAGCCGCGCCATGCGCTCGGTCTGCGCCTGCATGATCTGGAGGAAGCTGTCACGCGCCCTGGCGTCGTCGCGCGCGGGGCCGCGCAGGGTCTCGATGAAGCCCGAGATCGAGGCCAGCGGCGTGCGCAGCTCATGGCTGGCATTGGCGATGAAATCGGCGCGCATCCGGTCGATGCGCCGCGTCTCGCTCTGGTCCTTGAAATGGAGCATGAACAGGCCGCTGCCGGCGCCGAGCGGCATGGCGGAAACGCGGAAGGCGCGCTCCATCGGCACGCGCTCGCCGTACTCGACCGCGCCGGAGCGCCCCTCGCCCAGCAGCGCGCCGAGCAGGCGCTGCATGTCGGGGGTGCGGAACCTGTGGGCGAGGACCGTGCCCTGCGGGATCACGCCGAAGGCGGCGACGGCGGCCTCGTTGGCGTAGCGCACCGCACCGCGGCCATCGACCATGATGACGGGGTCGGGAATGACGGCGGCGAGGTCGCGCGCCGAGAGCCGGTCAAGGGCGGCGGCGTCATCGGGGGGCTGCGTCTTCGCCATCGTCGCTTCAAGCCGCAGTCAGGCTTTCGCCCGCGCAGCGGCAAGGGCGGCGGGGAAGGCTTCGGCGAATGCCTCCATCTCGGCGGCGGGGCCGGTGCTGACGCGGATGCAGCGGTCGAGCGGCGGCGTCGCCGGCTTGCGCACGAAGATGTCGCGCGCGATCAGCTCCTGGAGCACGGAAAGCGCGAAGGCGCCGTCGCCGCCGCAATCGACGGCGACGAAATTGGTTGCGGAGGGCACGCAGGCCAGCCCGCTTTCGCCGACGATCCGCTCGATCCGCGCCCGGCTTTCCGCCACCTCGCCCACCACCTTCTCAAGATAGTCGCCATCGGCAAGGGCGGCGAGCGCGGCGGCTTGCGTCATGCGGCACATGCCGAAATGGTCGCGCACCTTGTCGAAGGCGCCGACCGCGCCGGCCTCGCCGACGGCATAGCCGCAGCGCATGCCGGCAAGGCCATAGGCCTTGGAGAAGGTGCGCATGCGCAGCACGTTGGGCCGCGACACGTCGAGCGCGGGAATCGCGGAAGCCGGCGCGGTCTCGCCATAGGCCTCGTCCAGCACCAGCATCGTGGTTTCCGGCAGCGCCTCGATCAGGCGAGAGACCTCGCCGGCCTCCCACCATGTGCCCATCGGGTTGTCGGGGTTGGCGAGATAGACCAGCGGCGCATTCTCGCGCCGCACGGCGGCGAGCAGCCCGTCGAGGTCCTCGCGGTCATCCACATAGGGCACGGTGACGAGGCGGCCGCCATAGCCGGCAACGTGGTAGTTGAAGGTGGGGTAGCCGCCGAGCGAGGCGACGACGGGCTGGCCCTTCTCGACATAGAGCCGCACGATCAGCCCGAGCAGCCCGTCGATGCCGGGTCCGACGGCGACGTTCCCGGCCGGGACACCGAGATGCGCGGCGATAGCCGCCTTCAGGTCGTGGTTTTCCGGGTCGCCATATTTCCACACGTCGGTCGCGGCTTCGCGCATCGCGGCGACGGCCCGCGGCGACGGGCCGAAACCGCTTTCATTGGCGCCGATGCGGGCACGGAAGGCCCGGCCGCGCGTGCGCTCCAGCGCCTCGGGGCCGACGAAGGGCACCGTTGCCGGCAATTCGGCCGCGAGCGCGGTAAGCGCGGGACGTGCAGCGATCATGGTCCGTCGAAGCCTCCATTTCCGGGTCCGGGAAAAGCGGGAAACCGATGCAATAGAGCCAATCGCGCGTTTACGGAAGGGCCCCCGGCCCGCCGCAGGCGCGCGCGATCTGGCCGAGCATGCGGATTTCGAGCGCGGTGGCGTCGTCGTCGCTGGCGTCGGGGCGCGCGGCGGTCCTGGCGACGACGACGCGGCTCACCGGGTCCGTCCACAGCCATTGGCCGTGGATGCCGACAGCGGCGATCGTGCCGCGGCCGTCGCCGACATCGTACCAGCAGGAGCGGTAGCGGCCGTCAACGAACATGTCGGCGAAATTGCCCTCCACCCATGCCTTGCGGTCGCCATTGGCGCGCATGTCGGCGATCCATTCCTTCGGCACCACCTGCCGGCCGTCATGGGCGCGACCGCCGTCGAGCACGAGCTGACCGAGGCGGGCGAGATCGCGCGTCGTCATGCAGATGCCGCCGGCCGCCCGCGCCGTGCCGACGCGGTCGACCGTGACCCAAGCCGCGCCGCGCGCGCCCATGGGCTGCCACAGCCGTTCGGCGAGATAGCGATGGTAGCGCATGCCGACGGCGCGCTCGATGACGAGGCCGAGCAGGTCGCTGTTGGGCGAGGCGTAGTAGAAGTGCCTGCCATGCGCCTGCCCGGTCGCGCCAAGCGTAGCGAGGAAGCCTTCCATCGTCTCCGCGCCCACGTCCGCACGGGCCGGGTTCCACAGCATCGCCCGGCGGTAGCGGTCGAAGGCTCCGCCCTCGTCGAGATACTCCTCGTCGAAATCGATGGCCACCGTCATGTCGAGAAGGTCGCGCACGCGCGCGTCGGCATAGGCCGAGCCGGCCATCGACGGCACATAGGCCGTCACCGGCGCCTCCACGTCCAAAAGCCCCTCGCCCGCGGCGATGCCGGCCAACAGGCCGGTGACGGATTTGGAGATCGAGAAGACGAGATGCGGCCGCGCCGGATCGGCGGTCCCGGCCAGCCATTCGGCGACCACCCTGCCCTCGCGCATGACGACGACGTGATCGGCATAGGAGCGGCGCATATGGTCGAGCGCGGCAATCGCGCTGCCGTCCGGGTCGGTCAGCACCGTGCCGGCCAGCGCCGCGGGGCCGGGCGACGGTTCCTCCGCCCCACAGCCCGGCGCGATCATGGCGACGGGCACGAACTCGCTGACATGCTGAAAGCTGTAGCGGCTGGCGGGATGGACCCGCCAGTCGGCAAGGGTGATCGCCTCACGCGGCGGAACGGGATCTGTCATCGCGTCGGCCTTTCGAACAAGCGCCGGCACCATCCCGGTTTCCGATGTCCGGCGCAAGACGGCAAAAGGCCCGGCGATCGCCCGCCGGGCCTTATCACACGCCCCTTCGCGTGGTTACTTGCGGCGGAGCGCCGACCAGGAGGTGTCGAACGACAGGGAGACGACGAAGCGGCCCGCATTGGCCGGATTGTCGGAGTCGTGGTAGCGGCCGTCGAGCGTGACGGTGTCGTTGAAGGTGTAGGACAGGCCGATATTCCAGTCGATATCGTCGTTGTTGTCGTCGAGCCAGGCGCCGACGGCGCCCGAAAGCGTCACGTCGTAGGGCAGCACGACCGCCGCGTTGGCGACGCCGTAGAGCCCTTCCGAATCGGGATCGTAATAAAGCTCGCCGCCGGCCGAGAACTGCTCGGTGAAGGTGTAGGTGGCCTTGGCGTGGAACTCGCCGCAGCAATCGCCGCTGGAATCGTAGACGAAGCGGGTATAGCCGAAATCGAGCGCGAGGCTTCCGAACTCGGGCCGGATGCCGACATAAAGATCGAACTCGATATCGTCGCCGGGTTCCACGCCGCCGAGGTCGCCGTCGATGGTCGACAGCCAGACGCCGGCATAGAAGATGCCGTAGGACGGCTCGATATAGGCCTGGAGGGCCGGACCGTCGGAAAGGTCGACGCCGCGCGAGATGTAGCGGCTGGTAAGGGCCACGCCGAAAGCGACGTCGAACTTCGAGGCGATCTCTTCCTGGCTGGCGACGTCGTCTGCGGCGAGAGCCGGCGACGACAGGGCGGCGGCGGCAAGGAACGCGGCGGTGCGGATGATTGTCTTCATGGACCCCTCGAACGAATTGAGCTTCGTATCCCCCGAACAGGCCGGGCGCCAACGCCGGCTTTCGTGAGATGGAGGGTGAGGTCAGCGGGCCGTCTTTGGCAACGGAATTTCCCCCTTGAATCAGAGGGGCAGGGGAAATGCGGCGGAAGCGTTGCAGAAATGTGTCAGTATTGCAGCCCAATTCGCAGGCAGCGCCCGGGGCGGCGCACATGAGGCGGGCAGATGCGCGGCAAGACGGCAGCGCCGCACTTTCCCGGATCGAATCGGCCGTGAGGGAAAACCGGCGCGCCGATCCTCGTCTTGAATTAATTGAACGGCCGTTTTATTATTGCTCTGGAAGGGGAGGACCATGGCACGCACCGCAGGCTCGGATGGAGAGAGAACGCTCGCCGCGATCCGCGAGGCTGCGCTCGATCTCATCGCCCGCCACGGCTACGAGGCCGTGTCGATGCGCCGGCTGGCCGCGCAGGTCGGCGTTCAGGCCGCCGCGCTCTACCGCTATTTCCCGACCAAGGAAGACCTGCTGTTCTCGCTGATGCGCGAGCATATGGAGGCGCTGCTGGCGAGCTGGCAGGCCGCGCGCCCCGCCTCCCCCGATCCGGTCCACCAGCTCGCCGCCTTCGTGCGCAACCATATCGGCTTTCATATCGCGCGGCGCCATTCTACCCATGTCAGCAACATGGAACTGCGGGCGCTTTCGCACGAGAAGCTGAGCGCGGTCCTGCGCCTGCGCGGCGCCTACGAGAAGGAGTTGCGGCGCATCCTGCGCGCGGGCGCGGAAGGCGGCGACTTCACCGTCGAGGACGTGGCGCTGACCGCGATGGCGATCATCCAGATGACGACCGGGGTGATCGTCTGGTTCCGGCCGGACGAGCGGCTCTCGGTCGAGGAAGTGGCCGAGACCTATCACAAGATGACGATGCGCCTCGTCGGGGGGCGTCTGGTCGGGAGGCATCTCGACGACAACGACAACGGGGAAGAAAGCAGGGAGGATTTTCATGTACGATCAGGTAATGAGCTTCGGGCTTGGTGAGGAGATCGACGCGCTGCGCGACACCGTGCGCCGTTTCGCGGCCGAGCGCATCGCCCCCATCGCCGACAAGACCGACCGCGACAACGACTTCCCCGCCCATCTGTGGCAGGAGATGGGCGCGCTCGGCCTGCTCGGCATGACCGCCGATCCCGACTTCGGCGGCACCGGCATGGGCTATGTCGCCCATGTCGTGGCCATGGAGGAGATTTCCCGCGCTTCGGCCTCTGTCGGCCTGTCCTACGGCGCGCACTCCAATCTTTGCGTCAACCAGATCAACCGCTGGGGCACGCCGGCGCAGAAGGAGAAATACCTGCCTTCCCTTTGCGCCGGCACCACGGTGGGCGCGCTCGCCATGTCGGAGCCGGGGGCGGGATCGGACGTGGTCTCGATGCGGCTGCGCGCGCAGAAGAAGAACGACCGCTACGTGCTCAACGGCTCCAAGATGTGGATCACCAACGGCCCCGAGGCCGGCACGCTGGTCGTCTACGCCAAGACCGACCCGGAAGCCAACTCGCGCGGCATCACAGCCTTCCTGGTCGAGCGCGAGATGGCCGGGTTCTCCGTGGCGCAGAAGCTCGACAAGCTCGGCATGCGCGGCTCCAACACCGGCGAGCTGGTGTTCGAGGATGTCGAGGTACCGTTCGAGAACGTGCTTCACGAGGAAGGGCGCGGCGTCGAGGTGCTGATGTCGGGCCTCGACTACGAGCGCGTCGTGCTCTCCGGCGGGCCGCTCGGCATCATGGCGGCGGCGCTGGACGTCGCCTTGCCTTACGCGCAGGAGCGCAAGCAGTTCGGCCAGCCGATCGGCGCGTTCCAGCTCGTCCAGGGCAAGTTCGCCGACATGTACACGACGATGAATGCGGCGCGCGCCTATGTCTATGCCGTCGCCGCCGCCTGCGACCGCGGCGAGACAACGCGCAAGGACGCGGCCGGCTGCATCCTCTATGCGGCGGAGAAGGCGACGCTGATCGCGCTCGACGCCATCCAGCTTCTTGGCGGCAACGGCTACATCAACGACTATCCGACCGGCCGCCTGCTGCGCGACGCCAAGCTCTACGAGATCGGCGCCGGCACCAGCGAGATCAGGCGCTGGCTGATCGGCCGCGAGATGATGGCGGAGAGCGCCTGACGATCCAGCCTTCCCTTCCCGCCGCCGCCGTATCAGACTGGCCGAAAAACCCGAGGAAACAATGCCCGTCATCCAATCCCAGCTTTCCCCCTCCTCCGAGGCCTTCAAGGCCAATGCGGAGCGCATGAAGGCGCTCGTCGCCGATATTTCGGCCAAGGCGGCGACGGTCGAGCGCGGCGGATCGGAGGAGGCGCGAGAGCGCCATGTCGGACGCGGCAAGCTGCTGCCGCGCGAGCGGCTGGCGCAGCTTCTCGACGCCGGCGCGCCCTTCCTCGAGATCGGCCAGTTCGCGGCGTGGGACATGTATGGCGGCGACATCGCCTCCGCCGGCGTCATCACCGGCATCGGCCGCATCGAGGGCACCGAATGCGTCGTCGTCGTCAACGACGCGACGGTGAAGGGCGGCACCTATTACCCGCTGACGGTGAAGAAGCATTTGCGCGCGCAGGAGATCGCGGCACAGAACAACCTGCCCTGCATCTATCTCGTCGATTCCGGCGGCGCCAACCTGCCGAACCAGGACGAGGTGTTCCCGGACCGCGAGCATTTCGGCCGCATCTTCTTCAACCAGGCCAACATGTCGGCGGCCGGCATTCCGCAGATCGCCTGCGTCATGGGCTCGTGCACGGCCGGCGGCGCCTATGTGCCGGCGATGTCGGACGAGGCGATCATGGTGCGCAGGCAGGCCACCATCTTCCTCGGCGGCCCGCCGCTGGTGAAGGCGGCGACCGGCGAGGAAGTGACGGCGGAAGACCTTGGCGGCGCCGACCTGCACACGCGCGAATCGGGCGTGGCCGACCACTACGCCACCGACGACGTCCACGCGCTCGCCATCGTGCGCCGCATCGTCAAAAACCTGAATCGGACCAAGTCGATCGGGCTGGCATTGAAGAAACCGATTCAGCCGCTTTACGCGCCGGATGAGATCCACGGCGTGGTGCCGACGGACCTGCGCCAGCCCTATGACGTGCGCGAGGTGATCGCCCGCATCGTCGACGGCTCGGAGTTCGACGAGTTCAAGCAGAATTACGGCTCCACGCTCGTCACCGGCTTCGCGCATCTGCACGGCATGCCGGTCGGCATCCTCGGCAACAACGGCGTGCTGTTCTCCGAAAGCGCGGTCAAGGGCGCGCATTTCATCGAGCTGTGCTGCCAGCGCAAGATACCGCTGATCTTCCTGCAGAACATCACCGGCTTCATGGTCGGCCGCAAATACGAGGCCGGCGGCATCGCCAAGGACGGGGCCAAGCTGGTCACGGCGGTGGCGACGGCGCAGGTGCCGAAGCTCACCGTCATCATCGGCGGCTCCTTCGGCGCCGGCAATTACGGCATGTGCGGGCGCGCCTATTCGCCCCGCTTCCTGTGGATGTGGCCCAACGCGCGCATCTCGGTAATGGGCGGCGAGCAGGCGGCGACCGTGCTGGCGCTGGTCAAGCGCGAGGGCATCGAGCGCAAGGGCGGCGCGTGGAGCGCCGAGGAGGAAGCCGAGTTCCGCCGGCCGACGCTGGAGAAATACGAGCGCGAGGGCCATCCGCTCTATTCCTCTGCAAGGCTGTGGGACGACGGCATCATCGACCCGGCGCGAACCCGCGACGTGCTGGCGCTCTCTCTATCGGCCGCGCTCAACGCGTCGGTCGCGGAGACGAAGTTCGGCGTCTTCAGGATGTGAGGAAGAAGCGCGCGCTACCCGTTGACCGCACGGGGACGAATGGGCTACGCACAGGAACCGGCACCCGTAGCTCAGCTGGATAGAGTGCTGCCCTCCGAAGGCAGAGGTCACACGTTCGAATCGTGTCGGGTGCGCCAATTAAATCAAGTGGTTAGATAGTATTCTGAGAGTTGGCTGAAATTGCGGTTCAGCGCCAGTTCAGCAATTGGTTTGATCTCACGGTGGTTGGTCAGCAGCTTCTTAACTCAACAATCAGCGTTTATAAGAGAATCAGAACGGCGATAAATGCGCCGTAACACTGCCTGCCCGGCACTCCGCACCAGCGGTCACAGGCTCAGCACGGAAGGCTGCGTCACCTTCCTGCCGGTCCTGATCATTCACAAGCCGATAGCCGCAATCATAATGGACGTTCTTGATGGCGTATCCCGTTCCACGCAATTTTTTGCGAAGTAGGCACAGCGTCACCTTGAAGCCCGAATACCGATCAACTGGTCCCTCGTCATCGGGATCGTACATCGCGCGAATTATTTGAGCGTGGTGAACAGGCTGTCCCTTCCCGCGCCAGACGGCAGCCAGAACGCGGGCCTCAAGCCCGGTTGCGCCAATGGCAAACGCCAGCACTTCGGGTCGCAGACCAGCAGGGCGACGGCAGCATGGGCAGTTCACAGCCATTACACCAGCTCTCCTATGATCAACCGCCAGCCACGCCGCTCCACATAAACCACAGCAAGGCCGGAACCGGACAGCTTCTCGGCAAGCTCTACAATGGTTCGGCGCAGATGGCGGTACATCGCACTCTGGCCCGGCCCACCATCATCAGCGCCATCGAACATCGCGGCGAACAGTGCTTCCGCCTTCACCGGCAGGAGCCGTCCTGTAAGGTGACTTCGATCTGCGGATAGCGGCGTTCGAAGCGGTCGATGAGGTGGACGAGGAACGTCCGGCCGAACGGCGCTGAAAGCCCGATGTGGAGTTGCTCCCCGTTTCTGTTGCGCTGCGCGGTCCTGCTCAGGGCCTCTTCGAGGCCGTCATAGTGATCGCGAACGCTCGCGATCCAATCGCGCCCTTCATCTGTCAGCCGGACGCCATTGCTGTGGCGCTCGAAGACCTGAAGATCGAGGCGCTGTTCAATTGCCGCGATATTTCGGCTTACAGTGGATTCCTGAACTGCCAGTGCCTTGGCTGTCTTCCGCATGCTGCCCAGTTCCGCCGTCTTGAGCACATATTTCAGATAGCGCAGGGCAGCTTCGTTCATGCGGTGACATCCTCCAGTCGAGAATCTCACGCGGCAG